>Ga0307375_10005253_pt1 | contig 12166 bp, 12 predicted proteins | sample TR1MG_FD_202531 | JGI IMG/M metagenome (GOLD analysis project Ga0307375, IMG submission 202531) | Soil microbial communities from Risofladan, Vaasa, Finland - TR-1 | ecosystem: Environmental > Terrestrial > Soil > Coastal area > Acid sulfate soil | place: Finland: Risofladan, Vaasa | collected... | reverse complement strand
AGCATGCACAGCACACAGGCTTATGTGGAAGAGCCAAGACATTGCAATATTTAGATTGCCATTTCATACGCTGGCATTTAATGGTGGATGGTTTTTTATTAGATCGATTGCTACGTTTGACGAGAAAGAAGTATTAGATGAAGAATTTAAAACCTGGAGAGCAAATTACATTACGCATTGCTATGGCGAATATTTTGTTGGCGATGAAGAAACAAATGATATTGGTGTTCTTGATGAAGTTGCTTCTGACTATGGTGAGGATATCACTTATGGTTTTGATACTTATTTGCGTGGTTTGCGTGAAGATTATTTTACTGCTAAATCGTTACTTCTCGATGGATTAACTGGCCAAGCAATTACAGGTCAGCCAGAGCGCACCATTGGATTATCAGTAAGTGATGACGGTAATACTTATGGGCCAATGTTTTTTGTTGGATTAGGTTTAACAGGTCAGTATCGCAGAGAAGTATTTTGGGAATTACCTGGCGGCTTAGGTGATTATGAAAATTTTATGGGCATTAGAATCAGGACAACAGCTCCAGTAGAATTTGCAACAGAGAGTTTGCAAGTTGCTATTTAGTGCGCCTCAACATGGCGAGAGAATTGACTATGATGGTCTTGCTACAAGGCAATTCCATACATACTTGGAAGATTTAGCGGATTTGTTCGATGTAAATTCTTTGCCGGATGAAGCAGAGATTATTTTTAAAAACGGTGCTGCTGAGTTAAGCTTAGCGACATTCATACAAGATATTGCCGAAGCTGCTGGTGTTACACCAATAGAAGAAGGCGAGAAGATAACAGAAAGTGGCATGGCGACATTTCGTTTCCAAGCATTTCTAGATCAGGTAGCAGGGTAAAATTATGGGATTATCATTAGGCGATCTAAATCCAGTAAAACATATCAGTAGTGCATTCGATAGCATCACTGGCATGGGCGATGCTCGCGCAGGTATGAGAAAAGCCAATAAAGCACAACAGGAAGCAATCCTGAAAGCTATGGGGCAGATTAATACCGGTAGTGACCTTGCATCCGGATACCTGGGTACTGGCTATGGCAATTCACAGAATTTCTACAATCAAGGATTACAACAACAGTCTGGTGCTTTAAATCAAGGATACAATCAAGGTATTGATTTTCTTGGCCAGGGTAGAGATCAGGCCATCAATTATTTGGATCCAATGGCTCAGATGTTTGATCCTAGTATGGCGAATCAGTTTTCTGTGCAAGGCATGGGCCAAAATTTAGCGCAATTCTCAGATCCTAATGGTGCATTCGCTCCTATGTTTGCGAGTAGACAGAATTCAGCGATGGGTGCGCTTGGTGCTGCTGGGTATAATCGAAGTGGTAATGCTGCTGCGACTGCTGCGAATATCGATATGGAAACAGCGATGGGCCTTAACCAGCAATTATTCCAACAACAAATGCAAAATCCTGCTTTTAATGCAATGAATCAACAAAGCCAATACGCTAATCAATTTGGTGGCAATGCAGCGAATATGGCTGATGCTTATGGCTTAAACCAGGCCAATATGTATGGAAACTACGCTGGCAATATGGCCGGTCTGGAAGGCGCGTATGGCTCTGATATGGCCAATCTTGAATTAGGTCGAGCAGGTAATCTTGCCAATCTAACCACTGGCGCTGGTGCTTCTGAGGCGCAGATGTTACAGGGTATTGGTGGATTAAAAGCTGCTACTATGGGTCCATTATTACAGGCTGGCATTTCTGCTGGCGTAGGCGCGTTAACCGGTGGTGTTGGTGGTGCTGCTATGGGCGGCTTGGGCAGTATGTTTAGTGGTGGACCAAGTATGGGTAGTGTGACTAATCTAGGAAGAGGTTATGGCGCTATGAATAATCAGCAAATTGAACAGAGCTTATTCGGGTAAAAATAATGCCAATTAATCCTCAGCAAATAAATTTTCAAAGAGCAAATATTCAGGCTCCTAATTTCGCACCAGTTGATTATACCGGTGCGATTGACCAGGGATTGAAGTGGGGCCAGCAAATGAATTTAAACCGGGGCATGAAAGAAAATGCTGCCGGTGCTTTGTCTGGTGATGAAGAGGCTCTTAATGCAATTGCCATGCTTCCTGGTGGATCAGAGATTGCTACAAATCTACAGGCCATTACGCAATCCAGAAATGAAGCTGCCATTAAAAGCGCACAAAAACAAATTCAAGATAGGGCATATCAATTTGCAGCGATTAGAAATGAGCCGGATGATTTTAAGAGAAAAAAATTATTACAAAAAGCTGCTATCCAACAATTAGGTGAAGAGAAAGATCGGGAAGGTGCTGCTGAGACAATGCGTATTGCAAACCTGGAAGATATTGATGAGCTTAATTCTGAATTAGATTATGGTATTGCTTTGGCTGCTGCCGGTGATAAATATTTACAAGGATTTCAAGAGAATCGCACCGGTGATGTTAAAAAACAAAGAGAAGAAAATAGAAGGGTTATTGCTAATTCTCAAACAGGATTAAACGCTCGTATTGATGCGATAGAAACTGCTTACGATAAAGTTGATTCACTTGTTGATGCCGCAAAAGGTATTGGTGAGCCAGGCGGAAAGCCAAACAGAACAGCAGTATCGAGTGTGCTAGTTGGTGTTGTTAAATTACAAGATCCAAATTCTGCGGTACTTGTTGCAGAGATGGAAAATGCGATTAACCAAACAAATCCAGTTGCCGCAGTTATTGATTTACTGAGAAGTAGAGGTACATCAGAAGAGGCTATTAAATCTACACTTGCAAAAATTGATCCACTATCACCAGAGAATATTGATCCTGTTGCTATTAGGTCCACAGCATCTGCATTAGTACGAGCAAACATTCGTCCAATGCAGTTGGCTTATCAGGACAATTTAATTAAAGCTCAGAATCTTGCGCCAAGCGGTGCTCAGTCTGTTATGGCTGGTAATTTTGGCCAGCGATTATTCGATATGAATAGCAGATTTAATACTGCACAAGATGATCAAAATTCTCAGCGATTAACGTACAATGAAATAAATCAGCAAAGAGCTATGCTTGGAATGGAGCCATTAATTATTCCACAAGAAAGATCCTTTTTCCGTCCAGGCCAGGATGGTTTAGTGGATGGCTTGAATGAAACTCAGTGGAATCGTAGACAGCAATTACTTAAAAAGAGATAAAAAATAATGGCATTAACACCGGAAGAACAGGCAGAGCTTGATCAGTTAACCAGCATGATGATTCCATCATCTGGCGCTGCGGCTAATCCAGCAAACCAGGCTGTGCTTGAGCAGGCTGCTAGTAATCCTGCTTCTGGCCCATCTCCTGCAGTTGCTCCTGCAGTTGCTCCTGGTCCATTGGATCAAGGTTTTCAACGAGGCGCAGATTTCTCTGGCGCAAGGCCGCAAGATACACAGTTAACAGCTAACGATGTTAATGAAGCATTTTTAAGTATTCCTGGTATGCCAGCTTTAGCGGAGTACGCACAATCATTTAATAAATCTGTGGCAGATACAATTGATTTCTTAGGTCCAGATATTCTTAATTCTATTTTAGAAATTGCAGGAAGTGAAAAACGTGTTCCCACTGCCGGTGGCGCTTTGGAAGAATTAACTGGTGGCGAACAACAATTCATGGATCCAGGCTTGGCGCGTGATGCTGTTAAAGCTGGTGGTGAATATTCCACACTTGCATTAGGTATGAGTCAGTTGTTAAAAAAATTACCAAGCATGCTTCCTGCGTTTGCAGAGACATCAGGAAAGAGTCAGATTGGTGTCGGCATGGCTGAGCAGTTAGGAAAGAATGCGAGGCCAATAACAGATACTGCGATGGGTGCAGCAAGCGGTATGGGCGCTACTTATGGCCAAGAATATGGTGGCGATGCCGGTGAATTAGCTGGCGCATTAGTTGCACCATTATCTTTAGGCATGACTACTCCATTAATTTCAAATGCTTTTAAAGATGGTGGACCACAAATTGCAAAAGTAGTCGCTGAGCTTGATCGTTTTAATAAAATTGATGCCGGTAAAATGTTGGCCAAGCAATTAGTAAGAGAGAACATGACAGTTGACCAGGCTGTTAAAAAGTTTGAATCATTAGGCACAGATGCTGTTCCTGCTGATATCGGTGCATCTTTCAGGGCTCTTCTTCGTGAAGCTGGAAACCAATACCCAAGAGTATTTGGCGCTGCTGGTGAGCAATTAAAGAATCGAGCAAAGGATCAACCGAGAAGAATTTTAAATGCGTTTGACGATGCGTCAGAAACTAGCATGCTCAATCTTCAAGGTGAGATACAGCGTATTGATGATATGTTTAAACCAGAAGTTAAATCACTTTATGATCAAGCAAGAAGCAAAGGATTACCGTTATCTGAAAAGGTTAGATCCATGCTTGAGAAATCACCTACCTTAAAAAAAGCTGCACAAACTGCTCAAGATATGATGGATGATGCGAGAGCTATTGGTGAAACGCCAGGCACGATTGATTTTATTAATAATGTAAAATTAGTTATTGATGACCAAATAAATAAATTAGTAAATCAAGGCGGATCAGAGTCAGGAAAGATTGCAAACCTGGTTAAGTTAAAAGGCCCAATGCTTAAAGAAGCTGACGAAGCAATTCCTGAGTATGCTCAAGCTCGTAAAGAATTCTCTTCACTTGCAGAATTAAAGGCTGCCGGTGATGTTGGTCAAAATATTTTTAAGCTTTCAGAGTCGCCATTAGATTTTAAAGCTTTAGTTGATGATATGACTCCAGCACAATTAAAGCTTGCCAAGCTTGGTGTTAAAGAAGCAATTATTAAAAAGTTTAACGACACACAAGAAACCTCGAACAGTATTAAACAAATGTTTGGCAAAAGAGGATCATTACAAAAGGCTGAATATTTATGGGGCAAAGATAAAGAAGGCTTTAAGAAATTCCAGGATGCTCTTGAGCGTGAAGCAGAATTTGTCATTACCAGGAATGAAGCTATCGGTGGATCCACAAGTGCTAAGCAATTAACTGATATCGGTGTCGGCACTAAAGATGCAGCAATGGATTCACTTCGTAAGCAATTAGAAGATTCGCGTGGATGGAAAAGAAAAGCGATGGATCTGATTGTGGGAATTTGGGCCAAAGAAAAAACACCAGCAAAGGCTGATGCATTAGAAACTGCTGGTGATTTATTAATGCTCAAAGGTTTGAATGGTGAAGATGTTAGAAAGATTTTAAAAACTGCAGATCCAATGGATATCCAGAAAATAATTATGGAATCTTTGGAGTATACCGGAATACCTGATAGTGTTTATTCTGTTCCTGCTGTTACCGTAGGCGCAAAGAATTTAGTTGAGAAAATTAGCGAGTAAATATTATGAGTAGAACATTAGATCCAAATATTCAATATGAGTACGATGGTAAACCAGTAGTTGGCGGAAAGGCTTACTATGGTGTTGCTAATCAGGATCCAAAATTAAATCCGATTGCTATTTATGGTGAGAGAACATTAAGCACTCCACCATTAATAAATCCTCAAGATACTGATGATCAAGGCCGAGTAGAGAATCCTATTTATGTTGGTGTTAATGAATATTCTTACCTGGTAGAAGATATTCTTGGAAATCAAATAAGCTTCCAGCCATTACTTGAGCCATTAAATACACTTGGTCTTGTTACTCAAGATCCAGATCTGAATGGTTTTAAATTTATTAATGTTGGAGATGCTGTTGCTAATGATCAGTTCGCCACATTAGGTCAGTCTAATATTGCGTATGCCCAAACTATAACGACAGATATTTCTTCTACTCCAGATGCGATTGTTGCTAATCTTCCTCTTCCACCATTAGGTTTAGTTGATGATTTTCGTGTTGTTGTAAAATTAACACATGGAAAAAATACATTAATCAATCCAACATTTAAATTAAATGGCTTTGCACCAAAAACAATTTATCGTGGCGCGAATGAAGCATTAATACCTGGTGATACTAAAGGCGTGGATAATTATTTACATCTTGCTTATAACGGTGGATTAGATGCCTGGTGTTTAATTAACACAGATACACAAGGGATTATCGATCAGAATGTTGATATGGATGGATTCAAGTTTACCAATGTCGCAGATGCTACTGCGAATGACGAATTTGTTTCTCTTGGCCAAGCAAATAAATCCTATATCCAGGCAGTTAATAGTGATGTCTCTTCTGCACCAGATGCAATCGTTGCATTAATTTCTCCAGCTCTTGCATCATTGAGCGATAAACAGCCGGTGATTGTTTGTTTGCAGCATGGCCCAAATACAATTACGACTCCTACGCTTGATTTAGGATTTGGCGCTAAAATAATTTATCGTGATAGTAATCAGCCATTACGCATTGGTGATACTGTTGGCCAAGATAATTGTGCAATTTTTGTTTATGACGCAGTGCTTGATAAATTTCAAATATTAAATGCTTTTTATCCTGGCGAGAATTCTGTTGGAAACTTCCAAGTTGCTGTCGGCACACTTAACGGTGACAGGATTACTCCAGGTACACTTCCTTCTGGCTCTATAGCTGCTGGATCAATTGGTTCTGCAGAGCTTGCCAATAATATTATTGATGAAAATAAAATGCGGTCGCCAACAGTCGGTAATACTTATGTTATAAAAAGACTTGTACCTGCAGGTACATTTGTAGAAACAAGTAATGATAGTTATCCTAATGCTCTAATTAATCGTATGGGGGCCAGCGATAGGTATGCAGGATTTACCTGTTTGCAAGATGGCGCTGCGACTTTACGTTTCACACTTAGAGCACAAGGCGCGAATCCTGTTAAGGCAAGGATACTTAAAAACAGTGTTCAATTGGGAGCTGAGTTTGATGTATCAGTAAACACACAAAATACTTTCACTGCAAACCTGACTTTTTCTCTAGGGGATCATATTGAGCTTCAGTGGAAGACCACTGGCGTCTTCGCGGATGCCGGAATGAGTAATGTTTATATTACATCTGGTGTTAAAGTAGGCGCGATTGCATAATTAATTATTAGGAGATAGAAAATGTTTAAATCAGAAGACGATAAAATAGGCGCAAAAGTTGCGAGTAATGCGGCAAACTCAGTAAAGTTAAATGCTGACAATACTATTAACCAGGTTTCAATTGATACCGATGCGACTGCCGGGATAATTACTTTTTTAGTAGTTGCTCGATTGTTATCAGTACCAGAGCCAGCATTTGAGATTGATGGAATCACTCCATTAACAGTGGACCTTTCTACTGGCCGAAGAACAGTGAATATTCTTTCCGGTATAAAAGAAGTACAGGTCACTGCTGCTGGTATGAATGGCACAGTGTACGGATTAAACACAAGCGGTGGTGATGAGTAAATGTCGCGTCCAATTATTGGTAGAGCACTTACAGCTAGAGCATTACTAGCTAGATCTATAATTTCATCTAAAGGATCTGGCGGCTTGCCTCCTATTTTATTTTGTACTCCACTGCCTTTAACACTTGCTCCATTCCAACAATTTGCTACGAGTATAATTACTGGAAGCGATGTTGTTTTTAGCGGAACAAGTGATGGAGTAGATGCTGCTGTTAGCGGTTTAAATGTAGGCACTTTTAAATTACTTGGTGGTGATGTTTGGTTTGAATGGACAATAACTTCAGCAAATGCAAATGCTGGAATAGGTAATTGCCCGAATGCTTTTACTGAGCCACCTCCTTTTGCAGAGGGCGTTATTGTTGTTGTAAATGCGGCAGGAACAGAATTTGAAATGTATAAATGTTCTGACATATTCTCAGCTCCACCTCCAATAGTTGTTCCGCAAAATCCTGACTTTATAAATAAGACGTTAAACTTTCCATACACAGTTCAGACGAGAATGAATGGAACAACAGGTGAGATTACATGGGAAGATACTAATGGAAACTCTGGTTCGCTTGGTTTGTGGACAGCAATACTTACTGCAAACTTAGACATAACAATTATAGGCTTTGGAAATACTTTAGCACTAACACAAGTAGATGCTTCTTACAGCGTTAACGCAGGTCGAGCTGCACCAGTGATTACTCCACCATTAGGTTTCGATACTTGGTGTTCTTACGCTCCTGTACCACCACCAATATTATGCGGTTCGCTTTTACCTTTATTTCCTTTGTTTGGTGCGCCTCTTCCAGTTGGTGTTTCTTATGTTCAAGATGATACAAATTTTGAAATAACTAATGCTGATTCAAATTCACAAAGTGTTTTTCTTTCGACTTATGGAACTTATAATTTTCCTGCAAATGCAAACTTTGTTGAAATGACTTATCAAGGTTCAGATGTTCAAAGCTCTGATAATGTCTTCGGTGTTTTGTATTCTTCTTTATTTTTCATTTTTGGGCTTGGAGTTGTAATTTCTCCAAATACTCAAGTTGGAAATAATGGGGGCATTGCTATATTTCCTTCACAAAGAAAAATTTTAGGTGAAGAATTTTTAATTGATTCTGTAGTAAATGCAACTGGAGAATTTATTTTAAATGCTACTGTTGGAAATTTAGATTCAATCGGATTTAATGTTTTTGATTCTGTCGATGGCTTAGGAGCAGCACCTTCGACTTTAAGAAGTCAGGGGAATATTTTAGATTATGATTTTTCTGTAGCTAACTTAACTTTTAATTTTAATTTAGGGGCTTCTCCAGTAGTTTCAATTTCTTTGACTACTGATTTAGTAGATGCAGTTGGTGTAGCTGCTGAAATAGAAACACAAATACAAGCTAGTAATCCTGCTTATTCTTCTGTTACGTTTACAAAATCTCAAAGCGGAATAGATATTCAAACTGGATATAGTATTTTAATTTCTTTAGACGCAGGAAATTTAGAATTATTTTATAAAGATAGTTTGGCAAATTCTGCAACGATAGATTTAACAACTATTTTTCCACCACCACTAGACCAAATTATTCAAACAATGTCGCAACCTTATCAAGCTATTTTTCAAGCTGCTCCAAATTCTATTATGAGTGTAGATTTTAATGCAGGAAAATATGCTCCATTAATTGATGCTCCAGTTGGAGCAAAAGGTTTCTGTAATGTTGGTATTGGACAGAAACAATACTTTTATAATTCTTTAATTTTTATTGGTGGTGGAAATGTTGCAGGTTCATTTACCAGAGAGATAACTCTGACTAATGATATTGCAGAATCTGAAACTCCAAATGCAGTTATGGTTTATGGAGACTTTGGATTTTCAAATACTATTTTTACAACAAATTGTTTTGAGTCTCAAATTATTTCTGTAGACAGTGGAGTTTTAAAAGAAGAATTTTCTGTAGGTTTAAACGCTACGTTAAGCACAGAAGCAAGATTGAGAAGAACAGGAACTTCTGGAAATGTTTTGTCAATCGCTTCTTCTTTTCCAAATTTAAATAATATTGTACTTGCGAATAGTCTTCCAGATTATTTACCAGACGATGCAAGTGCAGTTTGTGTTTTTTATAATGATTTTCCAAATGTTGCACCAGATGTTCAATTTGTTATTAAAGCAGGTTTAACAACTGTAATTTACGATAAATTTAGAATGGGATTGCAAAATGATGCACTTCCTTATGTTGCGTTTGCACAATTTAATAAAATAGATTTTCCAACAAATGATAATACTCCAGATGGAAATACTGCTTTAATACAGTTCAATGGAGAAGATGGTGATTATTCTATAACAGACTATCCAACAGACTTTTTAAATTACAATGGTCAGGATATGTCTGGTTCTACTTCTGTTTGGAATCGCAGCGCAGAGTTTGCTCCTTTTTATTCTTCTGGTATTGACCAAGTTGTAAATTATTCAAACGGAAATAAATCTGTTGAAATAGTAAATGGATTAAGTGGAAGTTTTTTAAAAGCTCATCTACCTTTGTTTGTTCCTTTTGCAGAAAACGAAAGTATTCTTGTTGGATTTAAAGCTGATATTGTAAGCGGAGATTTCCTAGTTGAGTCTCAGGTTATACAATTAGCTAATGTAAAAATAGTTATTCAACAAGTTGGAGCAAATGTTCAATATCAAATTTTTAATGAGTTTGGACAGCCAGATTCAACTGGAAATTTAGCTACTGGCTATACAATACAAAATAATGATTTAATTTATATTCAATTTAGAAACACCTATATTGAGCCTGTTGTTATTTCAAAAGTAGATTTATTTTTATGGGATGCTACTGGTTCTCAAATATATAAGCAGATAAATCTAAGTTATGCAGGAAGTAACAATGCACCACTACCCACATGGTCTTCTGTAGTGTTTGCAGGTTTTGGAAATGTTCCTGCAAGTACAACTGCAAAAGTTTCTTCGCAATGTAAATCTGCCGACATGGATTCTAATATAACTTCTCAGCCAGAAATTTCTGTTGGGGCAATTGATATAGAAGGTAATTTAGTATGAGTATTATAAAAGATGCTTTAGACGGTAAAGCCACTAGACACGAAACTGGTGGTGGTACTTGCAAAACAATCAAGATAGGAAGTCATGATGTAAAAGTTTGCCTTGATGAAAACGGAGAGATCATCGAAGAGGCGTTTAGAAGTTACGCAAAATTAACCAATCAATAAATACTAGTTGAGATTTCAGTATGACTCCACAAACTTCGGCACAATCAGATAACCATGACTTGCAGCGTCTTTCTTACATCGTTGGAATAGTCACTGGTTTGATATTAATCATAGGCACAATCATTGCTTGGTTTTCAGGTTTGGCTTTTGCTTCTGATGTAGCTGACTTAGCTCAAAAACATGATAGGGATGTGAAGAACATTCAGATTATTATTTATCAAAAAGATATTGATGCCATCACTCTTAAACCTGACAAATCTCAATACGACAGGGATTTATTAAACCTTTATAAAAGTAGAGTTGAATCAATAAAAAAGGTGGATATGTAATGGGTTTCTTTGACAAGATTAAAAATGTTTTATCTAGTCCGTCAGTAGTTGAGAAAGCTGCCGATGGTGCGATCAAAGGTTTGGATGCTATCTGGCATACTGCTGAAGAAAAAGAAGGTGATCGTCAAAGACGAACTGAGCTTGCAATAAAGTTTGTTGAAATGACTAAGGGCGCATCTCCTGCACGAAGAATGATTGCGACAGTGGTAATTGCTTTGTGGGCATTTGCAGGATTGAATATTTTAATTTTGATGAACATTACTTTTATTGTTGAAGATCCAACAACAATGGACGCAGGAATAAAAGCAATAACTGATTTCTCAATCGATTATGTAGCTAAACCAACAGGATTGGTTTTAGCCTTTTACTTTTTGAAAAATATATTACCATCTAAATAACATTCCTCACCAAGCTCATTCCTTAATTTTTCTTCGCCATAATAAATTAACACTTTAAAAATAATGTTGGCGATCTCATCCTTGAGATTTTCATCACCAATCTTTGCTACTAACTGGTCTAATTCTTTTAGTTTATCAATCAAGGTTAACTAATTCAAAATGTGGGTAGTCCATGAATGTGTGATCAGTAATATCACCATCTCGATCCCAATCAATTCCGCATCGAATCTCAATACCTTTCATTAGCGCAATGCCTCGGACAATTCCGATTAAATGAGTGAATCTTTCCAGGTTATTCCAATCAATTGGATAGGGCGCGATATCAACAGCGAGTGATGGTCTGTTGTTATGCTTACTGTTTGGAAACTGGACCTTAGACATGCCTTTATGAAATAAATCATCCTGCTCTTCTCTTCCTCTGGTGCCGCACAGAATGGTGAAGTCTATAACTTTAATAGCTTCGTTTAAAATTTCCTGTATGTCTGGATGACAGGTTTCTAGTTTTACTTTTGATCCTGGGCCGAATTTATACAATTTTAATTCCTCTCGATATTAGTGGTGTTAATTTTATCCATCCACGTTTTTCAATTGCGATGAGATGGTCTTGTGCTGCATTAGGAGACTTGAAACCAAACTGCTTATTAATCTCAGCTCTGGTCGGTGGATAGCCATGACGCACACAGTGCTTCTTAATATACTTAAACACTAGTGCTTGTCTAACTGTTAATTCTTCTTTTTTCATTTTAAAAAAGAATATCTTTAATGTTATTAATTATGTCGTGGCAATCGTTTCTGGTATCTCGAAGTCTTGAGTCGCCATTTAATAAAACATCATGAAGGCATGGCTCGGAGTCTTTGGTATTTAGCGGATCGCATGTAGCTGATGGCTCTCCAGTAATTCTATTCCGAAGCTCTTCTAGGTGA
>Ga0307375_10005252_pt1 | contig 12166 bp, 27 predicted proteins | sample TR1MG_FD_202531 | JGI IMG/M metagenome (GOLD analysis project Ga0307375, IMG submission 202531) | Soil microbial communities from Risofladan, Vaasa, Finland - TR-1 | ecosystem: Environmental > Terrestrial > Soil > Coastal area > Acid sulfate soil | place: Finland: Risofladan, Vaasa | collected... | reverse complement strand
TTAGCTTTCTTACCCATTATTCCCAAGGCATTTTATCATCGCCAATATTCATCTGTTCGTGAGGAATAAAGCAACCTGACTTTGGTTCCCATTTAAAATTAGCTTCAGCACCGTTTTCACCTAGATTTTGAAACTTAACTTTTAAAACTTTAGCTTTAACTGTCTTAGCTTCATAGTCTCTGTGAACAAGTATACCATGATAACTAGCATCATACCATTCACCGCCACCTTTTATGTTGTACATTGTAGGCTCTTCAATCTTGCCGTCGTTGTTTTTATACATCTTAGTTGGGTGAGCAACAATAAACACTAATACATCAAATTTCTTAGCAAAGATCTCTATCTTCATTAGATATTCCATTGTATATCTATTGACATCATCAGAACCTCCAACGTCTCTAACCTTATTAAAAGGATCAATAACTAAACATTTAATACCTTTACGTTTAACTAGCTCAGCTCCTTTCTTAAGTACTGAGTCTAACGTGTATCTTTCCATGTCAATATGGAAATAATTAGTATTGCAATGATCTGCTATTTGATTCCACTTTTCAGTGTTTATATCTTGAGTCGTTGGCATACCTTGCCAAGTCTTACGCATTAACTTATGTGCGTGAAGATACGTTGGTTGATTTTCCGGCGAAGCGAACGCTGTTTTCCAGCCATAGTTCGCATTATAACCAACAACCATTTGGTCGACAAAATCACTTTTGCCGGAAGAAGGAATCCCAGTGACAGTAATAAATTGACCGGTATAAGTAGAAAATATGTCATCAAAATTCTGAAGGCCAACTTGAAAGCCTGGCTTAAAACCATTACGAACAAAGTCGGTAACTTCATCTTCAATATCCCTGAATGTCGTAACATTCTCCATTGGTACAGGCTTTGCTCCTGTAATACGCTGTGATAGTTTTTCTCTTCCATGTTTTTGTAGATATTCGTTTGCGTCTTTGCAGTCATCAAACGTGGCTATATAACATACCTCTGATCCTAGTCTTCGTATAAGCTCAGCTTGTAATGCTTGACCTGCTTCGTCTGAATCTACGGCTAAAATAACCTTCTCTTTGTCCTCTAAATAATCTATGCAATTGTCTAAGTAATCTAAATTGTTATTATTAAGTGTAGCTCCATTTGGAACCGATATAGCGTTGGGTATACCGGCTTCGTGCAAAGCCATCACATCCATTTCTCCTTCAGTTATAATACAATAATCATAACCTACTATACTGTTTATATTATAGAATACTTTTTCAGCACCCTTATATAATTTAAAGTTCTTTCTTCCATCACGATACTTAACATTAACAAGTTGATCGCCTATGAAATAATTGAACTTTATTACGTTCTCGGTTTTACCGGTCTGAGGCATATATTCAGAACTCTCTCCAATCTTTAGATCAGAAAGAGTTGACTGAGATATACCACGAGTTTCAAACCATTTCAATATCTTATCACCTAAGCCGAAGTCCTTATCTGGATATTCTGGGTTTGGTTGTATAGGTTTAATGTATTCTTTTACACTAGAACCTTTACGTTGATAAGTGTGTAACTGAAATGACGTGTTACAATTATGACAAGTACCGAGACCACGTTCCCAATCATAAGAAGCACATTTTGCTTTTTGATTCTTGGGTTTCCTGTTGTGAGAGCACACGGGGCATACGCCCTGTGTTTTACCCTCTTCAAGCTTATGTTGATTGAACTCATCAATCAAAAATCCATTGATCTCTATTGTCTGCATTTAATTTAATTTAATTGTTAATCTCCATCTCTACAGTCAGGGCATATGTCGCAAAAATCTATTTCTTCTTGCGTCATACCAGCGTGACACACTTGACACGCTAGCTCTCCGTTATTCCTATACATTAAAAAGGTAGATCATCGCCTGCTTCCGCTACAAACGCGGGAGCTTGAGGTTGATTTTCTCTGGGAGCTGCGTCAACATTCTCACCGTTAGTCCACACTACAGAAACATTACCTAAGTAAGTCTTTGCTACTTTAGCCTCGCGTTCTTCTTTAGACTGAGCTATAACAATAGGTCCTTGATTACCAAACTGGTCAGGTTCATCGTTTATAGTTATTGTTATAGGTAGGTATTTACCTTTTTTACCTTCAATAATCTTTGTTTTGTCAATAAGATTAAGGTTTATACTTGCATTAATTATACTAGCCATATTTAATTATTTATTAAGGTTACTAAATTTCTAATTTGTTCTACACTACTATTTGTTTGTCTTCTAAAGTTATCAAAATTCTTGTGATAAGGGTGTAAGTTATCTCTAGAGTTGTTGTTAGTGTAAAAGTTTGTATTGTTAGCTTTAAATTGCTTGCCTGATATACTACAGGTCTTCATTTTTGGTCTAGCCATGGTTTATAGGGTTTTATTGATGAAATATTGAGTAGGATCAAAGCCTTCTGACTTATAAAATAATTCATAAGCAGCGACTGCTCTTTCGACTTTGTCCTTACCGTTTTTGTAAAATTGTGGTGAGCAATCAAATAATCCTATTTGACCTGTGTTTTTATCAATAGCGATAAATAACATTTCATAGCCAAATAGTTTACTATAAATATAAGCTTGACTATCATAATTGTACTTAGAAGCAGACCATTTAAACGATTGAAGATCTGCTGTAGTTTTTAAATCTATTATCAGCTTTTCGTCGTGGTTTATTATATCTGCTTTACCTTTCCATTTATGGCCTTCAAGCTCTGTAATACCTGGTACTTCGTATTCTACATTATTACCTCTAATAAGGTCGTGGCAAATTTTATTTTCTAACATTTTATCTGTTAGCTTTTCTATTTGATCAACCTCATGCTGCAATAAGCATAATTCTCCACCAGATATCTCTTTGTATGCCTTTGTATTTCTAGTAGTTGATTCTATTATCTTAAACTTTTTAAGTTTATCAGGTTCTAGAATAGCAGTGTGGAAATATCCACCTACTAGAAATGCTGGTCTTGGCTCTAAAGCCTTACCAAGGCCCAAAGGATTTGTAAGTAAAGTTCCGACATCAGAATTACTTAAGTACTTTTTTCCAAAAGAACCATAGTAATGTTCATCTTCTCGTAACTTTTTAATTACTTCTTCTTTGTTCATATTATAGTGTTGTTAATGCTCCTTCTATTTCTTCAGATAGAGCATATTTAGCCTTAATGGCTGACAATTTACCGCCTGCTTTTACATATTGAACCGCTTTTTCATAAGCTGGATCTTTTTTAGACGTTAAAGTTGGCTTCTTAGGTTCGAATTTCTTCTTGCCATGATCATTAGTTGCATCTGCATCCGCTGTGTCGTCTATCAGAAATAGATTACCTAGTGCATACTTTTTGCCATAACTCGACGCGCTACCATATTGTTGAGGTACTTGCATACCTTTTTGGTTTAAGTCTACACCTACGATTGCTTGCGCAATAATTGAGCTTTCCCCGTCGCTTAGTAATGCCGTGGTTCTTATAACCGGCCTATCACTTGGGGATATTAGCTCTTCGTTTATCGTAACTGAGACGCCTAGCTCCTTTAAAAAGGGTTTTGTAGCTTCGAGAATGTCTTCGGCTGATCTGAAGTTGTATTTGCCGAAAGAATTAAATCTAGATTTTTTAGATTTAAAGTTTGTTTGAATTGTAATTAACTTATCGTTTAAAGTCATAATATTTGGTATTTGGTATATCTATATAATCACATATAAATATATAGTTTTACATTGTTAACTTACAGGTAGTCAAGCACTTGTGAGTGATCTACGCTGTTTATAAGCCTGTCTACAGCTTGTCTTTTTATCTCTGAAACACGCACATAATTGCTAACTCCAGGTATATTTAATATACTTGCAATTTGTTTAGCAGAATGCTTTTCACAGTCTAATCCATACGAAAGTCTTAATACTTCATACTCTTGATTTTTCAAGTGTTTTTGCATTAATCCTTTTAAGTATAAATTTAATAGCTGTATGTTGTATACTTCAGAGTTGTCGGCAATTTGATGATACATGCTTTCTTCTTCGTCTTTCATTGGCTTGTCAATGCTTAAGAAAATAGAATTAAAAAACATCTGAACCATAGCCTTGTCTTTAGTTGATCTCATCTCATTAAGTTTGTGCTCTGGTATTCTTATATTACCTCTATGTCTGTCTATTCTTCTGCGTATTGCACCTTTAATTCTTTTACTAAAAAAAGATTTTAAAGATTTTTCAACATCATCTTTTTCGTTTAATATTTCCCAATTAAGCTTGTCTACAGCTCTAACTAGGGCTTCATTTCCTATTTGCAATAGATCTAAGATACTTAACACACCTGACGCGTGACTTGCTGTTGAAAACTTTCTTGCCATAGACTCAACTAATGGCATAAATTTAACAACTAGTTCATCTCTAGTGTACTCATCGTAAAATAAACCTTCTAAATCGCTAATAGATTTCTTTACATCTTCTTTGTATCTGATGTAGTTTTGAATGTTATATTTCTTCATTTAAAAGTTTTTTTTCATTTTTTAATGACTCGTTTAAATTTCTTTGAACTGTTCTTGTTGAGCAATTAAGTAGACCAGCTACTCTACTCCATGTTATCTTTTTACCAAGCTCATTAAGATCTAACATGCATTGGTATATTGATTCTTGATCTACCATATTTTTTCTACCTATTAATTTTCCTACGATCTTAAGCTTATCACTAACGTCTAACATGCAAAAGTCTTTGAATATAACTTTGCGTATTTTGTTTTTTGGAGGATCACCACCTGTCGCAAATACATCGTCTATCATAGCATTTAACTTTTTGTCACTAATAAAAAATGTAACAAATCCGTTTTCTTTGTCTGCAATAAACTCATACACATACGATGGCAGTAATCCTTCGGGTCTATCCTGATTTAAATAGTATAAGACTAGGTAATGCCATTTTAAACTCTTGTATGTTGTTATTTTAGCTTTTGTATTAAATAAACAATAGTGTTCATATGTGCCATTTTCAAAGAACATGTACTTGTCAGTCTCAATCGAAGCGATGTCATTTATAGGCATTTGCCTATAGATAACTTTTTGCTCATTAAGCCATTGTATTTTTCTTTTTTGTGACATAAGCCTATTACTTATATATACTATAGGGCATGTGTCATGCTTAGTATAAAATTAACTTTAACCTTCGATTGTATTTCTTTAAAAGCTTTGCTTTATTGTAAACTTTTAATTTATAATTACCACATAAGACATCTGTTATTATCTCATTATTAAGCAGGTTTATTTGATTTTCCATGAAAATTACGTGTTGGGCTTTTCTTTTGCGCCTTTTTAATTTTCTCAGATATGTTTTCATAATTAGTTGATATTAAGTGTTCGTACAATTTTTTGCTCATTTTTTGCTTTTATTTTATATTTTTCTTGTTCGTAATAATTCCAGTAAGCCGAAACACTATCGTCTACAACTTTGTATTCTTCTGGCATACATTGTGGTGGTTCTTCAAATACTCCGCCTAGTGGCATGCCAACAGGACAGTTCTGTAAGGCATCGAAACATTTAGTAATGCTAAGGTGTTTTTTACCGTACCTTTTAGTATATTCCTCACCAAGTGCTAGCATATGATTGAACAACCAGTAATAATGTCTACTGTTTTGTCTAGTCCATATTGTAGATGGATGATTGTAATGAGCTTTTTTGTATGGTATATACTCATTATCATATACAAGTTGTTCAGCGTAATGATGATGTGCAGTACAAAGCATCTGAGCTGATTCTAAGATCATCTTAACCACATGCTTGTTGTATTGTATCTGCGCAGCTTTAACTGGGTCTCTATCTAAATAAAATATATTCATTATTCATAGTGTTTCTCTAATAAGAGGTTTGCTACCTCTTGGCTTATCATGTTCTCGTTGTATAGTTTCCATATTAATTTGCTCATATTCCTACTAGTTTTACATATTCCTTACCTGAGTATCCAGCTCCCGACCACTTGTTTAGTTGATCAGGCGTTAATCTATAAGATAAAGACTCTATTTCCTGTATAGGCATGAAATCTATTTCTCTTGCTCTTTGTTTTTCTAATTCATTCATAATTTCTAAGTGCTTTAAACAGCGGGTGTCTGTAAGAACCTGCTTTAGTTCGTTGAAAGTAAGTGAACGTTGCTCGCTTACCAATATAGTCGTTTACATCTACAAGCATGTCAGCTAGATCTTCATAGTTATAGCCTTTACCTGGTGGACAACCAAACTCTATGCCTTCGTCATCTCGCATGATAAACTTACCTAGTGTGCCTATACGTTTGCCTTTACCAGGCACGTAATCAATAATTGTGGCTTCGGTGTCATGAAAGTCTTTGAACTTTTGCAAGTTGTAAGATCGTTTCTGCTCATAAAAGCCGTTTGTACGTAGCATAGAGCCTTCATAGCCTTGTTCTAGGTACATCTTATGCATTTCTTTGGCCTGTGTCATACTTATTACAATAGGATTTATGATCAGTGTCATAGATCTAGCTATTGGCAAATTAGATACAAGCCAATCATAACGAGCTTCGTAATTAACAAAAGATGCCACTGTGTCATACACGTGATACTGGACAAGATGTTGTGCATCGAGTCGGTCGTCTTCAGTTGGTTTTGTTTTTCTTACTAATGATATAATTTTTTCGAAGTCGTGTTTGAGCTTGTGATTATATAGCTCGCCATCTAAAATAGTAAAAGGGTGATCTTCAAAAAAGTCTGCAAGATCATACTCAAGATGAGCAACATTTTTAAATTGCTTACCTGTGCGTGAAAATGCACCATCTTTAGTAAAGACACACCGTACACCGTCTAGTTTTGGTTGTAAAAACACTTTATCATAAAAATCAATATCTTTCTTGCCAATTTTATGGGCAAGCATTGGTTTTATCATAGTCTTTCTATTTTATTTTCTATTATTTTAATTTTGTTTTGTAATATAGCACACTTATCATATTCTTCTCTTTCTAAATAAGAAGACAATAGCGTCATAAGCCTAGCTAATTCAGCTAACAGCATCTGCTCTTGATCTTCTTTTGGTATCATAAAAGAATCATTATTAATGTTTTTTTGTGCTTTCTGGTAGAGTTTTTCAGCTACCAATTCTGCTATTCTTTCGATATCTTCGTCGTTCATGTATATATTATCAATACTAGTTTGTATTTTGTTTGTGTTTCTCCCAATCAGTATAGTCATAATCAGCTTTGTATCTAGACAAGACATCGTCTATTTTTAGAACAAACACACATTCTGTCCTGTATTGATTCCAGCAAGACATCCATATGTCTGCTTTACCAACCCATATAACATACGTGTAATGGTGATCGATGTCTACGTGAGAAGGGTATAAATACTGAGACTGGTAATGAAAGTCCTTTACTAAATGAGCGGCCATTTTCGACCCATCTGCAACTATTCCGTTACTCTTCATGTGCTTAAGCCAATTAGCTAGTTCTACAGCTCTCCATTCAGGGTAACCATCATGGTGTAGATACATATTTACGTAGCTATTTCCGTCTACTAACTCAGGGTTACAGGCAAAGCCAGCCTCATTGTGTGAAGCTAGCTCTCTATCTACTATCATTGTTACGTTTCTAGTTGCCACAATTTAGCTTTATTAAGTTTTTAATGTCATTTTCTAGTGACACAATCTCTTCTGCTGTTATCAAGAATTGTTCAATAGCTACAGTTTCGTAACTACTTAAGTCATCAGCTTCACCTTCTTGAATAGCCCAAACGCAATCTTGCATTGCTCTTACCGTGTTTTCAAAACGGCAGTAACTCATGTTTCCCATAATTTTTTTTGTTTTTAGTTAATAATTAGTAATATTTCAATACACCCGCGTTATCATGGGTTATCGCCCGTAGCCTAAAAGGTTAACGAGTGTATTGATTAGTTGACGCAGCAGGAATCGAACCTGCTTTATAACCATTGCGCCCGTTGTTAATCCAGTAAAACCATATAGGCTTCTGCATTATTTTGTCTGAACCAAGATAATCCTTTACGTAAGTCTCTAACTATCTCATCGTTAGTGGTTGACATACCTAGTTCAGATGTCATGGTTGCACCCATTACAAAGTCATACATACTAAGCTCTATATTGTTTAGCTCAATACTTTGACCTGTAAATCTGTTTTCTACAACATCACCTTCGTCGTATATTGCACCATTGAACCATTTAGGAATTTTCTGTTCTTTCTCTTTCATATCCTTCTTCTATTAATTCGTCTTCTATTTCTTTTAATTTATCGTTGTAAAACTCTTCGTAAGTAGTATCTATAGCATCTTGGAAGCCATATTCTTCCATCATGTACTCATCTATTTGTATTCTATTACCTTCTATGATTACATCTGATAGTTTTTCAAACCACTGACTGTCATAGTAATAAATATCATAGCTAAAATCAGGGTTTCTATCGTCCGCCGTAGCCATATATAGCTCATAACCATCAGCTGTTTCTGTTGTGGTAAAACAAAAACCATAGTTTTGCCAATCATGAGTAAATTCTGAGCCATAATGATCTAACACTAGTTGTAGCTTTTTTTCATGCTCCATTTCTTCAAAATGCAGAATACCTTGTTCTTCAAGCTTACTTTCTATTAATTCGTCTGTTAATTTTCTCATATTATTTTTTTATTAAGATGTTATCACCATACATAAAGCTATAAGGCTCTAGTTCCCAGGTTTTTATGTTACTATATGTGAATAGATCTCTCATTTCATCTATAGTTAGATTAGACCACATGTATTTAGACATTAGAATATATTTTAGTCTTTTAGCGGCTGCATATTTTCTAGCATTAGCTTGTAAATCTTTTTTAACGTCAGGCAACAGCTCGTCGTAGACGGTTTTAATTTTACTCATATTTTTTATAGTTTTTAAGATAATAATTTAGCATGTATACCATTCTAGTTAATGGATTGTGTATTAAAGCTCTAGCATTAGATACATTTTTTCTAACAACAGTCTCACCATTACTGTTCATAATTACAGTTCTTGTGTTTTGCTTGTATACTGGGTTTATTTGGTAAGCTCTGTCTCTAGCACCGTTCTGCCTACGTACATAGCCTGATTCGAATACAGCTAATCTAAGCCTTTGAGCATAGCCTTTTTTGTTAGATTGATAATAAGGACTAGCAGGACAAGGAAATTCAAACTCTCTAGTTCCGTTTTTAGCTTGCCGCTGTGTTGTTACTTCTTTAATGTTATGCTCTATTAGTAACCTACGTGCGTAGGAATCTTCAAGCATCTGGGCTTCTTCTCGCCAAGTGTACGTGTTTCTCATGTTTAATTTAGTTTAATTTATTATATTATCATACCTTATTTGTATTTATTTTGTGGAGGTGGAGAGAATCGAACTCTCGTGCATAGTAGTTCCTGTTGCAGGCTTTCTACCATGTCAAAACCATGTCACCCCCCATTACGTAGTTATCTTCGCATATAGCGATCGGACTTCCACCGTGCCGGCAGTTAATTACTCTGCCGCTCGTGATACTACGACTTATAAAATTAAAGGATCTTCGTCAGCTTAACCACGTATCTCCTCGCTGAGTTCCTACAGCCCTACTGAGCCCTTCACATTTATAAGATTTTAGTAACTAGCGAAGGAATCGAACCTTCATACTCGTCAGTAGTAATGAACTCTGTTTAACTTAATAACACCTGTTGCATCCATACCTAGTTTACCGGCTATTATGTGATCACTAATCGTATCTTTCGCCGTCGGTTTTAGTATTTATAGAGCATGTACCGTAAAACTCTTTATATTTACTTTCTACGCCAAGACTTGTGCACCATAGCACTGAGCTCTTGACTAACAATTTGTATTGTATTACCTGTTTTATGCTCAATAATAGGTATATACGAGTACGTATTTGTTTGACTGTGCTCGACACACGTTTTATATCCTAACTCTAATCTAACTGGGTGCACTTCAGTGCCACATCTACAATACATATTTATTTATTTTTGGTTTATTATATTATCAAATAGTGTTTGTATTATTATTGTACAGCTTTTTTAAAGCTAATCTCACTACATACTCTTTCATTTCTAAGTAGCTATCACCATTTAATGGCACATCAGCTAACTGCCAATCAACACTATCTGCTATTATTTCTCTTATATGATCCGCTACGCCTTGCGCAACCAAATCTAATTCTGACATTTTACTCATTGGTTATATTTTTACTTAAAATCAAGGGTGAATCGTCTTTACCAGCTGATATTAAATAGCATTTTCCTAGTTCTTCAATAATTAATGGTTTATCACCAAATGTTCGTTTGTAATTTTTTCTTACGTAAAACTCTATTTTATTTCTCATTTTCTTTTAAATATTTTAGCACAGATTCCCAATCAGGGTACTTGTCTGTACCGAACTGTATTAGTTCTCCGTTAAATTTGTCTGCACCATTAGCCGTTCTATCGTCTATAAGATAGTCACCATGACATAGATTCTTGTGGTTTGACAAGATTAATCTCTTGTGTGCGTTTTCACCTAAGTATTTACTAACCCACCGTCTCTTGTGTGACCAAGAAGCAGGCATATTCCATGGAGCTGTAGATAGTATATACACATCATATTTGCTTGAATTACAAAGGTAATTAAAAGCTTCAACCGCACCATCAATTGGATCAGGATTTTTAAAGATATCCCATGGCCAATTTGAATCAAGATGCTTTTCAGCGAATTCTATTTCAGCCTGTAAATTTACTAGGACGCCGTCCATGTCTATGTATACTATTTTACTCATATGCTTATTTCTTCTTTTATAAATTTAAGTGGTGTGTCGTCATCTTTATCATAAGCTTCATTTACAAAACTTGCAAAATCCATGATAGTAGATTCGTCCATTTCATTACCTTCTAGTTGAGCTGAAAAGAAAGTAAATTTGCCTGTTACTTTATTGCCTGAAATAGAAGGCTTTCCGTCAAATCCAGAACTATAATCATCGCTTTTTACAATGCCTTGAGACTGTGCCCAATCAAGAATATCATTATTTACATTATCTAATTCATTATCAAGATACGCTTGTATATCAGACTTATCTGTAAAAACGATAGTTGCATTACAAGTAATGTTCTTTCCAACTTTTTTAACATTGCGTAAATCAATTGTAAAATCATCCATAGTACTGTTATAAGAACTTTCATTTTCTTTGTCTATTATTTCGTCTATTCTACTCATTACTGTTGATTTAAAATTGTTACTTCAACCCAACCTTTTTCAGAGTGACCTGCTTCGCATTTAATACCTTGGTCTTCTAGTTGTTTCTCTAACTCTAATGCTGCTCGCCATAAAGCTGGTTCTGGCATCTCATCATGCTCGTCATCGTACATAACTTCACCTCTACATTGGTAGAACTTGTCATCGTAGTCATTTTCTACATATTCAAAGTCCCAACCGTTAATTCTTACATTTTCTCTCATATTTATTCTTGATTTATTAATTCTTCTATTTCACAGAACAGCATATCATCTATGTCTGCTCTACTGTAATATTCCTTACTTAGCTCATACGCTAAATCCCATGGGTTTTTGTATTTCTCTTTATTCATAATCTTCCAGTATTTGTTTTAAGTTTTTAATTGCTACTAGTCTATTTAAGTTTGTTGCTTCATCTTCATAAGTATCTAAATCGTTTCTTAGGTCGTTTAGCTGTTCTTCTAGTGTATCTAGTGCAACTAATAGAACATTATGCTCTATGTCTGTTAAGTCTAACTTTATTTTTTTACCAAGACCTAGCCTTTTCATCTCTTGATCGACTATATCTGATATTTGGTCTTGAGATAAGTCACAGTGTTCTTGTATGATATCTGTGTAGATCTCTTCTCTTATTTGCTGTTTGTTTAGTAATCTAGTTCCCATATTGCATATCTTTTTCCTTAGTTGCCATCCACTCTATGTTACTTATACTGTGACCTGCGCCAATTAAGAACGCTTCACAAGACTCAAAGCTTGGATTCCATTTATTTTCTTTGTTGCTTAACGAGCTAATGTCGTATCTATATACCTTGCCATCTATATAGTCTAGTACAAATATGTAGTTCTCTATCTCGTAGTCGTTTTCTTCTTGCATCTCGTGCCATTTTCTCTGTGTATCGCTCATGTTAAATAATTTGTTCTGCTTACTTCAGCCATGTGGTGTATCCATATAACTTTATCTATAAATTCTATTTCTGTTAA
>Ga0307375_10005250_pt1 | contig 12167 bp, 6 predicted proteins | sample TR1MG_FD_202531 | JGI IMG/M metagenome (GOLD analysis project Ga0307375, IMG submission 202531) | Soil microbial communities from Risofladan, Vaasa, Finland - TR-1 | ecosystem: Environmental > Terrestrial > Soil > Coastal area > Acid sulfate soil | place: Finland: Risofladan, Vaasa | collected... | reverse complement strand
AGCTGCTGTACGGCGAGGTGCCGCGCGAGATCGAGATCACGGAGCACGGCGTGCGCTATCTGGCCGCCCCCTGGGACGGCCAGAAGACCGGCGCGTTCCTGGATCAGCGCGAGAATCGCGTGCGCATCGGCGCGCTGGCCCGCGGCCGCGCCCTGGATTGCTTCAGCTACCATGGGTCGTTCGCGCTGCACCTGGCCCGGAACGCCGACCACGTGATCGCGCTCGACAGCTCGGCCGCTGCGCTCGCGCGCGCCGCCGAGAACTGCGCGCGGAACGGACTCGCCAACGTGGAGCTGGTGGAGGCCAACGCCTTCGACTATCTCAAGACCGCCGAGCGCGAGCGCCAGCGGTTCGACACCATCGTGCTCGACCCGCCGGCCTTTGCCAAGACCAAGGGTGCGCTGGAGGCCGGGCTCCGCGGCTACAACGAGGTGAACCTGCGCGCCATGCGGCTGCTGGCGCCGGGCGGCGTGCTGTTCACGGCAAGCTGCAGCTTTCACCTCACCAAGCCGCGGTTCCTGCAGATGCTCGAGTCGGCGGCCGCCGATTCGGGACGGCGCCTGGCGCTGCGCGAGATCGTGGGCCAGCCGCTCGATCACCCGGAGATTCTCACCATCCCGGAAACCGGTTACATCAAGGGCGCGGTGCTGGAAGCGATGGACTGAGCTTGCGGCCTTCCTCGGTCGCCGCCCAAGGGGCAAGCGCGGGAACGCGACGTTCGTCGCGTTCCCGCGCTTCAATTACGTGGGCGGCATACGCCGGGCCGCCTCGCGCATGGCTGAGACCGCACCTCCTAATGTTGCAGGTGCGGGTTGTTCTGGGTCTCCAACAGGGGCAGCGGTACGCAGGTGGTGGGGCCGTACGGCTGGCCCTTGTGGTTGAAGCCCGACGGGAACGGAATGTTGCTGCGCAGCATGTCGCCGAACCGCTGGCCTTCGCTGAACAGCTGGCGCCGCCGTTCTTCGAGCACGATCGCTTTGATGTCGCTCCCTTCGCTGCCGTCGAGGGCCGGCACACCAGAGGCGGCCCGAACGCGGTTGATCGCATCCTTCGCCGCCTGCCCCCCCACCGCCTCGGCGTAGATCAGTTGCGCCTCCGCCCAGCTGGCGATGGTGATGGGCGCCGCCGCGGTGCCCACGTACTTCTGCTGCGTCCATTGCGGCGAGACGCCGTCCTGGCCGGTGCGATTCATGTTCTTCACCGGCACGCGGGGATCCGGTTGGCCCTGCACGGTGAGTCCTCGATACGTCGAGTCAACCGTGAGGAAGTCATTGGCGATGGTCATGTCGTAGATCGTATTCTCCCGCGAGGGGGTCGAGGTCGAATACTGGGCGATGTGCACGTAGCCTTGGGGCACGGCCTGGGCATCGGTGGCCGCATCGGCCAGATCGCCGAGATCCAATTCGGCGCGGGCGAGCCCGACGTGCGCCATGTTCGTGATGTCGGCGTTGTTTGCGGTCGCCGCGTAAGTCAGCGCGTCCTTGAAGTGCTGCTCGGCGAGCTTCCAGGCGTCGGCCCGCGTCACCTCCGGCCCATTGTCGAAGGTCAGCGTGCACATGCCCTCGCCCAAGAGCACGTACGCGTACCCGGCATACGCGCTCAACTGCGCCAGCATGGTGGTGCGTCCGCTCACGTCGGCATCCGAGAACGCGCTGATGATGGCGATCCCCCGCTCCGAGAGGTATCGCGCCTCCTGGAGCGGCGCGAAGAATCCGAGCCCCGTTCCGGTGCGCGAAGTCTCGCAGCCGCCGGGCTGTGTATTCACCTCCACGCCGCGCCACCCCCACTGGTTGGCGTTGACGAAGACGTTCGAGACGTCGTACTCTCCGGAGAGCACTCCGGCCGTCAGAATGTACTGGGGAAGGGCGCACTCGAATTCGCCGAGCGCCGACGCCACGAGCGTGGGCGCCATGGAGGCGCTATTGAGCGATGCCGCCGGTACGTTCCCGGGATTGTCGACCGTCAGCAGGTTGTTGCACCCGATGAGCCCCACCGCGAGTCCCAAGGCTGCAACGGCGGTCATCACGATTCCACTCGACGCGTGTCCCGTGCGTCGGCTCTTGTTGTGCTGTCGCATCGTTGTTAATCCTCGTCGCGTCAGAAAGTGACCCGCATCGTCGCCGTGAAATTGGCGGCCGGCGGGAGAATGGTCTGATAGCCGCTGGACAGATCGCCGGCGCCGCGGATGGAAGGATCCCAGATGTGCGTGCCGCCGAACGGCATGTAGACCTCGCCGTCGCGGGCGGTGTTCCAGCCGTTCTGGCCGGTCCACAGCATCGACACGTTGGACATCGCCAGCTGTATGGACGCCGTGCTGGCATTCAGCAACCGCGCCAGAACGCGCCGGGGCAACGTGTAGGTGGCTGAAATCTGACTGAGCCGGAGATAGCCGGCGTTGTACGTTCCCGTCGCGTCGTTTTCGATTGATCGGTACGCCTGGAGCAGCGGGTCGTTGCGCAGGTTGATCGCCTTGGTCAATCCCAGATTGTGCAGCGCGCGAACTTCCGTGTCGGCGGTGTAATTGTTCCCAGTACCGTCGACACGCGCGAACAGGGTGAGGTCGTTCCACAGAGTGACGCTGGTATTGAACCCAAGCTGCCATGTGGGCTGCGATGGACCCCAGCGCACGCGAGGCGCGCTGGCGCACGGCACGTCGGGTCCGCCCTGCATGAGCCCGTCCCGGCCGGTCCCGCCGTCGCACGTCATGGTCAGCACCTTGCCCTGTCCGTCGATCGTGGCCGAGCGAATCTTGTACATGAAGATGTCGCCGATGCCAAACCCCACGCGATTTTGCGCTTGTCCGCCCGCCACGGAGATGAACGGGATGCCACCCATGTCGATGATGCGGCTGCCGTTGTACGCGTACTGGGTACCGAAATCCCAGCGCACGGTGTGGGTCTCCAGCACCCGGGTGTTGAGCGACAGCGCGTCACCCCATCCGCTCACCTTGCCGATGTTCACCACCTGCGAGCCCGGGAACCCGGTGGACGGTGGCAGGGGATCGTTGACGATGGCGTCGGTGATGTTGCGTTGATAGTGCGTGTACACGATGTCGAACCGGTCGAACAGCGTGCCCTCGAAGCCCGTCTCCAACTCCTGGCTGCGCTCCGGCTTCAGCGCCGGATTGCCGAACGACGATGGAACGAGAGCCGGCTGGTTCTGGTAGCCCACGGCGGGGCTGTAGAGCTGCTGGGCGTCGAACGTACCCGGCTGCGTGCCCGACGCGCCGAGCGCCGCGCGCAATCGCAGGCCGCTCACCCAGCCAACGTGGAACCACGGCTCCTCGCTCACCACCCAGGACGCGCTCACCTTCGGGTAATAGGCCGCCTTGAACGTCGATCCGAACGCGCTGTTATCGTCCTCTCGCAGCGCGGCGGTGAAAAAGAGTCGGTTCTGCCACGCCACCTCTTCCTGCCCGTACATGCCCACCGTCGCGTTCGCCGCGTACGTCTCGGTGCCGTTGCGCGTCGCCCCGCCACTCACGGTGGTGATCGGAATCGCGGGGAAATTGGTGCCCGTCGCCGTGATGGCGCTGACGTCCTGGTGATAGTACTGCAGGCCGACGGACGTCGTGAACAGGAGGTTCTCGCCGCGCCGGTACCGGGCCGAGCCCGAATAGTCCAGCGTGACGTAGTTCTGCAGCAGCCGCTGCACGCTCTTGCTCCCCAGCCCGGCACTGCCCAGGTAGTCCAGGCTGCCTTTGGGCTGCAATGGATAGAGTGTCCAGTTGTTCTCCGCCGTCACATCGACGCCGGCAATCAGCCGGTTCGTGAGCCAGTTGAACGGCCGGTATTCGGTCGTGATGCTCGTCGTCGTCCGGTCGGCATCGGCGCGCGCCTGCACCGTGGACCATTCTTCCGGCGGAGCGTTGTAGAAGCCGCGCTGGCCCAGGTTGAGGGTGCGCGGGTTGCCCCAGATGAGGCTGCTGAACGGATCGACGCCGATCGCTTCCTGCGCCAGCCGCGTGCGATTCTGCAGATAGCCGAAGCTGGTCTGGATCTTGAGCTCGTCGCTCACCAGCAGGTCGAGATTGGCGCGCAGACCCATCTTCTTGGACCAGTTCCACGGGATGGCGCCCTGGTCGTCATCGGACGAGAGCGCCGTGTAGTATCGGGCCGCGTCCGTACCACCGCTCAGCGCCAAGTTGTAGCCGCGGGCCTTTCCGGTTCTGAAGATCGGGCCGTTGCCGAACTGCACTTCGTGCTGATAGAGGTTCACGCTGTCCAGCCCGCCGCTCGCATTCTTGGCGAACAGGAAGCCGGCGCGGCCCTCAGGATTCTGCAGCCAGTTGGCTCCCTGCCGCGTGCTGAAGCTCCATTTCGGTTTGCCCGACGTCCCCCGCTTCGTGATGATCTGAATCACGCCGTTCGACGCCTCGGTGCCGTAGAGCGTGCCGGCCGCTGGCCCCTCGATCACCTGAATACTCGCGATGTCGTTCGGATTGATGTCATCCAACCGACTCACACCCAGCCCGCCGCGCTCGCCGGGGCCCTGGCTGGAATTGGCGTCCATCCGCACACCATCGATGTAGATGATAGGATTGTTGGTCAGCGACATGCTGCTCACGCCGCGGATTCGCACCTGGGATCCCGTGCCCACCTGCCCCGACGCCGGGAGCATGATCACGCCCGGCGTGCCGCTCCCGATCAGCGAGCTTACGGAGAGCGCCGGCGACGTCTCCATCACCTTGCTGGCCGAGATCGTCGCCACCACGTTGCCGATGGCCCTCACCTGGGTCTCGCCTGGCGTACCGGTGGTCACGATTTGGTCGAGCAGCGTGGCCTCTTGCACCAATGCGAAGTCCAGGGTGTGGACTTCGTCCGCCGCCAGGGTAACCACCCGCTGTTCCGGCCGGTAGCCGAGCAGGCGGGTGCGCACTCGCACCGACCCCGCAGGAAGACCGGAGACGGCATAGTGGCCGGAGAGATTGGTGCGCGCCGAAAACGACCGCTGGCCGGCCGTGACGTCCACCTCTACTCCGACAAGCGGGGTTCGCCCCACGGAATCGACGATCTGCCCCCTGAGAGTCGACGATGCCCCCTGCGCGTGCGCCGTCGCCGCCGGGAGCATCAGGGCGCATACGAGTGCGCCGATGCGAGCTGACCAACGTGTCATCGCTCCTCCTGTTCCGGGATTTGACTGAACCAGCGATCGTACCAGGCAAGGCTGCGTTCGATGCCGTCCACGACATGTTTCGTCTCTCGCAGGCCGTGGCCCTCGCGCGGATACCGCACCATCATCGTGGGTACGCCGACGTCCTTGAGCGCGATGTAGTACTGCTCCGCTTCGGCGATCGGCACGTCGTTGTCGTTCTCACCGTGCAGGAACAGCGTGGGTGTCTTCACCGCGCCGACATACCGGAGGGCGCTCCGCGCCCACAGCGTATCCAACAGATGATCCTCGTGCGGATACGCACCGAACTCCACGGCCAGGTAGTCGTGATAGTAGGCCATGTAATTGAAGCTGACGAGGTTCGAGATTCCGGCGGTGGGAATCGCGGCTTTGAAGCGCGTGGTGCGCGTGATCAGCCAATCGGTGAGCTGGCCGCCGTAGCTCGTGCCCTCGATGCCCAGCCGCGCCGGGTCGATCCAGCGATTGCTCGCGATCGCCGCGTCCAACCCGGAGAGCACATCCTGCCCCTCGCGGCCGTCCTGATCCCTGAAGATCGCGTCGGCAAAACGTTGGCCGTAGCCGGTGGAGCCGCGGTAGTTCACCATCAAGGAGGCGAACCCGTGCGCCGCGTACACCTGCGCCTTGGCGTCGAACGCGGCGCCCTGCGCGCCGTGCGGGCCGCCGTGGATCATCAGGATCAGCGGATACCGCCGCCCTGGAACCATGCCGACCGGCTCGGTGACGAACGCCTCGACCGCGAGCCCGTCCATGGCCTGGAACGTGATGGCACGCACCGGCGCGATCGTGCGGCGACCTAGCAGTGCTTCGTTGAGCCGCAGCAGTTCCCGGGTCGCACCGGCCGCGGTCGTCATCCGCATCGCCGCCAGCTCGGTGGGCGTGGAGTAGGCGTACACGACCCCGCCATCGGGCGTGAGTGACCAGGCGCCCACGCTCCCACTGTCACCCGCCACCTGCACCGGACGGCCACCGTCCAGGGGGATGCGGTACAGCGCGGTGTAACCGCGCTGCTGCACCGTGGTATAGAGGGCACGGCCGTCCGCGGACCACCGCGGCGCACCCTGACGGTCGTCGATCGCCAGCCCGACCTCGCTCCGGCGAGAGCCGTCGGCATCCATCACCCACACGTGGGTGTCCTCCATCGTCGTCTCCGACGACGTCAGTTTGCGTTTGGTACCCAGGAACGCAATTTGCGCGCCGTTCGGCGACCACACCGGCCCGTATTCGGCCGACGCCGTGTGCGTGACCTGCCGGACCGCGCCCGACGCGACATCGAGCGCGAAGACGTCATAATTAAAGACGCGGTCGGGGTCCACGCCGCGGTTCGACACGAACAGGATCGACTTGCCATCCGGCGACCACTGGATGCTGTGCTCGTAATAGATGCCGCTCGTGAGCTGGCGCACGCGGCGCGACGCAACATCCACCACGAACAGGTGGAGCCGCCGGTTGTCGTCGAACCGCGTCAGGCCTTCGCTCGCGGTGGGCTTGTACGAGTACCGCGTGATCACCATCGGATCACCATTGCCGTCGGCCTCGGGGCCGGGGGTGCCCGACACGTACGCGATGCGGGAGCCATCGGGGGACCACGCGATGCGCTCGCCCGTGGAGGGAAGGACGTGATTGGTGCCGAGCACCGGGGCCAGAAACCGCGGATGCGTTCCGTCAGAATCGACGACGGCCACCCCGCTGCTGTCGCCGACGCGCCCCAGAAAGGCGATCGTCTTGGCGTCGGGCGACCACCGCGGGCTCGACGCGCCCGTGGCGTCGGTGCCGAGCCGTGTCTCGGCACCGGTGGCCAGATCGCGAATCCAAGTCTCCGTGCGCGGGCGCCCCCGGCCGTCGCTGCGCACGATGGCGTACGCGATGCGCGTGCCGTCGGGCGCGACCTGCACGTCGCCCAGGCGCCGCAGGCGATAGAGATCGGTCACGCCCACTCCGTGGGCACTCTGCGCCGCGAGCAGACCGGGCCCGGCCGCCACCGCCACTCCCACCACCGCGGCAAGCGCGCGAACGCAACAGGTGATCCGGCGGGGGCCGGCGATCGATGCGGAGCAGGACACGGAGAAGGGAGGGAAGGGGAAACCGCCACGCCGGTGACCAACGGGCACGAGCGGCGAACGGCATGCAGCGGCCGCGCGGGGCCGGGCGCCGCCAGCGGCGCGCTCGGATTCGCGCGCTAGCGGTAAATGGTGCTCTTGCCTCCGAGCCAGAAGATGCTGTCGGCCGGCGTCGCCGGCCCGATCGTGCCGACCACCGCGCTCGTCAGCCGTTTGGGATCGTACGCCACGCCCGCTTTGATCACGATCACGGGAAAACGCATCGCGCGGATGTCGGCTAGCGGATTGCCGTGGACGACCACGGCGTCCGCCCACTTGCCCGTCTCGATGGAGCCGAGGCGATTACCCAACCCCATGGCGTTCGCCGCATTGATCGTCGCAAAGCGAAGCGCCGCATAGGGCGGAATACCGGAGAGTACGAACGTGAGGAGCTCCCGGTGCACATCGAAGGGAGTGAGGTAGTCGCCGTCGCTCGGGTGATCGGTGCCCAGCGTGATCAGGGCGCCGCCGCCGGCGTCGTAGAACGCTTTGATCTCTTTCTGCTTGACCCAGTAGATCTTCTCGAATTGCTCGACGACGCGGCGCGGCGGGTGCGACGCGATCACCGTCCGGGCGTAGGGCGTGAAGAACCGCTGCTCATCCGTGAACGGCGCGAACACGCGAGGATCACGGTTGCCATAGTATCCATAGGCGCTGATCGTCGCGTCGTAATACACGTGATGCTGGATGTAGAGTTGGAACGTCCGCCGGTATGCAGGAGACGCAAACGTCGCATCGGTGAAGGTCTCGAGCGACGCGTAGGCCGACCGATCGGCGGGGTACGCGTCGCCGCCCATGAAGTGCTCGATCCGGTCAATTCCCATGAGAATCGCATCGCGTGGATTGACGCTATTGCGGAACCCCGAGTCCAGATGGCCTGTCACCGTGCGCCCGTGCTCGTGCGCGCGATCGATCAACGCCTCGAGTTGGTACGGGCTGATTCCCTTCGCCTTGAACCCGACCACGCCCATTTCCGACCAGTGGTCGACCTCGGCGTCGATGGAATCCACCGAAATGTCGCGCGGCCAACCCGTGGGCCGGGCCGTACCGAAGTACGGCCCGGAGTTGAGCAGGCGGGGGCCCGGCTCCATGCCGCGATCGATGCGAATGCGCAGCGCGCGCATGGAGTCCGGATTCATCTCGCCGGCCGGCCAGGTGCTGGTGACGCCATTGGCCAGGAAGAGCGACGGGTAGGCCCGCGTCTCGTCGACGCGGCCGCGCCCGAACAGGGCTACATGGTAGTGCGCATGAAGATCGAACAGACCCGGAGTGATCGTCTCGTCGTCGGTGAGCCGAACCGTGTCGGCCCCGGGCTTCACTTCGGAGAGGTCTCCGCCCACCCGCTGAAACTTGCCGGCGCGAATGAGGATGCCGGGGTTCCGGACGCGGACCGTGTCGGTGGAGGTGAACAGCCATCCGCCAAGAACGACGAGGTCGTGCGTCTGGGTATACCCGGACGACTGGCCGAGGAGTGGCGCAGGCTGCGCGACCAAGCCGGCGATACTGGCGGCGATTCCGAGGGCCAGCGAAACGCGGCGCATAAGATGGAGGAGGGAAGGCGAGTTCCGGACCGCAACACGCTCTGACGCATCCGGAATGCGTGCACGGCACGGCAACGCTCGTTACAATCCGGACCCGAAGTTGTCAAGTGCGGAATTCGTCACTGCCGATGTCGACGGACGGGTCGACGAAGCGGGCGCCGTGCGCCTGGTGCCAGCGGAGTCGCTGCGCGTGCGTGTAGATCGTTGGATGAAACGTGAACTGGAAAGTCGGGGCGGGAGAGAGCGCGACGCACCGGGGTGGCACCGACGCAAGGTCAGCAGATACCGAGCGCCGGCCCCTGGCGCCGGCGGCCCGGCATGCGCATTGTATCCGCTCTCCCACCACCCCGACGCCCATCATGATCGACCGCCTCCGCGCCCGGATGCCCGGCCTCGCCGCGCTCGCCCTCGCCCTCGCCTTTGCTGCCGTCACCCCGCCGCTCGCCGCACAGCAGCCGGCCCCCACGCCGCCGCGCGGCATGTCTGCCATCAAGCAGACGGACCTGCGCCGCGACCTGTACGCAATTGCCAGCGACGCCATGCGTGGCCGCGAGGCCGGCACGCTCGACGAGCTGCGGGCGTCCATCTGGGAAGCCGACCAGGCCCGCAAGGCGGGGTTGCAGCCGGCCGGCGAGGACGGCACGTATTTCCAGTGGTTCAAGATGAAGCGCACACGGCTGTCGCCGTCGAGCGTCATTGCCGTGGGCGGACGCACGCTCACGCTGTGGAAAGACGTGGCCGCGTCGGGCACGGTCGAGTCCGACGTGCACGCGCCCACCGTGTTCGCCGGCGATGCCAGCGACACCAGCATCGACGTGCGCGGCAAGGTGGCCATCGCGACGCTCGTGCCACCGCCGCCCGGCACACGCCAGTTCGAGGGCGTCTATTCCCCCGAGTGGCACTACGCGCGCGCGGCGATTGCCGCCGAGGGGCTCGCGCTCACCCGGCGCGGCGCGGTCGCGGTGATCCTCGTGGCCGACTCCATCGGCGACGTGGCGTTCGACGCCGTCACCGCCGTGTCGTCGCGCGGCTTCTACGACGTGGACGATTCGGCCACGACCGCCGCCGGCGGACGCTACGGCTCCATCGGCCGCGGTCCGCCGGTGCTGCTCGCCCACCGCGCCCTGCTCGACGCGCTGCGCCCGAACGGCCAGAACGCCGAGGTGCGTCTGGTCACCGAGAGCTTCGACTACCCGTCGGTGAACGTCATTGCCAAGGTCCGCGGAACGGATCCCAAACTGCGCGACGAGTACGTGATGTTCAGCTCGCACACCGACCACGACGGCGTGCGCTTTCCCATGGCCGGCGACTCCATCTGGAACGGCGCCGACGACAACGGGTCGACGACGGTGGCCATTCTCGCCATCGGCCGCGCGTTCGTGAAGCAGCCGGCCAAGCGGTCGGCCCTGTTCATCTGGCACGGCGCCGAGGAGCGCGGCCTGCTCGGCTCGCGCTACCACGCGGTGCATCCGGTGGTGCCGCTGCACCAGATCGTCGCCGTGCTCAACGGTGATCTGATCGGCCGCAACAATCCCGACACCGCGTCGCTGCTCGGCGTGCAGCCTCCGCACCGCAATTCCGCCGACCTCGTGCGCATGGCGCTGGCCGCCAATGCCGCCACCGGCAAGTTCGTGCTCGACTCCACCTGGGACCGACCCACGCATCCCGAGGGGTGGTACTTTCGGAGCGACCACGTTCCCTACGTGCGCCACGGCGTCCCGGCGCTGATGTACTCCACCAACCTGCACCCCGACTACCACACGCCGCGCGACGAGCCATCGCGCATCGACTACGCCAAGCTCACCCGCATGACCGACTGGATGTACGAGACCGGGTGGCTGGTGGCCAACGCCGCCAAGCGCCCGGCGGTGGATCCGGGGTTCAAGCTGGAGCGGTAGCGCCGCCCCCCAGGAAATCTCCGTTCCAGTCCGTTGTGGTCCGTTCGGTCCGTATCCCAGTCGTCGATACCTGAACGATTGGGCTCCGCACGCCGCCACGCGGCGCTCGATGGTCCGAGCTTTCGGCGTTTGGGGATACGGACTGAACGAACCCGAACGGACGGAAACGGACAGCGTCAGCATTGGTGCGACCGGCGGCTCACCGTTGGCAATGAGGGCAGAAATACGTGGATCGCCCCGCCTGCACGATGCGGCGGATCGGCGTCCGGCACCGACGACAGTTCGACCCCTCGCGATCATACACGTTGAGCCGCGCGGCGCCGATCTCGGTATACCGCGAGCCGGTGGCCCGCGCGATCACCGCGCGGATGGCGGCGATCAGCGTCGCCAGGCGCGGCCGCGACAACGACGACGCCCGCGCCCGCGGGCTGATCCTGGCGCGCCAGAGCGCCTCGGCCACGTAGATGTTGCCCAACCCGGCGATCACCCGTTGATCGAGCAGCACGGCTTTGATGGGCCCGCGGCGCCGGGCCAGCTGCGCGCGCAGGTGCTCCGGCGTGAGCGCGTCGTCCATGGGCTCCACGCCCAGCCCGAGCACCGGCGGCGAACCGGCCGGGTGCAGATCGAGCGTGGCCAGAGCACGCGAGTCTTCGAGAATCAGACGGCGGTCATCGTCCAGCGTGAACGTGGCCCGGGCGAACCGCGGGAGCGCCGCGGCCACCGGTTGCACCGTCCAGCCGCCCGTCATCCGGAAGTGGGCGTGCAACACCCGCCCGTCGGCGAGCTGCATGAGCTGGTGCTTGCCGCGCCGTTCCACCTCGGCAATGCGCGCGCCGGCCAGCGAGCCGACCAGGGCCGCGGTCATCCGGCGCCGCAGGCTGGGGTGCAGCAGCTCGGCGCTCACGATGGTGCGCCCGCGCACGGCACGGCGCAGCAGGCGGACGGCGTGTTCGACTTCGGGAAGTTCAGGCATTGTGCGCGCCAGTGGTTGACGGGAGGCCCGGGACCCGGCAAGATGCGCGCGTGACCACCGGAACTCAATCGGCGGGCGACCCGCTGCCAAGCCATGACGCGCGCGCCGCCGAAGTGCGTCGCGTCCTGCTGCGGGTGCTCGTACTCAACGGGCTCGTGCTCGGCATCAAGCTCGCGGTGGGCATGCGGACGCACGCGCTGGCCGTGCTCGGCGCGGCGCTGGAGTCGGGGCTCGACCTCATGAACAACGTGATCGGGATGACCCTCGTCTCGATCGCGGCCCGCGCCCCCGACGAGGACCACCCGTACGGCCACGCCAAGTTCGAGACCATCGGCACCATGGGCATCGTCGTCTTCCTGTCCATCTCGTGCTTCGAACTGCTGCGCGAGGGCGTCACCTCGCTCCTGCGAGCCCGCGAGCCGCACGCCGCGTCGGGCGGCGAGATCGGCGTGATGGCGATCACCCTGCTGGTGAACGCCGGCATCGTGTGGTACGAGCGCCGCCGCGGACGCACCCTGCAGAGCGC
>Ga0307375_10005249_pt1 | contig 12168 bp, 14 predicted proteins | sample TR1MG_FD_202531 | JGI IMG/M metagenome (GOLD analysis project Ga0307375, IMG submission 202531) | Soil microbial communities from Risofladan, Vaasa, Finland - TR-1 | ecosystem: Environmental > Terrestrial > Soil > Coastal area > Acid sulfate soil | place: Finland: Risofladan, Vaasa | collected... | reverse complement strand
GGTAGTGGTTCGTTTTGCTCTTGTTGAGTAAACAAATCATCTACAGAAGATATATCTTTATTATATCTATTCTTAATATATGAAAGAACGTCTTCGTCTTTTATAGTTGAACTTTCAACTTCCGAGACAGACTCGGTATTTTGTTCTACAGTAGGCTCTACAGCCATTTCTGTAGCGGTATTTTCAACCTTTTCGGAGTTTTTGTTTTCTTCTTCGTGTTTTTTAAGTAGTTTCGCCTCTACTTCCTGTACAGATTTTTCCTCCAAAGGGGTTACTTCTTTAATTTTTAATTCCATTTTATTTAATTTTACGCAAAGTTAATATATAATTTGTTATAAAATTTAAGCCTATCTAGGCTCAAATTCTGCTAAGTCAAAACCATCTAAACTATCTTCGTTTGATTCAAAACTAAGAGCTGGCAAATTGTTTTTACGCTGCTCAATAAGCTTTGATTGTTCTGTATTTGCTTGAGATATTCTATTTGATTTTGCTGTTTCTCTTTGTGACTCTCTATCCCTAAGTGCTTTTGCTTCTGCTTCTTTTATTCCCATTTGCAAATTAAACTCTAATTGCATAAGCTCGGCCTTAATCGCAGCTTCTCCTTTCATCTTCTCTACAGAGAATTTAGCTTTAGCCTGCTCAATCTCCATTTGAGCTTGAGTCTCCATTTGAAGTTTTTGCATTGCTGTTTGTGCAGCCATTTGCTGAGACTGCATGTTGATTTGAGCTTGCTGTTGAGACTTAACCTGTTGAGCTTGTTGCTCCTTATCTTCTTTGGCTTTTCTTCTGACCTTAAGCATTTGATTAGCTAGCTTAATGTTTTTTATCTCACGAATATCAATAGCGTCTTCTAAATTAATGTCTTGTTTAGATAGTGCCATTTGAATATTTTGCTCAAGCTGAGCTCTTTGCTCTTCATCTGGAGCTATTTCAATAAATATCCCAAAGTCGCTTAAATATAGTTGAGATATTTCTTCAAGAATTCCAACATTAAATTTTCCAACCTGATTCACAAACTCTTCTCTAAAGTCAGAGTACTCAATTAAATCTGCAATACGACTAGATAAAGCTGTGCATAATCTTTCACTCATTGCTAATCCCGCATCTAGTATATGACGAGTGGCTGTGTTGCTACTTAGTGCTGCTAGCTTCTGTAATCCAACTAACGAATAAGAATCAGGTGTTGCTCCGTCTCTTGCTTCATTTAAGCCCGTTACATCGCGAAGCATTGCCATATAGTGATTATATGTACCCACTAAACTCTGAATTTTTCCTTGACCAGAATTACTATTCAACTGCTGAATAGGAACTTTTGCATTATTGAAATCTCCATCTTGTGTAAATGATCTACCGATAACAGAACCTGTTTGGAAGAACATCCTTAATGCATCTTCAGGATTGTACGCTTGCCCTGTTCCTAAATCAACTTCATTTAATCCATCCGCATCAATAAACACTCCATCTGGAACGATCCTAGATATTACTTGTTGCATTTTTAGGTGAGTAATTTGAATCAAGTCTGCAAACGTAATCATACGCCTAACTAAAGATTCAACCGCTCCTTTATACATTCTTGGTGCGGAAGCAATATATTCAGGATAAACTTCCTGAGAAGCTGATGCAGGTCGAGCCATATTTTCAGACATTTGCCACTTAAGGAGTATGTTGGTTCCCATAACCATTACCCCCTCATACCAAACATCAATGGTCTTGCTAACTTTTTCAAAGTTCCCTTCCTCTTGCATTTCTACCGTTGGATTAAAAGTATCTTCTTTTTCAATAACTTTTTCTGCTCCAACCGCATTTGTTTTTTTCTTGTATGTAAATGTGTGCGTGGTCTTATAATTAAAGAACAACACAGTAGCGCTATCTTTGCTAAATAAACTATTATTATAATATTGAGATGTATTGTTATAGTCGTACCAACTTTGACTGTATTTGGATATTTCATTCATATCAGCTCTAGTTAGACTTGGATCTATTTTCTTAAGCTCAATAATAGGTAGTGTCTTTATTTCGCCCCAATAAAAACAATCTTTAAAATGAGGGTCTTCTGTATAACTATACACGACATTTGCAGGATCAACATATTCTATACCTATCCCCGAACCTGGCTTGAAGGAGTGCTTGCAAATAGAAAGCCCCAAAACCATTTGATCATAATACAATTGTTTTTGTAAATCATGATATCTATTTTCTGCAAGTACAGTATTTATTGCTTCTTCTTCTGCAATCTCTATGGCAGGCTTGTATTTAATCTGCATGTGCAAAGCTAGCTCCTCATCACTTTCAGGAACTTCATCTTCACTCATTCTGAATGTGTTAACACCCATCTGCTTTTGAACCTGTTTCATTATAGGTTTTGCCAACATATCCTTTTCAAGCTCTTCTTGATATTTGCTTCGCTTATCTAAAGACATTCCGTCCTGAGCATAAGCCTTGACCTTAAATATTCTGTCGGCCATTCCATTTACTACAATATCTACAAACTTAGGAATAATTGGAACGGGTGTCCAATCTAAATTAAGATAGCTAAGATCACCATCTATTGCTAATTCGTTTTTATACTTTTGAACTGATTGCTCTCCTCGAGCATATAGGCGCAGCCTATGGAAGTCAGCCCATTGATTATAGAATCGGCTTTGCCCCCCATCTTTTCTAAACCATTCATATTGTATGGCTTGACCTATTTGTAATCCAAACTCAAAACTGTCTTTTACCCTATCAGACACAAATTGACTTGGAAAACCCTGAGCGTTAATTGCTATTTTTACGTCCTCCATTTATCTTATAATTTGGCTAAAACCTCCCCTATTGTCATATCTTGCAAAGTTAAGTTTTATTTTTGATTTATTTTTAACGGGTTGATACAGGTGTCTCTGTATAGCCATAACGGCTAAACCTGAGCTAATAGATGCATCAAACTTAGTTCTATTATTAATATTGAACCTTGCCCAATCTTCTAAAGTTCTACTAAAATACATAGTTCCCATACTATCAGCATCTCTAAAATTTCCTAAAAAATCCAACCCAACATATTTTTCTATGTAAGATTCTATTGCAGCTGCATGCGCCTGCTTTACGTCTTCGCTAGAGTTTGGTATTCCCCCAAGCTCCTTTTCTGATTTAGATAGCTTTGTGTAAGATTTATCTGGCCTATTCATTGAATAACCTCTATACCCTCTGTTTTTGAAATGATACAACAACCTAGGTTTGTTGTTTTCAATAAGTATAGGCATGCCGTAAAACACACAAGCCATTAATACGTCTTCAAAAAATATTTCAGCCGTTTGAGGTCTAGCTATATATTCTAAAAAAAACTCATTAGCAGGGCCTTCATCCATGTGAAACTTTGTGATTCCATGCAAAGCTCCATTAGATCCTCCACCTCCAACCGTTCCTGATATATCGTAACTATCACACCCAAACGCTCCCATGTGTTCATTTCCAGGATATTTAAATCCTTGTTTCATTATAAATTTATTCTGAAGCTGTTTGTTAGGTGTCCATGTAATATAAAACCTACCCCTGTCATTCGGACTAAATATAACCTCTGTGTCTTTTATTCCATCTCTCCAGGAAAAAGAACCTCTAGTAATAAATTGATCTTTTATAAGAGATTCATTATAATCAATCTGTTGATATATCTTTTGAAGATTAAATAATGACTGCTTGCTTTCATCTCTGAATGCATGTGACTCAGAGCGGGGAAACTGACGGTAAAATTCATTTAATGCATCTGCATCATTTTTTAAACTTTCTACTTCATTTTCCCAATAATCAATAGCCCCTTGATTTATGTAATCACCATAAACATCTATAGTTTCTTGCTCTGGATTTCTGAATACAGGCATACCGTACCTATCAATAAACCCTTCCATATTCCATTCCATAGGAATAAATAAAGAATACAGTCCGCTTTTGGTTTGACCATTGGCGTTTCTATTATTTATATCTGAATCATAAAATAATTTTTTGAATGCATCTCCACCCTTTTCAAGTGAGTTTGATGTGCTTCCCATCATGCATTTTCCTATAACCTTACTACCTAAACGCAAACATGTTTTCGTAACACGCCAATTGTTTAATATGTTGCTTGGCCTTTCCCATTTACCTGATTCATCGTGCACAAGTAATTTAAGTTTCTCTCCATCATAACTATTGTCTCCTGTGTTCTTCCAGTCAATTGTGGTATCTAATCCCTCTACCAAATCTACCTCTTCATAATACATATTCTTTTTAGTAATCTTTGATGCAGGTACACGATAAGCTAATTCTGTTTTTGGCTTATCCATACCGTCTTGAACAGGTTTGAAAAAAAATGGATAATTGTTTGATATAGGAACTACCTTGTCTGTAAACATCTTCTTGGCATCTGCACCTGTTTTAGACAATATACCTATTCTAGCGTCTTTTGTTATGGTACCTATGTTTGCACATTCTTCACTTCCCATATACGAAAATCCTGAACGTCTTATCTTTAAATAACATACTCCAAAAGACCTGTTATCAGCTTTACATGCTTCCCAATACAAATAAAATATTCTATTAGCTTCTCTATAGTTTGGGTATCCGATATCAATTTTAGTCCATTGTAAATACATATAATGGGAGCCTGTTATATATGTTTCCACACCATTGTTATAGAACCAGAATCCATCTTCTCTTCTATCAAACTCTTGCTCTATATAATCAACCCATTTATCCTTAAGGCTAGACGGAGCTGCGTGCCAATTAAATATACTTTTAATTCTATATAGTTCTTTTGGGTATTCAAATCTTTCCCAATATTGTTCTTTTTTAGAAGAGTCTCTTTTATGTATTTTTTGAGGAGCTTTTGGTAGTGCTATTTTTAACCCATTAATAGAAACTATATTTTCAATTTGACCTGATTTTGAAATTATAACTACATCATGTTTTTCATCATAGCCATATTTCCACGATTTAGCTTTATTTTTTGTGCTAATCGTTGATTTAGGTATATAATTTTCAATTACCTCGTATAAATTATTTTGACCTTCTTTCTGCAAAACCTCTTAATGTATTATCTTTTTTCTTCTCTGTTCCCTCTTCCAACATTTCTTTTTCTGATTCAACTCTAGATAATATTTCAAATGCATCAAATATTGCTAACTTTTTAGTTGCAGCTGCATTTTTTAGTCTATCAGCTGCAAGCTCATCATTTGGATCAGGCTTGATTATATCTTCCTTTGCCACCTTAATTAATTGAGCTACAGCTTTATATCCTGCTTCTATTATCTGAAGTTTTAATTCTTTATTAATCATATATTAGAGTAATATTTTTAGTAAACATTCTGTAAAGTTTTTCTCCATCTACATTATACTCATACTCGCTATCTGGCTCAAAAGAAACTTTATCTCCTTTATTTACGCCTTTCCTATTTAAGCTTTCATTAGAATACTTAATTAAGCCAACCAAAGGCTCTTCTTCTTGGTGTGTTTTAAGATAGTGATTTTCTTTTGGTATAGGTTTTACCATGCAATAATCTGCATGGCATTTCCATTGATCACCTTGTTTATACATATAAAACTGATCGTAATCAACAAAAAACAAATCATCTTTAAAAAAGCTTTTACCACTCTTCTCTCTACCCTTCATGTCGTTATAATACTTAAAGACATTGTGATGAACCAATAAAGTATCTCCTGGCTGTATTTCTCCTGTATAATTTATAGGAGTTTCTTGTACAATAGCATACCTATTAGAAACGGTATGATCTTCTTTTGAACTGCTTACAATAAAGTCAATGTCGCCAATTCGTTTTGTGTTGTCATACCTTTTTCCATTGTAAGGTTTTACAATGAAGTAAAAAGGTGATTTCATTCAAAATTTATATTATATTCAATTGAAACAGGCATGTTTGAATTAAACTCTTTCCATAAAAACACTTCACTATTATCATTCTCAACCCAAATTTTTATTGAGTTTGATTGATCGTCATGTTTAATTAAGTGTATATGATAATTACCGCCTAAAACTTCTTGGCCTGCAAGATAATGCATAGCACTAGATTTATAGTCTGCTCCTATTGAGATTTTTCTTATTTCCATTATATTAAATTTTTAATAGGAATTTATCCTACGGGATCAACAGGCGGTTGCCAAGGCAGTCCGCTTGATGTACCTATATCTTCTATTTGTAGCTTCTTAATATACGAATAGTTGTTAACGTAAGTTTCTCCATCAGCAACTACAGTTGGTCCTAAATCAGCCTGAACTAAAGCTATAACTTGAGCTTCTGTCAAATCTCCATATGGCGTGAGTGGAGGTGGCCCTACCACTCCAGACAATTTAGATTGATATACTTTTCTAGCATACCCAATGCCATCATTTGCTTGTATTGCAGATGTAACTATTAATTGACCTGGAGCTGTTGATGTATCATACTCCATTGTTAAAATTGTCCATGTTATTATTGCTCCCATATTATTTTTTTTATTGATAAACTCTAATTTCTAATGAGCCATTAGTTAACTTATCGTCACCATTATGTGTTAATATTTTTATTTCGCTATCGCTTATTCTTTGCCACGCTATATCGTGGTTGTTTTCTGCGCTACCACCATTTACAAAAACAATTGTTTTACCTGAAGTAAATGGAGTTGCGCTTGAAGTTAATGAATAATCTCCACCTGAGTTTCTACTCCATGTTAATAGACCTGTAATTCCGTTGTTGGCTAAAACAGTTGCTGTTGGAGCTGAGGTTCCTGTCTGAGATATCAAAGCTGTATAACTATAAAAGCTTGTTGCTATATCTTCAAAAACTTTTCCTGTTGAATCAACTTTTAAATTATAAGTAATTCCAGTATTTTTACCAATAGTTCCGTTACCATATGCTCCTAGCACAATGTGGCTTGTGTATGCTTCAATTGCATTTAATCCTGTAATAATACCCCCTGCACCAATTACTACTTTAGCAGTAGATGGTGCGTTGTACTGCCCTATTACAACCTGACCTTGTACAGAGGTTGTATCATTTAGCTGCCATCCAAAAGCAAATGTAGGACTAGTGTCATTTAATTGTATATCTTTTCCTATTGCAACCCCCTGGCCAGTACTAATAGTAATTCCTGTTCCTATTGCAATTCCTCCTGAAGAAGTAACGCCATTGCCTGCTCCTAAAGCGATTCCTGTTGTTGCAGTAATGTCATTACTTCCTCCTGCAGTAAATCCTTGATTTCCTGAAACATTATGGTTTTGACCAAAAGCAGCTGCATTATTTCCACTAACTATATTGCTATTTCCTGTAACAAATGATTGCAATCCATTAGCAAAATTATTCAATCCAAATGACGTCGAGTTAGCTGCAGAAGACAAATTACCACCTCCTACAGAAAATGCATTTGGTCCTGAACTTGTAGTTTGATTTCCAAGTGCTACAGCTCTTTCTCCGCTTGCATTTGTAAGATTTCCTCCTGCAAATGAATTTAATGCAGACGCTACAGAGTTTTCTCCAAATGTAAATGAATTGTTTCCTCTAGCTTCAGTTGAAAATCCAAAAGCAACCGATTGAAGTGCTGTGGAAATATTTCCAGAACCTGCAGCAAATGCATTCTCAGCTAAAACCTCGTTATTTATGCCTGTGGCAAAAGTATTTTTATCTAGAACCTGGTTACCCTTTCCTGTGGCAAAAGCTCTCTCTCCTCCTGTTGCAATATTGTCTTGACCAAATAAAGCAGAAATATCTGCTCCTGCGTTTACTATGTTATTTTGTCCTGCAACAAAAGATGTAGTGGCGTTTATTCGATTTCCAGATCCAAAAATTGCAGAGCTTATTCCTGTGTAAATAATGTTACCTCCCCCTCCGGCTATTGAAGAAGATGCACTTACAACATTGCTATTACCGAAAGCTAATGAATTTGAATTGTCAACCCTATTATTATTACCAAATACTGCGCTATGAACAGCTGAAACAGTATTGGTCTTACCTGAAGCAAATGAGTAATCTGCTCCTGGAGATATTGTGTTTTGATATCCTGATGCAACTGAACCATCTGCTCCTGCCGTAGATGCATACCCTAAAGCTACAGAGTTTGGTGCACTTGCCGTTCCACCGAATCCAAATTTAACAGCGTTGTTTGCGCTTGCTGTTCCACCGAATCCAGATACAAATGAATTTACCCCAATGGCCTGTCCTTTTTCACCAATAGCTACAGATGATTGACCTGACGCAACTGAATCTTGACCTGAAGCAATACTATAATTACCAGAAGCTAATGTTTTATTTCCAAAAGCAGCTGACGCTAAAGCTGAAGCTTCAGTTGAAAGTCCGAATGCTGATGCGCCACCTCCACTTGCTAAAGTTAAAAAGTTAGCTGCCAAAGAGCCATTTCCAAATGCTGTTGTTGCAGACCCCATGGCAACGGCATTTGTTCCGTTGGCATAAGCTACTCCACCTAAATTAAAAGATGGGCCTCTGTTTCCTTGAGCGGTATCTCCTCCGTCTTGGGTAATAGAAAACTTATGATTTCCATACCCCTCAGTAAGCTGAAGCAATTTAGCATAAGTTCCACCTGTATTTGTTGCGATTAAAGGGTCAATTCTAGCGTCAAAATTAAATATGCCATTTGGCATATCTTGAATTAATTTTCTGCCTGTTAAACTATCAATAGTAGTTGTATCCCCTTTCCAAGTAGATAAAAAGTACCCTGCCGCTAAACTATTGTTTTGTCCGTTTAATGTAATTTGACTAGCTGTAGTTTCGCCTGCTGCAGGCTCAAAATTATCATTAGACTTTATGCTTGTTAAAGATAGCTGATTGCTTCCAATTATAATGTTTCCATTAACAGTAACCAAAGGATTGGTTATTGGGTTAGGATCTTGAGTAACTAAAGAGTCTCCAAGTATCTGAGTTCCCACCCAAAGAGGCAAAGTGTTTATTGTTCCTGAACCTGTAATAACAGGGCTGTTATCTATCTTAGCCCAAAATACATTTCCTGCATCACTTTCTGAAATGATCGCCCAATCTTGAGGCTCCCAATCAGTAATCCCACTTAAATCTGTTGTTCCTGCAACAGAGACAACCCAATACTTTCCTGTATTGCCAGGAATAAGAGATATGGCTTGTAAGTCAGGAGTGTTTGTATCTGCATTCCATGTTCCTTGAAACTCAAGGCCTGAGCCTTGATAATTTTGCCAAGTAACATTTCCGTTTGCGTCTGAAACTAATACTTGCTCGTTGTTTCCTACTTGATTGTTGGCATCATATACAGGCCCTAAAACAAGTATATCTCCAAGCAATGTTGTCTTTCCATTAACAGTTAGGTCTCCCACTAAAGAACTATCTGCACCTACTGTTAAATTTTTATTTATATTTAAGCTTCCCCCTGCGCCTCCATCACTTACATAAACAGTAGTTCCCCCAACAGCTGTTGGATCTGTTCCGTCAGTAGCAGTATCTTGATATATTAAAGAATTTACAAGCTTAAATGACTCTAATCCTGAAGTAGATTCGGTAAAAACGGGGAGCCTATAAGACACCCCGTCAAAAGCTTGATCAATTACAAAGTCAGCAATACCTTGTAGTGTAAAAGTTTTCGTCTGCTTTACAATCGGTGTTGAGTTTGCAGCTGTTCCAATTAAATAATCCGCTCCTTCAATTGGAGATTGATTCGGATATGATAAAGTATTGCTAATTTTTGCCATGTTATTCCTTTTCTTTTATTTCTCCTGTTTGTAAATTAATCACAGAGTTTTCTCCGTATTTTTTAAGAAGCTCTTCTTCTAATTTAGCGAACTCGCCTCTAATTACTTCAACCTTGCTGATGATAAAAGATTTTTGAATCTCTAAATCACCTAATTGTGTTTTTGCATTTACAAAATCAGAGTTTAATTGTTGTAATTTTTCTAACTCTTTTTCTTCTACTTTTTTCATTATTTTATATTTAAGTTAATACTGCAAAGGTAATCAATTATTCTTTAATTTTTTTTCGCTTTTATTTGTGCCTGTTGTTCCCCATTACCTTCTCAATACCTCGAGACCCGAAGTACGCTCCAACAATAAGTGAAAGCACTCCCGCCACACTATCTAATTCATAGTCTAAGTACCAACCAACTATGTATGCTACAGAAAAAAATACTAACGTAAGAGGTCTCACATTTTGAGACATCCACGAGGTACTTGCCATGTCTGCTGCCCATCTTTTACTAACCTCTTGCATCTCAATCATATCCATCTCTAAAAGCTTCATTGCTGTTTCTTTATCTTGCGGTGGAATGTCTGGGTCTTGATCAATAAGTTTTTTGACCATACCTAAAAGTCCTTTATCGGGCATAACATCTCCTATAGAGTCTAGTAGCCCTGATTTTCCTAACAAAAATTTTCCAACTTTCGTATCCTTAAATTTTTTTCTGTCTTTACTCATATCTTGCAGTATTCATTATATGCATCAAAACAAGGGCAAGCTTTTGCCGAAAACTCATTATGCCCATGAATAGTGGCCTTAGGGTGCAGCTTTTTTAATACACGCAAAAGTTCTAATAATGTGGCTATCTGTTCAGATGTTCTTGTGTCTTTTGGCGTTACACCGTCTTGCTCTACGCCACCTATATAGCAAATACCGATTGAGCCCTTGTTGTGATTTTTAACATGAGCTCCTGTTTCGGTTATCGGTCTTCCGTATTCAATCATTCCGTCTAGCCCTATAACATAATGATATCCTATTTCTTTCCACCCCCTGGCTTTGTGCCACTCGTCTATTGTTGCTGCTGATATTTCTTGACCTTCTTTAGTTGCAGAACAATGAATTATGATTTTATCTATTTCTCTCATAATTTATATTCCTATTTTCAACGATAACTATTAATATGATTTTGAAGCTCCTCTAAAGTAACTGTGGGCTCAAACATAATATTGCCCTCCCATGTAACTATGGGTTGGTTTTCTTTTTTAATAATAATAAAAGGAATCTTGGCAAAATTTTTTTTGATGTCACTATTATGATCCTCTAAGTATGCCCACTCTATGTTGCAGTTTCGAAGCTTATCAATATTAACTGCATTTTTTTTATTCCACTTTGCATTAATTTGCAATACGGTAACTGAATGTAATGTTTTTTTTGAGACATCTTTCATAGGTTGTTCTGAGGAAGCAAAAAGAGTTCCGATCAAAATCGCTAACAAAAGAATTAAAGTTCTCATCTTAATTTATTTCATACAGTCTTTCTTCAAGAAGTTTTAGTGTTTCTTTTATTTCGTTAATGTCTTCTTTAATCCCATCGACATCTTTCTGTGTCATCATTATAGTTTGACGAACAATTTCGTCTTTGTATTGATACTCTTGTTGAGTAATCACGGGCTCAGGCTTTTCCATCGCCAAAGCTATTTCTGATTTTAAGCTAAAATAAGTAGTGGCTAGACTAACAGTAAATCCAATAATAAGACTTATTGTTTTTGCGTCAAGTGTAAACTTTGTATTTTCACTAATTTCTGTCGCCATCACATTCAACTATTTCATATATCACTTCGATATCTCCAAGTGAAGTTGTTGTTTCAAAATATCCTACCATAGCGCAACTATCTCTCCTGCTGTTGTCCCTGTTGCAAATACTTGAATAACTTGTACAGGAAAAAATTGACCTGCATATACTCCTGTGAATGTAACATCGTCTCCACCAACTGTTTTGACTCTTACATTTCCAGGTGTTCCAATATACAGAACACAACCATTATTGGTTCCTCCTGTTACTGAAGGTATCTCATTAGTATCACTTGGGGTGACTAATAGTGCTCTACGACCTTGTAATTTTTGATACGCCATTTTTATTATTTATTATACGGAAACTGACGATTCAAAGAATCTCTTCGTTCTTGACAACCGCAGGGTTTCCCTGTTACTTTTTCATATACTTTTGCAACCTTATCAGCTCCAACTAATTTAGCAGCTTTGTGCACAGTATCTCCTAATCCTTTAGATTCCATTACTCTTTACATTTACACAGCTTGTTTGGACATGAATCCACTTTTGCTGTTAGTTTAACCAACAATGCATTCCACTTGCATAAAATTTTATTCCACAAGCTCGAAATCCATTGTCCTAATTTAATTAATGCCTTACCCATTTACTTTTTTATTAATTCTACAAATATACTAATATTTTCCTCTCCTATTTTTAGGACTTGACTTGGTGCTACCACCTGACCCTGCCCA
>Ga0307375_10005248_pt1 | contig 12169 bp, 7 predicted proteins | sample TR1MG_FD_202531 | JGI IMG/M metagenome (GOLD analysis project Ga0307375, IMG submission 202531) | Soil microbial communities from Risofladan, Vaasa, Finland - TR-1 | ecosystem: Environmental > Terrestrial > Soil > Coastal area > Acid sulfate soil | place: Finland: Risofladan, Vaasa | collected... | reverse complement strand
GGAAGTACGTGCGCCCTTCGCCGTGCGAAGACCAGATGCCCAAAACAGAACCTTCCATGTCCTTGAACATGATGGCGGGACTCTTGGCGACGGTGATGGTGGAGAAGCGGCTTTCGAAGCGTCCGGAGGTGTTGTGGACGAAGCGGGGTTGTTGAGTGGAAGGAAGGTTTCTCTCGGGGAATGGAACGTAGCCAAGAAGAGCCATAAGTTGACAGCCGTTGCAGATGCCCAGGGTGAAGGTATCGGTGCGCTTGTTGATGAAAGTGTCGAACTGTTGCAAGAGTGCCGTGTTGAAACGAATCGTCGCTGCCCATCCCTTGGCAGAATCCAGCACATCCGCGTAACTGAATCCTCCAACAAAAGCGATACCATTGAATTGCTCAAGAGTAACAGAGCCAGAGATGAGATCCTTCATGTTCACATCCCAAACTTCAAAGCCAGCCCACTGGAAGGCTGCACCCATCTCACGATCTCCATTGGATCCCTCCTCTCTGATGACAGCAACCTTTGGTTGCGTTGATGATGGTGATGATGAAGATAATGCAGAAGATGATGGAGAGAGAGATGGCGTCTCGGGCACTTTAGGTGTGAACGATAGGTGGTACGCAGGTGCCTTGCGATTCCTCAGTCCATGTTGTTCTTGACGAACGCACAGAGTGTTGGCCTGAAGACGATCCAATTCGAAGCCAGTGGCCTCCCAAATGTCTCTCAAGTGAACCATGAACTCGTCCAAGAGCGATTCACTTTGGTCCTGTCTCTCGTATCCAATCGCCAGTCTCTTGTCGACTGTGGTGTCGCCAAGTACGTGAACGTGGTGTCCGAGTCCAGGAACAGCCGAGAGCGCGTTGATAACTTCGGTGACGTTCTCGTGCAACACTTCCAGTACCACGCCTAGCTCCTCGTTCGACCACGGGGCAGCGATGAATTCTTCGTAAGGTAGAGCAATGTTGCAGTAGGAAGGAGGCGCCAACAGTTGGAATCCACAATCACCAGCGAAGGCCATTTCCAGCAGCGTCGTGATGAGTCCACCATCGGAGCGATCGTGTCCAGCAAGGATCTTCGAGTGTTGAATGAGCTTGCGAATGGCATTCCAAGCAGCCGAGAAGACGTCGGGATCATCCATATCCGGAGTCTCGTCGCCAAGTTGACCGAAGCATTGCGCGAGGATGGATCCACCCAATCTCTGCTTTCCAAGTCCCAAGTCTACGAATACCAATTTCGATTGACCAGGGCAACGAATGGCGGGACCAACTTTCAAATGAACATCCTCCATGGGTGCGTAGAGCGAAACGACGAGCGTGCCAGGAGCCTTGACGACTTCCGCGTGGCTCTTTGTACTTGACTTGGCTGCCATGCTCAGTGAGTCCTTTCCACCGTCGATCGCCACGCCTAGTTTGATCATCACCTCGGACATGGCTTCACAAGCGCGATAGATGGCGTCGGCCTCGCCGGGAAGCTTTGCAGGCCACATCCAGTTTCCAGATGCCTTGATGTGATCCATGGGCTCAGTGTATGCGAAAACGATGTTCGTGAGTGCCTCTCCAACAGACATGCGAGCCATGGCCTCAGGGCTGATGAGACCCATGATGGGCTGCTCGCCAATCGAAGTCGCGGCGCCGGATTTCGTGAAGTAGCCCTGTGCTGTGGCTCCGTAATCTGCCAGCGGGATGTGGAGGGGACCGACGCACGGCTGTTGGGCGATGAGACCAGTGACGGAGCGGTCGATTTTCGTGGTGAGGAAGCGCTTAGAGCCTACGCTGAGGTGGCGCAGCACTCGTTCCAGTACCGCCTCCAACGTGATCGCCTTTGGTAATCTCAACTTGGCGCCCAGTGGGTGGAATTTGTGTGAAGTGAAAGTCTTTTGAGGCATCTTGCCAAGAACGGCAGAGAGAGGCAAGTCAAACGCAGCCTTGTTGTTCTGAGCGTCTAGGAGCACCATCTTGCCATCTCCTGTCACCTCTCCAACGACGGCCCACACACACGACTCTCTCTCGCATATCGTCTTGAACAACTGCTCACTCTCGGGGCGAATCAGAAGCGCATCGTTCTCCTGATACTCGGCACACCAGATCTCCAGAGCGCTCAGAGTTAGGTCTCCACACGGGATCGACCTCACATGCACAATACCTCCCTCTGGATCCACCAACTCCTTCAACACATTTGCATTTCCTCCAGCACCTTGGTCATGAATCGACACGATCGGATTCCTCTCTCCAAGCTCCACACAAGCGCGAACGACACGGTTCAACTTTTGCTCCATTTCGGCATCTCCTCTCTGCACTGCATTGAAGTCGAGATCAGACTTGTTCTCTCCTTGGACAAGAGACGACGCAGCACCACCACCAAGGCCAATACGATAAGCAGGACCACCGATTTTGACGATGAGCATACCCTTGACCGGCGCGCTCTTCTGCAAATGTGCATGATCCATCTGACCCAAACCTCCAGTGAACATGATGGGCTTGATGTATTCACGCCTCTCGATATGGTGGTGATGAGATGCAGCAGTCAAACCAAAGGAACGAGTGAAGCCAACGATGAGGGGCTCTCCAAACTTGTTTGCATAGTCGGAGGCACCAGAGGACGCGTCCAAGATGATCTGAAGAGGGCTAGCCATGTTAGAAGGATACGGATACGTGCAATCTTCCCATGGGAGGTAGTAACCAGGAATGCGAAGCTGACCAACAGAGTAACCAGTAGTTCCAGCGAGCGGCAGCGAACCTCGGCCTGCTGCGTGTGTATCTCTGAGTCGTCCACCAGTGCCAGTTTCTGCTCCAGGGAAGGGTGCAATGCCAGTGGGGAAGTTGTGAGTCTCCGCAGTGAAGGTGATGTCGTAGTCCGCGAGCTTTGGTGTCATCTTCGAAGCCTTCATCACGTCTGTCGGTATGAATGCCAATGTCTCTCGTCCTCGAATAGCAGATGCGTTGTCGCAAAGAGCAAGTGTGGAGTTCGTGCGATGGGCGTTGAGAGTCATGGTGACGAGTTCCATGAGAGTGAAGTTCTTCGGTTGTCCCTCGAGAACGAGCTTGCCCCTGAAGAACCAGTGGCGCGAGTGTTCGCTATTGGATTGACTCAAGTCGAAGAGTTCAACGGAGGTAGGATTGCGCTGCATGCGAGTCTTGAAGAGATCAGTGTAGTAATCAATGTCCTGCGAGTCGAATGCGAGACCCAGCTCCTGATTCACCTTCTCCATGGCTGCCTTTCCTTCGCCCAGCACATCAATGACAGTCCAATCCACAGACGTGAAGTGTTCGAGACTATCGGCCAGAAGTTCGGGATAAGGACGAGTGTAGATCATTTCGGTCATGCGATCGTGTAACATGTTGTGTAGTCGTTCCAATGAGTGCTCATAGTGGGGCAAGTCAATGGGTTGGTTGGTGATGAGTTTGAGACGGCGACTCCTCTCAATGCGCTTGATGTTGAGGCCAGCAGAGCGACAGATTTGAGTCGCGTTTGTCGACCACGCGGTCGAAAAGGTCAACCGAGGTCCATACTCGACAATGTACTCGTGCTTCGAGAAATCGGTATTCGGGGGTGAGCCATGTTTCGTATCTGCGTGAAGGCGTTGGATGAAGAAGGACGTCGTACTCAGCAATTCGGGTTCCCACGTCTCTGCAAGCAACCACTTGAGCTTCTCATAATCAGGAAGCACATCTACCCACTCAATAGCATAACAGTATTCGGAGTCGAAGCTGACAAGCACCGGACCATCTGGAATTGAGAAGCACGACGTAAAACTGCGCTCCAGGTGACCGCGCTGCAAGGGGCCAAGAGCGGGCTCTCGGAAAAGCAAGATGAATGGCATATCTACACATTAAACGTCAGCTCTAGGAGCGAGGAGGAGACAAGAGGGAGAAGTGGAACCATGCAGATTTCTGCATCGCCTTTCGAGCTTCGCAGAGAATGAAGGGGATTGCAATAGTAGAGAAAGATAGAGTAGGCACGTACCGAGATGGAGTAAACCCCAACTGTGTTCCAGCGAGATGCAGTTGAGAATGGAGGGAGGGGGAACCTGGGGGCCTCCCTAGAGAGGACGAGGCACAGAACTGCACGCACGTACACACGTCTGTGTGTCTGCCGTGATGCGTGCGCTATCACTCGTATCTCTCTTTCTCTCTCTGAACCTCGCAAGCAGTCTCTCTACGAGCCCCTCCGTTATGCAGGCCAGTTTCCCCTGCAACCTGGACCCCACGCCCGGTTCCATCTGTACTCTGGTCTCTCTGCAGATAGTACCATGTCAGCTTCATCATATCGATACACAGTGTTGGTAGTCGGAAGTGGCGCAAGAGAGCACGCGCTGGTTTGGCGTCTCTCCCTCTCTCCTATGGTAGCTCGAATTTGCGTCGCTCCGGGCAATGGTGGTACTCGTTTATTGGCCTCTACTTCGAAGACTGTGATTGAACATGTTCCTTTCTCTTCGAACCGCGACCTTTGCACCCTGGCTGTGAAGGAGAAGATCGGTACGGAAGCTGCTTTCAGCCCGCAAATTCCCGCTCGCTTGTTTCTGACCTCTCTGCCCTCTGTTGCTGTTTGTCTAGACGTTGTGGTGGTTGGACCTGAAGCGCCATTAGCGGAAGGCCTCGCAGATGATCTTGCGGATGTTGGCATCAAGTGTTTCGGTCCGAAAAAGCGTGCTGCTGAGATTGAGGCGAGCAAGGCCTTCGCCAAAGCTTTCATGCAGCGCCACGGAATTCCTACTGCCAAGTATGAGACCTTTTCCTCCGTTTCTGCTGCGCATGCGTACATCGATCAGATTTGTGGTGCTGAGAGTGGAGCCAACCATCAGCGAGTGGTCGTGAAGGCGAGCGGATTGGCAGCTGGAAAGGGCGTCATCTTGCCCCTGTCAAAGACCGAAGCGAAGACTGCTGTCACTGAAATGTTGGAGAAGAAGTTGTTTGGAGAGGCTGGCGCTGAGGTGGTCATCGAGGAGTATCTTGAAGGAGAGGAGGCGAGTGTTTTAGCGTTCACCGATGGAGAGACGATTATTGCGCTCCCTGCTGCACAAGATCACAAACGAGCCCTGAATGGCAATCGAGGATTGAACACAGGTGGCATGGGAGCATTTGCGCCGACACCATTGGTCACTGAATCGCTGAAGAAGCAGATTATGCAGAAAGTGCTCCAGCCTGCCGTTTCTGGCCTGGCGAAGGAAGGTACTCCGTTCGTTGGCTGTCTCTTTGCCGGATTGATGTTCACGCCTGATCAGGGTATTCGAGTATTGGAGTATAATTGCCGAATGGGTGATCCAGAGACGCAAGTCGTCCTGCCTTTGTTGAAAACCGATCTTCTGCACGTCATCCTTGCCTGCGTCAACGGTACCCTCAAGGACCTTCCTATCGAGATTCATCAAAATGCTTCGTGCGTTATTGTGGTTGCCGCGGCACATGGATACCCAGAGACGTATCGCAAGGGAGATGTCATCACCGGACTCGAACGTACTCAATCGCTCCTCTCCTCTTTCTCCTCTGCTCATCCCACTTCAGAAATCTTCGTCTTCCACGCAGGCACAAAGCTAGACCCTTCAAATGGACATCTCGAGACGTGTGGTGGACGCGTGTTGAGCGTGACCGCCAAGGCTTCCAGTTTGCGCGAGGCCGTCGCACTGTCTTACCGCGCTATGAGCAACATTCACTTCGAGCAAATGCATTTTAGGACCGATATCGCCATCCACAAGTTGGACAAGCTCAGAATCGCCGTCTTGGGTTCGACTCGTGGCACCGACCTTCAGGCCATCATTGATGCCATTGAGGATGGCAGCCTGTATGTTGATTTGAAGCTCGTAGTGAGTAATAAGGAGGACGCGTACATCTTGACGAGAGCGGCGAAGTACAATCCGGTGTTCGTTCCGAGCGCGAAGCGATCCAGAACCGAGTTTGAAGCGGATGTGTGCGATGAAATCGAAAAGGTAGGTGGTGTCGATCTCATACTATGCATTGGATTCATGAGGATACTCTCGCCGTCGTTTGTGCAGAGATATGCGTATCGCATTTTGAACGTCCATCCGTCTCTTCTTCCCGACTTCGCTGGGGGTATGGATTTGGATGTGCATTCTGAGGTTCTCAAAGCTGGGAAGAAGGTATCTGGATGCACGGTACACATTATTGACGCAAACGTGGACACTGGGCCAATCGTCGTGCAAAGGAAGTGCGAAATCGTAGCAGGCGAGACGAGCGAGAGTTTGAAGGCTAAGGTTCAGGCACTAGAGCAACTTGCACTTCTAGAGGCCATCTACATGTACCAACAAGGCAGACTCCCCTACGAGATGATGACGAAGAAGGGAGTGACCTACAGTGAGAGCGGTGTCGATACTGCCAAGGGCGACTCTCTCGTTGAACGCATCAAGCCCGTCTGCAAGGCAACGAAACGGCCTGGCGCTGACGCTTCTTTGGGAGGATTTGGAGGCCTTTTCGACATGGCTGCTGCTGGATACAAGGATCCCGTACTGGTTTCTGGAACAGACGGCGTTGGCACCAAACTCCTGGTTGCAATCGAATTTAACAAGCACGATACCGTAGGACAAGACTTGGTGGCCATGTGCGTGAACGACATCTTGGCTCAAGGTGCAGAACCGCTCTTCTTCCTCGACTACTTTGCCTCTTCCAACCTCAGTGTGGATCAAGCTGCTACCATCATCACCGGCATTGCTGAAGCATGCAAGGCATCTGGATGTGCGCTTATCGGAGGAGAAACAGCTGAAATGCCAGGATTGTACCGCCATGGAGACTACGATTTGGCTGGTTTCGCAGTGGGCGCCGTGGAGCGCACCTCCATCCTACCTCGACTTGACCTCATTGGCGCTGAAGACGTCGTGATTGGACTCACTTCTTCTGGTTTGCACTCGAATGGATTCTCTCTCGTCAGACATCTCATCACGTTGAACCACGTTGCGATGAACGAGAGACCTCCCTTCCCGAGTCCACATGCCCATCTGTACGACGAACTTCTTCAACCCACGGTCCTGTACATCGCATCGGTATTGCCTCTCATTAAGAAGGGCCTAATCAAGTCAATTGCACACATTACTGGAGGAGGACTCGTGGAGAACATACCGAGAGCACTCCCGCCTCACGTCACAGCCCACTTGGACGCCCACAGTTGGACAGTGCCTCCCATCTTCAAGTGGCTCGCAAAGATTGGCTCCATGGAAACGGCTGAAGTTTTGAAAACTTGGAATGTTGGCATTGGACTCGTGCTCGTCGTTTCCAAGGAGAATGTGAAGGCGATCTTGGAAGCTCTAGCACCCTTCTCCTCGATAACGAAGTCCTCCGTTGTGGGTACTATTACGCCGCTGCATTCATCTGGCAAGCAAGTTGTCATTGATAACATCGATTCTGCTCTCCTGTAAATGTACCCAAGCCTAAGAGACCGTTCATCAGAGGACAGGAGCTGCACCAGGAGTGCCCTCCAGGGTCCACACTATTCTCGCCATACGAGGCAAGACTCTGAATACAACCCATCCTGAAGGTTCCTAGTTCAGGGATGGGTTGGACAGTGCCAGAGCACTGGGGCGAGAAGTGCGAAGGACTCGCTGACCAGTTGGGAGTTTTCTGTCCGGCTATCATGATGTACTCCCATGAAGGTGATGTACCACACTGTATATTTGACTCCACACGGGGACAAAAACCCTTCCAGCGTGTTGGGATGCGGAGATACATCGCTGTTTCTCGCTTGAAAGAGGATGGTATATTGAGCTTGATGTGCAACATCTATGAGGTAGGAATGAGAGGGGTGGTGTTTCCAGAGTCGATTTTGGCCTGCAGATGGGCTCTGACAGCTTCTGTCATCTCGCTGATGTGACCCCCAGCCTTTCCAATGATCTGTCTGTCTCCCATTCTGACGTATAGAGCGTTGAGCTCGGTTTGAGATAGCTTTGCCTCGCCCTTGTTGATGGATTCAGCCAATTCCAAGTCCGTTTGGTAGGGGATGGTGTATGCGAGGAACATGGCCTTGAAACCCTCCTCCAACGCCTTTAGGGTGTGCACCTCGTTCTCCTCCGATATGATGTGTCCTTCCTCGTCAAAAGCATACTGAACGCGATCCAAATCGTGTTCCATGAGTCTCTGGACTCGTGCCGTGCCCAGAACATCCATCGGGAATCTCTCCAAGTGATTGGCTCTCAAGTAGAATGTGGCGTTGGGTTCGATGCCGTGCTGGGCCAAAATCTCCTTCTTCTGCTCGTATAACTCGGCAGCGGGGTCCATACCGAGGAACATCTGAACGTAGTCGTAGGGGTTGTTGGGAACGCAGAATCCATACACGTGCAATAGCTTAGCATTGCCAATGGGCCCATAGTTGATGAACATTTGAGTGTTTGCAGCGATTCCAGCAGTAGAAGTGATGCGGAAGGTGTTGGATGGAGCGTCAAAGCCATGCGTGGCAACCGCCTCAAAAGAGTGATTCGCCATGTCCATCATTGGCACGATGAAGCGCTGTTCTCCTCCATCCACAACGCCTTCTGTGGCCCTTGAGTAGATGGTACCCATGGCCCACATCCACTCATCCTCAGTGTAGATAGAAGGCTTGAAAGTCTGAGGGAAGCGCTTTGCCAACGTTTGTCTCAACACCGTCACGTATTCTGACTCGATTTGTTGCTTGTGGCGCTTAGTCATGTGGTAAAGGTTGCCAGCTGCAAGCAGATCCAGATCACGGGCCGACCAGAACAAGGTGGACGTATAGGAATGGGGAAGAAGATCGATCCACGGCTTCCAAGGCGAATTCTTCGCTGAATGCTTCTCGTACAACAAACGAATAGCCAAAATCACATCCGGGGATTGACTAACAGCAGACCAAACAGTGAAATCGGAGAAGACGTTCTTCAGCTCAGGGTGGTTGCGAATCGAATCCGACAGCGTCAAGAACAGCGAACGCGGCACTTCTAGCACCACCTGATCAGCCTCAATTGCAGAAGTTGCTTTCAAACCACGTCCTAAACCGAAAGAAACAGAAGAGAAGGTCAGAAGTGGCAAAGGAAGTGAGAAAAGAGATAGGGAGGGCGCGGAGCGGCGAAACCTCTCTTTCCAACAGTGCAACGTACCATTCGCCTCAAAATCGGTTATTTCGAGCTTGTCAATGCCCTTTACGCCGTTCAGTTGGAGCCATTCGTGGAAGTTCTGAAGAAGAGCTGCAGGAGTGTGTCAGAAATATTCCGTCGAGAGAAGAGCCCAATTCTAGCGTTGATGTGAGAGGATACGTACTGGCATTCGGCTTGGGAGTGATCGATTTTGGTGGGTTCCAAACAGAGGAAGAAGAAGACGTCTGTTGGGCACCAGCGGTGCTCGCTTTGCATGCCTTCGAGTGGGTGGACCAATCTGACTTCTGATGCTCAGCACCACAGTAGAAGACTGTCTTGCATCGGCTGCAGCGAAGGGAGCTGGCTTTTTTGCACACATTGCACTGACCAGAGCCAGAGGAGGAGGACATACGAGACAGAGAGGGGACGGGAGGGCAATGGCGCGGAGCAAGCGAGAGGAGGTCGCTTGCACTCTCCACTGGACTCACCTGGCCTCCACTGGACTCAACTGGACTCCGCAAATCTCATGGCATCCCTTCCCGCCCTTCGCTCATGGGTTTCCAAGCAGATTGCGCCCTCCCACCTCGCTTCTCGCACCTACAGGCACCATTCGCGCCAACGCATCCTCACTCACCCCCACTGCCGCCCATTCTCCACCAAGGTCTATGAGACCCCCATAATCTCCAAAACTGTGGGTACCAAGAAACTCGCCAACGTAGCTAGAGGTACGTCCAGATCAAACGAGAGGCCACGTTCCCAAGTTTCGATCTCGATCACTAACTCACCTGTTTTGGACCACTAGTGAAACCGGATGGCTCGACAGGCCGCTTTTTCAAGAAAACATATGTCGTTAACACCCCTGAGGGATATGAGGTACGTGTTCAACATGCTTGAAGTCGAGAAACTGGGAACGACTAATCTCTCCTCATTCTTACTGATCATTCTCGCTTGCTCATTCAGGTTGAGATAGATGGTTACTGTATGACAAGCAAAGAAGGTCATCGCATTCGTTTCCCCTCTGAAGAATTGGCGGTAGCTTGCGCAGCAGACTGGGAATTCATGCATCGAAGAGTCGACCCTCGCCGCATGCCTCTCGTACGTCCCACATCTCACAATCGCCCCCATTCAACTGTTTTTCCTGTAGCGATGAGTTCTTACTTGTAACTTTACTGCTGAATACATATGCGCTGTCGCACTGACGTTTCGTGTGCTGTGGTTTCCGTTTCCTTAGTACACAATGGCTTCTCTATCGACCGATATGACAGAACACACTCGAAAGATGCACCGTGAGACCATTAGACTCGTATTTCATGATGATATCCTGGGCCCCCGCAGTGAATCTCCTACACCTCATTTGGAACAGCTGTGGAAAGAGTTCCACGACCCTATACTCTCCTGGTTCAAAAAGGAGTATGACTTGGATTTCAACGTCGACAACCTCATGAGTACGAAGCAGCCACGAAGAACGGCGCGAGCACTCGAGAAGGGAGTGAATGCGTTGGACGATTGGGCGCTCCTAGGATTGGTCACCTCTGTAGACTCCACCCTGTCTCTCGTTGCCTCGCTCGCCCTCTGGAATGGTGTCATCACCGTTGAACAAGCTTCCGCTGCCACAAGAGCTGAATTCGTCGTTCAGGAAGCCTCATGGGGAGATGTGCCTGGCAACACCGATCTGCGTCGTGCGCACTTCCTCATGGACGTACACTCATCTACCTTCTTCCTCCAATCTCTCCCTTCACCTGTGTTCACTGGTGAGTGGCTGAGAAGCGTGTTGAATGCGAAAAGTACCAAATCGACGGCGGACGAAGAGGTCGATTGACCCTTTCGAGGCCGATTTCACCGAGAGGACCAACCCAACATGTGTAATGTGAATGAACAGCAGATCTCGCAAATTGCAGTCTTGTAGAGGTATATTTGTATGGTACAGGGGGGTCGAAGGCGAGTGAGTGTACGCGCTCTTTCCTGTCGGGAAAGATCCAAACATGGGTGCGGTTTTCATGGAATAACTTAGGTTGGTAAATGTCGAAGAACAGCCGACAATAAGAGGAGGGAGAGTAGTGTGTGTGCAGGGGGTGGAGTACAAGATGGCGCGCGCAGTTCCGTTCTCCATCTTGCTTGTGTTCCTCATATTCCGGATAGGGCAAGGCTGTTGGAGACGAATACTCCTCTAAGAACGTCTCGGATACCTTCCTCGAGCTTTGGAGCGGTTACAAACGGATGTGCTAGTAGTTGCTCAGCAGTCCAACGTTTCTTGGGGTTGATCTCCAGGCACCTGGAGAGGAAGTCCCGGGCGTTCTCGGATGCTCTGGCAGGGATGGCGTCTTGTAATCCAGCAGAAGCGGCAGTGAACATGGCATAGAGTCTCGAGTCGCAGTTCGGCGGCTCCTTGAGGTACATCTCCAGCACGCAAACAGCGAAAGACCAGATATCGGCAGGGCATCCATGTCTCTTCTTCTTAATCATCTCTGGGGGGATCCAATATGGACTGCCGAGCATTTGTAGGCGCTCTCCATCAGCAGTATCGCAACACAGACCGAAATCGATGAGTTTGATCTGACCTTCGATGGACATCATGACGTTTCCAGATTTGAGGTCGCGATGGATGTATCCAAGCGAATGTAGGTACTTAAGTGCCTTGAGGATCTCGCGTGCCACGTAGGCAATGTGTCTTTCGGTGAATTGATGGACTTTGACGGCCTCGGAGAGCGTACCGCCCTCGAGGAACTCGGTGACTATCCACGCCTCTCCCTTGTCTTGGAAGTCCCATGCCTTGTTGAATTTCACGATGTTTGGATGATTACAAGTAGAAAGGAAGGCGATTTCGCAGTAGTTGTTCTTCTTGTCCTTGTCGTTGGAGTGCGGAAGCTTCTTGATGGCGACCCGCTTCTTCGTCGCAATGTCCTTTGCGGCAAACACGCGTCCAAATCCACCTTTGCCACTGAATTCGATGTTCTTGTAGAACTTTTTGATGTTGTCGGTCGTGTCGAGGAGCAATTTGGCGGCATCCATCATCGCGGCCGAAGCATACGGTCTCCTCTCGCGAACGTCCTTTGGCTGATCAGGCATCCTGAAACTGTCCTTTGTCAAGAAGTGAAGCACGTTACATAGGATGGCGAAGTGCTGATTCATTAAGGCCTCTTCTAGGTGCAACTTCTTCAA
>Ga0307375_10005247_pt1 | contig 12169 bp, 14 predicted proteins | sample TR1MG_FD_202531 | JGI IMG/M metagenome (GOLD analysis project Ga0307375, IMG submission 202531) | Soil microbial communities from Risofladan, Vaasa, Finland - TR-1 | ecosystem: Environmental > Terrestrial > Soil > Coastal area > Acid sulfate soil | place: Finland: Risofladan, Vaasa | collected... | reverse complement strand
ACACCACAGCTTCAACAGGATTTAATATTTCAGTTGTATTTATTAATACAGCCTCAGCATCTACCCTTGAAGTTAATGGTAATATTACAACAAATGGTCATGCTTATAATGTTTATTCAGGTGCAAATCAAACATTTATTCATAAGAATGGTATCTTAACTAGCATAGCTACTAATGCTGCATATTTCTTAGTAAATTCTGCAGCAGCAGGAACTACTTTTGAGTTATCAGGAAAATATGTAGATAATGGTTCAGCTACTACAGTAATTGCTATGACTGGTTCAACAGGTACTTTAAAAATGAATGGAGCTGAAGTTACTAAATCAACTAGTGCCGTAGGAGGTACCAGAAGGTTAGATGTTTCTGGTACATCTTTAGTATCATTAAATAATACTAAAATAGTATTGGACACTACACTTGGTGCAGCAGAATCAATTTATGCTTCAGCAGCAAAAGATGTTAAAATACTTCAAGGCAATGTAGGTTCTAATGTAGTAGCTAATGTTAATATAACAAATATAATAACAGGTACTTCATTAATAGTAGATACGGATTTTCAATAACTAAAAACATATAAATCATGCAAAACAATATTCAAATAACAAAACAAGTAGATAATATAGTTTCTGATATCAATTACAGAATAACTGATATCACAGATCCTTTAGCAGAAATAAATAACATAGTGGTTGTTTATGAAGAATTAACTGAAGAAGAAAAAGCTACTGTAGATGCATTTAGAACTTTAATGGAATCTAAAGCATAATAAATAATAAATTTTATTAACATGGCTGATGGCCTAAAAAAATAATACAATGATAAGTAATGTAGGTATACAAAAAACAGTTGAAGTAGGTTCTTTAACATTAAATTATAGAACAAGTACTCCAGTTGAAGGAGCAGTATTAGCTCAAGATGAACAAAAAAACTTTGTAAGATTAAACTATGATGATTTAACTACTGAAGAAAAAGCTGTAGTTGATGCATATATAACCTTATCTGAAAGCAAGCTCTAATGGAAAAATGTTGTTCAAAATGTGGCACTCTAAATATGGATACATCATCCATATATTGTGCTCAGTGTGGACAATCTGTACAGACTAATTGATATGGAATATACACCGTATATAAATTGGACATTGACAGATTTCAATGCTCATTTAAAAAACTTAGCGAATAGACTTAGGTTATCTATACCCATCAAGGTATTGCTGGAAGAAGCGTTATTAGATTCTCGTTGGAATCCTGTAATTCATTATGATGGCTGTACTTTAGTACAAGATATGTATCATCCATGTCTTAGTTGTTTTGTTCATGATTATTTATGGAAAACAGGGCAAGGTGGTAAAGATGCGGATAGAGTATTTTTATGGTTGATGATCAAAGAAGGAATGCCTGAAAAAAAAGCTAAGCGTAGATATTGGGGTGTTCGTTTATACTGGTTATTCTGGGCTAAGTGGAAGCATATCGGTATGAGAAATGTAAATCCTTATATACCTGCATTTAAAGAAGTATTAATACATATTAAAAATAAAAACTCATGACACAATCCAAAGAATCATTTAGAAGTAATATATATTCTAGCATCATTATTCCGTTGGTGGATACGTTAAATATGCCTAACACTAGAGCTGTAAATCCACACGTTAAGTTCGCAATCGCAAACTTATTAATAGCAACAACTCAGCGATGGGGTATACGTTATATGCAATCACCTACGCCAGGTTTAGTTGATAGATTGAATCCTGAAGCCAATGATGTAGTTACTTATGAAAGTAACATAATTGGAGGTGCTTTATCAGATAGAGTAGGTAATCCTTATACTAGTTTAGTAGAAGGCTTGCGTATGAAACTAGATGCTAAACCTACAAGTACAGTTAATGCTTGGGTAGATTGGATGAATGCATTAGATTATTTTTTCGAAAATGTTACTTACGTTGATTATTTCTTATACGATTATAAAGCAGGTGCATTTAAAGATTTTTATCTAAACGCATCTGGTACAGCTTTTCATAAATCGGCTTTCGTTACAGGTTTATTATTCGATTATATTGCTGATGGTCAAGGATCTGTTCCTGTTAAAGCAAAAACAAGATTAACTGTAGATACTGTTTTATCACCTGCAGATGAAAGTACGTATATGATTGTATATCAAACACCAACATTAGCTCAGGTACTTACAATACAAGTGGATGGTGTCGGCGTAGCTCCTTCCTTAACCCCTCCTCCAGGTGTAACATATGAATATCACTATCTAGAACTATTATCAACAGATAGTGCTTTGGTTAATGCAGTTAATATCAGAAATCAAGTTAATCTGGTAACAGGTCTTAACGCAACTGCTGTAAGTGATTTAGTACTTGATTTAACAGCTGGTGAAAATGCTGTAGTAACAGCTACTGATGGAAGTAACTTACCTGCACACGGTACGTGGGGATTTACATTTACAAATGGTACACCTAGTATTGGAGCTCCAGAAAAAGTTAAGATAGACTTTAAATATGCTAAAGCTTCGGAGTTAAAGGACAGATTCTTTATTGGTTATGGTTTAGCTGGTGATAGCGTTGCTTTATGGTATAATGTAAACGGTAACGGAACTGCACCAAAAAAATGTAGTGAATGTGTGCAATGTAATCCGTGTATCCCAGATGTTGATGCTATAATAAGTATTGATATATTATCAACTTTTACAAATGCACAAGTGCTTGAAGCAACTAGACATGTTATAAATTCATTAGGTAAATTTAACGTAAGTGTTTCAGGTACTGTATTAACACTTGCTTATTTAGAGACAGGTTCTGTTCAGGATATTGATCCAGGTACAGCTATGTTGGGTATAAATTATAATTATGATTCTAAACTATACGCATCGAATGGTATATTATTGGCTGATGGTATAACCAATGATGCTGAATACGCTATTGCTTGGAATACACTTCGTGTACCTTATGAAGCTGGTATTGGTAAAACAACCCTTTATTTGAATCCTGTTTCACGTACAGGTTTGTATTGTGGAGATAGTATATGTGGTTTTGGTAGAAGAGGTTTTAAAGATCCAGGTGATAATAATCAATACAGTTGTCATTCTTGTTTATGGGATACGGGCAGAGGTATGTTTAGAATATCGTCATTTAATACATATACAATCAAACCATGTAGTCAAGCGGGTAATAACGAACCATGTATTCCAGACGCTTTTGCTACAAAATACAATTATCCAGGTGTTATCTTTGATGTATTAGGATCTAATCGAAATAGAACATGGCCTACGTTAAATGGTGTATTAGATTAATATATCACAAATATTTAAAAAAATGCTACTCCAACCGAGTAGCATTTTTTTTATATGAAACTTTTAATGTTTAAACATTTATGATTACATTTGTTATATAAACCAATTAAAAGTTAAACCATGAATGAACCAAATATGGATCAGGAAGAAGTATTAGACCCTAATGCTCAAAAAGAATTGACTCCCGAAGAATATTTAAAAGCTAGAGATCAAGCAATAGATCACTTAAAGAAAGAGATAGTGTATCTTAAAGTTGAGAAAGAATATGAAGTGCTTATGGCTGATGTAGAAGAAGCTAAGACGCGTAGAATAACTATGATAGCCCAACGTGCTCGATTTTATCAAAAACAAGAAGCACCCGAAACGAAAGTTCCTCAAGTTGATGAAGAACCATTACCAAGAGAAGAACCAGTTAAAAAAAGAACCCTTAAACGTGATTAATTATGAAACTTAAAGTATTGAGATTAGGCGACAATGGTGATACTACCTTGGGCGCATTTTATATCAATGGTATTCTTAAATGTGGTACTATTGAAGATGAAGAACGTAACGTTAAAGTTAAAGGTGAAACAAGAATACCTAATGGTATTTATAAAGTAGGCTTACGTAATGAAGGTGGTATGAATGTTACGTATTCAGAAAAATATAAAGCTATTCATAAAGGTATGTTGTGTATTTACAATGCACCTAACTGGACAATTAAAGCTGATGGAATGGAGTTTCAATACATCCTTATACATACAGGTAATACAGATGAACATACCATGGGTTGTTTATTGTTAAATGATATTTTAGATTTTAATAAAGATGTAGGTAGTGGTAGTGCTACAGCATATATTAGGTTTTATCCTGAAATAGCTGCAGCATTACTTAAGGGCGAAGAGGTTACTATCGAGTATATCGATGTAGAAACTGGCAAGTAAAAACAAATTAAACCAACAAACCAATGTCAAATGCAAATTTAGTCACCAAGCGTGTTCGAATGGGGCATAGGGATATTATCAAGTATCAATTGATAACCGAATGCTTTATTAATCGTATACACATAACTAATGCTGAATTAGATTGCCTTGCGCAATTAGGAGCTTATGGTGAATACGATATGGCTGAATTTTGTAATTCTATTGTTGATGAAAAGATTTTTTCTAATTCGCAAACCGTGCGTAACTTTTTAAATAAAGCGGCAAAGAGTAAGTTGATTATTAAAAAAACTATAGAAGGTAGTAATAGGAAGAAAGTTAAACTGAATCCAACATTTAATATACAGACTATAGGTAGTATCATTTTAGATTATAAAATAGGTTATGTTACCCAAGAGTAGTAAACATTTCATAAAGCCTACAGCAGACAGGTTAGATAAAGATATCGAACTTGTAGAAGATGCTGTAGGTTTTTTTTACGCATCCGTGCGTAAGAACCTGACGGATATGACGGGACCTAATATCCAGATAGAGAATTTCGGTTCCTTTAAAGCGAAACCAAGAGAGATACCAAAACTACTAGCTAAGTATAAACAACACCTAGAAGTATTGAAACCAGAATCGTTCGCACAAGTAACTGTACAGAAAGATATACAAGGCAAATTATCTAAGGTACAAGCATTACAGAAACAGATATTAGATGAACGCGCTCGCCAAGCGATATTTATACGAGAAAAAAATGAAAGGAAAGCTGAATCAAATATGGAATAACCGTATGGCTATTCTAGAAGGCATCAAGAATGCTGCATTTAAAGATGAACATGTAGAACAGATTGCTGAAGAACGTATGGCTATTTGCAGTACGTGCCCTTCAATAGATAAAGAAGGTACATCATGTATGGTATTAGGTACACAACCGTGTTGTGGTATGTGTGGTTGTTCATTAACATTTAAAACTAGATCGTTATCATCTAGTTGTGGTGATGAAAAAAATCCACGATGGGAAGCATTACTTACACAAGAAGAAGAAGATGCGTTATGAATATCCCAGACTTCAATAAACTATTTTCAACAGCTCTGGAAGAAACCGAACGTAACTTTATAGTTTATACCGGTGACGCTGGTTATAATGCTATAGATCGTGCAATAAAAGTACATAATGCATTGGATCAATTGGTATGGATGTTAGATACTAATTTGATTGATGTGCATAAAAAAGAAAGTTTAGAAACAATGATCAATTCACCAGATATTGATGACTTTAATTTTGCATTAGAATTAATGATTCAATTTCAAAAATCAAATCAAAATGGCAATAATATTCAAAGCAGAAACACACAAGTATGAAAGCGATGCTGAAGAGGTAACAAAAATAGATTGGCTAAGTGTAACAAGTTTAGTTGGTTTATTCAAACCACCTTTCGATAAAGAAGTAATCGCGGAAAAAGCTTCTAAAAATAAAAATGGTAAGTGGTTCGGTATGACTACTCAAGAAATCATTGGTGTTTGGGAGAGTGAAACTAATCGAGCTGTTACATTAGGTAGTTGGTATCATAACCAACGAGAGACTGAATTGCTGATGTGTGATACGATAGAACGTTCTGGATTAGCTTTACCTATTATTAATCCTATTGAACAGGATGGTATTAAAATAGCACCTGACCAATCGCTTACAGTTGGTATTTATCCTGAACACATGGTTTATCTTAAATCAGCCGGTGTATGTGGACAAGCAGATAGAGTCGAAGTATTACGTGATGTAATCGATCTTTATGATTATAAAACTAACAAAGAGATAAAGATGAAAGGCTTTACTAGTTGGGATGGTGTTACACAAAAGATGCTTGGGCCATGTAGTCATCTAGACGATTGTAGCTTTAATCATTACGCTTTACAATTGAGTGTTTACATGTATATTATGCTAAAACATAATCATACGCTTAAACCAGGTAAGATGGAGATTCATCATATTACTTTTGAAAAAGAAGATGAAGATGAATATGGTTATCCTATAACAGCAATGGATCATTTAGGTAATCCTATTGTAAAAGCGGTTACACCATACGTAATGCCGTACATGAAAAAAGAAGTACAAGCTATGTTAAACTATATTAAGGTTCATCCTGAAATTATTAAAACTAAAAAGTAATGATTAGATTATTTGAAATAGATAACAAGACCGTTGTACCGACAGAACATTGTCATATGATCGTTTGGTTAAAAGCAATTATGGATACGTATCCTGATTGTTATATGAAAGCTTATGCTTATATTTTTTATATGACATGTCCTGGACCAGATAATCCATACTTCAATATGAAAGATGTGGATGTAGAAGAAGTAATTATACATGACCTAGATGGGATTGAATTCTCAACAGAAGATGACGTAATAATAACTGCTATTGAAAATGCTCATAAATTATTCGAAACGCCGACTGTACGTGCCCATAAAGGTTTAAAAACAGCTATGGATAATATAGCTGAGTATATGGGTACCACAGATATTACCGATGGTAAAGATGGCAATATTGGACAGATTCGAGCTATGGCAAAAGATTTCGATAGCATTCGTCAATCATATAAAGGAGTATCCAAAGATTTAGAAGAAGAACAAAAAGCTGCTCACGTCAGAGGTGGACAGAATTTAGCTTATGACCAATAATCCATATAAAGAAATCCCCACATGGGATAGAGGCGTTTGGACAAGTACTGTCTATAACACTCGTGAAGATTTTAGAGATTACATAGTAAGCCAGTTTAAAGAACCGGGTCTATATAATTTTGATGAAACCTCATTGTTATTCAATGCTCAGGCTAAGTTATTCGTAGAACAAAATGAATCGTATTGCCTTGCTCCTTTTCGTAGTCGTGATTACATTAAGTATTGGGATGATGAAAAAGCTAAATGCATACAAGGTGTGATATTTCGTTCGGATAAAGGAGAATGGTACTTGCCTAGAGATTATTACATGTGGGTTAATTTCTTACGTATCTTCGATAAGATTAAAAATAGATTTGCCTTTGCTGAAGTATGGGATGTTCAGTTACACATAGCCTTATATGAATTGAAAGCAGAATTAAATTCTAGACATGCTTCTATATTTAAGAAACGTCAGATTGCATCTTCTTATTTTCATGCAGCCAAGTTAATAAATCAGCTATGGTTTGAAGAAGGTATCACATTGAAGATGGGTGCATCGGAAAGTAGACACGTTGATATGTCAGGTACATGGGCATTTCTTGAGGAATATCGAGATTTCTTGAATAGTAATACGGCTTGGTATCGTCCAATGAATCCAGGTAAAGTAAAGGATTGGCAACAGAAGATTGATGTTGATCAGAACGGTAGAACAAAGAGTAAAGGAAATAAAGGTAAGCTAATTGGTATGTCGTTTGAACAAACACCTACTAAAGGTGTTGGGGGTCCGTGTCGAGTATTCTTTTATGAAGAAGCCGGTATCGCACCTACGCTAGATCAAACATTTGAGTTCATCCGACCTGCTTTGAATGCGGGAGCTATTACAACAGGTTTGTTTATTGCAGCTGGTTCTGTAGGTAAATTAACAGAATGTGAACCACTTAAAGAATTAACGTTACATCCTGTAGCTAATGGAATCGAACCAGTAACATCTAACTTGATTGATGAAACTGGTGTAATCGGTGAAAGTGGTCTCTTTATCCCGGAACAATGGGGTATGCCACCGTATATCGATGTGTATGGTAATTCACAACCTGAAGAAGCATTAGCTGCATTAGAAACAATGTTTGCTACATGGAAGAAAGAATTAAAGCCTGAGTTATATCAGTTAAGGATATCACAGCATCCACGAAATATTAAAGAAGGGTTTGCGCATAGAGATGAATCTAAATTCCCATTGGCTATTATTGCAGATAATAAACGTAGAATAAAAGAGCATGAGTATCCTTATGAGCTTATTGATTTAGACGAAGATTTAGAAGGTAGTATCGTGGTAAAGAAGACATCCAAGTTACCTATCAGCACATTTCCTGTTAATCCTAAGCTAGAAGATAAGACGGGATCTATTGTTGTATGGGAACGTCCTGATGAAAAACCAGCATGGGGTACGTATTATGGTTCTATTGACCCCGTATCTGAAGGTAAGACAACAACATCTGAATCGTTATGTTCTATATATATTTACAAAAATCCTATTGAAGTAACCCGTATTACTGATCAAGGTCCAGAAAATTTTATCGAAGGTGATAAAATCGTAGCAGCATGGTGTGGTCGTTATGATGATATTAATACGACACACAAACGTTTACGCTTACTAATCGAATGGTATAACGCTTGGACACTGATTGAGAATAATATCACGCTGTTTATAAACTATATGGTTGCTCAACGTAAACAAAAATATCTAGTACCTAAAGATCAAGTTGTATTCTTAAAAGAACTTCAGGCTAACAAATCCGTATACCAAGATTATGGTTGGAAAAACGTAGGTGTAATATTTAAATCGCATCTATTAAACTATTTGATTGAATGGGTATCTGAAGTGATTGACAGTGATGTAGCTGAAGATGGAACTATCATAAATAAAAGATTCGGTGTTACAAGAATCCCTGATACGATGGCTATGGAAGAGATGGAAGCATATCGTCCTGGTGTCAATGTCGATAGATTGGTTAGCTTAGCTGCTCTAGTTGCATTTGCTAAAATACAACAGGCAAACAGAGGTTACACTAAGCGTGTTGAAAATCAGACAACAAAAGACTTGGAAAAGTCATCAAATTTGTATAAATTAGAGAGTAGTCCTTTTCGTAACATCGGTAAAGGAAACCTACCATCGGGAAATAATAAGAAAAGATCACCATATAAGAATTTACGCTAATGAAGGTATTAAACGCATTACAGTTAAAGAACGGAGCCAAAGTTGAACAAAATCGTTTTCAAGGGCTTACGCAACCACTTCAGTTTTTACCAGCTAAAGAGAAAGATGAAGATTGGGCAGCATGGAACATGGATTGGCTAGAATGGCAAGGTCTAAAGCAATTGCGAATCAATGCCAGACGCTTAATGAAAAATTACAAGTTAGCTGAAGGTATTATTGATAAAGCTGATTATCTACCGAGTGTTGATAATGAAATGAGGGATGTAATTGAAACACTTACTGATGAAGGTAGCGGTGCTATGGAATTACAGTTCTATCCTATTATACCTAACGTAATCAATGTACTGGTTGCTGAGTTTGCTAAGCGTAATACTCGAGTTAGTTTTCGAGCTATGGATGAAGGGACTTTTAACGAAATCTTAGAAAAGAAGCGTAGTGATATTGAAAACGTTTTAGTAAAAAAAGCTGAGCAAAAGCTTATTAATAAGATGTTAGAATCGGGTGCAGATCCAGAAGATCCTGAGATTCAACAAAAGTTACAGCAAGAACTATCAATAGATAATTTAAAAACATTACCTGAGCTAGAAGAATTCTATTCAAAAAGTTATGAGGTTATTGCAGAGAAATGGGCTTCAAAACAACATCAGATAGATGAAGCTCGGTTTCATATGGATGAACTTGAGGAACGTGCATTTAAAGATATGCTTATTACCGATAGTGAGTTCTGGCATTTTCAGATGTATGAAGATGATTATGATATCGAATTATGGAATCCAGTACTTACTTTTCAACACAAGTCACCAGATGTACGTTATACATCTCAAGGAAATTACGTAGGTAAGATTGAAATGATGACTGTGTCGGATGTTATTGATAAGTTTGGTTGGAAAATGACTGAAGAGCAGCTGTCTTCCTTACAACAATACTTCCCTATCAGATCCGCAATGTATCCTACGACTGGTTATCAGAATGATGGAACTTTTTATGATGCAACTAGAAGTCATAAGTGGAATGTAGAAGGACCATCTTTAGCAATGCGTCAATATACATCGATGCGAGATAACTTCGGTAGTAACATCAATGATATTGTACAGTGGGTATTTTCTGAGTCAAACGACTTTCAAGATTATGGTATGGCTAATATGTTACGTGTATCACAATCATATTGGAAATCACAACGAATGTTAGGTCATTTAACCAAGATCTCAGAGAATGGTAAAGTTACAACTATGATTATCGATGAATCATATAAAATAACAGATAAGCCTGTATATAACAACACACTGATTAAAAATAAGAATAGAGCTACTTTAATCTTTGGTGAGCATATCGAATGGATATGGAATAATCAAGTATGGGGTGGTATCAAAATTGGTCCTAATCAACCTACATTCCAAGGTGCTAATAATACTAGTGGTATTAATCCTATCTATTTAGGTATTAATCAGAATCAAATCAAACCGTTGAAGTTTCAATTTAAAGGTGATCATTCAGTTTATGGATGTAAGTTACCTGTTGAAGGTAGAGTATTCTCTGATAGAAACGTTAAGTCAACAGCACTTGTGGATTTAATGAAACCGTTTCAGATTGGTTATAACCTGGTTAATAATCAAATAGCTGATATACTTGTGGATGAGTTAGGTACTGTTATTTTATTAGACCAAAACGCATTGCCTCAGCATTCACTCGGTGAGGATTGGGGTAAAGGGAATTATTCTAAAGCGTATACAGCTATGAAAGATTTCTCTATTCTTCCATTAGATACTAGTATCGCTAATACAGAGAATGGATTGAATTTCCAACACTTTCAGCAATTAGATTTATCTCAGACAAATCGATTGATGAGTAGAGTACAATTAGCTAATCACTTTAAGCAAGAAGCATTTGCTGTAGTTGGTGTTACACCACAACGAATGGGACAACAGATTGGGCAAACTAATACAGCTACTGGTATAGAACAAGCAGTGGCAGGTTCATATGCTCAAACAGAAATGTATTTTGTTCAACACTCGGATCATTTAATGCCAAGAGTCCATCAGATGCGAACTGACTTAGCTCAGTTTTATCATTCAACTAATCCTTCTGTTAGGTTACAACACATGACTTCGATGGATGAGAGAGTTAATTTTGAAATAAATGGTGTTGACTTAATGACTAGAGATATCAATGTTTATTGTACTACAAAAGCTGCTCATCGAAATATACTGAAACAATTACAGGATATGTCGGTTAACAATAATACAACAGGTGCGTCTATTTATGACCTTGGTAAGTTAATGCAAGCTGATTCATTAGGTACATTGAATGTAGCACTTAAGGCATCTGACGATAAGATAGCTAAACAACGTCAAGACCAGATGGATCATGAGGAGAAGCTTAAACAGATGGAAGTTGAGAAATCCATTAAAGAAAAGCAAATGGCTCTTGATCATGAAGCAATCGAAAACGAAAAGAAAAATCGTAAAGATATTCTGGTGGCTGAAATTAGAGCTGCTGGTTTTGGTGCTATGCAGGATATCAATAAGAATAACGTAAGTGACTTCCAAGACGCAATGGCTGACATGAAAGCTACGGCTGAATATCAAGACACAGTCAATATACAACAGCAAAAGGAAAACAATAGGGTAACGCAAGATGCTGTTAAGAATGATTTGAAACGTGAAGAAATGGCTTTAAAAAGAGATTTAAAAAACCAAGATGTGGTGATTGCTCGAGAGAATAAGAACCAATATGATGTTAAAAACTCTGATTCAAAGAAAAATAAATGAGTGTAGCTATATAATGTGAAAATTTTCAAAATGTCATTGACATTCATTAAACATTAAATATTTATATTCGTTAAATTTGTTTATATTAATATTAACTCAATACTAGAAACCAACGATTATGAGTACAGAAATTAAAGATCAAACCACTGTCAAAGAAGTAAGTGCTTCTGAGATAGATGCGCTGTTCAGTATTGGTGCCGAAAGTGCCTTACTGCCAGAAGAACAAAAGAAACCAACAGTGTTCAGTAAGATAGGTCCTGACACATCGTTCCTTGACAACGCTCCTGAAGAGGAGATTGATGATGATGCACCGATTGATACACCACCTACG
>Ga0307375_10005246_pt1 | contig 12170 bp, 12 predicted proteins | sample TR1MG_FD_202531 | JGI IMG/M metagenome (GOLD analysis project Ga0307375, IMG submission 202531) | Soil microbial communities from Risofladan, Vaasa, Finland - TR-1 | ecosystem: Environmental > Terrestrial > Soil > Coastal area > Acid sulfate soil | place: Finland: Risofladan, Vaasa | collected... | reverse complement strand
CGCAAGGCCAACTCTAACATGGTGTGGATTCTCGAAAACGAGTACATGGACCGAAAGGATGCGGATGAGGAGAGCACGGATTCGGCGCCAAAGACCATTCCTCGATGCCGATACTCTATCGCCCTTCTACTATCACCGCCTGGGATCAATGCAGAGACGAGTCGATGCCGAATTCACCACGAATACCATATCTAGGGAGAGTGGGACACGTCACCAGCTATGTTGCACTAAAAAGCAGTGTATGTTGGCGGTTCGCCCGTTCGAAACGAAACTGGCCGCTGCTGTTAAGAAGAACCAGGACGAAACATGGCAGCGTTGGCATAAGAGTGCATTTTACAGCAATAGGATCTCATCTCATGCCACATTGGGGTGTTGAATGCTCATTGAAGGCCTCAGGGGACGAGAGAAAGTAAATGTGGGCAATCTGGATTGAAGGAAGCAATTGTATGGGGACACAATAATAACACAACGTACCTGTGGTGTTGTTCTAAGTAGAAAACAACACAAGCCCGCTGTCAGAAGGTGTGCTTGGCGGTGAGGTGAGATTTGCATTCTCGTGTAGTAAAGGTCGAGTCTCGGGATCCAATCCCTCTCAAGGTCGCCCACAAGTGGCGAAAACAGGAAATAAGTGCGCAAGAGAGAGGAAGATGAGGAATCCAAAGAGTTCTAACTGCACAAGCGACCATAACAGAGCGTACTGGAGAGCATTGACGCGCCGTCTGACGAAAGTGGGTAAAGCTCAGCTTGTTCTCCTTCAAACCCCCCCTCCAACAGTGATATTTCACGAGTTGGTTCGATGTTAGGACAAGGGAGGGAAGGAACGTTCCCATCAGACGGCGCTATCGGCAGTGAGGGAAAGGTTCGAAAGGAACGAAGTGACACACACTGGACCTGTTCGCGGAAAAGCTCTCGTGTCTCTCTTCTCTCTCGCTCTCCAGGCGGGGTCGAAGAACACAGAATGCCCGTCCCATGAAGTGAGTGAAGCGGCTTCCAGACGCTCCAACTCCGATGTATCACGCGAATCATGAGCGCTACATTGTACAGTATGAAGCCACTGCGAACGCATCCACAAGCGTGTAGGAAGGGTTCTCTGGAAGGATCTGGATGCTATCGCATGTATGAGGTGCTATCGCGTGCTCTATGCTTAAATACCGGCTAAGTCGATGTTTCGGATGCTTTCGCCACAGGATTGTATCCATCAATGGACATCAGGACGAAGAAGCGGAATGGAGGTCATCAGCAACTTGGGATGTGGATAAGACCTCGTCATGAACTGTCGACGTCGAAAATGAGGACAGTAGAACGAATTGAATGGGGGGTGAGGGTCAATTGAGCCTAGCCCTGCCAATGAGTTGGTTTGGGGTGCTTGGCGAGGCAATCGAGCTCTCTGTCACAATGTTGGGAATAAACCCAACCACTCAAACTCAAACTGAATAGAAACGCATGGCTATGTCATCGACATCCGATTCAGACACTTTAACTGACAAGGGGGCGATGGAGATGGAGTGGTGGTCTGGTGTTTGTGAAAGCGGCGGCGGTTTCCACTCCGTTGCGATTCCGACCTGGACTTGCCGCGAACGCGCCATGAGAGTCCCAACTTCCAATGCCAAGGTCCTCACAAACCATCTAATCTGCTTCACCACATTGTTAACTACACATTCATCCAAATTCGAGGTCCAATGTGAACAAACAAGCCAAAACAGATAGCTTTCACGGACAGAATCGCCACCTCCTCTCCTTCAATGTCGAACAAGGTCTCTTGGTCAAAAAGGCACAATAAACACGAACACAAGTACGAATTTCAGTTGGAAGGTCCAAAGCTAAGCGTTCGAGCAGAGAACGAGAGCAGACGAAAAACATCCCAAATTCGCGACGAGCACAGCTCAATCACGCCATGGTATCTGTCAATATGCCTCAACTGATACGACTTCAAAGTCATCCAACAACACATTCAAGACTCATAAAAGACACTCATCATCCAAGGTTGTGAGATACGAGAAGCGATTTCGGTCCATACTCCACATCCAACATCGATTCCTTTCTCGCCAGAGCTCAAGTTTCATACACTAAGAGATACAAAGAACATGAGAAAGTGAATTAAACCAACGAGCACACTCGAAGAACACAGAAAGACGGAGAAACTGTTCATACACGAGTCCACGTTTTCTGGTGTATGTTGATGCGTAGTTGGCATTTGACCCAAGTAGAACGTACAAACATCTCAGTTCAACACAGGTATCATGGGGTTTAAGTCTAAATGATGCATACGATGAGAACGACATAGTGTTCATATCCAGAAGCTCACCACGGGCGTTGACATTCCAACATTGAGAAGGAAGTGTGTTCCATACATAGCAAAATAGCGAATTGGCGCCAGAAACGGTGGAGTAAGGGGATCATCAGAGACGAACGACGCAGAATCGAGGGGGCCACTTGAACCAGCATTTTCGAGACTTCCTTCAAACTTTCAAGCTTCTATTTATTTAAAAACAGTTAGAAATCTACATAAACGTGAATCTTCATGCTGATATAGAGTGAATAAGAGCTACTGAAAGACGAATTTGACACAACCATCATTACCGACTCTCAAGGCCTCTTTCAGAGCTTCAAACATGACCAGTGACAGTAACATGTCTCTTGATACTTACCTCCGAGTGTATTCTCACAGGTAACGTGGGCTATAGGGCACATACTAGGGTGACAAACCATATAAAGCGGATGGGAACTTACGAATGAAAAAGAGTCTGAAGGTTCAAAGCCGGAGTGCGACGAACACTACTCCTCCGATGTCGGTTTTCGATGCTCCATTATGCACTTTTCTTTATTGGAAACCATAGAAGAACGAGAAAGGGTTCCCGTGGTGTTGTTGTTGTGGTTGTTGGTCGAGATCTTCTCCCAGATCGTACTTCCTTCGCTTCTCGTCGTCGTTGAGGACGTCGTACGCTTCCGTGACGTCTCTGTACATTTTGCTCGCCGTTTCGTCGTCTTGGCTGTTCTTATCGGGATGGTACTTCATGGATAGTCTGCGATATGACTTTGAGATCTCTCGTTTGTTCGCGGTCTTTGGTAGCTCCAAAATCTTGTAATAGTCCTTGCGTAGTGCCATTTTGCGTGCGCGTTCTGCTTTGTGCATGCCTTGGCGCGCCTCGTTGGTCTGACCGAGTGCCAGAGCGTTCTGCATCTCCTGCACCGCGTGGTCCCAATCTTCGAGCAAGAGATACGCCTCGCCCTTCAAAATGAACGCCACTTGCACCTTATCGTCGTATGCGATCATCTTGTCTACAGCCTCAAGTGCACGCTTGCCATCGTTCATGCCCAAAAACGCGCGCGTCAACTTTTCGTACAATTGCGGCATCATTAGGTCCCAATTCGGGTCATATTCCAAACACTGTTGAAAAAGGCCAGAGGCTTCACGATACTTGGTCAACTCGAGCGCACGCGACGCTTTATCGAAGTTGGAGCGGAATTGGGCCAAACGCTCCTTCTCGCGCTTGCAATCGTCATCGAAGGCGTCGTAGCCTAAGCACGTCTTAAAATGAGTGAGCGCAGTCTCTTGATCACCAGCATACAATAGGGCTTTGCCACGCAAGAACAACGCGCCAGTACTCGTCGGAGAAGAACGAAGCAGATGAGTCATGTCTTCCAACACCGATTCCCACTTTTTGAGCTTGTATGACGTCCTCGCACGCAGTAATAGGCCTTTTTCGAAAGTAGGGGAACTGGACAATACGCTATCGAGCATAGAAAGACCAGATTCCAATGAGCCATCGCGAATCAAGCCAGACGCCTCGAGCCAGGCCTTTTCATGCGCCCGAACCGTTGGCAGCAACTCTCGCGCTTCCTTATGCTCGGGACTCAACTTTAGCAACTGCTCAAGATCCGCAATCGACTCTTCAAACTTACCAACCAAATGCAAGGTACGCGCGCGGCGCATCAACGCAGGAACATGCTTCGCATCCAAACTCAGGGCACGGTTCAAATCGCTCAAAGCTTCACGGTACTTTTGGCTCTGCAAATACGGAATCGAACGCTTCCAGAACTAGAAAACAGACAAACACAATGTCAGCTATCGAATGAATGAGACGACAACTCAGAAATGACAACATGAAGCACAAAAAGCGAGGGACAAGCACGCACGAATTGGAAGTTCGAAGAATCACCGTTAATCGCCTCACTATACAAACGAATCGCCTTATCGAACTCACCAACCGCTAGTGCTTCATCTCCTTGCTTAGCCAATTGATCAGGACTAGTATAAGAACGTGCTAGAGAGGGGGAAAGAGGTGGAAGGAGACGAGTCAGCACCCAAACCGAAACGGGCCAAATACTGGGATTCAATGGAGTACAATGGACACGAAAACGGTCAAAGAACGAACCTGCATGGACTGTTGAATGCAACAGGAAAGCGATACACAACGCTAGCGCCAACCGGCCACAGAAAGTCATCCTCTTCGTAGCCCTGGTCTGAGACTCGCTACTTTGCTTCTACTACGCGTAAATAGGAGCTTTTTGAAGATCTAGCCCTCCAACCAGGTACAATACTGCACAGAGGAGGTCAAGTGCACAAGAATATCTAACACCTCGACAAGCCAACGCCAGAAGTCCAAGAAGGAGTGACGGACGGCCGCGAAATCGGGGTCGCCACTGTCGTCTGGCCATACGATTTGGGGGGTCCTCACAGAGATCCTGCCATACGTTTTAGGGGGTCTTTCACAAACACACCTTGGCAGAGCTTCTCTCCTCGGTCCGGTTTCACCTTCCTGTTTCCCGTCCTTGTGGTCACTCCCCTTTAACTTTGTAGGTCCTGTTGTCTATTCTTGTATCCACGCATCTCGGTCGCCACCATGGCCTCATCGAAGAAGAAGAGAGAGATTACGCCAGACCCGAACTCTTTCGACAGTTTTCCTGTGTTGGTTGACGATGGATCCTCGATTGACTCGGATGATGTGGTGACACGTGCTGTGAAGAAGAGAAAGCTAGAGGAGGCAACTGGCAAGAAGCACCGTTCTATCTTCCAGAGCTCTCAATCGAGTCAGAGCGACACAGCGGCCGGCGACACCTACGATGTTGACTCTACCCCTCAGCAAACGGCGACGATGCCTATTCAAGAAAAGGATTCGGTAGAAGACACTGTTTCTATCTCTACGAAGGAAGAGGTGAGGTGTCAAGATTCGCTGGACCTTCTCTCCGATCCAAGCTTCTCGTTTCCTCCAGGACCTATTCGAGAGGATTCCCTGCCTATGATCATCACGTATCTCATAGACGACGACGATTGAGATCACTCTGGAGTGCTCAAATCCTCAAACAACCATCAGAGACGGAGTCTTCCTCCTCCTCTCGTCAAACCTCTTCATATGAGACTTGGCACGCGCGTATCAATCGATCGTCATTGAATTGCAGTTGCCCACATGTGTACCTCTTCTGGAATCTTTGTGCAGGAGGACCAATTCGTCAACTGACTGCTATACGCGTCCCAGTGAAGCTCGTCTCGTCTGGTCAGTGAGCCCATCTTCTCTTCATCATTTGGAGAACCGTATCTCTCTCTTTGGAAGCCTGATGCAGAAATGTGTATTGTAAACTGTACAAGCGCTATGGAGGCACAAATGGATGTTCATGAGGAGCATGTAGATTGCAGTAGAAGTCGTTGTTGCATCAAGAGAGAATCGCTTCTGACTCCATTAGCGCGAATATTAGATAGTGTGTGTATAAGCAGGGGGTGAGAGGGTACGCCAGAAGAGTAGCGCATAAGGGGAGGAGAGGAGGAAGGCGGTATTGGAGGAGGTGGGTGTGAGGCGAAGAAGCCCTCGATTGCGTGTCAGTCCGCACACTCCGCGTCTCTCCATATCTCTCTTCTCTCTATCCTCTCTCTCTTCTCTCCATCTCCTATTCTCTTTCTCTTTGAGTTCCTACTTGATGAAGAGAGTTTGGTATTGTGATCCGGGGACGTATTTCTTGAGCTTGTATCGCTCCACACAGGCATCATGGAGGTGTTTGAAGGCTGCGAAGTCTTGGTTTGCCTCTTCGAGATGGTATCCGTTCCCCATGTTGTGTTGAATGCGTTTGTGGTTGATGTCGCCCTTCTTGTCGATGTAGGTGAGGACGAAAGCGCCCATGTCGGTGGAGGAGAATCGATACATGTAGCACGGGTTCTTGGTCGTTGCGTAGTAGTTCTTGACGAGGTAGGCCGCCTTCTGCGTGGATACGAATCCGTGGAAGTACTTCTGTTTTAGCACCTCTTTGATCTTCTTGAAGAACTCATCGATGGGCTGCAGAGGGCCGAACCAGCAGACTACCTCGCAAAAGCGCTCGAAACGCACCGAATCGTCGAACGCATCGCACAAGATGGCGCAAAAGCATTTGATGTGTATCTTCTTGATCTTGCCGAAATCCAGCTTCAGACTCTCGATGAACGCCTTCTCAAAGTCAGAATAGGGCGCCACATAGTCGCGCTTGAACTTCCACAACTTCTTGCAGATCTTGCGACCCAGCGCATCCGGACACATCAAGTCGATGTAGATCTGCTCAAACTGCTTCAAAATGAGACTGAATTGCGGGCGCTTACTCGGGTTCTCGTGCCAACAGAGGTTCAACAACTCCTTCACCGAATCTGGCCACGTCGGAATCGCAGCAGGACGGTCACCATTCAAAACATGTTTCGTCAACTCCTCTTTGCCTTTGATGAAGGGGAAGAGAGGCTTCAGCGAGAGCAGCTCCCAGAGCATCAGGCCAAACGAGTAAACATCCGTCTTTTCCGAGTACTGATACACTGAGATGGACTTGTCGAAGCGTGCACGGAGAATCTCGGGCGGACTGTATTTGACATTGCCCTTGAAACCACGACAGATCTCCTCCTTGGAGAGATCCAGCGAAAGTCCAAAGTCAGAGATTTTGACGGTCCAGTCCTCAGCCACGAGCAGATTGGCGAGTTTCAAGTCTCGATGAATGATGTTATGTGCGTGCAACCAACACAGACCAGAGGCGATGTCATGACCGATCTTGAGACGTAAGGAGAGGGACTTGATTTCCGAGAGACATTCCTTCAGGTTGCCACGCGAGAGGAACTCAGTGACGATCACCACTTGATTGAGGGGATTGAGACAAGCACCAATCAGAAGTACGACGTTGGGATGCTTCAGACGACGCATCAGTTTCAGTTCCTCGAGAGTCGACTCGGCATCCTTCTCAGTGAGCTTCTTCTTGATTATCTTACATGCCACTGGGAAGTCATGATACTTTGCTTTGTACACATCACCATACTTACCCTCACCGACCTTCTTAATCAACACCAAGTCCTCCCATCGAATCGAGTCCTCGAAATACGTCCTCAGAATCTCCTTCGGGATGCTCGGTTGTCCTTCGTACTCCATACCATTCTTCGTCAACACTTGCATCAACAACTCCACACCATCCTCACGCTCAATACGCTTCGCGTTCTTGTCTGAACACAACGTTGCAGGTGCACACATCGACACACGAGCGCAGATACACATATCGCAAGTACACAGACACAAAGAGAGTAACAGATACAAAGAGAGTAACAGATGCACAGAGAGACATATGAAGACAGAGGAAAAAACAAGAGACAGTCAGTAAAACCATCGCACAGAGACTCTCACTCTCTCACACCAACACCACCAACACCAAAGGCAACATACCATTACTCGTGCTCAAATTCTTAAGCGTGACGGCAGAGTTACGTTGAATCTTGTCCACACCGGAGCGCAGAAGAAGCACTAACGGCGGAATCGCTCCTTCGCGACCAATCACCTTCTTGTTCTCCTCTAGGAGCACAAGCGCAGCAATTCAAGGGTAGCACATCATCAGTAACAAAGGGGAGTTAGCAGAGCGACAGGTCACCGATGGCATCACACAGACAATCCCAATTTAGAGCGACTCCGATTCTATTTCCGTCTCAACCTCGCTTCCATGACAACACTTGCGGCATAAACATGTATTCGTACCATCCAGCGAGAGGTTCCTGAGCGCACCAACAGCCTCATTCTGAAGTTTGACGTCATTGGACTGCAGCAACTGCACAAACATGGGTACAGCGCCCTCCTCCACGATGGCACGCTTGTTCTTGTCTTGTTTTCCAGCATTCAACGATATGAGAATACAAATATGGGGTTAGCAATCGATACTCTTCAGTCCAAGCAAATGTTTCAGGTTGGGAGAGACACACGTGGGCCAGGAACACGGCAAAAGGAGGCCTAAAAAGGGAGAGAGAGAGAGAGAGAGAGAGAGAGAGAGAGAGAGAGAGAGAGAGAGAGAGAGAGATTCGGGGAGAGAGAGACAGGCCACAGCAACAGAGGCTGGGCATCCAACGTACCATTTACAGAGAGATTCCATAGAGACGCAGTAGCAGCGAGTTTGAGAGTGAAGTCTTCGGTGGTGGCGATGGCCTTGACGAGCACAGAGATGGCACCATCCCTCGCCAGACGGTCTCGGTTCCGCTCGTTCACAGAGATACTACGAAGCAACTTGGCCGCCGCCTGCTGCAACTCCAAGTCGCGCGATTTCAACAAGCTAATCAGAATCTCAGAGCCACCCTTGTGACCAATCTGTTCCTTAAGCAAATCTACAGCAGACACAAGAAGAAGCGTCAGTCAACACTCCACAAAACAGTGCAGAGAGAGAAGAGAGAAACGATGTCGAGGGTCCTCCGAAACTAGCGCCTCCACCACTGACCTCAAACCGAATCGCACAGGTTGACAAAAGGACGAAAACAGCACTCAAGAACATGGCACGTACCGTCGCCTCTAGCTTGGGCCCGAAGCTCCTCAATGGCATCCAAAATCTCCTCTCTATCGGAACTCTCTTGAAGCACGCGAATGTGTCGCATGATAAGCAAACCAGACTCATCCATTGACTCCGAATCCTGAGTGGCCATGATTGCAATTCAACTTCCAATCTAGTACAAGGTTCTAATGGGACTAATGGCGGTGAAGAAGACGAATACGGACGGGTGTGTTGGTGTGTGAAGTAGGCGTCGATTTTCTCTCTCAGAGTGACCGTAATCTAAGTCTGAGAGGAATTGCAATATCTTGAAGTTGGTTTCTACGGTGTGTGACCTCTGGATGGCGGGTCACTTCAGATGGGAATGAGGAAGAGCACACAGATGTCGGGCGTGAGAGTGGGCCAATAATCGTGTGCAACGAGATTTCTGCGAAGTCCATGCGCACGCTTTATTTATGGTAACTGTCAGCGGAAAACAGCAACACTTTCGCCGTCCACACAGAAAAGTCCTCGAGTTGCCTGCTCCAAATCTCGGTCAGTTCGCTCGTTACCCAAAGTCGTAACTGTGATCCGCATTTGTGGCCTCATCGGAAAACAGGTACGTTATCTTGGGAGAGTCATGTTGTTGGATTGAGTGGTGTTTGCAGCGCGAGATTCGGACTTGTTTGGCGAACGGACGATCCGTCTGCGTTTGGAGCGTTGCTTGATGTGAGGAGTCCCAAAAGTGTGATTCTTTGGTGTGTTATGGTATTGCGGCAGAGTTGCAACTGAAGAGAGGATGTTAGAATGTTGTAGAGGTGAGTAAACATGGCCATCATGGAGATCTGCTTCTGCTTGCTCGTCTCGCTTGGATCTGCGCTCAAAAGCTGGCTTGGCCTGGGTTTTGTGCCCTGATTTGCACTCCACAATTCGCGTCCTAGTTCATCTGTACTCGCAAGAGCGTTGTGACAGTCAATCAGGCAATGCTGCAGCCAAAGGAGTGCCCCTCTTCTCGTAACTGTCGCAATTCTCCCTCTTTCGGGCTCCCATGAACGCATTCCACGGCCTCTCAATCTGTTACTGATTCCCTTTCCCTTCTTGTTTGTAGATCGATATCAGCGAGCGTCAGCGGAAACCAAACGAACGAAACAGAAGATGACTTCGCTCTTCAGCATTCAATCTGGCTTTGGCGAGACGCAGGGTCGTCGCGACACGATGGAGGATGCCCACGTGGTGTTTGACGATATTCTCAAGGTGGAGGACATTGGAATCACGTCTGTTCCTGGCCAAAGAGTCTCGTTCTACGGTGTTTACGACGGTCACGGAGGAGTACGTCCCTTTTGGGGTTTGGCCCGGCCTCCCCATTCTCTTCGTGCGGTTCGGCTCGCAAGAGAGAGAGAGATGTTGAGAGATCTCTGAATGCCTACTTGGCGCCCTCTCGCTTCCTATTCATACTAACTCATCCGGCCGTATGTGTTTTTGCATGCCTTCTAGGTCGATACCGCGAAGCTCGTGCAAAGCGATCTCCACAAGAGCGTTGTGACGAAGTCTTCGGTGCGTTTTTGCATTTGCGTTCCTCGTTGAGCCTCTCTCTCTCCCGTCTTCTTCTCGCTTCTGTCTTGCTCCTTAGGTCTTCTTCCCCAATGTTTCAAGTGCACGCGTCCTTGTAGTATTGCATTTCGGTGTTTCCAATGGGATCAGTTGGCTAACGTCGCTGCTGTTCGTCGTGTGCCTTTCTGTTCTTCCGCCATTGCCTGCCCTCCTGTGCCTCCTCCTCCTCGTTTCTGTGCCCCAGTTTGCGTCTGGCGATATTGTGTCTGCGATTAAGGAGGGGTTTGCGGAGGTCGATGAGAAGATTGTGAAGTTGAGTAACGAGGCCGGTTGGATGAATGGTTCGACTGGTGTGATTGCTGTTTTGGTTGACACCAAGTTGTACATTGCGAATGTTGGTGATAGTGAGGCGTGTCTGGTGAGTGAGCATGAAGGAGGTAGTAAGTTGGTGGCCGAGAATTTGACGACGCCGCACAAGGCAAGCGATCCGGTGGAGAAGAAGCGCGTGGAGGAGCTCGGCGGCCACGTCTTCTTCGGTCGCGTTTTCGGTGCTTTGGCCGTTTCCAGATCCTTTGGCGATAGCAAGTTCAAGAAGCCAAAGACCTCGCAAAACTTTGTCTCTTGCGATCCGGCGATTCACATCGTGGACATCAAGCCAGAGCACAAGTTCCTCATCCTGGCCTGCGACGGACTCTGGGACGTCATGACTCACGATGCCGCTGCTGACTTCGCCAAGCAGAGGATTGCAGCTGGAGAAACCGCGGAACAAGTCGCACACTCACTCGTATCAGAGGCACTTAGAAAGAAGACGGAAGACAATGTCACCGTCGTCGTCGTGCTCTTCTCTCAAACCTCATCCTCCAACAATTCAGAAACCTCTTCCACCACGAAGGTCTCAGCCGCAATGGCCGAGGGGGATCCTTCCACCCACACGACACACGAGGAGCAAAAGACCGCAACGACAATCCCAACCACGCCCGTCATCACCGGAGAGACTCCCTCAGACCTCCCTGCAGTTCCTGCTGATACGGAGTAAATAACACAAGCACCATTACACGCATACGCACAAAACGGCCCCTTCCTACCCTAACTCTCCACCAAACGACTACATCTCTCTCCGAAACGCTTCCCTCTCACTCACAGTCCCATTACTCCCTTCTTTTTACCTCCCTTCCCCCCCCCCACCCCCCTCTTGTGACAATACATGCCTCAATGCTGCTGCTGCTGCTGCTACTACTGCTACGAATTCAGCTCGCAACGGGTACTATTGCACTCCACAATCCACAAACGGACTTCCCCGTCGATCCAATCGCTTCTGTACAATTGGCTCGTTATCCACGCCAGCCACATCACGCAAAATGAAACCAAAAGCTTTATCACCTTAAGAAACATGACCTGATCTTGATTGGGAGGTACGGGGACACGTAGAGCCCCCCACGAAATTTGAGCTCACTCTCCCTCATCATAATGCTCCTCAAACACCAATCCACTTTTCTGTGAAAATACACCTGTTTGTTCGAATTTTAAGGCATAGCAGGTCGTTCAAAGCGAATAGAAAGAACACAGAGGCAGCAGAGTTAGTAGGCCCCTCCACTCTGTCTGAAATCGTTGTACTCAGGTGAGAAGATATCACCTGGAGCATTTCGGACAATGAGTTTCGCATCTTGGACTTTAACTCTCCTCTGTCCCCCTTAGAATGTGAAATAGAGTGGCCTCGAGCCCTATTGCGATGACTAACTACCAGAAGGGGACTTGAGTAAGACGGATTTCGACCATCCTTGAATCAGTCAATCTTGGCATCGGCAATGCAACCTAACTTCTCTCTACACCATCCTTTTCGAAAATCGATAGTAAAATCACATGAAGAAGAGCTCTAAGGAGATCACAGGTGCATCATCCACATC
>Ga0307375_10005244_pt1 | contig 12179 bp, 8 predicted proteins | sample TR1MG_FD_202531 | JGI IMG/M metagenome (GOLD analysis project Ga0307375, IMG submission 202531) | Soil microbial communities from Risofladan, Vaasa, Finland - TR-1 | ecosystem: Environmental > Terrestrial > Soil > Coastal area > Acid sulfate soil | place: Finland: Risofladan, Vaasa | collected... | reverse complement strand
AACGCAGCAGCACTGGGCGGTTTGAAGCCTGCTCCTGCAAGCCGACTTCGGGAGGCCGTCTCCCATCTTCGGTAAAGCATCCCTCGATTACGCGAGGGTTCGTGACACACACCACTGCTGACCCTTCTTGGTCTGGCGCATGTCCGGATCGCGCTGCTTGTCGCGGTTCTTCGTCGATGACGGCGCCTGAAAAATCGTGGCATCCACGATCGTGCCCTGGCTGGGCATTAACCGCTTCGAGGATCTTCGCCGCCAAGCCGTGCTGTTCCAGGAAGCGACGGAACTTCAGGATCGTCGTCTCGTCGGGAATTGGGTTCTCGTTCAACTCCAGCCCCGCGAAGCGGCGCATCGATTCGATCTCATACAACGCATCTTCCATCGCCGGATCGCTCAGCGCGTACCACTGCTGCATGAAGTGAATGCGCAGCATCGTGGAAACGGGCATCGGCGGCCGACCCCGGCGCCCGGAGGTAGGGTAGCTCGGCTCGATCAGCGCCAGCAAGGCCGCCCAGGGTACCACCTTGTCCATCTCGCCAAGGAACCGCTCGCGGCGTGTCGGCTTCTTCTTGGACTCGAAACTCAACGACGCGAACGAACGCTGTTTCATCGGCGATGGGCTACCTTGGGACTGGTCGCTATGATGCCGCACACGGGGAATAAATCAGAGCATCCCTAATCAGGCTACTTTTTGTGCTTATCTACGTGCAACGCCATGGCACTAGCGTAAAAATCCAGTAAAGCAGGCATTTGCTGCTCGTAGCAATATTTTTCACGAAACGCTTGCTTAGCGTTGCGCCCGAGTCGGAGCCGAAAAGCGTCATCGTCCAATATCCTGCCAATCTGATCCGCGAATGACTGAGGCGCTTCAGGCTGCGCCACTAAGCCCGATTCGCATTCTTCTACCAGTTTTTTCTGGTGCGGCAAATCGCTAGTCACCAATGGCAGCCCAGCGGCCATGAACTCGTACAGCTTGGTCTGGTTACCTCTCATTTGCTGCGGAATCCGCAGATTGGGATTAATAGCAATTGTGCCGCGGTTCAATATCTCCATAATGCGATGCGCAGGCACGTTGGCAGGAAGATCCAGTCGATCCAAAATGTTGAACTTTGAGGCAAGAGCAAGATATTCAGCGCGAAAATCAGCACTCGGAAACCGGTCGCTGGCAATAAAGCGCAGGCTTGGATAGCGTTTGGCGAGCAACGCCGCCGCTCGTAGGAATACCAGACTGCCGTTGCGCTCGTGCTGAGTGCCAATGAATACGATAGCCGGACTACGGTCGCTCCAGTTTTCGCTAACGGAATCCAACAAATCTACTGACGCAAGATTTCCAACCAGCAAGCTACGAACGCCAGGAATTTTAAAATAATCTCCTTGACTCGGCGCCGCGAGCACAACATTGCCTACACGTCTGGTTAGGCTCCGTTCGATCTTTGCCACTATTGACGACGCCAACGGCTTTAGCATCTTGGGGACATAAGGCCTCAGCTTGATTTGCTCATCGTAGTTTTCATGACAATCATAAATTGTAGCCATCTTATGGCTGTAGTTTTTCGCCAGCCACAAGAGGTCTGGATCATGGATATGCAGTACGTCAACTATGGGCACCAGCTTTTCCAAATGCCGATTGATGCGTCGTGGCACCAGCGCAAATCGCTCCAAGATTCCACGGGCACGCCTGAATGGGTAAAAAATGACTCCGCCCGAGCCTACGCCAGCGGGAACATCCCATGGGCAAATCAAGTGAACGGTAACCCCGTGTCGGGCCAGAGACTTACAGTGTTTCCATATACGTCCATCAAACATCGGATGAACAGATGTAACCACAACTATCGAGGTGATTTTTGGTGGATTCAAAACGATTTTCTCATTAGCTTGTTTTTTCATCGATCACTACGCCTGATCTTTCTTAAGGCCAACTAATTTGCTCGACGCATAACTTCCCCAAGCCACAGCAAATATAGGGTCGTACACTACCTTTGACGCCACCATACTTAGCACACAGAAACCCGATACTCCAAGAAAAAAGGCCGTCGATGGCCTGCTGTATGATAGCGACTCCATAAATGTAGCGCGCGCAGAAGAAAACATAGCGGCCATATTCATCCCAGTAAACATTAAAAACCCAATTAGTCCATAGCTAACCCACGCCGATAAAGCGTTATGTGCGTAATCACCTAGCTCGCCCAATTCCAACTCAGATCCGTACCCCCCAAGGAGCCAGTGTGATGAGATGGTTTTTAACGCATGGGCCTGAAATACTAGCCGCATCTGGGCGGACGCATCCGCCTTGAGATCAAGAAGATTTATTATCCTTGACCCACCCTCTAATACGTCAGTTGCAAGTAAAATATAGACAAATAAAGCCAGAAACAGTGGCATCCACACAAGAACCGATCGTTTGGCGCGCTCGCGCGCCAATACGATGAGTCCACCCGCCACAAAAAAACCAGCAAACTCCGAACGAGCGCCCAAGATGAATAGAAGTACAAGCGTAATGATTACATACGCTGATAGGCGCCAACCACGGCTGGCACTCAGAAGCAAGAGAGCAGTCACGAACGCTGATCTCGCAAAACCCTGATATGTGGCAACGCGAACTTCACCAGATGCCAACTGTGCAGCGTTGAACATCTCTCCACTTATATTTAAGAAACTGATTACGAGCATGCCCGCGAGCAGCGCCGGCAAGATAATTTTCATAAATTTACTGTTGAAGCTTAAATTTCTGAAAGCTGTGTATACCACCGACCAAACAAATACGTTCTGCAAGGTTTCTTGATAGAGTGGATAATCACGTTGATAACCGTCACCAAAGAAATAATTGACAGAGGCCCAAATGAGCATGTATATAATCATCACTAAAAACATGATATCCACGATCACAATTTTCGTCTGGCGTCGCAAGACCGATAGTATTTGCAAAAAAATCAGCGGCAGGCCGAGTGTTATTGCCGGATAAACAAAGCCGCCACCCAAAAATCTTTGAGAAAACCCTAAGGCCAAGGCTGCATTGTAGAAAAAGAAAATAGGAAACAATGCCAGAACAGTAATCCATGCAAACTTAGGAAGGATCGCATTGGTCTCATTTTTACATTCGTTGCGCATTATCAACATATAACTGCCGACCTTAATTTTTCTTAAATATTGATCGTTTTGTTATACCAGCGCACATAATTTACCCAGCGCCAAACTTGGCAGTTAAACGGTGCTCGCCCTTCCATCACGGCATCGAATTTTTTCAGCAGTGATTTCTTGCTGATAAATGGGATTTCATCACTTTCTGAAAGCCATTGCCGCAGAACGGGGGATACGCTCATCAACCATTCCTTTTCGGGCGTGGCAAAACCGATTTTGTCCCGGCGGTCCAAGACCTCATCCGGAACGATACCGCGCATGGCTGCACGGAAAATACTTTTCGTTTGACCGCTACCGGAGATCAAGTAATCCTCTGGTAAAGAATAAAGCAGATCACAAAACGACGTTGTTAAGAACGGAACACGGCTCTCTACCGAAAAACGCATGGAGTTTCGGTCCCCGTGCCTCAACAGGCCCGGCAAGCCGCGATTTTGCAGCGAGTACGCGAGCTGCTCCATCACACGGCGCCCAGTTGCACGGCCATCCAGGCACCTGCGATTTTCTTGCAGCCTGATCCCTTGGCCGGCAAGATACTCCATATTCAGCCAATCAGGTGAGAAATTTCGTCCAGACGCTTTTCTGAGACCGGAATAGGCGCCATCGGGTGCAAGCGCGCGCGCCAGTTCCAACACGGCCAACTTGACACTTCTGCCCGGCCATTTGCCCCAGCTTCGGGCAAACTCAATAGCCTGCCAAAGTTGGCCTTGCGATAAAAGACTTAACAACCGGTATCCGGGATAACCGCTGTATCCTGCCAACAATTCGTCGGCTCCTTGCCCATCAAGTGTCACCGTCACACCGTTTTCACGCGCTAATTGAAACACGCGGTATTGCGCGTAGATACTGGTGCTGCCGAATGGTTCGCCTTGAGCGCGAATCATATTATCCAGATCACGGATCAAATCACTCCCGGACGCCATAACCTTATGCGGAAACGCAGAGACATGTGCGTTGATCTTATCAACCCATGATTCCTCGGAAAGCGCGCTGCCGCTGGCAATATAGCTAAAGGTATGTATCGGAAGATCCGGCTCGACATGGCGCATGGCACAAACCACAGCCGAAGAGTCTATCCCGCCTGAGAGAGCGGCACCCAACGCAACATCACTACGCAAATGCAGCCGAATGTTGTGCAAAAACTCTTCGCGAACGGCATCTGTCGCCTCTGAGAAAGTGAGCTTTGAAGTTTGACCGATTGATGGCACCCACCACTGCCAGGATGGTGCATCCTGTGGAGATTTCAGATCGATCTGGAGGACATGCCCAGGACGCAGTTGGCACACGCCGTTAATGAATGTTCTCTCGGAGCTATCGTAGTCGCCATGTACCAGGTAGTCATAACCCTGCTGTAAATCCGGTGACGGACGCTGCGTCATCAACTCCAGCAATGCGTTCAATTCAGATGCAAAAAGAAAGCCCCCTCCCTCGCCGGCATAAAAGAACGGCTTGATTCCGAACGCATCCCGCACACAGGTGATGACGCCCTCTCTCCGGTCATGCACTACAAAGGCAAACATGCCCTGCAACCGTACGAGACTGCGCATTCCCCAGCACATCCATGCCGCCAGCAGAACTTCTGTATCAGAGTCGGACCTGAATAAATGGCCGGTTTGTGCAAGCTCCTTGCGTAGCTCTCGATAGTTGTATATCTCGCCATTGAATATCAGCGCATAACGCCCGTCCTCGGACAGCATGGGCTGATTGCCCGCCATTGAGAGGTCAATAATCGACAGGCGGGCGTGTCCAAGCACAACGGCCCCATACTCGCTCTCATGGATATCGTGGCCTGAATGATCGGGGCCGCGATGATGCATGCTGCGTAGAGCCCGCTCCATTTTTCCAACGATGGCCCGGTCCCTGCCAACAGTGAAAGCACCCGCAATTCCACACATAGGTATTTGCTCATCTCATCCGAAGCATTGCCTATCTCGGGCAATCCTCATTCATGTTGTTTGAAAGCCCAAGCATTTTGGTGCTTTTCGTTATAAGGACTGCTCGAATGCACCGCCGCCGCATACACAAGACCTTTGCCGTCATCGCCCTACGCCGCCTTCCTCATTTTTGTCCAGAAACAGGAAGATCACTGAATCCCACTCGTACAGGCGCGCCGCTCGATGACGTTCTTGAGTATCAATAAATACAGCCCATAGGCCACGACGTTGGCGGCGGATAGCAGCGAAACCATAGCAACGAGATCAAACCCAAGCCAACGCGACAGGTAATAAATGGCCAACACGAGAAGCAATGTAAAAATATCGTACACAAGCTTGATTTTTTGCTCCTGAAAAACTGACAGGAGTCGACTCAAAGTGCTCACGACCAGCGCTGCATAGATCCATGGGGCAATACAAACTACAATCACGCCCATTTGCTCCCATGATTTTCCGAAAATCAACGGTACGAGCCATGGACCCAATAGCATCGTTCCCGCGAGCGGGAGAAGTCCCAGCAGACTGAGTTTTCGTAACAGTTTATAGAAAAGCTGCTTTGCCGCCGTATACTCTCGCTCGCGAACGGCGCGGGCCAGCTCCATCTGGAACACATCGGCCACTGCTGCGCCAATTTGCGCATTGGGTATGGCAACCAGCAATTTGGCCAGACCAAACCACCCTGCCGCAGCAGGCCCATACAAAGCGGCGACCATTGGCACTGGCAATGTCAAGGATAATTTGTCCAGCGCGACGGATGGCATTTCGTATTTTGCGAATTTTGAATAGCGCTGCATGACCTGCATCAGCGCAGACCAGCGAAATAACGGGCGGCTGGGTTCGAAGCGCCTGTGAACGGTGCGATATAGGGCTCCCATCGCACCCCATGCACCTAGTAACTCGGCAGCGAACAAACCTGGAATCCCCGCTCCCAAGAGACCCAGCACTACTCGCCCCCCCGCATTGGATGCCGATCTAGTGACCGTGGCCTTGCTGATGTCTCTTACATAGCCGCCGCGTAGCCCCCATGAGCGATACATCATGAACTGTCCATACCCCATGAGGATCGGAACCGCCGCCCACGCGCTCCACCATGGCAATAAACCAAAGCCAAGCGCATTGCCGGCTATAAACAGCATCAGCACCGGCAGCCCAAGCAACGACATAAGCATGACGCAGCCACTTCCGACACGGAATATCAGGTGTGACTCCGCATCATCTGCAGCAATGAGCAACGCCGACTCGTATCTCCATGACAGCAATGCGGTCCAAAAACTAAAGAATGCAAGAAACAGCGAGATCACTCCGATCTGAGCGGGTGTATATAACCGCGTTACTATCGGCATCGCGCAGGCTGTAATGATCTGTGCAGCGGCGGTCCCTCCAGCCAAGGACATAATGCTGCTGGCTATTGGTCCTTTTGGTATCAGGGCGGCTATTCTGTGTCTCAGCACACCAGGCATCAGACTGACTGCTGCCCGATTGATTGCAGGGCGCCTGTTAGCTTAGCAATGTCCTCGACTTTCAAGTACGGATGCATCGGCAGACTCAATACCCGCTCCGCGACCGCATCCCCCACCGGCAACCTGGCGGAGGCGTCCGCCACCGCCGGCTGCCGGTTGAGCGGGATCGGGTAATGCACCGCAGTGGGAATGCCGGCCATCTTCAGCTTCTCCTGCACAGGGGCGCGATAATCCACCTGGATCGTGTACTGCGCCCATGAGCTGACATTGTGAGGCTCGATATGCGGCACGGTGGCGATACCGGCCTCAGCCAGTAGGCGGCTGTAGTTCTCGGCAACCTCCTGCCGCAGCGCGATTTCCTCGTCGAAGATTTCCAGCTTGGGCAACAGGATCGCCGCCTGCAGGGTATCCAGCCGGCTGTTCGCGCCCACGCGGATATGGTGATAACGGCGATCCTGCCCGTGGCGGGCGATCTGGCGCATCACCCTCGCCAGCTCGTCGTCGTTGGTGAAGATCGCCCCGCCGTCGCCGTAGCAACCCAGCGGCTTGCTGGGGAAGAAGCTGGCGCAGGCAATCGTACTGAGGTTGCAGCTCTTGCGCCCCTTGTAGCTGGCGCCGAAGCTTTGCGCAGCATCCTCGATCACCGGGATGCCGTGTCGGGCGGCGATCGCGTTGATCGTGTCGAAGTCCGCGCATTGGCCATACAGCGATACCGGAATGATAGCGCGGGTGCTGGGCGTGATGGCCGCCTCCAGCAGTGCGGGATCGAGGTTATAGGTGCGCGGGACGATGTCCACGTACACCGGTTTGGCGCCCAGCAGGGCCACAGTTTCCGCGGTCGCGATGTAGGTGAAGCCGGGTGTGATCACCTCATCGCCGAGCCCGATGCCCAGCGCCATCTGCGCGATCTGCAGCGCATCGGTGCCGTTGGCCACGCTGATGCAGTGCCTGACGCCCACATAGGCCGCGAGCTTTTCCTCCAGCTCGGCGACTTCCGGGCCCAGGATGTACTGGCCATGCGCCAGCACCCGCTGGATGCCCGCGTCGATCTTGTCCTTGATGCGTGCCTGCTGGGTTCTGAGGTCGACGAATTCCATCATTTCGCTGCATTCAGCTTGTGTAGTTGATTGCCATCGAGGACATAGCGCGCGCCACTGTGCTCGCACACGACTTCGCCGCTTCCTTGCAGGGGTAGTTTGAGCTGCTCGCCGAACTCACTCATCCAGCCGATCTGCCGCGCCGGCACGCCCACCATCAGCGCGTATGCCGGCACGTCCTTGTTGATCACCGCACCGGCACCCACAAATGCGAACTCGCCGATGGTGATGCCGCAGACAATGGTGCAGTTGGCGCCCAGCGTGGCGCCCTTCCTGACCAGCGTATTGCGGTATTCGTCCTTGCGTTCGATCAGCGAGCGCGGGTTGTAGACGTTGGTGAACACCATGCTGGGGCCACAGAACACGCCCTCTTCCAGCGTGACATTGTCGTATACTGACACGTTGTTCTGGATCTTGCAGCGGTCGCCGATCGTCACCTTGTTGCCCACGAACACGTTCTGACCCAGCGAGACACCGGCGCCGATGCGTGCGCCACCGCAGACATGCACGAAATGCCATACGCGCGAGCCTTCGCCGATTTGCGCGCCCTCATCCACGATGGCAGTGGGGTGCTGATAGAAGCCCATGTCGATCACCGTTTCACGAAGGGATGGTAGTCGCCCGCAAGCGCCACGGGGGCGGAATCCCGGATAGCGGCCACCGTGCTGATCGCGGTACGGTTTTCCTCCAGCCCGAAGCCGCGACCGGCGAGAATTTCCTCGTAGCTGCGGATATGCAGGTCGGTGAAGCCGCCGGAGAACTCGATCTCTTCCCCATCCACGGTGATGGAGCGATACGTGCGCTGACCGGATTTGCGCACCGTCGCAGGCACGTCTTCAATGTCAACCGAAAGGAACCAGCGGACGCGGGCATGCTCGTATTCGAGGTATCCGGCTGCCTTGGTGTCCGTCGACAGATGCACCACGTTGGCCTGCAAGGCACCGAAGAGGTAATGCAGCATGTCGAAGAAGTGCACGCCGATATTGGTGGCGATGCCACCGGACTTCTTCAGATCGCCCTTCCAGCTCTGCAGGTACCAATGGCCCCGCGAGGTAATGTAGGTAAGGTCAACTTCATGCTTGGTGTCACGCTTTTCACGCTGCACCTTCTCCCGCAGTGCCACGATCGACGGGTGCACGCGTAACTGCAGGATGGTGTTTACCTGGTGCCCGGTGTCCCGCTCGATCTCCTGCAGGCCGTCGATATTCCAGGGATTGAGCACCAGCGGCTTTTCGCAGATCGCATCGGCCCCGGAGCGCAGCGCGAAGCGCATGTGCGAATCATGCAGGTAGTTCGGCGAACAGATCGCCACGAAGTCGATGCGATTCTCGTGGTTGGCGCGGCGCAACTTGTCGATGTGACGATCAAACCGCTCGAATTCGGTGAAGAAATCAGCGTCGGGGAAGTGACCGTCGATGATCCCGACTGAATCATTCGGATCGAAGGCAGCCACCAACTGATGGCCGGTAGCCTTGATGGCCTGCATGTGCCGAGGGGCGATGTAGCCCGCCGCACCAATAAGAGCGAATTTCTTCATTGCGTCCGATATCCCGATGAAATTTGAAAAGCTGTCCTGGAAAGGGCAATCGCTTATAGCCGGCCGTCGACTTCGTCCTTGGGCAACACGCCCTTGATGTCGTACAGCACGGCACGACCGTTGGTCCAGGCGCGCACACCCTGGCTGCCATGCACCTTGAACTCATCGTGGGCGACTGCGAGCACGACCGCATCGTAGCTGCCTGGTATCGGCGTTTCCGGGAGCAACGTCAGGCCGTATTCGGCCTTGGCCTCGGCTGCGTCGGCCCACGGATCATAAATGTCGACTGCAGCACCGTAGCTCTCGAACTCCTTCACCAGATCCACCACGCGGGTATTGCGCAGGTCTGGACAGTTCTCCTTGAAGGTGAGGCCCAGCACCAGCACCCGGCTGTCCTTGATCGCGTGGCCCTTGCCGATCATCAGCTTCACCACTTCGCTGGCCACGTGCTGGCCCATGGCATCGTTGATCCGGCGACAAGCAAGCAGGATGTCAGGGTAATAACCGACGGATTGCGCCTTCTGGATCAGGTAGTACGGGTCAACGCCGATGCAATGCCCACCCACCAGGCCGGGCCGAAACGGCAGGAAGTTCCACTTGGTGCCGGCCGCTTCCAGTACGTCAGTGGTGTCGATGCCGAGGCGATGGAAGATCAACGCGAACTCGTTGATCAGCGCGATGTTGGCGTCGCGCTGAGTGTTCTCGATGACCTTGGCCGCCTCGGCCACTTTCAGGCTGGGTGCCTTGTGCGTGCCCGCGGTGATGATGCTGCGATACAGCGCGTCGACGAAATCCGCCGCTGCCGGCGTCGAGCCGGAGGTGATCTTGATGATGGTGGTGAGCCGGCGCTGCTTGTCGCCCGGATTGATGCGCTCGGGGCTGTAACCCACGGTGAAATCGACATTGAACTGGAGACCAGAGGCCCGCTCCAGCTCAGGCACGCAGATTTCTTCGGTAGCACCGGGGTAGACAGTGGACTCATAGATCACCACATCACCACGCTTCAGTACCTTGCCAATCGACTCGCTCGCCTTGATTAGCGGGGTAAAGTCGGGGCGCTTGTGTTCATCCACCGGGGTCGGCACCGAGACGATGAACACCGTGCAGTCGCGTAGATCATCAAGATCGGTGGTGAAACCGAGCCTGCCGGCGGCCGCAAGCTCTTCGGTCGACGTTTCCTGCGTGTAGTCGATGCCCGCACGCAGTTGCTCGATTCGGGCGGCATGAATATCAAAGCCTACCGTGTCGAACTGCTTGCCGAATTCCACCGCCAGCGGCAGGCCGACATAGCCGAGGCCGATGATGGCGATTTTCGCATTTTCCAGGGATTGCATGGCGCTTCCGTGTGGGGGTCAATGCTGCGATCAAACTCATGGGCTTGCGGACAACAGGCCCATGGGTTGTTGCAGTTTAAAAGATGCAGTGTGGGAGGCTTTTGTGGGAGCGACGTAGGGCGGGGTTGCAACGTCGTGCATTGCTTTTTGTAGGGCGGGCAATGCCCGCCGCTCTTGGTGATGGTGCGGGAGCGAAGAGCCGGCGGGCGGTGCCCGCCCTACGGGGCCGTGCAAGATTGAGGAGCCGGCGGGCAGTGCCCGCCCTACGGGACCGTGCAAGATTGAGGAGCTGGCGGGCATTGCCCGCCCTACGGGGCCGTGCAAGGTTGAAGAGCTGGCGGGCAGTGCCCGCCCTACGGGATCGCGCAAGACTGAAGAGCTGGCGGGCAGTGCCCGCCCTACGGGTCCGTGCGAGATTGGAGGGCCGGCGGGCACGGCTTTGGCGGGGGCGGCTCGTTTTGGTGATGGGGTCATTTGGCGGACTTGTAGTCGTAGTAGCCGTAGGAGTAGTAGCCGGCACTGCGCCGCTCGACGGCATTGAAGATGGCGCCCTTGATCTCCACCCCATTCTGCTCGAAGCGTTGCCTCGCCAGCGCGATCTCGCGCGCCTGGTTGAGGCCGAAGCGCACCACCACCAGACTGGTGCCGGCATGATGGCCGATGATGGAGGCGTCCGTGACGGCGAGGATCGGCGGGGTGTCGATGATGATCAGTTCGTAGCGCGACGCGAGCTGTTCCAGCAGGGCGCTGAAGTTTGGGTGCATCAGCAGCTCGGAGGGGTTGGGCGGAATCTTTCCGCGTGCGATGAAGTGCATGCCCTCGACGCCGGGCACGACGCGCATCGCGGCGGACAGCTTGATCTGGCCGCTGATCAACTCGGACAGACCTTGCTCCGCGTTGCCGCCGAGCACCTTGTGCTGACCGCCCTTGCGCATATCGGCGTCGATCAGCAGCACGCGCTGGCCGGCCTGGGCGCTCACGACGGCGAGGTTGGCCGAGACGAAGGTCTTGCCGACGCCGGGGCTGGCGCCGGAAATCATCAGCAGGTTGTTCTTGGCCTCCAGCCGGGCGAAATGCAGGCTGGTGCGCAGGCTGCGCAAGGCCTCGGTGGCGAGGTCGGCCGGAGCCACCAGCGCCAGCAAGTGCTGCCGTCCTTCGCTGCGGCCATGCTTGCCGTGCACGCTGATGTCCAGCTCCTTTTCGCTGAGCGGGATCGAGGCGTACACCGGCAGGCCGAGCTTTTCGATTTCGGTCGGATCCTCCACCCCACGATTGAGCATCTGGCGCAGGAAGATGAAGGCCACCGCGAGGAAGCCGCCGAGGAAGGTGCCGCCAAGCACGATCACCGCCTTTTTCGGCTTGACCGGTTCGGTGACATCCACCGCCGCCTTGTCGACGATGCGCACGTTGCCGACGGTGCCGGCGCGGGCGATTTCCAGCTGCTGGGCCTGGTTGAGCAGGCCGGTATAGGTATCGTTGCTGACCTGCACGTCGCGGGTCAGCCGCAGCAGCTGTTGCTGGGTATCGGGCAGGCTGCCGATCTGCTTTTCCATCGCTGCCTTCTGCCCCTGCAGCTGGCCGAGCTGCTGCAGCAGGGCCTTGTAGGCCGGGTGGTCGGGAGTGAAACGACGCTGCATGTCGGCCTGCTGCATCTGCAATTGCTGGATGCTGGTTTCGACTGCCAC
>Ga0307375_10005240_pt1 | contig 12185 bp, 14 predicted proteins | sample TR1MG_FD_202531 | JGI IMG/M metagenome (GOLD analysis project Ga0307375, IMG submission 202531) | Soil microbial communities from Risofladan, Vaasa, Finland - TR-1 | ecosystem: Environmental > Terrestrial > Soil > Coastal area > Acid sulfate soil | place: Finland: Risofladan, Vaasa | collected... | reverse complement strand
GAGCCTGAAAGCATGGTACTGGGCACCAGCAGAGGCTATGAAACTCTGACGCACAAGGCGTTCATGCGTTCAATGGTCATTCTCGCCGATGTGCTGTTGCTGATTCCATCCATATGGTATGCCGTTCAAGTATTCTACAAGGAGAGTGCTTATGCCCATTCCAAGATCATTCCGTTCCTCGCATTGGCGGCGCAACCTGGTCTTCTCCTGATCGATCACGGACACTTCCAATTCAACAACATCAGCCTTGGCCTATCTCTCCTGGCAGTGGCACTAATTATGGATGATCACGATCTCTTGGGCGCAATGTGCTTTTCGTTCTCTCTGAATTACAAGCAGATGTCTCTGTACTACGCGCCGGCGATGTTCTTCTTCCTGCTCTCCAAGGCCTTCCGCTTCGGTCTCTTCTCGCTCTCTAGCTACACGTACCTCGCAAAACTAGGAATCACCGTTATTGCTTCATTTGCTCTCTGCTGGCTTCCATTCCTGATCCAAGAGAACCCCATCGAACAAGTCCAACAGCTGCTGAGCCGAATCTTCCCCGTCAGTAGAGGCCTGTACGAAGACAAGGTCGCCAACTTCTGGTGTTCCATCTCCCCGGTGTTCAAATTACAACTCTATGCTTCGCATTCCAACATGGTCAAGATCTGCCTCGTCTTCACCGTCGTAGGCATCCTCCCCGCCTCGCTGGCACTCATCCGAGCATTCCGCAATCGCTCCCCATCCCGCTCCATCCAATCCTACTTTGGCACTCAGAACGTTCTTCTACTTGGACTCACATGTACTGCATGGAGCTTCTTCTTCTTCTCTTTCCATGTACACGAGAAGTCGGTGCTCCTCCCGATCTTCATGATGAGCCTCTGGATACTCAAATCTCCTACCTTGGTCACCCTTGCCAACACCGTTTCTACATTCAGCATGCTACCTCTATTACAACGAGATGGACATGAGTACTCGCTGATCGCTCTGTTGCTGCTCTACGTCGTCTGGTCCAAGTGGACCTTCCGCTCGGACATTTCGCTGTCACAGATCATCTTGGGCAATATGGGTCCACTCCTATGTTACTTGGCTTCGAAGTTCATCCAACCTCCACCCTCCCTACCGGATCTGTGGGCGCTACTGCTCACTTCTTCTAGCTTTGCCGTCCTATTTGGATGCTTCGCAGCCCTCCACTTGCAACTCTACTTCCTGGATGCATTTGGGGGGTTTGAAACAAATACGAGCTACTCAACGAAACTGAAGGAAGAGTAAACGAAAGGTCCATGCGGAACGAGCTGATAGTATGTGCAGAATTCAATCCACTTACATTGCGTTAGACACTGAAACGGTGGGATCCTGGGCGGAGATATACTCGTCTATAGTATACAATGAGATGAGATCGTTTGTAGAGGACTCTTCCAAGCTGTTACTTGATGAGAGCTTCGACCTTCTTGGATATGACCTACTCAGCAAGGACACAAGAAGAACACGGAGAGAGGTCAGAAACCGAGAATGGTTCATAAGCAAAGAGTCATTTGAAGATTTTAGGCGGCTGTCAGCGTACGGCGACAGTGAGGTCGTCCTCGGATTGGGCTTCATGTTGCACGTGATATGGCGCCAAGAACTGTCCAACGTCCCAAGTACGCCCATGCATGATACCCTTCAACTGGGGAGGCACACCAGCCGGGTTCCTAGAAGATTGGTCCGGCCGACAAGAGAGCCATTGAGCGAAGAGGGAGAACGAACGGACGTTAGCGCAACAGTGGTCTTGCAGCCGAGCATCATATCTTGCATGAGACGTTCAACGTAGTGGAAAGGCGAACCACGAACCAGGTGACATAAACAAGCTTGGGAATTTCAGTGGGCTTGTATTCGTAGGCGAGCAATCCAAACCTAAACGTTCAGACCAGCGAGGACGCCAACTGTCAGCTTTTGAGGATATTGCATTCAATATGAGGATGGAACAAAGAAACATACAGCTGCTCGTTCGGGCTGGTCTCATCTACCATCTCTTTGAGCCCTTCTTCTCCCTGGGCGACGACCTTCAGTTTGTTGCTCGTCTTTCCTTCATATCCAAACCATACCCTACAAAAACGATAGGCATCGGTTATCAATAGGTGCGTTGAGGGACTGAAAGCACAGAGCTGCTTCACAAGGCGTACCAATTGATTGGATTCTTAAAGTCCTTGACCGCTGCAGATTGGGACAATGAGGAGGATCAACAGCGAAATTGGACCGTTAGTCGAGGAACTGAGAACGAGGGTCAATGAAAATTCGCAAATACGAACCATCTCTGGCAGTTACAACCGCTGAATCGCTGACATCGACGCTGGATTTGTTGAAGGACGCCTTTCCGGTCGCTTGGGCCTTGTTAGGCTCATCATAGACACTTTTCGATCCAGGGTAGTACGAATGCTCAGATTCCTTCTTGGTAGTGGACATGATAGTGGGGAGAGTCGAGGAAGGAGTAACTGAAATGAAAGGAGCCCCTACATGTATGGCTGCCAAACGGTGATGAGCGAAGGGAGTGTTCTCGATCCTGTTCGATCCCAATTCTGCTCTGAGCAACTGTGGGCTGGCGTCAGGTCTAATAGACGAGGAAGAACGAGAAAGATGCAAAGCTGAGTTTCCCTACTACGAAGTACAGTACGGTCATACTACAATACTACATTGAACAACGTTTGAGTGGATACGTCTATAACGCAAGGAGTTGGATTTGTCATCGTCGGCGGTAGATGGTTTTGCGCTGATGCCGGAACTCGAGCTCCTCCTTCTGCACCATGACACTCACTGCTCTGCGTATGGATGCTTCCGAGATGCCAAAAGACTTAACTAATTGTGCTTCCAGAGCTTTGACTCGAATGTTGGAATCGATAGGCAGCTTTCTTTTGATGAGAGTCTCAACGTTCTCGATCTCGGTCCTGGCTGCGTCCGACAACCTCTCCATCGTGATCTTTCCAGAGTTGGTGGCTTCAATTGAAGAAACAGTGAATATACGTATTGCCTCTGCAACGTGATCCTCTCGAGCATATGGCGACATACTCATCTTAGCGAGAGCTTCTGAAAGTCGAACGATGGCCTCGAGCTGTCGAACGGTGATTGGTACGGCGTTTCCTTCTCCACTCCTCTCTCTCTCCTTGTAGGCCTTCCTCATCGATACGTAGTGGTTGGCAAGCTCTGCAGACGCGGCTTCGGTCAATCTTGGGGCACAGTGGATTCGACAATAGGCGATGTACCGCTTCAGCTTCTGTATGTCGTCTCCTTCCGGATTCATCATCTTCGCTCTGTCCTTTCTAAGCGTGTTCATCTGCGATTTCGAGGTTCTCATGTGTAGGTCAACAACGTGTCTCGATACTTTTGCGTCTCTCACAGCGTCGCGCAAGTCCTTCACCAAGAAGATGGTGTCAAAACGTGACAGGATGGTCGACCTGAATTCGTTCAAGTTCTCTGCAGCGGTGTGAGAATCGTCATAAACTCCAAAGGAAGGGTTCGCAGCTGCTACTACAGCAGATCTAGCGTTCAGAATGGTGGTGATACCGGCCTTTGCAATAGAGATCGTTTGTTGCTCCATCGCCTCATGGATCGCTACTCTATCCTGCTGCCTCATCTTGTCGAACTCGTCAATGCATACAATGCCACCATCTGCTAAAACCATTGCGCCGCCCTCCAAGTAGAATTCGCTGGTCTGAGGGTCTCGCACGACCGATGCAGTCAAACCAGCCGCCGAGGAGCCCTTTCCGGACGTGTAGACGCCAATGGGAGCCACGCGCTCCACGAATTTGAGTAATTGTGATTTAGCAGTACCGGGATCTCCAAGTAGAAGCACATTGATGTCACCACGAAGCTTCATACCGTCGGGAAGGACCTTCCGGCAACCACCGAATAGTTGGCATGCCAGCGCCTTCTTGATGTCCTCATGACCATAGATGACAGGGGCAATCTGCGATACGATGTGCTCATATATATCTCTCCTGCGAGCCATCGCCTTGAACTCAGTGACCTCATCCTCCGAGAAGGAAGAGAAGACGCGACCAGCGCCCACAGAGTCGACCTGTACCCCAAGCGCCTTGATGTACGGTGTCCTCACAGATGTTTCTCCAGCGTTTCGACCCGTCCTACTGGCTGCATAGAGTGCTGACACTCCTACAAGAACGATGCGCGTACCAGGCACTGCTCTGGAGACGAGATTGCGCTCTACTAGCAGCTGAATGTGACGAGGCATCTCACCTGTTGGGATCGTTTCCGGCGCCTCTTGCAGCTTCATGATCTGTTGATCGATGTAATCAGTTTCATCTGGAAGAACAACGAAGGGATTAGGACGGCACTTGTTGGCTGCATCGTCTGGAGGCTCAGGATTGCTGCACTGCTTCGGGAGCTCCATCGTCGATATACCGCTTCCAATGTTCAAATAAGTCTTGAATTTACAGAATTTGCACTGAATACCCATACGAACGGCCTTTGCTTGTACTCGAGAGGACGAAATGACGATACCAGTGACGCAGACAAGTTTCGATACGTGATTCGAGGACAATCCACGCAGAGGCAGCGGCGATATGTCACCCACTAGTAGAATCTGTATGGCTGGCACAAGTGCCGGCACATTAACACCAGGCAAGGTCGCTTCCAACGCCTCTTTGGCCGCCATTTCGAAGATTTCAATGTAGAGAAGGGGATCGGAGAGAAGTTCGTTGTAAAGGCCTTCATTGTAGCGCGCCAAGTCCTCCAGAGACACTTCCAAGTAGTAATGCTTCAGTGAGTAGTTTCTGCCCAACTGCTCCCTGAGATGCAACAAAAGACAGACGAAAAAGACGACGTTAGAGAATCTCGCCAGTAACACGGACGCTGATGGATGAGGTTCAAAAAGACAGCAATTCCACGTTCACATTGTAGGTTCAAGGCGAATTTCAGGATCAAAGCATCTCGTACCTGTAGTAGGCCTCGCGTCCACGACGAAAGTTGCGGATGAACTCGAGGAACAGCTTTCGTTCTCCAATGTAGTCAGAAGCAGACTTTTTCTTCTCAGCGGTGGTTCCAGTAGCATTGTCGGCAAATTCCACGAGAGAGGCCTCGAATCCAGCCATGAGGTTGACTGCAGACCGATGGTCATCAGATGGCGTCGTTGAACAACCTTGGGGCAGCCAGCCCAGGCTAGTGAATCGGCGCCGGCTCCCTGTGCCCAGCTCCTCAGTCTCAGCTCCACTCTCTCACCTCACTGAGTGTTCCCTTGTATCGCATTATGTTGCTCAAAGAGGTTAGTCGCAGTGCTGCTGTGGCATGGAGTCCACTGGCTCACCGTCCCCATCTGTTTGCGTCTGCAACCCTTGCTGGTACCATGAACGTCGATTTTGACCCGAGTGGAAAGCTAGAGATCTTCGATATATCGGAAAAGGCGCCTCAATCGTTGCAAGATCCTTTGGATATGGCGTGTGTAGGCCTGACGTCTACCTCCGAGCGCCTCCACCGTCTTGCTTGGCGTAATCCCCTCCCAGAGACGTTTCGCAATGGTCTCATCGTTGGAGGCCTTGGCAGTGGTGTGCTTAACATCTGGAACCCTACTCCATTGATTGAGTACGTTGAACAAGCTGTAGAAGCGGTGTATCTTTGGTACAACTTTTGCATCTCATCTCTTGCGCTCCAATGGCACTCTCTATGTGTTCTTACCCTCTTATATCCTGAAAATGACCATTTTATTGACCATCATTCGTGTTGATCTCTGATTCGACGTGATTCAGGCGTACACAAGAAGATTCTTTGCTCGCAAGCATTCGCAGTCACTCCGGCGCCGTGAGTGCCCTCGATTTCAACCCCCTCCAACAAACATTGCTGGCCTCTGGGGGTCCTAGTGGAGAACTGTACATTTTCAACTTGGCGAATCCAACGAAGCCTACTGTGCATCAACCTGGCACAAGTGCACAATCTCCTTCCTCGGGCGCCATCACGAGCGTTGCGTTCCATCCTCGGCACCGCCACATCTTGGCCTCTTGTTCTCAAAATGGAACCACCGTCATTTGGGATTTGCGCGAGAAGAGGCCGGCGTTTTCGTTCAGCGATCCGAATCGATCCTTCCACTGCAAAGCGATTGCCTGGCATCCTGAGCAGCCGATGCACATTGCCGCAGCCTCTGACGATGACGAAGCACCCCTCATCAATATATGGGATCTTCACATGACCATCGCACCCAACAGCACCCTCAAAGGCCATCAGAGAGGTGTCATGTCCATCGCTTGGTGTCCTGCCGACAAGTCCATTATGACCTCCACTGGAAAGGATAACCGCACCCTCTGCTGGGATGTAGCGACCTCCACACTGGTATCCGAGATCGGCACGAGCGCAAATTGGAATCTGGACGTCCAATGGTCTTCTCGCCTTCCCACTATGCTCTCTACATGCTCTTTGGAGGGCAAGATCCGCATTTACTCTGTATCTGACTTCGAAAACTTGGCTACGCCTCAATCCATGGAATCTGCGAGCCTCAACATGGCTCAGGCGAAATCGCACAGCGGAATCACTGAGGACGACCTCTTCAACCTCAAAGGACACAACCAACACCTCATCTCCACTTCCTCTTCCAATGTTCTGAAAGCTGCCCGGCAATGCGCCAATGGAGCGAGAGTCCCTCCTAAAGCCCCTGCGTGGCTGAAACGACCTGCCGGCGCTTCGTTCGGCTTTGGTGGCAAACTCGTCTCCTTCTCTTCTGCATCCACTCAAATCTCCGTCCATCACGTTCCATTCAATCAGGATCTGTCAACTCGCGCGAATGCCCTTCAAACTGCCATGACTTCTGGAGACTTCAGCACGTTCTGCGAGGAGAAATTGCATTCCCTCTCTTCCAGCTCCGCCGACATTGAGACTTGGTCCTTCCTTAAATCCCTTCTTCACAGTTCTCCCCGCCAAGAAGTACTCTCTCTGTTGGATATGGACCCCGAGAAGATGAGCTCCACCATCAACGAATACCTCCGCACCCTCCCCACACCACCTGGCATGCTTGAAGATACCCCCTCCGGCGCCCCTGCTTCGGAACCTGACTTTGCAGCATCTTCACGTCCTACGGGCACATCGGCTGGGCAAGATGACCTCTTCGATGGGACAGATGATGATGCTGGGACCTTCGTCATCCCCAAGCAAATCGCCACCGGACACCTTACTTCCACCAACCCCACCTCTGCCAGTAATACAGGTCCTCCCATCTCTCTCGCATCGTCAACCAAGCAGGACCAAATCCTGAGAAACGCACTGCTCATTGGAGACTATGAAGCGGCTGTTGAGTGCTGTGTTCGAATCGGTCGAATGGCTGACGCCCTGATCATCGCTTCTTGTGGAGGCGACAAGCTCTTGAAGCAGACCCAAAACATCTTCTTCCGTCAAAACAAGGATCGTTCCTACTTGCAGGTGCTCTCCTCTATCGTCAACAAGAACCTGGTGTCATTCATCAGTCGCATTGAACTTGCCTACTGGAAAGAGGCCCTCAGCGTGATATGCACCTACGCTTCTGATGCGGAATATGTTGCGCTGTGCAACTTGCTAGGAAATCGACTGTTTCAATCCCAACCCTCTGCTGCAACACTTTGCTTCCTGTGCTCTGGCGCTGTGGATCAGGTCACCTCCGCTTGGCTCATTTCCATGAACGCGGCATCTTCCCAAGCCTCAGATCCCTCACAGCGCCACGCACTCATCCAGGAGCTCATGGAGAAGGTGATCGTCTTCACAGCCGCCGTCAAACTTGCTCCCTCTCAAATGCCCGACCTCGTTCTGCAACAGTTCGCTCGTTATGCCGAGCTTCTCGCCAACCAAGGCATGTTCGAAACCTCCCTGCGCTACCTCAAGCATTTGGATCTGACGCGCAACGTGGGCGCCACTTCTGCGGCGTTCAATTCCACGCTTCAACTCCTCGACCGCGTGTACAATGCGCTTCCTCCGACTGTCGCACAATCCTGCTTTGGTGGTCCTCTTCAAAACCTGTACAAGTTCAGTCGTCAGGTGGCCCATCCAGCCACTCCATCATCGACATTTGGGAAGGCCACCTCGGCGAAGCCCACCGGCGCTGCTACTGCGGCAACCCGCACATTCCAAGGTCCCACCAGCCACTCTGCGCTTGCCCATCACACGCCTTCCTCAAACATGAGTCCATCCGTCTTTGGCGCCGCTTCAATGACAACAGGTGCCCCAGTGCCACCCCCGCATCTGACGCAAACCCACGTGTTGCCACCTGGCCCTGGTTCCCACACCATGGCGGCCCCTCATGCACCGAATCCCTACGGCTCGTTCGCTGCCACACCTGCGTCGAGAGGCCAGAGAGCCACCTTCACGCCCGTCACGCCGGTGGCGATGTCGACCATGTCTGGCGCATCTACCAGCGCACCATTCATGCCCGGTCCTCCGCTGCCGTCTGGACCAGTCGCCACCGCACCTCCCCCTGCCGTTGTTAAACGCTCGCGCGTACCGCCTCCAGTGACCGGCTCCTTCACACCCTCGACCAACTCCGCACCCTCACCTCCACCCGCTCCAGCTGAGCTCAATGGACCCGCCCCTCCTGCGGCAAATGGCGCTCCGCCCGCAGCTGGCGCTCCGAAGAAGAAGAAGGTGAAGAAGAGCGCCGCAGCACCCAAAGTCTCCGCCACCCTCCCGCCCCTCAATCCTCTCTCCCCCGCAACCACTGTCGCTCCAGTCCTTCCCCCGATGGACTCCACGCAAGGCGTTTTCCCTGCAGCTCATGGATTTGCCAACGCAGCGTCGCCCGTGAACCTACCACCACAGCCGAAAGCACGTGCGACCCGCGTTCAGCCCCCCACCTTATCCCGCGGTCCTGCCGCCCCCAATGTCCCTCCAGTGCCCCCTCCGCAGCACTCTGCCGCTGATCCCGCCACTTGGAATCCACAACAACCACTTCCACCGCATTTGCTCGCCACAGGTGCCCTGGCCCATCCTCCCCACGCAGGTCATTTCCACACCCCTGCTGGCTTCCATCCTCCTCCTCCGTCTGCCTTTGTGCCTTCATTGCAAGCTGCTCCTGCCACCTCGATGCCCTTCGTCCCATCGGCTGGTACTGTGCCGACTGCCTTCCAACCCGCGCGAACTGCACCCGCCGCTTCACCTACGCCTCCTCCTCCGAAGCCTGGACGCGCGAAAAAGGATGTCTCTGTCACAGTAGGAGCTTCTCCGACTCCCGTGTACGTCACTGGACCACAAGCCGAAGCCATGGCGGCCCCGAAAGAGCACGAATCATCTCCGACCGAATTGGACTTGCTTGCGTCTATCGTTCAAGTTCTCGACAAGATTCAGACGACGGGAGATCCTGCTCATCCAGACTTGGTGTCCAGGTTCGAGGATTTCAAATCTCGCATCACTGCCGGAACCATCCCCGAAGCGATCATTCCGACCCTCTCCGAGATGGTCCAGGCTATGCTCGCCTCAAGATACCCTGATGCCCAAGAAATGCACGGTGAGGTTACCAATAGTCCCCATTACCATGCAATTGGAAGCAAAGCAATGCTCGGCTTCAAGAGAATGATCATCCTGATTCAGAGGCACAACATCTAATGTAAAGCAATAATACTAGGCCAGACAGGGTGCAAAGCTTCATTTGTACAAGCGTTTGATCCATTGACGAAGGCTTGTTATGACAGAAGACGTGCGTGTTAGAGGTTTGCCAGCGAGTGAAGCGGCACTCCAGCAGGCAACTTGCTTCGTCCATTGAGCTCTGTCAGCTCCACCATGACGTGAACCTCCACCACGTGTCCCCCCAAATCCTTGACAAGTTGGCAAGCACCGGCAGCAGTGCCTCCGGTGGCCATCAGATCGTCGACGATTAGCACGCGCCATCCTGGCTTCAGTACGTCCTCTTGCATCTCAATTGTGGCTGCACCGTATTCCAATCCATATGAAACGGATTTGCACGAACCAGGGAGCTTACCAGACTTCCTGGCGGGGATGAAGGGCAGTCCGAGAGCATCAGCCAAAGGAACGCCGAAGTAGTATCCACGAGAGTCCAAACCAACAATAGCGTCGAGCTTGTAATCTGCCCGTCAGTCCCAAAGAGGAAATTGCTGTCAGACAACTGGAGAGAGCAGGTGATATGGCGGAAGAGGGTCCGAGAGGGGCGAATGCTTCGGAGCGTTCATTCCCCAAGCCAGACCGCCGATTCCAGAAGTCAATAGAGTGATACTGCAGCAAATTGCTTCTGTGAGCAAACGTACCCCTATAACGGTCCGCCAAATGGTCCTGCACAGCCTTTCTGGCAGCAGCATTGTACATCACAGGGTGGATGTCCTGGAAGAGAATGCCAGGCTTGGGGAAGTCCGGATATGGCTTAATAAGGGAGAGAGCAGCTTGAAGATCCATGGCAAGTCTAGTGAGCACAAGAGGTTCACAGTCAGCACTGCTTGGAACTTCGGCTGGACCTCTCCCCTCCCCTGGTAGAACTACAGAATCTTCCTGTGCACCCTATTCCTACCCTACCCTATCCAGCGTCTGGTGGCCGAGATGTTGAAGAAAGGAACTCCAGAATCGATAGTAGAACTCGGTTTATGGCTAGTGGTCTTTGCTGAAATTGCAGTTGGCAGGATCCATCGTTCGCTGGAGCCCGTCTCCTGGCAAACTACTCTTGTGTGTTGCTTTGGATGCACTTGATGCCTTTAAATTCAAAGTCCATGATCAGGAGTTAGCGAGTCAAGCTGAAGTCAGCGTCAAAACCGTGGAGCGAGCGCGTGAGGAGAGACTCTTATGTTCGATTCTCGAATTGTGCCTTCTTCCTGTTGAAAGCCCCTATACTGACCTCTCCGATTGTAGAAAAGTGGTGTAAGTTATGAGTTCGGTACAGATTACCTGTGAGTCAGGAAAAAGACAAGGAGGAGCTGAGTCATCACAGGTGCAAGTCGCCAGCAGGGTCGCCAGAGAATCGTACCCATCTTACGACCCAATCACAGCGCCATTTGTCGGATTGGTGCGCGAATAATGCTCCCATTCAAAGTGGATCTTTTAATCACTCATTGCTGAACTTCCCAACTTACCTAGAGGCGCACACTACCTACCCTGAACCGTCTACTGGAGATGACCGCTGGATCACCTACAATGGGCCTAAGTACGGGGACTCTTATTAGATACAATCCTGTGGTTAACCACCTTTGACTGACATAGCGCCATTCTAAGAGTGTCTCAGGCCAACAAGTGAGTTTGAAGTGGTAGAGACGTTTGCATATGATCGAGCAGAAAGCTTCCTCAAACTCCCATTTCAGAATCTTGACATATGCTATCGGAAAATTCAATTGCAGCTCGTGGTATGAGCACCTTTGAAAGGAGTGATGGGGCGTCCAAAGTTGCGCGCAGTTGGCTTCTTGATTTCATTGTGACCTCTGACATGCCATATAGGCCTTGAAATCCACCTGTGAATGTAACATGTACAGTGATACTACATAATAACTCATGACATCCTCCCCTTCGATGTATGGAGGCCAATCCAGAATGTGGCCAACTTTCGCGCGTCCTATCCAAATTTCCCTGGACTTCTCTGCTTTGATGTTCGACTCAAGCGGCCTAATTCACTGGGCTCCTCACTTTCGCCCTGGCAATGGTTTGGATTCGATAGTATGTCTTCGTCCAATGTTCCTCAGGCCCTTGTCACGGCTGCAGACAAGTCTCTATACGCACTGGAGACAGCTTCTTCCTCGGTATGCTAACCCATCGCTCTCCAGGCTTCCCATGCCCAACTGTGAACTGATGCGCTGACTTTTCTATTAATTGCATCGTGCTTCATGCAGTTAGACTCTATTCGGATTGAAATCAACCGATACTGGGACAAGATCAGCCTTCTATCTTCCGTCTCAGCTTCTCAAGATTCTAGAGGTATGCCCCCTGGCAATCAGCTCTATGCTTGGTCAAATTGGATTGTTATATTGCATAAGCACTCCATTTGGACGATTACCCTCATGGCAACAGTTCTACAATCAGATTCATCCCTTCCTCACTCCTCGCCCGTTTCTCACCTGTCAACTGTCTCTGTTGTCTCGTATTGGATTGCCCAACATGTTAAATCTTGTCTATACAGCTACTGAGCGAGATTTAGATGCTCTCATTGACAGCCATGAGCGTCACATCAACACCTTCGTCCGGTCCGTCTCGCAGGCATATGCACCCGCTGCCCGCACGTTGCAAGTACTGGATCCTTTGATAGTCCCATACGACAGATCTTTGGTGAATAAGAAGCGCAATAG
>Ga0307375_10005239_pt1 | contig 12185 bp, 24 predicted proteins | sample TR1MG_FD_202531 | JGI IMG/M metagenome (GOLD analysis project Ga0307375, IMG submission 202531) | Soil microbial communities from Risofladan, Vaasa, Finland - TR-1 | ecosystem: Environmental > Terrestrial > Soil > Coastal area > Acid sulfate soil | place: Finland: Risofladan, Vaasa | collected... | reverse complement strand
TAATGCCATTTTTACTAACTGTCTCAAAATCGGAGGGGGAAATATAAAAGTAGTAACTAATTTTTTTCTTCCTCCTTCCCATCCTTCCCCTTATTGATATCCGGCAATTTCATGTATTCTTCTCGCAATCTTTTCAACCGAAGAATGATTTCTTTGTCTGCTTTGTCTTTCATTTTAGGTAGCCTTTCTGTTTGAGCTTTTCAATGTGCCTCTCCATGGCTATTTCTATATCCCCAGGTTCATCAAGTAGCGTACAGACTAGGGTAACAAGTGCTTGTGTTCCATCTAGTGCCTCTTCTACTGTTCGCATTACCCAGTCGTTATGGTTGTTTAATTGTTCTATTAGTTCCCCGCTTTGCCTTTGTCCTTTGCCTAAAAGTTGCATCAGCTCCCCAATTTCTTCATAGACTTTAGCCGTGCAGCTTGAAATGTTCGGGGTTAGTCCGTTACAGATTGGAAAGGAGATTTTTTTATCTCTTTCTTTCCAGAGGGGATAATCGTTTTTTGAAAAACATTCTTCGAGACATAGGGAACTAATTTCTAACGATTCCCTTGTTTTGCACGTAAAACATGACTTATCCATTATCCTTCCACATCCTTCCACTCACTAAAATTCACACACTCAAAACATTCCTTTGTGCCGAGAACCTTAAACCCGTTTCGACAAGTGTCACAGGATTTAGTTTTCATTTGGACACCTCATCTTTCAAATACAAGTCGTGGTACGTTACCCCAACTGCATACGCTTGCCAAACATCCCCCGCGAATCCAAAGAATGGACCAGGATTCTTTTTTGTTCCCTTCCCTTTATTCGGTATCCCATAAGCAAATCTGTCGGCCAACGCTTGAGTTATATTTGCATCGTTTGCTTTCATGCTGTGGCATAAATTCATCTTTTCGTCTTTGCGATAAATCAGTTGCTTATTCGGAAAATCCGCTTTCTCCCAAAAACGCCCTATCCAAAATACTGTATCAAATACCTCCTTGCCTACAGCCATGCCATACGAGGCCACCATTTCAAGTGCGAAATTTTGTCTTGGAAACTGATAGAGTATTTCCAATAACCTTGAGTTCTCCACCTTGTCGAAACTAATCGGTCTAAGTTCATCGTCGAGCAAGACATACGCCGAATCAATATTTCCAGGGTCAATTGCTAAAATCATACCCTCTCATCAACCCCCTTCCTCTTCTCGCCCTCATTAACTCGATTAATACTCACTATTGCCAATCCGAAAACCCCCACGGTCACGCCGAATATAAAAATTAAGATGCGTAGGATCATGTTGGTTCCTCCTTTGCGACTTCCTCTTTTTTTAATTGCTCTGAAGCCATTTTTAAGCCGATTAAATAGCCTCTAATCCTCATTGGTATTTCGTCTCCGCAGTTATACATCCACTCCCAATAGTCCGGTTCCAAATCAGAAATAAAATCAGTATCATTGATGATATGCGCCCACTCATCCGTACTATTGCAATTCCTAGCCGACTCAAAAAGTTCTTTCATTTCATCATGGTCATATTTAGTCCCTTCGTCTTTTAGGTCATTAAGCCATTCCCTAAGTCGTTTTACAGCGTTTTCGCTACTGAAATCCTTCTTATCCTCTGAATAAGCACTTAATTTGCTATAAAAATAGCCAAGATTGATATCATTGAAGGTGTGGATTCCAGCCTTCCATGTCAATTCAAATATCGCTTCTCCGATATCTCCACTGATGTATATCTTGTTGTTATCGAATACATAACGGCAGAGATAGGTGCTAGTCCCAGGTTCTTTCCATTTAAGAACTTCAAGGCCGCCATGAGTTGACAGGGTTGCGATATGATCCTCAAACCAATTTTCTCTGATTTCCTTTTCAATGTCTCTTTCCACTCAATCCCCACTCCTCACCATTTCTCCACGCATCCATACCAACCAATATAACTCTGGTTACAATTTTTCTTACAGCAAAGATCATTACCATCGTTCATATGTGCCCCGTGATTAAAAACCAAAATGAGCACTGCGACTATGAAAAATGCTATTAGATAGCCCATCATAGTGCCTCCAAGAGCCTAGCTGCCCTGTTGCTAAACTCAACTTCGGCTCGTTCAATCATCCGACTCTTTAGCCCCTTGAGTTGATCCTTGATGAATACCCACATTTCCTCGTCATCTTCAGGGGTTTCTAGGCGGTCTAGTGCTTGCTTGAGTTTTCCGAGTTCTTCACCGTTTAATTGCCAACGTGGGTTTGTGCCAGTTTGTAATGGTCCGAGCGTTTCGCCTGCATATTTTGGGGGCCATGCTGGTTCAGCTTCAACTAGATCCGCAAGGACTTCGGCGGTTTCTTCTGGAGGATTATTCTTTACAACCTTACAAGCCTCTTTGTTGTGGTAGTGATTAAAGCGGCATCTCTCATCCAAAACATCAAAACTACCAAAGCAATCCGAAGTTTCAGAAATGACCTTTTCAGCTTCCTCCAAGTGTATTTTCGGGCAATCATCCACCCCACTATCCTCCAACGTCTCTACGGCCCCTTCCTGCCCCTCTGGTTGGATTTCTACCACTTTGTCCATCTCCACTTTTGGAAGCGGTTGAACTTCAACATCAGCGTGAAACTTTTCAACTTCTGTGAGAGTTGGGTTTGTTGTTTTTTCACCCTTGGCTTTTTGGTGTAGCTTTTTCATGCAGGCATAGGCTGTCGATTTGCTCACATCATACTTTTTGGCGACATCCTCAAAGGTTCCGATTGCTCCGAATTGCGTTAGGGTTGTTATTTCTGTTCGCATTTTGACTGAATTTGACATAGATGTTGTTTTATCTAACATGTTTGTTCCTCCAGTTCTTTTGACTTTTGTTTAAATGCCTCACAACATACTTTATAGTCAGGGCTTAAGATTATTTCGTATGCCAAAGCATCGAGTTCTTGTTTTGTTTGGGCTTGTTGGATTTTCTCAATTAGCTGCATATTTTACATAACCCCTTTTATCGTTATCAACATAACCCTTGCTATCCCAATTGAAGATATCAACATTGCTCGGGTATTCGTTTTTCCTTCTCCATCTGCCAATTGATCCAACGGCGCAACCTAGCTCTTTGGCTATTTTGTTATCAAGCATTCCGTCATTCCAGAGCCCGAAAGCCATTTCCTCATTGATTTTTTCTCTTCCCGCCATTTCATCCTCTCCTAACTCTCCATTTCTGCCCGAAGGTCCTCTTTGATGTAGTAGGTGCATTTCAGGATTTTAAAAACCGCCTCAATGTCATGCCCGAACCTTTTCCAGTTAATCTCATTTGCTCTTTGGTCATAATTCCACTTTCCGACCTTCCATAAATCAACATGCCTATGCAAGTCCGTGACAAAGTTAATTGCATCCTGAGTTCTTATAATGGGCTCTAGGCTTACCCATGTTTTAATACCTTTTTCATGTGCTTCAACTATTGCCTGTATCCTGCTTAGCGGTTCGGATGCGCCAGGTTCCCATCCAAGACTTACATCTGCATCCTCGAAAGTTAAGGTACTACCGAAAGAATCACCCTCTGAATATAAGTCGAAGTCTCTCGATGCCCTCATGCCACCTTTTGTAAGGACTGTGAAGTTTGCTCCTGCATCTTTAATAGCTTGGATTATTTCGCGGGTTGGAGTTGTGTCTATTTCGCTTGGGTACGGATCGCACATGAAGCAGAGCATGATTTTCTTATCTTTGTACTTACCGCCGGATAATTGTCGTTTAGTTGCTTCAACAATATTTTCCCTCGGCCTTACATTTGTGTTGAAGTCCTCATTGGGACTCCATCGGTCATGCATCTTCTTTGCGTAACAATATGTGCAAGCATGATTACAATTTTTGTAGATGTTTATTGCTAAATCCGCATATTATTTGGCGCGGGTCCTTGGTTCATAGATTGGCCTAAACATTCAACTCACTCCTTTATTCAACTTCTTCTCTCTCGCCATAAATCCAATTGTTATGGCGTGTTCCTGTTCCGTCCTGTGGGCATTACCCCATGCCTTTATCGCTCCTATTACGTCCGGTTTTATTCCTCTTTCCTCGCATCGTCTGTATCCTTCCGCTAATGTTCTGAGGAATTTTCCCATTTCTTTCGATTGAGTAGGCGTTAAGGCATCTCTGTAAGATTTGCGTTTTTCAGAATGGACTATGTTTATCTTTGCTATTTCGTTTGTTGGGAGTTTTTTTCTTTGTCGCCATGATTTAATCGTGCTTTGTGGAACTCCTAAAACTTCGGCTATTTCTGAATCTGTTTTTAATTGTTGGTAAAGTTGGAGGGCTATTGTTTCATCGAAAGTGATTGGCCTAGCCATGGCTTGTCCCTCCTAATCTTTTTCATCCTCTTCCATTTCCTTTTTAAGTTCGCGAACATGTTCGGCCCATTCCGCATCCTTAAACTTCTTCTTTTCTTCTTCCAAGGTGGGAGCCGGAATAAATCTTCTGTCCATGTTTGCAATGATTGTCTTTAAGGATTGTGGCGTTCTAAGATCCATTGATTCACGCTTTTCAAGTGCTTCATATGCCATGCGGAATTGACCGCGAATTACGTCAGGTTCTTCACTCAAACAAAGGTCCTTCCAGCCGATTGCCTTTACTGCTTTTAGTGTCATAGGGCTAAGGCTTTCGAGTGCTTCCGTTTCTCGGTAGCTCCCGAAGTTTCTTATTGCTCGCAATACTTCAGCATAGGCATCCGGCGCAGATTGGATTGTTTGTCCCGTAACGCTTAACGCCATTGACCGGAATACCGCTGGCATAGGCAAAAAGGGATTTTCAAGAGTTGCTATTACTTTTCTGGCTGCGGTTATCGCTACTTCAAAGGGAAGGTCGTTGAGTGCATCCCAGTACACTTCCATTCTCTGTGGTGAGGGTTTTGTATCAGTGGTAATTGATGTAACGTACGAATAGAATTTTGCAAACTCAGGCTTGTCCATTCTTTTCTGCCTCCTCATGCATTGATAGCCATTGGGCTGTTATATTATCTTGGATTGACTTCTTATTTGTTTTATTTAAACCATTAGGATTAAATTTGTTGGCATAGTTCTTAAATGGATCACTCTCCGTCTTGAACTTGTCCAAACCTCTGACAAGAAAATCGCTTATTCCCCATTTGTAACTCCAAAAGTATTGAACATTATCCCTAAGAATAGTTTCATAGTTGTCAATGGCTTCAATTATTTCCGCAACTAAATACCCTTCTTCGAGTCTTGCGTTTATGTGTCCCGATATTGTATCTGTGAGTTTTTTGTGGGTTATTATTTTTTTCAAATTCCAATGTTGAAAGACTATATATATACTTTCTTTAGAGTTTTCTTTACTTTCTTTCTTAGGGGTCTTTTTGTTCCCCTCTAAATGACCTTTTTGTTCCCCTCCAGAGGGGTCTTTTTGTTCCCCAGGGGAACGATTGTTCCCCACCTCTGGAGGGGTCTTTTTGTTCCCCTCCAGCCACACTTCATAATCCTTGTTAAATTTAATAACTCTCGACTTTGTGTTAGTGTTTTCCTTTGTGATTAAAAGGATATTCCGATCAATAAGGATCTTTAATTCCTTCTTAATCGCTCTGTTAGTAATTCCCGTGGCGTTAGCAATAAAGGCAATAGATAAATCATGTTCTTTCCTCTGAAATCCATAAGTAAATCTCCACACGGTAAGAATGATTGAATACTGGGTACCGTTTAAACGGAGTTGCACGGTTTTTTCAAGCAAGATGTTTGCAATTCTCGTATACTCACCATTATCAATTTGCACATTTGCCATATTTACATCCATCATCTTGTCCGTCGAGGAATGCCTTTATTTCCTTATAGGTTATTTCATTCCCTAATTCAATTGCTTCCCTAACACATTCATTGGGGTTCAAGAATACTTCCGTCCCCATGAATCTAATAACCGTGTAACCTTGGCGCATTAGATACCTTTCTCTTTTATAATCGCTTTCTCTCTGCTCCTTTGTTTTATGAAATTCGTGCCCATCTATTTCGATAACACACTTCTCATAAACAAAATCGACCTTATAAATGCCAATTACAACTTGATTCAATAGTTCTACAACTGCCGAAAATTCTTCGTCCTCATCAACCAATAAATCGAATGTGTCTCGGAAAAGTTGTTCAATTTTATTCACGTTTCTATCATTCCCTTCCTTACCTATATTATAACACAACTTGTGTCATTTGTGTTGATTAATAGAGTATATAATAAGCATAAGTTGTGTTATACTAGAATTGCAAAAATAAAGTTTGAGAGGGTGATAATATGGCAGAAGATAAACTGAATCGTTTTAATTTTGTGTTGCCTGAATCGTTAGCTGCCGAAATAGACAAGTACCGAAAGGATATTGGGACGTTGCCGCCAAAGGCTGTTGCAGTTCGTGATTTGATTCAGCTTGGATTAGAAACATATTGGAAGAATAAGAAGAAGTAGTGGTCAGCCGGGAGGATTGAACTCCCGGTTCTCTTTTTACCTACTTGAATCGGCTCAAGATACTTTCATCGAATTCCCAGCTAAAACTTTTTCTGTTGCACTCGTCGCATCCATTCTCGCTCTCCCTATTCGCGCAATTGTTACAATAGGGTTTTAAATCAATAAGGTACTGCTTGAGTTTTTCAAATCTTTCTTTATCAGTCATTTAAAAACATCCCCCTGCTTCTTTTTTATTCCCAATACGCTTGATCTTCCCTACTCCTCTTCTGAGTAAACGAAATCGGAAAACCACAACTGCAGCAGTTATAAATATTTTTAAAGAAATCCTTGCCGTCCAAATGAGTAACTAAGGTGAATTGTTCACCTTCGCATTGAGGGCAACCGTAGTTTCCATTTTCTAGTTTGATCGCGTTTGTTTCAGGTTTTAGCATGGTTGTTACTCCTTTATTCAATGTACCATTTTCCTTCAGTAAGATGCTCTCTGTGAACATATACACCGTCATCAATGAAAAGGTTACAATTTCTTATTATGCGCTTCTTGTTATTGACATCTATAAAATATACCTTTTTCCCGTCTACCCACGCCTGTATAGCTTCCTGCCAAGGGACTTCTTGGGGAACTTCCTCCCATTCGTCGTTCAATGAAATGCATTCGCTGGAGGTTAAAGGAGTTAAATCGCTGACATAATAATCAATAATTTCACCATCACGAATCTTGGAAGATGTACGAAAACGTCTTCCATCACGCGGCCTTATAAATATCTTTTTGGGGTTTTCGGCTAATTTAATGAGCATTTCGATTGTTTTTAACATTTAATATCAACAATCCTTTCACTTATCATTAATTTGCAATAATTAAGTTAAATTAAAGGGGCCTATAAATTATGTAGATAGCCCCGATGATGTCAATAGAGGACTAATATTCCAACTTCAAACTACCTAACTGTTCCTCAAGTAGCTTCCCAATATTCTCAAGTTGTACGCGAGTTTTTTCTGCAATAGCAAGGATACTATTTAACTCACCGGCTATTGTTTTAGTCTGAGGCTTTGAATCAGTCTCCACACAAGAGGGTAGTGGTGATCTTAAAAGGCTAGAGATACTATCAGCCAAACGGTTGATGCGGATTACTTCAGTTCTCAGTGAATCAATTTCATTTTCGATAACTGAACTTTGTTTAGCGGCTTTGGCCTCACATGTTGTAAAATCTCGGTCAGCTTTATATGAATTCAATATTTCCACACTCCTTTTATTTGATTGGGCAGAATGAATATGGGTTCGCGTTCACTCGAACTGGTGGGGGTTTCTGCCTAAAGGTGACTAGGTATTAAAATGGATAAAGATTAAGCGGTATTTCAATCCCAGCTTCCGCAATAACAACTTCCTTACCCGTCAATTCTGTGATTTCTCGAATCATTCTTTTTGCGTCCGAATTGGCATTCGATAGATGAAGCAGAACTATCACTTTTACCTTAGACAAATCATTAGCCGATAAAAACTCCTTTACATGCTCAAGTGAAAAATGGCTTTCGAGTAAGCGATTTTTCATACCTTGAGCGATATATCCGGCTTCAATGTTTGCATCTAGGGTGTCTTTGCAGTAGTTGCATTCGATGAGAATCCAATCTAACGAATTAAAACGATTCTTTAGGTAAAATGTATCGGTGGCGAATAAAATCCTTTCTCCAGTGGGTTTGTAGTAAATGAGATAACCAAAGGGATTAACTGCGTCATGTTCGGTTTTGAAGGGCAATACGATAAAGTCACCCACTGTAAACTGAACCCCATCGTCTACCATTTGTGCCCTGTGACTATCTGATATACCTAATTGCTTGGCAGTTTCAAAACTAGTGTAAATGTCTATTCCTGCCTTAATTACTTCCTTAACGGACTTGCAATGGTCCTTGTGTTCATGAGAAATTAGACAGGCTTTAATGTTAGATAGATTAAAATCTAACACCTCTTGTATCTTCCGGAGAGGAAGCCCACACTCTAACATGAGGCTTCCTGTTGGAGTTTCCAGAATATAAGCGTTGCCGTTGCTTGAGCTTCCGATTACTTTTAGATTCATATCAAAACCCTGGGCCCATGTTGATTTGTCCTGCTTGTTCTTTCTTCTTATCCATCTCGACTATTTCAGCATCGGTGATTCCTACTTCGTTTTCCTGGTCACTTGGAACGTCCTCGGATACAATGTCGATCACGTTACCATTCGCATTTTCAGCAATCTCACGCTCAACCTCGATTTCCTTGAAGTCGTTTTCCATTTGATTGAGTTTCAGATAATCATCGTCAATCTTTTGGCTGTCAATAGTGATGTCTTTGTAGGCCGCAATAAAAACGGTCTTATAGCACATCTTGTCATACCAACCTTCGACCTGTTCCTTGCCAACAACTTTGCCATTTTTCCAAACGTCCTTTTCCCCACCCCAAAACTCTGCAGAGGCTTTATCGGGTTTACGCTTAAGAATTTCCTTGATCGACATAATGACAAGCTTATTTTTCTCAGGTTTTTCGAAGTAAATATGATAGTAGAATCCCCCTATGATATCCCCTCGGTCAAAAGGATTGGCAATATCGAATTCATAATGTTCTACCGGATTTTTGAACGACTTCATATGTGGTTTAAATACGTCGCTTGAGTAAACAAGGCACACCACGACATCATCCGGTACATCCAATCCATACTTTACGGCCTTGAGTTGCCGCCCTCGATATCCAGGAATAAAGGTAAGGTTGTATTTTTGAGTTGCATTGTCTTTGTAGGGGATAAGATTGACATGATTCTCTTGCATGGGATCCCAACCGATTCTGGCGGCTGCTACAACGCTTTGAGCAAGTTTATCCATGTCAACATTAGCCCATATAACTGGAACCTTATCTTGATACTGCTCTGATTTTTTCTTGCGCTTTTCCTCAGCTTTTCCTAAAACTGAATCGGCAACGATAAAATAGTTTTGGGCTAATCGTTTCTGAAAGTTAGTAAGCGCAATCTCCCCAACGTTGCTTTGAAATAAAGCAATAACCTTGTTTGTAAATCGTTCGGACATTGGCTGTTCTTTTACCGCTATATCTGTTGCCATTAGCTTTGAACCTCCACTCTCAACTTTTCATCATCCACGCTTGCAATTAATTTAATTAACTGCGACTTAACTTCAATGGTACTCGTCACGCTCTCGCCGTTGTCCACAAAGATCACAGCACTAACTCCGTAATACTCCGACAACATCTCTATAATCGAAAGTCCGGCTATGATCTTGCCGCCTGTATTCGCTCCATCCCATTCAACCCATACCCCATTCGTATTAACCAATGTCCGGCAAATCTCTTTCTCCGTCCCATCATTCAAGGTGTCAAATAACTTAAACCTAACCGTCTCAAACCTGTTGTTAGTCGCATCCTCAAGCATCTTGACCTTGGCGGTTGTGAATTGTTTAATCATGAAGTCTTGGCGTTCCCATCCACTTAATTCCCCTGCCAACTTGCTTTCTTCGGCTTTGAGTTCGTCAATGCGGATCTTGGCTTTTTCGACTACTTCCTTTTGGTTTAGGGTTTTGTTCAGGGTTTCAATTTGCTCATTGGCTTCACGTTTTTTGGTCAGAAGTTCAGTTGTTGTGTCTTCGATGGGCTTGGCCAGTTCGGTTTGAAGGGTTTGGAGTTCTCCGTGAAGGATAGAATAAGTTGGATCGTCTTCGTAATTGATAGCCACAGGATTTTGTTGTTTTACTATTTCTGTTTCCAGTTCAGTAAGGCGTTCATTAATTCTCTTTAATGAACCTTCCAGCGTGGCAAGACTTGCAGTATCCAATTCCTTTTCTTGGTTAAGAACCTCGCCCCTAGCCGCCGCATCCTTGCCCTTTTGTTGGATAGAAGTAAGGACTTGAGCCTTGTTCTTGTCAAAGTTTTCTTTCAACTTGTCAATCTTTTCCTGAGTTTTTCCTTCTGATAATGGCTGTTCGCAAGTTGGGCAATTAAATCCATCGGGAGGAATGAATTGCTTGGCGTTTTCTTCTGCCCATGTTTTGCGGAGTTCGATGATTTTTTCAGCAATCGTGTCTAGTTCAGTAATTCTTAGGAGGGAATTAGACCCCAATCTTGCAACCTCTCTAGAAATGGAATACTTCTCATTCTCGAGACTTGCCTTTTCATCGATCAACTTCTTCGCATCAGCACCGGCGGCAATTTCGATTTCCAACTTTCGCCCGTTAACTTGGTTCTGCAATCCATACGCCTGTTGCTGTTTCTGACGGTATAAACTAGCACCTTGGGCATTTGTAGCGAGTTCGGTTTCTATGCCGTCTAATATGGCTTTCTGCTCTGCTAATGAGGTTTCTATTGCGGTATAATCAACCGTTTCTGCAGGAATGTTTCGCTGTTGTTCGCTAATCCGCGAAGGAATATCATCCTTGCTTTTTGTGATAGTTTTGATCTTTTCGGCAACAACTAATTTATGATTATCAATCGTTCTGCCTGAATTTATAACCATCTGTAAATCAATCATACTTTTGTCGCCAATCGTTACGGCAGCATCAATGACATCCGAATCCGACACATTGCCAGATATTTCAAAGAGGATTTTTCGCCGTTCCTGCCATCCGAAGCCTTTTTCGTTTGTGTTGAAAAATAAGGGATTGGTTAGGAGTTTGAAGATGTTTTCTTTGATAATTGAGCCGATTTCAACGGCGTAATCTTTGGCTTTAGTTGGAACATCGTTGACCCAGTAGGAAGTTTCATTGCCTGAGAATTCCACGATCTTGGTTTTCTGATTCTTGGACCATTTTTCAGAGAGTTGGCGTTTTAGCTTTAGGGTTTTGCCATTTGCAGTCAGGATACATTCGGCTATTGATTCAAGGTTGTGGCACTCATTGCCATCCTCATCCTGGGGTTTAATTTGGTAATCTGACCTATTAGCCGAATCTTTCCCGAACAAAATCCACAAAAATAAGTCGTAGATACTTGTTTTTCCAGTTGCGTTCCTTCCGAAAATGTCAACATTCTTGCCATCGAGATTTAATGTGTAATCCTCAAAGCCTTTGATATTTTTAAATGACAGGGATTGTAGACGAATATCAGTTTGCATTTTCTTCCTCCTTAATTTTCATTACACTCCTGCAACATGAGATGCCAACATATCAGCATGATGCGTCCATAACACATTCGGATATTTATTAACCGCCCTTGTGTAATAATTCCACTCTTCCTTATCCGTGAACGCACCCATATGATAGCGGATACACAACATTTCTTCCTCGGTAAGTTGCATGAGAGTAGAGAGAATTATTACCGACTTATCGCCATGCCCCTTAATTAACAAATCATCTTTATGGATCCATCCAAAAGGATTTTCGGGATCAATTTTGTAAGCATCCATCTTGCATAAATCATAAATCATGGAACATTCCGACGATGTAAGGACTTTCAGGCCTAATCCATGTAAGTCTGTTTCGCAAGGAAAGATCAACGAGTTTAATCGTTGTTTGTAGTGAATGGTCAAATAATCCGCCTTCATTGTTTCCGTGATATTTTGTCGATGCTGGTGCTATGAAGAAACCACCATCTCTCAGAAAATCAATTATTACCGTCTCATTTCCAACGTCCTTTGGCATGATTGAAGTGAACAAACTTTCCCTATCTACAAATGATTTATCCACGCTCTCTTCCTCCTTAAAATATCCGATTGATAACTTCAAACAGGTAAGTGTTATCTACTTTGAAATCCGGCTCTGCTTCCGTCTTTCTTTTAATGGCATCAATCGCCATTGTGAAGTAAGCACTATCTAC
>Ga0307375_10005236_pt1 | contig 12189 bp, 12 predicted proteins | sample TR1MG_FD_202531 | JGI IMG/M metagenome (GOLD analysis project Ga0307375, IMG submission 202531) | Soil microbial communities from Risofladan, Vaasa, Finland - TR-1 | ecosystem: Environmental > Terrestrial > Soil > Coastal area > Acid sulfate soil | place: Finland: Risofladan, Vaasa | collected... | reverse complement strand
GACAAACAACCCGGCGTTATCAAGTCCGTGCCGGCTGGCCCATACCCCGATATACTTCGCCGGTACAAAGTGCGCCTTGGTTCCCAGCTCTACGAATGGGGCATATTTCACATCGCTGCCCACGACACCCACGGCTGTATTGCCTTGCCAGCGCACTTCAGGCGTGATAGACGCCCGTAGCCTCCCGGTGTCAACCGGCGCCTTTATCTTTGCGCTGCGCTGCACAAGTAGTGTAGCCCTACGCATCCCGTTTAAGAACGGTTCACCACGCAAGTCTGTGACTATCCGCTCCATTTCCTTCTGTGTTTCTTTGAGTCCCTGTATTTCGATGTCTATTTCTGCCATTAGCTCACAATCTTCCTTACGTATCGCCCGTCGACCAATATGCGGCGAATATCAGGATCGAGCGGCTTGTCATAAATCAGCGTGCCCGTTTCGGCATCGGCTAACGTGTCGGTCATTGCGCCCTGGAAGCGTTTGTACCAGCGTGCAGCTTGCATACACGTTGCCTCCCGTATCTCTGGGGGAGTTGCCAGGGCATATCCCCAGAACGCGGTAACTTGCACCGTAGGCACAGCGTAGGCGGTGCGCGGATTGTATAAACCTATTCCGTGTGCCGTCGATAAAAACCACCCGTTATTTCCTGGGCCACTAGCACTACCGCTCGTGAAGTTGGAATAGTTGCCGTTCCACGCCACCATCAGCTTATCGAAAGGCCCGACGTTAAACTCAGGCCAACGCGCATCCCCGGCGAATAGCGCCCAGTCCGTTGCAGTCCAGGCTGTATATGTCGTTGCGCCCCGGCTGTCCTTAACCGCCACAGCACTCACTGACGCGCATTCGTCAATCCGCTGAACGGCTTGCCCGGAACCCGTAAATGTTCGCGTGGAGGATACCGCAGCCAGAAAGCCATCTTTCCTTCGATTGCAGGCGTTGTCTATCGAACGCGATGCGCCCGTTAAGATTGCCAATAGAATAACGTCGTCAGTAGCGCGGGTGCGTTCAATACGCGCCTTCAGCTCTGCAACTGTCGCATAAACTTGAATACTAGGCATAGTCCCTCCTATCCTTTGAATCGTACGTAATTACTCGTATCCATATCTTTTTGCCGCCTCACGAATATCGCCGTATATTTCAGGCGCTGCCCGCTTCACGTCCTTCCATATAATTGTATTCTTCTTCACGTTTTCATCTGCGCGCTTCGAGGGTGAAGTCCAATAAGCATTTCACCTGCTAGCTGTTCACGCGGTAGAAACGGGTACATATCCTCCAGTGGCGGAGAAATCAGGCTTCCATCAGGCTGAAGGAATGATGCTAATCGAGGGCCAAGGGGCTGATCGGGTTGCATCACAACCTCACACATTGCCGGCCCGTCTGTGGATAGTACCTTCGCAATGGTAGCATCCATATCATCGGGATTAGTCAGTCTGAATGTCTCGAAGCCAAAGGCACCAAAAACGCGGCGCATATCTGGGCACACAACCCCCGTCTCAACCCCCGTGGCTGGATACCGCTCTCCAAACGTAGAGCGCTGCGTGGCGCGTATTGCGAGATACCCATTGTTCACATACAGGAATACCTTGACGGGAAGTCGGTGGGTTGCAACCGTCTGTAATTCCTGCAAGTTTAGCATGATCGAGCCATCACCAGTAAACAAGATAACTCGCTTCTTATCATTGGCGAGGCAAGCGCCGATTGTTGCCGGAAGGCCAAAGCCCATCTCGCCCAGACCGCGCGATCCCACGAATCTCTGCGCCCCACTTAGTTCTATGCTCTGGTGAGTACAGGTGAATGCAGTCCCCGGGTCTATCACGACGATCTCATCTGATGCAAAATGATGAGATAGGGAGGTCGTGAAATTATATGAGTTGATGAATCCCGGCACGCTCTGACTATATGCCGGATCTGGATTGTGATATTTCTCGCGCCATGCCCGACAACACTCTAGCCAGGGTTCCCGTGGCGGGATAGGATGCGTACTCAGGTGCGAGATGAGTTCCGAGATAAAATCATGCGCATCTGCACGGATTAGTGTGACATCCGCATTGTCGCCGAATCTACCAAGATGCTCGCTCAGTTCGATATTGACTAATACCTTCCTAGCTGTTCGTGCAAAGGTGCTGAAGTTATACCCGATTTGAGGTTCCGCAAGTCTGGACCCTATCACAATTACAAGATCACTGTTCTGAATAACGAAGTTTGCGCAACGGCTACCGTATGATCCCGCGTGTCCAAAGTGCTGTGGGTTCATCGTCGCTATCAAATCCGCCCCTGCCCACGATGTAAGGAATGGGACGGGTAGCCTTATCATTAACTCCTCTACAAGACTGGCCGCGCCAGCCTGCCGAACCCCGCTCCCTAACAACACAACCGGACGTTCGGCACATTCAATCCACGATGCCACCTTAGATACCAGGGCGGGATCTAGCGATAATTGCGCCTCTTCCGGCTGGTACCTTGCCATCTGTAACGTATCTACCGATGCCGCCTGAATATCGGTGGGGAAATCCAACCATACAGGGCCTGGACGCCCGCCAAAAGCCTCGCTGATAGCTTTTTCAAGGTGGAACTGAACCGAAAGCGGATCGTGTATTGTGACAGCGTACTTGGTAAAACCCTTGACGGCCTGCGGTACATCCCAACCTTGTAACCCCCACATGCGTGACGGGTTTTCAGGCTTCGCAAAGACTGTCCTCTCCTGGCCGGATAAGACAATAACCGGCACCGAATCTGCCCACGCACCTAAAACACCCGTAATTGCATTTGACGCTCCAGCGCCCGAGGTCGTAAGCATAACACCTGGGCGTCCAGAGATTCTACCATAAGCATTCGCTGCCATGACGCCCGCTTGTTCGTGGTGAACACAGATGTAATCGAGCTGTGGATGCGTGGCTATCGAATCCAGCAGATGAACGTTTCCAGATCCAGAGATAGTGAACACATGCCTGACCCCACTATCGGATAGGAAGTTTGCTACGTAATCGCTAACTTTCATTTATGCCCTCTATGCGTTCTGTTTGGTGAATAAAAAAGAAGTTCGTTTCTACGGTTGCCTCCGTAATCTCTGAGATTTCAACCAATCGACCATTGTTAATAGTAAAACATTGATAGCCGCAATAAGAGAACAACTGAATGATTCTGTTGGGGTGATAGTTGAATTTCGCAGACCACTTCCTCAACATCTCGACAAGCACTATCGGCTTGAATTCCGAAAGTGTCCGTTCTCCTCCCTGAAAAACCAACAGTTCCGCCCCTTCTACGTCGCACTTGATGAAATCAGGACCGACTTTTTCTCTCGCAACGAAATCGTCAAGTTTCATGACCCGGCAAGGAATCACTTGAATATTGTTCCTTCCCGTGACATCGGCCATAGAAGCATTGCCCGAATCTTCTGGGTAGTAATAGAACGACACATCATTTTCCTTGTCCGAAAAGCCGAAGTTGAAAGTCTCGATATTCTCAACGCCATTCAAAACTATGTTCTTTTCCAAATATCCGAAAGTCCTCGGAATTGGCTCGAAGGCAAAAACCTTAATCTCCATAACCAGCTTCGCAAGATTGATGGCATACCATCCCATATTAGCGCCAATATCGAAGAAAACTGAACCTTTCTTCACGAGCCGTAGTGTCATTTCCATTTCAGACTTTTCGCAATAGCCAAAATTAAGAATCTCAAAAGCAGCAGTCCTTCTTTCTTGCGCCGCGCAAAGCATTTTCACCTGGGATGCCTTGGTGACAATGAACACGCCATCACTGGTTATTTCAATCTTGGAAATATCTGTTTCACCAATTAACCGACTATAATCATAGAGGATAGTATGCACTCTTGCCATGCGTTTGATATAGTCGGCTTTGGACATATCGCCTTGTCTATAGTCATCCCTTAGTTCAAGAATATTCACAATAGCTCCTTACAGTTCTTAGAAATCCCTGTTCCAAGGATATCACAGGTTCCCATCCCAGTCCTCGAATTTTTGAAATATCTGGGAACACGCGATTCACAGGAGTTTCTTGATAGCCTTCTATCCTCACTTCTAGCTTCTTTTCCGGGAATAAGGCTACCAGCAATTTCGCTAAGTCCTGGATACTAATTTCAGCCTGGTCATTGCCCACATTATAGGCTTCTCCCGATTCCCCCTTGAACAACACTGTAAAGAAGCCGACCACTGCATCAGAAAGATAACAGAACGGGCGACTTGCGCTACCATCACTCTTTATAACAATGTCTCTGTTGTGAACAATATCAGCTACAAAGTCCGCGAATACTCGCCCATCGTCCAAGCGCATTCCTGGCCCGTAAGTGTGAAAAGGGCGAACAATTTTAGCGGGTACCCCATATTGGCGATACCAGGAAGCGCACATCGTTTCTCCCATCCGCTTACTTTCTGCATAGCACGATCTCATATCCAGTGGATCAACATACCCGAACGAATTTTCCTTTATGGGCATTCTGAATGGATCAATCCGCCCATACACTGCGCCACTGCTGAAGAATAGGAAACTCCTCACCTTCTCGCGTCTCGCAAGACCGAGCAGATTATGGGTCCCTAGTACATTAGGGGAAAGTGTCCCGACAGGGTCCTTCCCATAGTATTTTGGACTTGCCTGGCTTGCTGCGTGAATGATATAGTCAATCTTGGTTTCCAGAGATACTACATCACAGACATCTTGAACCAGCAGTTCTAAATCATCTCTGGTTTTATAGTGTGTGAATCTGTCCAATGCTCTTTTCCTGTTTCTGACAAGCCCAATGACCTTTATCTTTGTTCCGCCGCTTTTCTCATTCAAATATAACAACGTTTCAACCATATACGCGGGCAGCACGCCACTAGCCCCTGAAATGAGAACGGTTTTCCCTTCTAATTCAGACCAAGGTAAATTAGAGTCTTCGATGATACGCACCAGATCCTCTTCTACAATCTTGTTTCTCATAGACGTTGTTGTCTACAGAATGCTTGTATTGTCGAAATCATATAGGACAACATATCTCCATGTAGGCCTGGATATACACCAATCCAGAATACGTGATTCATCACGAGGTCTGAGTTTTCCAGATCCCCAACTACCCGGTGTGGGACATCAAGATAAAGCGGCTGGCGAACAAGATTCCCCCCAAATAGGAGCCTAGTCGCAATCTTATGTTCCTCCAAATAACGTATCGCGTCATTTCTGGTGAATGGCGCTTCTGTCCGTATCGCCAATGGAAAACCAAACCAACTCGGATCACTCCCAAAAGTTGCTTGTGGTAGGATAAAGAAATCATCCAGGTCTTTCAATCCATCATATAATAATCCGAAGTTGCGCCGCCGCGCCTCTATGAAATCGGGTAACTTCTCCAATTGCGCCACTCCCACCGCTGCCTGCATATCAGTCAATTTCAGATTGTAGCCAATGTGTGAGTATGTGTATTTGTGATCGTAGCCATAGGGCAACTTACCCATTTGTCGATCAAACCGCTTACCGCATGTATCATTCTTTCCAGGTTCGCACCAGCAATCACGTCCCCAGTCTCGGAAAGATTCTACCAGTCTCTTGAGCGTTGGATTATCCGTCAATACGCAGCCGCCTTCCCCCATAGTGATATGGTGTGCTGGATAGAAACTTGTCGTTGCCAGATCGCCAAAAGTGCCTACCATCTGTCCCTTATAAGTTGCCCCAACTGCATCACAGCAATCTTCAATCAGCCATAGATTATACTTTCTGGCGAAAGCTGTCACGGCGTCCAGGTCAAATGGATTGCCTAGCGTGTGGGCAATCATAATAGCCCTGGTGCGCTCTGAATAAGCCGCTTCAAGTTGCGCCACATCTATGTTATAGGTGGGTATTGTGACATCCACAAACACAGGTACAAGCTGATTCTGTACAATAGGATTTACCGTTGTTGGGAATCCCGCTGCAACTGTGATAACCTCATCCCCTGGGCGCAAACGCCGTTCGCCTAAACTGGGAGATGTCAGACAGGATAGTGCCAAAAGGTTTGCCGATGATCCAGAATTAGTCAGCATGGCATAACGCAAACCAAAGAAATTGGCAAACTCGCGCTCAAACTGTTCGGCAAAGCGCCCGGAGGTTAGCCAGAAATCGAGAGAGGCATCTACGAGATGCGTCAACTCTTGTGCATCAAATACCCGCCCGGCATACGGAACAGGCGATTCCCCAGGCACAAAGACGCGCTCAGAAAAGGCGGCACTGTAATATTGCCCAACCAATTCTGTAATCTGCGCCCTGAGTGCACCAGCGCAATTATTCATTAACAAGTAGCTCCCTGTACCAATCAATTGTAGCTTTCAATCCTTCATCCAATGTGAATAGCGGTGTCCAGTATAGCACATGATGCGCCTTGGCTGTGCTCAGGTATTGGTGGTGAATCTCGCCATGTACCTCATTGCGAATATCGGGTTGTAAATCGGATCCCATCAGAGTCAAGATACGCCGCACTAATTCAAGCACCGTCACCTGTAACTCGTTTGAGAAATTGAACGCCTCACCGCGCATGGCTGGATTGACGGACAAGCGTTCTGCCAGTAATGTATAAGCTGCAGCGCCGTCCTCAACATAGAAATAATCTCGAATATAACTGCCATCAGAGCGAATGACTGGACGCTCTTCACGCAGGATTGAGCGAATTGTACCTGGTACGATACGGTTCCAGTTCAGATCACCTCCCCCATAGAAGTTTCCACAGCGCGTAATCGTTACCGGTAAATCAAATGTCACGGCATAGGCTTGAGCAATCAGATCCGCACAGGATTTGCTTACATCATAAGGATGTTTACCTTGTAATGGCGTATCCTCATTGTACGGAAGTTCTTTTTGATCCCCATAAGCCTTATCAGATGATGCAATAACAATTTGTCGAACTTTAGGACTGCGCCGGCACGCTTCCAGCAAAGACCATGTTCCCTGGATATTTGTTTCAAATGTAGACATTGGATTGCTGTTTGCAATCCCAACAATAGTTTGCGCTGCCAAATGGAACACTGTGTCAATCTCATATTCTCCAAGACATCGCTCCAGGAACGCCCCATCACGAACATCGCCACGCGCCACTTTCACCCGTTCAATCATCCGCGTATGCACAAACTCACTCTGCGGCACCCAGTCCCGTACCAGGCAAGTAACATCTGCGCCAAGATCCAGTAGTCGCCGCACAAGCCAGCCTCCCACTAATCCCGTCGCACCAGTTACCAACGTTGGTCGATCTCGCCAGAAATCAGACATCACTACCACACCTTCCAGGGCGCTTGCCCTGCAGACCATAGACTTTCTAAAAGACGCATATCGCGCGGCGTATCCATACATTGCCAGAATTCATGATGGCGATAAGCTGCAAGTTGTCCTTCCTCAACTAATTGCTCCAGCGGTTGCCGTTCCCAGATCGTCGCGTTCCCCTCAATATAATCTGTTATCGTCGGTTCCAGTACAAAGAACCCTCCGTTAATCCATCCCTCTCCTGCCTGTGGTTTCTCTGCAAAGCGAGAGACTAAATCGCCGTTTATCGCAATGCCACCAAAACGCCCAGGAGGACGTACCGCAGTCACGGTTGCCAGCTTGCCGTGGGCGTGGTGGAAATTCACGGTCTCGGCAATATCAATGTTAGCCACGCCGTCGCCATAGGTCAACATGAATGGCTCGTCCCCAATGTACTCAGATGCAAACTTGACGCGCCCGCCTGTAAGAGTGTCTATGCCGGTGTCCAACAGATGCACTATCCAATCTTCACAATCTCCGTTGATTACTTCAATCGCGCCGTGCTTCAAATGCACTGTAAGACTATGCGAGTGGTACTGGTAATTTGTAAAATAGTCCTTGATGTACTCGCCTTTATATCCCAGCGCAATCACAAATTCATTGAATCCATAGTGGGCGTAGGTCTTCATTACGTGCCAGAGTACCGGACGCCCGCCAATCTCTACCATTGGCTTTGGCTTAACTTCGGTTATCTCACCAAGGCGTGTCCCCATCCCGCCTGCAAGTATGACTACTTTCATAGTCCACGCCTCCGCATCTCGGCCCGCATTGCCTGGAACCGCTTATGTACATTACCCATGCCATGCCAGGCGCGAATGACACATTTTTCTGAATCGGCGAGTTTGACTATGCTGTTCCATTCGGATGGAAGCGTCTTTAGCTTACCGTCCCACTGCGGTTCTGCTAGATATTTATTAAGAAGGCCCTGATCATAGTGTGGCGCTTTATCCGGCCCATTTTTCATCACGCGCTCTAGTAGATCCCCCACTTGTTTGCATGCCCTGATAAAGAACACTCCACGATTATAGTGCCCGATGTGTGACCTGTTTTTTGGGTGCCATGTCATCCCTACCAGATAACCATCCATCACAGGGCGCGGGTCTTTATCGCCTACAATTAGCGTGTCGGCATCCGCGTAGAATATCATGCCTGTATTCTCATCGTGTACCAAATCCAGCATTATTGAATACTGTTTCCACGCTTGATCTGATGCCAGTCCCCCAGGCCAAGGGCTCGTCGGGAATGGCCCGCGATAACAGATGTATTCCACCCCATGACGCTTGGCATAGGCACTATGCAAAGGTGCAACGAGATCTAAATGAGGCCAAAACGCCTTAGTTCCTAACTGAAACAGATAATCGACTTTGTTCACTGAATTATCGCTCCCTCGTGAATAGATAGTTGTATCTCTTTACAGAAAACGAGACCTGCATATAACCCATGCTCACCAGAAACGCAGTTATCCCGATTACTTCCGGCTGGTACTTTGCCTCTATAATAATATCTGGGTTATATTCATTCAGCAGATCTACACCGCCCCGCAGCGCCCGCAACTCACTTCCCTCGATATCCAGTTTGATAAGTGCGATCGGGTATATTGCCAGTTTGCCAACCTCATTCAGCGTCGTAATCTTTACATTGTCGCCACTGGTCAGCTCCCAACCCCCGTGGTGCTGCCCGGCATTCTTCATCGCTCCGCGTCCTGCCGTCTCCCCAAGTGCGGCCCCTACCGTTACAACTTTGTCGCCTAGTCCTGACAGTGCAATGTTTGTTATAAGATGTGCCATGTTGCGCTCTACCGGCTCAACTGCAATAACTTGATCCGCACAGAATTTAGCAAAGTATAGCGTATGATTACCGATACAAGCACCTCCATCGACGAATGTCCCGCCATGATAGTGCTTGTGTATGTATTCGAGCATCGGTTGTTCGTAATAACGTCCTTTGAGCCACTGCGTCTGCTGATATGGTATCGGCCCTTGAATCTCCACCACAACCCCGCCTGGAAGTTTCACTGTCTTGGTCACTATGCAATTCCTTTCAGAATCTCGGCATAAATTTTGCGCACCTGCTCATTCCGCGGCCTGAATGAATGCTTTTCACGCTGATGCGTTTGTGCTGCCCGTCCCATCTTTTTAACCAGGTCTGGACTGTTTATCAATCTCTCTATGTGAGCAATGCCCTCTGCGATCATATATGCAAAATCCCCGTGCTCAAATCGCGCCTTTACAATGCTCTGAAACTGATCCCAGGTTTTCCATTTTATTCCCCATGATTCATCAAGTAAACGAAAAGGAGGTTCTACTATAAATCCAGTTTCCCCAGGTATACCCCAGCCACCCTTCTCGCCATTAGGCGTTGACACCGTCGGAACACCATAGGCCATTGTTTCAAGAGCTACCCCAAACTCGTGTAGACTTAGAAGCAGAAATACGCTGGCCTCTCGGTATAACTTATTCCGAAGCTGCCCGCTCATCCGATGTACCCGAATAACCTCTATACCATCTACAAGAGGATAGCCTTTTGGAACGTCCTCACAGACAAGTTTCATTTGCACAGCCTTTCCGTACTTTTTCCTCAGCGTGCGAAAAACCTCAATATCCAGAGGTATGCCCCTACCCCAAAACCTGTTGCTTATAGTCAGTATTGTGAATGGGCCTACATGCTCGTGCAGATTGTCAGGCTGATCTCGATAGGCCGGGAGTACCAGGTGTAGCTTGTCCTCCATTCCAGTTATATCAATATAACGCCCTACCTGTCTCAGAATATTGTCAGCTGGACAGAATATAGCCTTGCAGTTTTCGCTACGAAACTCTCGCTCAAGTCTCGGCGCCTCAGCCAGCCGACGCGTATAATCCCTGGACATCCCGGCCACAAACAGAATGTGCTGAATCTCCTTTATGAAGGGCTTGTTATTGTTAGCGGGCACATCGCCTATGAAATGACATAGACGCGCCTTTTCCATAGGCACACTGACTACTGGCGGATGAGTAGCATAGGAATGCCAGACCATATGCTTGCGCTTGTTGTCCAGGTAGACTCCCGATATCTCTTCTTGCATCTAGTATATTCCCTATTTGTGTTTCTCGGGTATCAGACCCAATAATGTAATACCTTCATTATTCATTTGCTTACCTTGCGTATTGAATGCAAACAGCGGTTTAACTTTACTCGTTTTACAAATGCTAATCTTTACACCTACTGGAATCACATATCGCGGTACTTTCCGGCGTTTCAGATGTGCAGAGATAACTAAATCATCATTCATTGGCCATCGTTTATACTCCTCAAAGATGCCGTCATCAAAAAACGATTTTTGGTAGAGCGCACCATGAACCGCTGTAATAATGTCAACGGAAACAGGCTTTGTAATTCTGCTTTTGAGTACAAGGTGCGCCTCCTTGTATCCTTTCCCAATTAGCAATCTCCGCCCACGATAACCAATTGCTGCACATGGCAGTTTCTTCGACCACGCTATTAATCCTGGTGCCCACCGCTCATCATAAGTGTGATCATCGTCTGCGGTCAATATCGTATCGAATCCAGCACGGAGCGCCGGCAACAGTTTTGTAATCGGGCCTTCATCCTCCACAATCTTAACGTGTACGCCTAACTCCAACAGGAATGGCGGGATGCGTTTTAATGTCGTATCAGATCGTGTTATCTTCTCTACCGCCCACAAATAAACTGGCAACTCCTGTTGAACAAGGGACTTTATACAGCCCTCAATAAGTTCTATTCGGTCAGGTATGGTTGTTATCGATATAATGGTTGTCATTTGCCCGTCAAGTTTTTGCGTAAAACATCTACCGTCATTCGCCCGTGATACCTCCGAGACTTAACGCCGCAATATGGATCCCATATACTTCCAAAGTCAATCAGCCAACAACTATTCCCGATAATCGGTTGCAGGTAATGTATCAGTACCTTTGTAGCTGGCCCAGCGCTGAATGATACAACCGCATTTTGTACATTTATAAGTGCTGCCTTTATTGCTTCGATATTTGTCCAACAATTATGGGATGCTACTGGCACAAATACGCTGGCGAATGGTAGTTTCATCAGCCACTGGGGGCCGACCACAACCACACGCTGCTTTTTCAGTGCTGCGATTAATGGATAAAACTGCCCTTTCATAGATGGACGTGTGAACGCTTCCCCATCGTGCCAGGGAATATAAAGTTTATTCGCTGCCAACCACGCTTCTGCCTTTGGTAAAATCCCTACACGCTTCAGGAAGCTTGCGCTTTGAAGTGCCCAGTAATACTCGCCTGTGCGATATTGTGTTAAACTAGCAACAAGCGCCCTTTGTAAATCCGGCGTGAACTTCTGGGATCCTGAGCGTGTTTTATGATACAGTTTCAGAATACAGTCCCACTCGCCATTGCCATAGCGCACAAACGAGAAGCGTTCTCCGGCGTTAATCTTGTCAACATAGAACTTGAGTCCAGGTGATGTGATGTTCACGCTTTATGCCTTATGTATAGATATTCCCCTGCATCGCCGGCTACACATTTACCAGGCAAGATATCCCACTTAATACCCGCCTTCCAGCAGACAAATGGCAAACTCACCTGGTCGCGTAACGAATGGTTCTTAATCTCTTGCCACCATGCTTCGTTTAGGTCCCGAATAGCCTGCGTGTTTCTGCGAATCACAACCCGCGTTGCGGCTAATCCCCAATTGTCAGGCATACCCGCCTTGCGATATCTACTTGCTTGCTTTGCGAGTATTTCCTTGCTGTCCTTTCCAATCTTTGCACAGAATGCAGCCTCGACATACAGACACTTTCTGTCCCAGTGCTTATAGGTGACAAGTTCGCTGCCTGGATAGCGCTTGATAACGTCCATCGGATTCTTGCGTGCCCTAACATTCCCGTCTACCCAGATCCATACGTCGGCTTCGGGTAGGTAGCGTTGCGGCACCGCTTTGTAATGG
>Ga0307375_10005234_pt1 | contig 12191 bp, 13 predicted proteins | sample TR1MG_FD_202531 | JGI IMG/M metagenome (GOLD analysis project Ga0307375, IMG submission 202531) | Soil microbial communities from Risofladan, Vaasa, Finland - TR-1 | ecosystem: Environmental > Terrestrial > Soil > Coastal area > Acid sulfate soil | place: Finland: Risofladan, Vaasa | collected... | reverse complement strand
CCACGGTCTTGCTGATCCAGCTGTATCCGCCGTCGTAGGAATAGGCAAACTTGAGATCGTTATTCCCCACGTCGTAATAGGCGATGAAGACATAATCGCCGCTTGCATCGATCGAGGTATACTGTCCCACGTTGCCGGTTCCGTCGACCAGCCGGGTACCCTGCCAGATCGCAGTTCCGGTAAGGTTGAAGTTATACGGGTTCTCGTTGCTGTCGGTATTCGTAATGCTCACAGTCGCGCTCTTTGTGCCGATCGAACCGGTCGGCGCGAAGCGGAGCGTGAAGGTGGTGCTTCCTCCAGCCGCCACGGCGGAAGCTGGCAAGCTGAGCACAATGAACATCGATGCATCCGTCCCGCCTACAGACACCGGTGGCGAGCCGCCGAGGTAGAGTGTTCCGGTGCCCGTGTTCTCGATAGTGAAGACAACGTCGGTAGAATGATCGAGACTCGTGTCGGCAAACGAGTAACTGCCGGTGCCATCGGCTATGTTGGTGCTGCCCTGTTTGATATTGATCTCCGGCGAAGTCGCTGTTCCGGTCACCGTGAAATTGTAAGGGTTTTCATCCGAATCATTGTTGGCGATGCTGATTGTCGCCGACTTCGCGCCGATGCTCGTGGGAGCAAATCGAACCGTGAACGATGCGCTTCCACTCGCTGACACCGTTGAGGGAGGTTGGACGGTGACCGTGAACATATCAGGATTTGTGCCGCCCACCGCAACCCGCGGAGACCCGGTAAGGGAAAGCGCACCTGTACCGATATTCTGAATTGTGAAAATCACGTTTCTAGGCACTCCAATGATTGTGTCTGAAAAGGCGTACGATCCGGTGCCGTCGGCTATGTTGGTGCTGCCCTGTTTGAGATTGATTTCCGGCACCGTTCCCGTACCGGTGATCGTAAAGGTGTAGGGATTCTCGTCCGAGTCGCTGTTCGCTATGCTGACGGTAGTGCTCTTGGCCCCGGCGGAAGAAGGCGTGAACCGGACGATGAAGGTGGCGCTCCCGGACACCGCGATCGGAGACGCCGGCTGGGTGGTGACTGAATACATCGCGGAATCACCTCCGGTAAGGACTACTTTCGGCGACCCATTAAGATCCAGCGCCGCGGTTCCCAGGTTTTGAATTGTGAAACTCACATCGGCGTAGGATCCCACGTTGGTAGCGGCGAAGCTGTAACTTCCTGTGCCGTCGGCAATGTTAACCGCTCCTTGCTTCAGATTGATGTCCGGTTCTGCTGCCGCCGTGCAATCGCCGGATATGCTGAAGTTGTAGGGGTTCTCCTGCGGATCATCACTTCCGATACTTATCGTCGCGTTCTTGGCGCCGGTGCTGGTAGGTGAGAATCGGACAGTGAAGGTCGTCGAACCAGACGCTGCAACAGGGCTCGCGGGCTGCGATGTTACGCTGAACTGTCCCGCGTCGATGCCACCCAGTATGACACGCGGAGAACCGTCCAAATTGAGATCCGCCGTCCCAACATTCTCGACTGTGAAAGTCGCGTCGAGCGATGACCCGACAATGACGGACCCAAAAAGGTAATTGCCGCTGCCGTCTGCGATCGATTCGTTCCCGGGATTCTTGATGTTGATATCCGGTTCCGGCGCGGCGGTAGAAGTACCGCATAGGCTGAGAACCCAGTCTGAGTGATTATTGTCGTTGCAAGTGAATGAGACAGCGGCAACCTTTTCGCCCGGCGAAGAGGGATTGAATCGGAGCGTGAAGATCGAAGTCGCCCCCGGAGGCAGCGTGGCCGAAGGATAGGAAACAACTGAATAATGGCCGGCGTCCGCACCGGAAAGGTCGAGAACCGGATCGCCGCTCAGCGTCAAATCCCCGTCGCCGCTATTCTTGATCTTGATCTGAACATCCTTTGGAACGCTGACAACCGTGCTTCCGCAGGTTACCATATCCCCGGAAGAGAGCGGAACCGCATCCTGCAAGACAAGTATTGCCGGAGTTCCAGATGACGATCCGCCGCCCGATCCGACGGGGCTGGGGCAGGAAACAATCAGGAACACAAGCGCTCCTGTCACGCATGTCGAGAATAGAATCCTTAGCGCCTTCACCTCACACCCCCTGAGAAACTGAGTTTTGGCATAGATATTTGATTTTAGTGGTGAAATTCACGATTGGGTATTCGTAGAAAACTACGTATCCCGTGACGGGCGGACCGTATCAGGGACTCAGATGGCACCAGCCACAGTCACCGGTTGGTGGTGAAAAATGAACTGATAGCTGGCTACGCTGTTGCGAATTGTCGAACCGGACCCGAGTGGTTCGTTGGCGGCGTGTTTTCGCATATGTTGGCGAAGTGCTTCTCTACAGCGCGCGGAACCCCTTCTCCCCGACTTCGAAGTGCAGTAAGTTCGGCACTACGCCGAATTGATTTCAGTTCTGGAACGCGAGAGAATCGAGATTGGCAAATGGCGTTACTCCATCGTCGAATGAGTTCCAGATCGCCGAAACAGACTGGTTCTCAAAGCAGCAGGAGAAGAATCCGAATTTGGACCAGGTATTGAGCAGGAGCGTTGACCCAGAATCCGCCTACAAAAGCTCGCTCAACTTGCCTCGTGCTCTATTCCGATCAGGTGACCCCTACTGTGGCGCGGCACGTTCGTGGTAACGCCGTTTCTCCGGATGCGTATACGCCCCCAACGCCTGGCCGGCAGGTACGTTCCTTCAGGTGAACCGGCGTCCGATCGCAGTTTCGATTCTTTCCTTCAGGTAATGGAGATAGTCCTCCTGATAGGGGCCGGTGTATATCGATTCGCCGAGAATGAGTCTTCTTCCGGCTCCCGTTATCTCAACCACACGGTACGGCGACCTGGCCGGCCGGTCTGCAATCCTGATGTTGGAAATTTCATCAGCCGGCATAATCTTCTCGTTGAATGTAAATCCTCTGAGAGTCTTTTTTATCCTGATCGAAGAACGGGAGGCTTCAATACAACTGCTCCCGGTCAACGTGTAATCCACGGCAATAACGGCCAGCAGCGCCGCAATCGCACAGAGTGCCATTGTGGATGTCATGATATACCAGGCGACAGGTTCGCTTTCATGCGCAAACATCGATCTAATAGAATAGACCCCTGCCGAAAGCGCCGCAGACATGAAGCAAAGAAGCACCGGCCCAACGGCAGCGCTGTGTTTGAGCCTGATATGGTATCTGATTCCCCCGTCCAGTGCGACATCCATGGAAAGATAGAGCTTCTTTTTGTGGCTGGTATCGGAATGCTCAGGATCACCCTCAACGTAAAATGGTTCAGGCGTAAAGACTCCGGGTTTGTAGAAACTCATTTTCTTCCTCCTCGGATATTCCATTGCTTCTTATGCGGCTTGCCACAAGAAAATTCAAGGAAGGAAGCTTATGTGTTGTTATTCTCTTCTGATCAACCTGTTCGAAATAGCTTCGTAAATCGATGATCCCCCGATGTGAATATTCTGCTTGAGGTTGAACATCCGGCGTGGTATTCTGCTGAAAGTCGAAGCACAATGACACGTACCACACCATCGTCTGTCTTGCCGGAGGTGCTGGATGCGGTCGAGACTATTGTATCTGCTGGGAGCGGCACTCCTTCTCGGTTCCTGTTCTCAGACCCCGGTCCGTGATGCGCCTGCCAGGACGATCGGTTCACTTCATCACTCCGGCGATTCCGCGGACAAGCCCTGGTTTATATCGTTCCCGACACTAAACGAGTACGGACTGACGGTACACGAAGCCCCGCAGCAGAATAGGGTGGGCTCAAAGGTGTTGATCGTTGTTTCCTCCGGCCAGGAGCTGGAACTGAGTGCCGATGTATGGCGGCCTGGTGGTACCACCTCGGTAGGTGACATGACGCGGGTCGAGAAAGCCGACGGAATCTGGAGGTGCCATATAACCTTCCCGGAGACCGGAGAATTTCTTGTTACCCTGTCGGTACGGCGCCCCGGCGCCGCGAAATCCAGCTATCACGGGGTTACACAGTGGCTCCTTCATGCAGATGTGAAACCGGAGGAGCAGGCAGCGGTAGGACAGACTGGATCTGCCCCTGTCAATCCTGCGCGGCTGCAGGTCAACAAGGCTGCCCTTGCCGCCTCCATGAAAGCCGCGCTCGAAGGGAAGGACATCCCTGCGATATCCGCGATCCTGAGAAAGTGCGACAGCGGGGACAGAGGAGAGCGGGCGGCTGCGTTCGCAGCTTTGAAAACCGCATATTTCGAATCGGACCCCGGGGAAACTCCCGGGATGTGGCATCTTCTGGAGAAAGCCGGAATGGACCCGGATGTGAAGGACGAGAATAACTTCCCGATCCTTTTTCACTCGGTGCTGTGCAACAGAATCGATGCGGCCGCCCGGCTGCTCGAGCAGGGAGCACAGGTGAATAAAGAAAACGGGTCCGGGGTCACGGTTCTGCACATCCTCTCGGATCCGATGGACAATTCCGTTGATTCATTTACGGACTGGGTCAGGCTGTTTCTCCGGTACGGGATCAACCTCGATGCCCGAACCCGCGAGGGAGATACCGCGCTTTCCTACGCCGCCATGAACGATCGCCAGTACCCACTCGTCGTACTCCTTGTTGAACACGGCGCTGATTTCAACATCGGCAACCAGGAGGGCAACGCCCCTTACAGTCACGCCGTGCAATACGGCGCAAAGAAGAACGCCGCGTATCTGGAGTCCGTAGGCGCCAGGCTGTATTCCTACGAGTTCCCGGTTGCAAACGATGCTGCAGCCTGTACGGCGATTCTCTCCGGCGATATTGCGACCATCAACACCATGCCGAGAGAAGATTTCGGAAGGATGATTGCGCGGACCTCGATGAACATTCCCGCCACCCCTCTGCATCTGGCAGCGGAACAGGGCAGCATCGAGGTGCTGAAGGCCCTCTGTAAGCGAAAGGCAGACTGGAATGTCCCGGACCGCTATGGGCGCAGCCCGCTTCAACTCGCAGTCATGGCCGACCGGGCGGAGGCAGTCTCCCTGCTCACGGCTCACGGGGCTGATCCTGGTTTCAACGGAACTCGATTGTCGACCCCCTTCACGGTCGCGTGTTCGCTCCACCCCCCAATAGCCATGCAGATTCTTGCAGAAGGCTTCGTGCCGCGTGATGATTCTGCCGCCACGGCAGTCGTGGCCGGCGAGAGCCTGGAATTGGTCATGGCGCTGGACGATTCGGTCAGTTGGGGTCGCGATGCTCTGTCCGACGCGGTTTCATCGGGTCTTGAGGATATCACCAGATACCTGAGCACCAGGGTGAGTCCTGCGGTAGAAAATCCGGATGAGCTTGTCGAAAAAGCCCGCAAGAACCGAGAGTTATTTCAGGACTACGAGAAGAACGCATCGAAACCACTAGACGCCCCCGTTCGAAGCGGCGGAATCGTTTCCGGTCGCGGAACGTTCCCGTATGTGGTAGAGTCCTGGTCTCCCTGGTTGCGCCCCGAGTCGATAGAGCTCGAGAAGTATCCAGTCGGTGTCTATGTTCCCCATAGCTATGACGGTAGTCGGCCCTTCGGGCTCGTGGTTTCGATGACGAACGCCAAGTCGTCCAGCCCCTATCCCCGGGATTTCACCGGAACCCTTGATCGGCATAATCTGATATGGGTCGGCTTCGACCCATATAACGGCTTATCCGGAATGAGAGATGCTAATGCTGCTTTCTGCCTGGCCATCGTGTATAACATGCTGGGCTACTTCAATATCGATCAGTCGAGAATCTATATCGGAGGGTACTCTCTGGGTGGACAACTGACGGAGAAGGTCATTCGGGACTATCCATGGGTCTTTGACGGTGCGTTTTTCATCAACATCAACTTCTCGGGTTCCTTTCATACCAGCGCCGCAGAATATTACTGCAAGCACCATATGCCGGTTGCAATAGTCGAAGGAGATTACGACTACAACCGTATTTCATCATACAGCAGTTATGATGAGCTCCTGTACCGGGGCTACCGTGCAATCGATTATTCCCACGAGCCGATGCGAGGACACAAACTGATTTCGGCCGCCAGTTTCGAAAGAATAATCAACCAGGTGGAGGCAGGCAGAAACGAGCAGTTTCCCGGGATGAATAAGTGAACGGCCGCCGCAATCCGGACGTTGCAGCGCCGGGCATACGATGTGCGTGGGTCGTTCGCCTGGAAATATGTCCAACACTTCGAGGCGCAAATACCTCGCTGCGACACTTTTCGCATTGATCGTCGTCAACCTGACCGGTTGCTGGACCTATCCGATCGCTCCCCTGCGGGATTATTTTACGCGCAAGGGACAGCGCCGCAAAGCGGCGATCAGGGTAGCCTGATCAATAACCCCGGAATGCGAGGTGTTGACGAGCACCGCGCTCGTTTTCAGCAACGCCAATTGTTGGGCACCAATGAGATGAAAGGTCTCTTCACTCAAGTGGAGGTTCAGCGAGACAATATCTGCGGTCTGCAGAAGCTCTGTCAGACTGACAGATTTCGCCCCACCGGCATCGCCGGTCGCGAACAGGTCGTAGAATATTATCCGGGCGCCAAAGGCTTGTAGATGCCCTGGTAGCAGACGGCCAACATCATTGCAACCGTGAATCTCGCTCACGCATCGTCACGCTCGCGCCGTGCATGACAGACGGAACTTTGCTCACAGTTTCGATAACCTGCAAACGTTCGATGCCGAGCTTCGGTGCCGCGACAGATACGCCATGCGAGGTGCCGATGAGGACCGCCAGCAGGCTCGGAAATTCGGTAGCCGGCGCACGCGTTACCCTTGAGGGTCGTGTCCGAAACATCATCGGTGGTCGCGAGCTGGTGCATCTGGGATACGAAGCCTACGAAGCAGTTGCGGTGAAAGAGAGCGACAAGGTGATCGGCGTGTCGGTGGGCGTGCTCGCGAGTCACAGCGACGCGGCCTTTCGCGCCTGCCGTTACATCAGCGACGAGATGAAGCTTCGCGAACCGATCCGGAGGAAGGAGCTGTTGCGCGACTGCGATGCTGAGTGGATGGAAAATGACAGACTGCGCCGACACAAGGCGTCTTTCTTCTCCCGCTCTCTTACGTAGATTTCTACGAATACCCGACTGGCTCGGACAGCGCGATACTGAATCCTGCCTCGTAATCCCGGAATCCTGGAACGGGTAAAAAAGCGTCAGGAGGAGTGTCATGGTGAAATCGGCAGCGGTGGCGGTTGTTTCAGTGTGTGCGCTGTTTCTCGTCATGTCCTGCGGAAGCACAAACACGTTCGTCAAACAAACAGTCGACGAGACGGATCCTAAACTTGCGGAGAAGATCGGCGAGTATCACGTGTACGTCGGAACCTTTCCCGATGAGGAGATGTTCCAGCGTCACATCAAGGTGATCAAGGAAGCGACGTTGTCCGATACCAAGGTTACAGAGGATGAGAAGAACGCGAGACTCGCGCTTTACGACGGTCTCGCGTTTCAGCCGGGCATGTACGGCTGGTGGACGCTACGCTACCACAAACAGTTTTCCCGAAAAGAAAATGACGTCCAGATCTCCATCGTCGATGCCGCGGGTAATAAGGCCGGGAAGGTCTATTACGGAGAAAGTTCCAAGGTCAGTGAGAGCGGCTCGGTACAGGGGACGTATGGACCGAAGTACTTCAGTGAGCAGTACTACGACATTCGTTTCTACTTCGTACTCGATTTTCCGGTAACGAAGGAACTCGCGCAGCGCGACCGCCTTCCGATTACCGTCACCGGGCGATTCCTGGAAAACCAGAAGGTGGCCCACGAGCTTTCCATAGCGGACTGATTGCGCTTCGGCGCGGCCGCTATAAGGAAAGGCCTCCCGTGCGCGTTGCGGCTTCTCCAAATCTCGAAGAGCTTGTCGTCACCTAGACGAGGGATGTGTATGATACCAAAATCTTCACCCACGCTTTTTTGTCTGTTTCCCGCGCTTCTTGTAATTACGTGTGTCTCTGGTGGGGTTACCCTTTCGAGTGAAAAAGAAATCATCTCCTTCGCATTTGAGGCGGCAAACAATCCGAGCTTGTTCCCGGATCTAGTAGGAGAGATAACGGGTACTTCGATCACGGCTTCAGTGCCTTTTAATTTCGACACTTCCTCGATGACGCCGACAATAGCGTTCACAGGTACAGGTATTGTTCCGGGGAACCAATCCGAACAGACCTTCATTGTAGGTATTCCGCTTTTCTACACGGTAACCGCCCAGGACGGCTCGAAACGCAGTTAGAGTGTGGTACTTTCCGAAGAATCGCCCGTTCCGGGCGGCATATATATCAGTGAAATTCACTACACGGGATTGTTTGGGAATACCGGGGAGTGGTGGGTTGAGTTGTACAACAACACAGGGGAAGCCATCGATTTTTCGACCTCGGGCTTGCGCCTTGGGGTAGACGGTATTGCTGATTCATGGAAGTTCGGTACCGAAATAGTTTTTCAGACTGTCACGACAATTCAGGCATCCGGTTTTTATATTATTGGATTTGGAAGACCGGATGTAAGTGATTTCAATGATATTTCCGATATCGCCGCATATATCGAACAATCAGTACCATCCAGTTTCCCACAGGTAACAATGTATAATGCTGACGGAACAATTTGCGACCGTGTTGATTTCAGCAGCGATGATTTTTCATATTTGCGGCAAAACAGCGAATATGTTGATGCGAATGACGGTCTGGCGAAGACAAAGAGCATTTATCTTGTCGACGAAGCGAATCAGAACCCTTCATCAAATGATCGGGCCACGCGCTGGGCTCTGTCCGGCACCGATGAAATATATTCACATTCGGGCAGGCAATTCGGTAGCCCGTGTGGACCGGGAAACGGGGATTAGATTTTCCGACAGCTGTCCTGCCTCGAATTCGTACATCGAGTAGCTTGAGAACAACGCCAGGCAAACGGTGACTCGGTTCTTTTGTGTCCTTGAAAATGTGGGGCGCGAGATTTTATTCGAATTCGCCGCGGTGGTCGGAGTGGCGAAGCGCATTGCGGGGTCGCAGCCCCGGAGCGGCTCGACCCATAACTTTCACTTTTCCTGGAACGTGGCGTGCCGCCAAGTCAGTCTCGTTCGTGCATCACAATAGCCACTCCATGCACCGGCTGGCAGAGATCGATACCACCCGCGGGCTGGCGACTCGTGCAAGCGCGACGTACGGCACCCCGGATCATCCGATTGACAGATTACCATAAGGGCATAATTGCAGACCTTAATCTGAAGTGAAGTATTTACCTGGTGACCGATCGGAGAAGAAATATTCTTCTCGCCGAAGACGAAACGATCATCGCGCTTGCCGAAGGTCAGACGTTAACCAGGTTCGGCTACAACGTCACGATCGCTTACAACGGCGAAGCGGATTTCCAGCCGACACCACATTCCCATTGCATTTCTGACATCACATCAAGAGCGAGATTACGTCGAGCGGGTGAAAGCAATTACCCGCTACGGCTTAGTGATAAAGAATTCAGGCGATTTCGTACTGCGCTCGTCGATTGAAATGGCGTCTGATCTCTGTGAGGCCAATGTCCGCCTCGAACAGAGTCTCGCGGTGTTGCGCCATAGTGAACACAAATACCGCACGGCATTGCTGACGAGTCCAGACTCGATGAATATCAACACCATGGATGGCACTCGTATGGAAGTGAATGATGATTTCATCAACCTTCCCGGCTACGCACGCGGGGAAGCAATCCGGGTTTCACCGCGGCGGCCATCAAGGCGAATCAAGGTGTCGTTGACCTGCTCAGGTGAATTGGAGCCCAAACCGGCGGCGAGACGTCAGCGACACCGGCGCAGATTGCGCTTGCCTGGCTTCTCGCCCAAAAGCCCTGGATTGTCCCCATTCCCGGATCGCGCAAGCTCGAACGACTCGAACAGAACATCGGATCCGCCGAGATTGCATTGACGTCTGAAGACCTGCGAGAAATCGAAGATACTATGTCCAGGATCACGGTGATCGGAGACCGTTACCAGGAGGGGAGCATGCAGAATGTGGTTTTGAACAATGGAGTAGAGATGCCCATACTCGGATTCGGCGTCTACCAGGTCATTGACGGCGGAGAGTGTGAGCGAAGCGTCATGGAGGCGATTCGTGCGGGATACCGTCTAATTGACACTGCAGCCGCGTACGTGAACGAGAAAGCTGTTGGCCGGGCAATACAGAAGAGCGGCGTTCCGAGGAAGGAGCTTTTCGTCACGACGAAACTCTGGGTACAGGACACCGGGTACGAGGCCACGAAAAAAGTATTCGAGAAGTCACTAACCAGGCTCAACCTGGAATATCTGGATCTGGACCTGTACCTCATCCATCAACCGTTCGGAGATGTGCACGGCTCATGGCGGGCGATCAGCGACGCTATAATATCATTTGAATTTCACCGCAGTTCCATATGCGATTACTTCTGCGGCATTTTGCATGACCGAAGAAGAGGAATATCTGATATTTACGACAGCATCTGCTCCAAGTCCTTCCGCCTCTTCAACCATTCGCTTTGTCGCCAGCGCTCGAGCGGCGTTCATCATCTCATTGTAGGCCGTCAATTCACCGCCCACCATCGATTTGAGCGATTGGAGTATATCCTTTCCAATGTTCCTGGATTGAATTGTACCTCCTTTTACGATGCTGAGTGTTTGTAGTTCCTTTCCTGAAATGTAATCAGTATTTACCAAGATCATCCTCTTCCCCCTTTCGTATTTCATTGATTCGTTCAACCAAAACAACAATCAGCAATATGACAACTATGATTGGAACAATGAAGACAATGAATTTAATAAATATTGGAATATTGATTTTCGTCAAAAGGATGCCAACGCCAACATAATAGGCAACAATGCAAATCACAATTACAACCGGCGCGATCATTTTCCGGCCATGCATATTCATGGAAAAACGCCCTCTATTTGTACTTTCTTCATTTCTGCAGCCGTAACAAAGAGCATGTTCTATCGCGTCGTGCCGGCGCACGCTTGGCCTCTCCATCGAGCAGCCCCTGCGTTCGGTCATTGGATCAGGTACTGAGCAATGGGTCAAGTCACCTGGTGTCGCTGTTTGACGACGCACTGCCGCTCTGGTACGACAAGGTTGCGCGTAGTACTATTCATCGTTCATTTACAGATTCTTGTTTACGGCTCGGCTGTCTACGTTTAAGACGAAAAACGAACGGGCGCCGGCGGGCGGATGGAAAATGAAAAAAAACAAGCCTGCAGGGGAATCTACGATGGCGGCAGTCGTCTGTCGAAAGTATGGTCCGCCGGAAGTTCTTCGGATCACGAAAGTCGCAAGACCATTCCCGAAACCAGACGAAGTGTGTATACGGATCTGCGCGAGCGCTGTCACCGCGAGCGATATCTTCATCCGGTCGGCGCGGGTTGCGCCGGCGCTGCAAATTCCGTTTCGTTTGATGATGGGGTTCACCGGGCCGCGGCGTTCAGTCGTTGGATTCGTCTTCTCCGGGGAAGTCGAGGAGACGGGGGACAAGATTCTGCGATTCAAACCGGGCGACAAGGTGTACGGAACTACCGGATTTCGCCTGGGCGCATACGCCGAATATCGATGCATGAAGGAGACCGATTCACGGCAACACGGCTGCCTCGCGCTGAAACCGGAAAATCTTTCACACGAGGAGTCGACCGCAGCCGCATACGGTGGGTTGTTGGCGCTCCAATATCTGGAAAAAGGGAACATTCAGCCCGGACACAAGGTCCTCATCTACGGCGCGTCGGGGACCTCGGGCACGATCGCGGTGCAGTACGCGAAGCATCTGGGTGCGATTGTTACCGGCGTGTGCAGCACGAAGAACATCGATTTTGTGAAATCGCTTGGCGCGGATGAGGTGATCGACTACACCGCAGTCGATGAGCCGCCCCGGGGAGCACGCTATGATTTCGTGCTCGATTCGGTTGGCGGGATAAAAACGTCGGAATTGAAAAAAGCGTGCAGAACCGCGCTTACATCGCAAGGGAAGTATGTGTCGATTGACGACGGTGATCTCCAGTTGAGCTCCGAACGGATGCTGAGACTGAAAGAACTCATCGAAGGTGGATCGATCACGCCGATCCTTGGGCGCACGTATCCACTTGACGATATTGTCGAGGCTCACCGGTTCGTCGAAAGCGGGCACAAGCGCGGCGGCGTCGCAATAACGATTTCGCACGGGGTCTCGACGGATCGAACATGACGGTCTATTCAGGCCCGACTGTCTGATTTGTGAGCCTCTCCGCGGACCTGTTGGTTCGCCTTTCGACTACGCCTTGAA
>Ga0307375_10005230_pt1 | contig 12200 bp, 11 predicted proteins | sample TR1MG_FD_202531 | JGI IMG/M metagenome (GOLD analysis project Ga0307375, IMG submission 202531) | Soil microbial communities from Risofladan, Vaasa, Finland - TR-1 | ecosystem: Environmental > Terrestrial > Soil > Coastal area > Acid sulfate soil | place: Finland: Risofladan, Vaasa | collected... | reverse complement strand
ATTATCTGCTGGTGGTGAACGCGGGGACCAAGGACAAGGACTTTGCGTGGATGCGGAAGCAGGTGGGCGGCTGGCCGGGGATCCACTTGAGCGATTACTCGGCGTACTACTCGCAACTGGCGCTGCAGGGGCCGAGGGCGCTGGAGACGCTGCAGAAGCTGACCAAGGTGGACCTGGCGGGCATCAAGAATTACTGGTTCACGTGGGGCACGGTGGCGGGCACGCCGAATGTGATGATTGCGCGGACGGGCTACAGCGGCGAAGACGGCTTTGAGTTGTACCTGCCCGCGGATGAGGCGACTACGGGGAAGATGTGGGAGGCGCTGCTGGAAGCGGGCGAGGAGTTCGGCATAAGGCCGTGCGGGCTGGGCGCGCGGAACACGCTGCGGCTGGAAGCGGGGATGAGCCTGTATGAGCACGAGATTTCCGAAGAGACGAACGTGCTGGAAGGCGGGCTGGAGCGCTGGCTGAAGCTGGACAAGGGCGATTTTATTGGGCGCGAGGCGCTGCTGGCGGTGCAGGCCGAGGGCGGACCGAAGCGGCGCATTGTGGGCCTGGAGATGGTGGAGCGCGGCATTGGTCGCGACGGGTACCCGGTTCTGTCCCTGGCCGGCGAACGCATCGGCACGATTACATCGGGCTCGCCCGCGCCGTTTTTGAAGACGAATATCGCGATGGCGATGGTGCCGGAGGCGGTGGCGGCGAGCGGCGAGGACGTGCTGGTGGAGGTGCGCGGGAACCCCGTGCGCGCGAAGCAGGTTCCGCTGCCTTTCTATAAGCGGGCGAAGAAGTAAGGAGCGCGCTCAGGCCGGGGCGCTGTGGCCCGTGCACTGCATTACACCAAGAAATCGCTGAAACGGCCCGACGGCCTGCTGAAGCTGGTGCGCGAGTATGCGCGAGAGCTGATGCAGGTGGGTGAGGTCGTGCGCGGCCCAGGCGGCGAGCAACTGCGCGAGGGTGACGGGGCCGAGGGCTGGATGGGTGCCGAGGCGCTCGAAATCCGCAGGCTGCAGGTGGAGATCGACCAGGTCACTCAGGTTGACCTCGCGGATGTGCGCGAACGCCTGCAGAAGCTGCGGCAGGGTTTTGCCCTCGCTCTCGCGGACGTGACCGAAACGGTCAAAGGGCGGGAACGGACGGGACTGGCCGTGCGCAAGAATGTGGCGGGCGCGTGGCATCCAGTCTGTGCGCTCACAGTGGATGAGATGGGCCACCACATCGGAGACTGTCCAGGTGTCGGGGCCTTCGTTGGTCTGGGTCCAGGCTTCCGGCAGATCGCCGAGCAGCGCGGTGAGCGTGGGCGGCGTGCGGCGGAGCAGGGCGATGGTGGTGTCGAGCGAATGGTCCATGGGGAACCTCACGGGGAGCGTGCCGGCGACCATGGTAGCAGCAACACGAGACAACAGAGCAACGGGCCGTGCATCGCGAAATGGACCATTTGCGTGCCGGGGCACGGATTTTGGCAAAATAAATGCTTGACCCTAAGTGAATCACTGGAGTAAAAATTTCCGTTCGCTGAAAGGGGTCTCCATGCGGATTCTCAAGTATGCCCTTTGGGTCGTGTTCTTTGTGGGTATCTATCTGATGGGAAAGATGATCCAGGAGCAGAATCAGAGGTTGGCCATTGCAGTGACCCACCAGGCAACGCCTCCGGAGGGGCTGTGTAAATTTTTCCGGTACACGGGAGAAACGATCCAAGTGGTGGCGGCTGTGTGGGGCTTTCTGGACATGGTGGCTGTGCTGGTGCTGGTGTTCTGAGGCCAGAATTCTGACAGGCGGCGGAGTGCCGCGGGCCAAATGCGCCGAAAGGAAGTGTGCCCCGTTTCCGGGTCCGCACGATGCGGCAGGAACGGGGCACGCGTGTCTCTAGTGGATGGAAAGTCGGGCGGCAGGATCAGACTTGCATGACTTCGGCTTCCTTTTTGCGGCAGAGCTCCTCCATGCGGCGGATCTCTTCGTCGGTCATCTTCTGCACTTCTTCCAGGGCGCGCTTCTCCTCGTCCTCGCTGATCTTTTTGTCTTTGGCGAGTTTCTTCAGGGCGTCATTGCCGTCGCGGCGGACATTGCGGACGGCGGTGCGATGCTCTTCAAGCACCTTGTTGATGTGCTTGACGACCTCGCGGCGGCGCTCCTCGGTCATGGGCGGTACGGGCAGGCGGATGAGCTTGCCGTCGGACTGAGGATTGAAGCCGAGGTCGGAGGAGAGGATGGCCTTTTCAATTTCCTTGAGGACGGTGGGATCCCAGGGCTGGATGAGGATGAGCTGGGCCTCGGGTGTGGAGACCTGGGCAAGCTGCGTGACGGGCGTGAAGGTGCCGTAGTAGTCGACTTTGATCTGGTCGAGCATGTGGACACTGGCGCGGCCGGTGCGGGTGGAGGCCAGACTGGCCTGGAAGCCGGCGACGGCCTGGTCCATGCGGCGCTTGAGATCCGCGGAAAGTTCTTTGAGGGCCGGAATACCGGCCATGGTCGAGACTGCCATAGGGTTTGGTCCTCGCTTCTCCAGTTGCCAACGGCTATTTTACAACCACTTTGGGATGGGGCGCAGTGCGAGACGGGTGCTCAGGCCAGGACGGTGACGCCTGTCGATGCGGCCTGCTCATGCGCGTGGTAGCTGGAACGGACGAGCGGGCCGGACTCGACGTGGCGGAAGCCCATTTTGAGCGCTTCTGCTTTGAGTTCGGCGAACTCGCGCGGGGTGTAGAGGCGCGCCATGGGCAAGTGATCGCGCGAGGGACGCAGGTACTGGCCGATGGTGAGGATGTCGCAGCGGACGCTGGCGAGGTCGCGGAAGACCTGCAGCAGCTCGTGGGTTTCTTCGCCGAGGCCGACCATAACACCGGACTTGGTGCGGCCGGCGGGGTTGAGCTGTTTGGCGTAGCGCAGCAGCTCAAGGGTGCGCTCATAGCGCGCGCCGGAGCGGACGACGCGATAGAGGCGCGGGACAGACTCGGTGTTGTGGTTGAGAATCTCCGGCCGGGCATCGACGACGGTGCGGATGGCCTCGCGGTCGCCCTGGAAGTCGGGGATGAGGACCTCGACTCCGCAGCCGGGAGCCTGGCGGCGAATTTCATCAATGACCATGGCGAAGACGCGGGCGCCGCCGAGGAGATCGTCGTCCCGGTTGACGCTGGTGATGACGGCGAACTGGAGGCCGAGGGCGTGGATGGCTTCGGCCACGCGGCGGGGCTCGTCGAAGTCAATGGGCTCCGGGCGGCCCTTGGGCACGGCGCAGAAGCCGCAGCGGCGGGTGCAGAGGTTGCCGAGGAGCATGAAGGTGGCAGTTTTGTGGTGCCAGCACTCGCCGATGTTGGGGCACTGGGCGCTTTCGCAAACGGTGTGCAGGTTGAGCGAGCGGGCCAGGCGCTTGAGGGCGTGGTAATTTTCTCCCACGGGGGCGCGGGCTTTGAGCCAGTCCGGCTTGGGGGCCGGGGCGGAGCGCACAGCGGAGATTTGTACCAGTTCCATCCGGCCCTCCTCCAGCAGTTGCCTTCGCTTTTATTGTAGTGGCAGCGGAACGCGATGGATTCCGTCCAATGGAACGGAAGTTGGTAGACTTCCCCGGGGGGTCAAAGGGAAATTGGGGAAACGGATGCGGGTGTGGGTGGGATGGATGCTGTGCGCGCTGGTGGGCGTGGGCATGGCGGCGGGCGAGCAGGCACAGCCAGTGCCGAGTGTTCCGCCGAGCAAGGCACAGATGCGGAAGTTGCCGAAGCTCAAGCGGCATCCGGTGGTGGCGCTGACCTTTGACGACCTGCCCGCGGCGGGCGATTTGCACGTGAACCAGACGCGTGTGAAGGTGGCCGAGAAGCTGGCCGATGAGCTGCGCGCGCATCACCTGAAGGGCGTGTACGGCTTTGTGAATGCCAACTCGCTGGAGGGTGACGACGACACGCAGGGGGCCTTGAAGATATGGCTGGCCAAGGGAATGAATATTGGCAACCACACGTACTCGCACCCTTCGCTGACGGACGTGACGGCGGAGGAGTATATCCGCGACATTGCGGAGGATGAGCCGGCGGTGGCCCGCTATGCGGGGAAGCGCGACTGGCACTGGTTTCGCTATCCGTATCTGTGCGAGGGGGACACGCTGGCGAAGCGGCGCGCGGTGCGCGACTGGCTGAAGGAGCACGACTTCCGGATTGCACAGGTGACGCTGAACTTTAACGACGACGACTGGGACGACGCCTACGGGCGGTGCATGGCCAGACACGATGAAGCGTCCGTTGCGTGGCTGAAGAAGAGCTACCTGGAGAATGCCGCGGAATTTCTGCGGGTGGGCCGCGAGGAAGAGCTGATTGCGCTGGGGCACGAGATTCCGAACGTGCTGCTGCTGCACGGGACGGACTTTACCACGGAAATGTTGCCGGAGCTGCTCGAGATTCTGCACCAGCAGGGGTTCCGGTTTGCGTCGCTCGAAAAGGTGGAGCGGAACGCGGCCTACCGGATCGATCCCGACGCGGCCTCAAAGAATGGCGGGACGCTGACGGAGCAGATTATGGACTCGCGCCACCTGACCTATCCGCGGTTTGCACCGCAGCCGGAGGAGAAGCTGGAGAATCTCTGCAAGTAACTTTAGTCAGAAGGAAGTTAGAAGATAGGAAAGGGGAGAAGTTATCGGCCTGCGCCGGAGCTTCTCCCCTTTTTGGTTTGCATGTGTTGCGACTAGGGTTTGGTGTACTTATTCCACCAGGCGAGCCAGCGCTCGTAGCGATCGCGGATGTAACTGGGACGGGTGAAGCCGTGGAACTGGTCGGGGTAGACGACTAACTCGGCGGGTCGGTTGAGGGATTTGAGCGCCTGGTACATCTGTTCGCCGCCGAGCAGTGGGACGTTCATGTCGGAGGTGCCGCCCATGAAGAGCATGGGGGTGTGGACGCGCTTGTCGACCTGAAGGAAGGGATAGCCGAGCTTGATGTACTCCTGCAGGTGGCTCCAGGGCTGGCCGAGTTCCATGTCGTACTGCTGGATGTACTGGTCGAAGCCGTAGAAAGAGATGGGCATGGCGACGCCTGCGCCGCTGATGGCGCACTTGAAGCGATCGGTGCTGGCGACGGAGTAATCGGTAAGGATGCCACCGTAACTCCAACCAGTGACGGCGAGGCGATTGGGGTCTGCGACGCCCATGGCGACGGCCTTGTCGACGCCGGCGAGGAGGTCCTTGACTTCCAGATCGCCCCAGTCGGCAAAGATGGCCTTGGCATAGGCCTGGCCGCGGCCGGAGGAGCCGCGATAGTTGACGTTGAGCTCAGCGTAACCCTTGGTGGCGAGCCACTGGCGGAGAAAGTTGAAGCCGTGCTCGTCCTGGCCGTTGGGTCCGCCGTGGATGAACAGGACCATGGGGACGGGTGAGCCGGATTTGAAATCGGCGGGTTTGGTGAGCAGGCCGTGGACGTCGGTGCCGTCCGAGCTTTTGAACTCGATGCCATCGGTGGGCACGAGGTTTAGCTCGGCGACGAGCGCGTCATTTTGATGGGTGAGCTGGCGGAGATGGCCGCTCTCGAGGGCGTAGACTTCGCCGGGTTTTTCGTCGTCGGTGAAGAGGACAGCGGTGTGGCCGTCAGCCTCATCCCAGGCGGAGACGGAACCCTGTTGGTTGAGGAGTTTGGTATCGCCGGGGCCGGAGAGCTCCATTTGCGCGGGGTACTGGTTGCGATCGTCGGCGACGAGGTAACTGAGCTGGCCGCCGGGCGAAAAGATGGGCGAACGGACGCTGCGGTCGAGCGCGGAGGCAGGGTAGGTAACTTTGCCGTCGAGGGTGACGACGGCCGGCTTGTCCTGCGAGTACTCCAGATACTTGGGCGCGGCGCCCTGGGTGTAAGCAATGGATGTGGAGTCGGGCGACCAGGCGAGATGACCGCCGTCGGGTCCGTCAAAGGTGGTGAGCTTGCGCGGCGCTGTGCCGGCCTTGGCGGCGACGATGAAGACATCGTCGTTGTTGGTGCGGTCTGGGTCGGGGTCTTCATCGCTGACGAAGGCAATCCACTTGCCGTCCGGCGACCAGACGGAATCTTCTTCGTTCACGTCCTTGGTGGTGGTGAGCTTTTCCGCCTTCTTGGTGGCGATGTCATAGAGGTAGAGCGAGTCCCAGTCGTTGTCGCGCAGGTAACCCTGGATGTCCTGCTTGAAGTGGTAGCGGTCCATGACGATGGGCTTGGGGGCCTTGGGCTTTTTGCCTTCTTCAGGCTCGGGCTCGTGCTTTGGATGGAGAGTGAGGAGGAGCTGTTTGGAGTCTGGCGACCAGCTGTAGCCGCGAATGTTCTGGTCTTTGATGGCGGTGAGTTGCTCGGCTTCTCCGCCACGGCGGTCGAGAAGCCAGATTTGATCGCCCTTGGCGGGGCCGGGGCGCGAGGAAAGGAAGCTGATGTAGCGGCCGTCGGGGCTGAACTTCGGCTCGGAGGCGCCCTCTTTGCCGTAGGTGAGCTGGAGGTGGACTTCGCCGTCCCAGCTGACCATCCAGAGGTGGGAGAGGTGCTTGTCCTCTTTGGCATCCACCTGGCCGACGGTGTAGAGGATCCACTTGCCGTCGGGCGAAACGACGGGGGGGCCGACGTTCTGGATGCGGTTCAGGTCGTCGAGGTTGATGTCGCGCTTTTTGGGGGCATCGGCGGCGCGGGCCGGGGTTAAGAAGGCGCAGGCGACGGGGCACAAAAGGCCAATGCAGAGGAGTGTTCGGAGGTTTCCACGCGACATGCAGAGAGGGTACCACGCGGCCCGGCGGGGTCTGGAAGCGGAATCGCGCGGCTAACGGAGGTGGCTGCGGACCTGGATGCGGATGAGGTAGAGAAAGAAGACGAGATTGAGCAGTCCCTGGACGAGTGCGGGAAACTGGTGCATCACGGAGAAGATCCAGAGGTTGTACGCGGCGAGGAGAAAGACGGCGGAAAGAGCAAGGGCCCAGGCCCAGCGCAGCAGCAGCAACAGGCCAAAGCTGGCAGAGATGAAGGCGGCCGAAAGGATGAGGAAGAGCGGCGGATAATGGCCGCCGGAGACCACGCCGAGGATGATGACGGCGGCGAGCACCAGCAGATAGAGACTGATGGCCGCAATGCCGGGAATGGCGAGCAGCTCGCGGCGGGAAGGACGCGAAACTTGGCCGGTGGGCTGCGGTTCGAGATCGGTCATGCATGGGCCTCGCAGGGCTAGAGGGTGCGGAGATAGGCCAGCAGGTCGCGCAACTGGTCGTCTGTGAGGGGAGTGGCGGGCATGGTGCCGTGGCCGTGAAGGATGGTGGCGGTGAGGCGCTCGTCGGTGGGCGGCGCGCCGGAGGGCATGGAAGGCAGCTTGGTGAGGGCCTGCAGGCCGGGGCCATGGAGGCCGGCGGTGGTGGTGGGATAGTGGCAGCGGGCGCACTCTGCGTGGAACACTGCGGCGCCGCGCGCCTCCTGCGGGGTCCACTGGGAGGCGGGCTTGGAGGGCGGAAGAGGGCGGCAGCCCGCGAGGACCAAGGCGAAGACAGAAGCCGCAGAGAGCGCCAAAGCAAAAGGCCGGATTCGCATTTGCCTTCCATTCTATCGGGAGAAGGCAAGAGCTCTGTGGGGGCGATCACAAATGGGGCCAGACGCGAGGATGAGGCCGGACGCGCGCGGCGGATTGCAGGGCCTGAAGCAGATGAGGGGCGGAGGAGTTCGCATCCGCCGCCCCTCTGAACTGGTGCGTTTGTTTGTCAGGGCAACAAGCTGCCGAAGGTTGTGGCGGGCGTGATGCGCGTGCCGCTGAGCGCGCCGGTGAACCAGATGGCCACGCTTCCGTCGGGGTTGTATGCCGTGAGTTTGAAGGATCCGGTGAAGGAGTTTCCGTTGTGACTGAGGACGACCTTCTCGAGTATCTGCGCGCCGCCCTGAGGATTGCCGATGCCGTTGGTTTCGGCGTTGGCGGTGTCATTGCCCTTCCAGGGAATGTGGTTGAGAAAGTAGGTTGACGGTGCGATCTGGGTCCAGACGCCTAGGCAAAAGTTGCCATCCTGCGCGGGGCGGGCGGAGTTCATGATCTCTGTGCCGTCGCTGTGCCATTGCGAAAGGGCGTCGTCGATGACCGTGTCGGGAATGGGGCTGTCGTTCATGGCCTGGGCGGTGAACTTTTCGTGCCACATGCCCACGATGGAGGGGCCGAAGTTGACCCTCACGAGGGAAAGATCCTGGTCGCCCTTTAGGAGCGGGTGCCAGCTCATTGGCTTGACGGCCTTGTAGGAAAGGCCGCACTGGGCAAAGGCGCCGGGGACCGCCGCGCAGCCAAGCAAGAGGGAAACGACCGCCGGCAACAGCTTCCAATTCATTGTCTTCATGTGATGTTCCTCCAAGGCCGGGTTTGCCGGCTTGGACGAGAAGACTCCGAAGCTGCGGGCTGCGCAAGGAAGGGGAGGTAAAGCGTGAGGTGAAGTTTTGGTGAAGCGCCAAATGGCTGAAAACCATCATATTTCGCGGCAATGTCGATGCTATACTTCCCTCGCGTTGGGGGACACCGTGGCTGGACTTGTGTACCTTTTTGGCGATTTCCGGCTGGAGGGAGGCCGATTCGAGCTGCTGCGTGAAGGACGGAGCCTGAAGCTGGAGCGCAAGCCGATGGAGCTGCTTCTGCTGCTGGTGGAGAATCGCGATCGCCTGGTGACGCGGGAAGAGATTACCGAGCGGCTGTGGAAGGGCGAGGTCTACGTCGACACCGAACACGGAATCAATACGGCCATTCGCAAGATAAGGGCGGTGCTGCGGGACGACCCGGAAAAGCCGCGCTTTCTCCAGACCGTGACGGGAATGGGCTACCGGTTTGTTGCGCGGGTGGAGGTGGAGGGTCCGTTGACGGTGCAGGCTCCAGTGGAGGCTCCCCTGGAGCAGACACCGAATGCACAGGCGACCTGGCTCACGGCGAAGAACCGGCTGTGGCTGGCCGGGGGATTGAGCGTGGTGGCGCTTGGGGCGGTGGCGCTGCTGCTGGCCGGTCCGCGGCTGTTTCATCGCGGCCAGACGGCGATTGGCTCGATTGCGGTGCTTCCGCTGGACAATCTGTCGGGCGACCCGAACCAGGATTACTTTGCCGCGGGCATGACCGACGAGTTGATCACGATGCTGGCGAGAGACTCGACGCTGCGGGTAACGTCGCGAACCTCGGTGATGCAGTACAAGAGCGTGCACCGGCCGCTGAAGGAGATTGCGAAGGCGCTCAACGTGGATGCCATTGTTGAAGGCTCAGTGGAGCGCACGGGCGACCACGTGCACGTGACGCTGCAGTTGATTCGTGCGGATACGGACACGCACCTGTGGGCCGACAGCTATGACCGCAACAACAACGACACTTCGACGCTGCCCGATGAAGCGGCGCGGGCGATTGCAGAGCGGCTAAACCATGCCGCGGCGGGCGTAGCACGGGTCCGCTCCATCAACCCGGAAGCTCATGACGATTACCTGCGCGGCCAATACCTCTGGATGGTCGGCCGCAACGAGGAAGCGGGACAGTACTTTCAAAAGGCGGTGGAGATTCAGCCGGATTACGCAGCGGGCTGGGCGGGGCTCTCAGAGTATCTGGACTTGAAAGCGATGAGCGGCGAAGGGAAGACCTTAGAGCTCCTAACGGAAGCGGAAGCCGCGGCGAACAGGGCCGTGGAACTCGACGACTCGCTGGTTCTGGGTCACATCTGTGTGAGCGCGGCGGTTCTTTTCGGTCATTGGGACACGGCCAAAGCTCTGAAGGAACTGGATCGCGCAATTGAGCTCGATCCGCAGAACTCCCAGGCACTGCACCTGAAGGCGAAGATTCTGTGTGCGATGGACCGGTTTGACGATGCGAATGCCGTGCAGGCAAAGTCGACGGCGGCGAATGCCTTCGTGCATCCGGGAGCCCGGGCGGAGATCTTCAACTGCACACGGCAATTCGGTTCGGCGATTCAGGATGCGCAATTGCGCCTGCGGGATTTTCCGACGTCGGGCGATGTGCTGGGGGAACTTGCGGAATCGTATCACTGGACGGGGCACGACAAGGAAGCTGTAGAGTCGCTTGCGCGCATGTTCGCCTCAGAGGGCAAGCCTGAGCTGAGCGAAGCGGCGCGTGCGGCATTTGAGAAGGGTGGATATCGCGCCGTGGTGCAAAGCGAGCTCATCTATTTTGAACGGATTGCGCGAACCACGGGATTCTCGCCGGTCGAACTGTCGCGCTTCCACGCGATGCTGGGGGACAAGAATGAAGCGATTCGACTGCTGCAAGTGGCGGCTGACGCGCATGCGCCGCTGCTGGTCTTCCGGCTGAATGACCCCGCCTACGATGCGCTGCACAACGACCCGCGCTTCAGGGCGGTTGCCCAGCGGGTAGGCCTGCCCTATGAAGGCAAACCTACGGCGACCAACTGACCGCAAAGAAACTCCCATTTGGGCCGGCGGGGCGGAAGTGTCGGCGGAGGCGGAGTGGACCGCAGGGGAAATTGTTGAGCGAATGGGCCCGGGGCTCGTCTTTCTGGCAGAGACGTGCTGGCTGAGAAGCGCCGGTTGAGCAGCGAGCCGAAGCAGGGGTAGCCGCGCGATTCCGATATTCAAATCCTGAGAGGCAGACGATGAAAAAGCTGAAGCAAGCGCGGAGATGGCGCGATATGTGGCCCGGAGGAGTGTTGGCCGGGCTGGGGATGGTGGCGGCGGTTTTGATGATGGGAAGCTTGACGGCGCGGGCGCAGGAGCCGACGGCCAAGGCGCCGAATTCGATTCCGGCCGGGGAGACTTACGCGGTGATTCCGCTCAAGAACATCAAGAACAACCAAGAGGGAAACGACGTGATGACAGCGTTGCGCAATATGCTGGGGCGAGCGCGCATCTATTACGTGTATACGCAGAACGCAGTGGCGATTCGTGGCACGCAGGCGGACCTGGATGTCGCGCGCAAGATGCTGGCAGAACTGGACAAGTCGCCGAAGAGCTATCGGCTGACCTACACGCTGACGCTGCGGGACGGGGGCAAGACCGTGGACACGCGGCGCTTTATGCTGCTGGTGGAGGAAGGCGACCGGATGGAGCTGAAACGGGGTGAGCGCGTGCCGATTGTGACGGGAACTGATGCGAAATCGGCGATGAGCCCCGAGGTGCAGTACGTGGATATTGGTGTAAGTATCTCCGCAATGCTGGACGGCGGGCGGCTGCGGTCCAAAGTGGAAGAGACAAGTATGGCGGAGACAAAGTCGAGCTTGGGGCTGCAGGACCCGGTGATTCACCAGACTGTGCTGCAACAAGTGGTTCCGCTGGTGGTGGGCAAGCCTCTGTTGGTGGGCACGCTGGACCTGCCGAACAGCACGCGGCAGGAAGAGGTGACGGTGACGGCGGAGCTGATGGAGTAGTGGCTATTCCGCGGCGGCGATGGCCTCGCAGATGCGCTCCATGGCCGGGCTCTGGGCCTCGTCGCCGGGGCGATGGCCGTTGACCAGGATGGAGAAGGCGAGGGTCTTGCCGCTGTCGGTTTTCAAGTAGCCGGAGAGGGTGCTGGTCTCGTTGAGGGTGCCGGTTTTTGCCCAGAGGCGGCCCTTCAAGGGCGAGTTGCGGAAGCGGTGGACGAGGGTGCCGTCCACGCCGGCGATGGGGAAGGTGTCTCGCCAGGGCCGGCCCCAGGGTTGCCGCGAAGCATAGGCGAGCAGGTGGGTGAGCGCACGGGGGGCGATGCGGTCATCCATGCTCATGCCGGAGCCGTCGTAAAAGAAGAAATCGTCGTTGGAGACACCGATGTCGTTAAGGAACTGGCGAACGACACGGGTTCCCTGCTCCAGGCTGCCGTCTTTGGCGCAGAGCTTGCCCAACAGGCGCAGAAGCAGCTCGGCGTGCAGGTTCTGGCTGACCTTGTTGGTGACCTTGATGTCTTCCGCGATGGGAACCGAGACGTGGGTGGCGAGGACGCGGCGGCCGTTGAGAGGCGCCTCGACGGTGGTGAGGTCGACGGGGCTGAGGGTGAGGTGCTCGTCGCGCTCGGCGGCAAAGTTGCCGGTGCCGATGGGCAGCCGATGCGCGGAGGTGGAGGAGCCGTGGACCTGAATGCCGCGCAACAGCAGGGCGCGCTGGAAGGCGGCCGCAGTGAACTCGGCGGGATCGTCGACGGCGAGCGAAGTCTCCAAGCCCTGCTCGGGCGCGGTTCCCCAGGCCCGCACCAGCAGGCTGCCGGGCATGCGGGAGAGGCCAGGATGCGCCTCCTGGCCGTGGGGCGCTATGGTGAGGGTACTTTCAAGCGTGTAGTAGTCGATG
>Ga0307375_10005228_pt1 | contig 12205 bp, 6 predicted proteins | sample TR1MG_FD_202531 | JGI IMG/M metagenome (GOLD analysis project Ga0307375, IMG submission 202531) | Soil microbial communities from Risofladan, Vaasa, Finland - TR-1 | ecosystem: Environmental > Terrestrial > Soil > Coastal area > Acid sulfate soil | place: Finland: Risofladan, Vaasa | collected... | reverse complement strand
GTCTGCGTGCCCCAGCCCTTGCGCCAGATGCGACATGTACACCTCGAACTCCTTGGATCCGTCCATAACGCCACCTCGAAAGTAAACGATATGCGTAATATATCACTTTATGACACAGTAAGATTAGGGTGCTACCTAATAGGGGGTGTCTGAGGTACTTGCCGATGATGCTTTCTCCTTGAAAAGTTGAGTCAGTGCTACGGTTCCTAATGTGCGCGGTTTGTGAAAAAAAGCAAAGTGACCCCCTCAATGGAGGGGTGCCCATTGGAGGGGGTCTCAATGGAACGCTTTTGGCGAAAAATTTATTTTGCCAGCCATTGCCATTGGTACGGTATCCAATGGGGAGGGGGAACCGATGCTCCAGCCATTCGCATACGTTTGGAATTGACCCGAACACCCCCAGAGGTCTGGATGATTGAGTTGGATGAAATTGCTGGTTTTGCATTGTTCTGCCTTGGTTGTTGAACGGAGGAGACAGGATGCACTAGTTGGAGCCAAGAGGGAAAGGCCTGTAACTGTTACTGTTACAGTACTGTAAGAGGGCATAAAAAAATAAATATAAATTTTTTGCAGTAACTGTATCGATGCAGCAATTTCATACAGTACGGTAACGGTTACAGTACAGCGCTGTTACCGTTACCGTTACCATTACTGTACCGCCTGTAACGGTATACTTGAAATGCCCTACAATTTGACACTCATATCGTTGCCTTAAAAAGAAATTAAAAAAACTATGGCCAAAGCAGCAAAAGAAAATAAAGACGAACCGTTGGAAAAGCAGCTCTGGAAAGCCGCCGACAAGCTGCGCAAGAACATCGACGCCGCCGAGTACAAGCATGTGGTGATGGGGCTGATCTTCCTGAAATACATTTCCGATTCTTTCGAGGAAATGTTTGCCCGGCTGCAAGCGGGCGAGGGCGAGATGGCCGGGGCCGATCCCGAGGACAAAGATGAATACAAGGCCGAGAATATTTTCTTTGTGCCCTCCGAGGCGCGCTGGTCATATCTTGTTGCCAAAGCCAAGCTGCCCACCATCGGCACCGTGGTGGATGAGGCGATGGACGCCATCGAGAAAGAAAACCCCTCGCTCAAGGGCGTATTGCCCAAAGTGTTCGCGCGACAAAACCTCGACCCCGCCAGCCTCGGTGGGCTGATCGATCTGGTGGGCAACATCGCGCTAGGCGATGCCAAGTCGCGCAGCGCCGATGTGCTGGGGCATGTGTTTGAATATTTCCTCGGCGAATTCGCGCTGGCCGAAGGCAAGCAGGGCGGGCAATTCTACACGCCGCGCAGCATAGTCGAATTGCTGGTGGCGATGCTGGAACCCTACAAAGGCCGCGTGTTCGATCCCTGCTGCGGTTCGGGCGGCATGTTCGTGCAGTCGGAAAAGTTCGTCGCAGAGCATCAGGGCAAGGTCAACGACATCTCCATCTACGGGCAGGAAAGCAACCAGACCACCTGGCGGCTGGCGAAGATGAACCTCGCGATACGCGGCATCGACAGCTCGCAGGTTAAATGGAACAACGAAGGCTCCTTCCTCAACGATGCCCACAAAGACCTCAAGGCCGACTTCATCATCGCCAACCCGCCGTTCAACGTCAGCGACTGGAGCGGCGAGTTGCTGCGCGGCGATGGCCGCTGGCAATATGGCGCGCCGCCTGCGGGCAATGCTAACTTCGCCTGGTTGCAACACTTCGCCTACCACCTCAACCCACAGGGCAAGGCAGGCGTAGTGCTCGCCAAAGGCGCGCTCACCAGCAAGACCAGCGGCGAAGGTGACATCCGCAAGGCACTCATCGCCGACGGCAACCTGATTGACTGCATCGTCAACCTCCCTGCCAAGCTTTTCCTGAATACGCAGATACCAGCGGCGTTATGGTTTATGAACCGCGCCAGAGGCAATGGTCATCCGCGCAATGGCGAAATCCTGTTCATCGACGCGCGTAACCTTGGTCACCTCATCAACCGCCGCACCAAGGAACTCGCGCACGAGGACATCCAGCAAATCGCCGACACTTACCACGCATGGCGCACGGGCGAAGCCGCGTATGAGGACATCAAAGGCTTCTGTGTTTCCGTGCCGCTATCGCGCGTGCAGGAGCTGGACTACGTGCTTACGCCGGGGCGCTATGTCGGCCTGCCTGATGAAGAAGATGACTTCAACTTTGCTGAGCGATTCACCTCGCTGAAATCTGAGTTTGAGGCGCAGTTGCTGGAGGAGGCGAAGCTGAACAAGGCCATTGCTAAGAATCTGGCGAAGGTGCAGGTATGAGTGTGTGGCAGGAAATTAAACTTGGTGAAGTTTCAGAGATTACTTCGAGTAAGCGAATTTTCTACTCCGATTATGTGAGCGAGGGTATTCCGTTTTGGCGCTCTAAAGAGGTTATCGAGAAGTTCAACAGGAAAAAAATTTCAACTGATTTATTTATTACTCCTGAAAAATATTCAGAAATAAAAAATAGGTTTGGTGTGCCACAACCAAACGACATACTTTTGACATCTGTTGGTACTTTGGGTATCCCTTATCTAGTTGAAGATAACGAGCACTTCTACTTTAAGGATGGAAACTTAACGTGGATTCGTAATATCGATGAACAAAGGCTTTCGCCGCAATATTTGTATAAGTGGCTAGCCTCACAGCAAGGAAGAGATTCACTTCGGGAGATTACGATTGGCTCAACACAAGAAGCGCTCACGATTGTTGGCTTAAAAAGCCTCAATCTCTTGTTGCCACCACTTCCAGAACAAAAAGCCATCGCCGCCGTGCTCAGCAGCCTCGACGACAAAGTCGACCTGCTACACCGCCAGAATCAAACCCTAGAATCCTTGGCCGCAACCCTGTTCCGTCAGTGGTTCGTGGAAGAGATTCAGGAGGGTTGGGAGGTGCGCCCGTTAAGCAGCATCGCCAATTTTCTAAACGGTCTAGCTTGCCAAAAACACCCGCCAAAGAATGAACTCGACAAGCTGCCAGTTCTGAAAATCAAAGAATTGAGCAGCGGCATATACGAATCATCGGATTTTGCATCAAGCGAAATTAAGCCTGAATATATCGTCGAAGCGGGCGATGTGATTTTTGCATGGTCTGCATCGCTGATGGTTAAAGTTTGGGGCGGAGAACGTTGTGTCTTGAACCAGCACCTGTTCAAGGTAACCTCGGACGAATTCCCGAAATGGTTTTATCTGATGTGGTGCAAACATCACTTGGCAGAATTCATTTCTATTTCTGCCAGTCATGCCACAACGATGGGGCATATCAAACGCGGTGACCTAGATGCAGCGATGGTGAGCGTACCATCACCAGAGGAATTAAAGTCCATGTCGGAGCAGATGACGTCGTTGCTGGATAAACAGATTTCTATTTCCAAGCAAATCCGCACCCTCGAAACCCTCCGCGACAACCTGCTGCCCAAGCTGATGAGCGGCGAAGTGAGGGTGGCGGCATGAAAGGGCATCACTTGGACACATCGGCGAAACTTCTTGCGTTGCTCGGCTTGCCCGCCGAGAACGAGGTGGTGGAATTCAAGGAGGCGAAGAACGGCTACGATTTCACCAAGCTGGGAAAGTATTTTTCCGCATTGAGCAATGAGGCCAACTTGAAGCGCCGCTCGGCTGCCTGGCTGGTGTTTGGCGTGAAGGATAATCATCAGGTGGTGGGTTCCAGCTTCCGTTTGTCGCGCAAAGACTTGGACAGCCTGAAAGAAGAAATCGCGAACAAGACCACCAACCGGATTACCTTCGTCGAGATTCACGAGGTGCAACATGCGCAAGGCCGCGTGGTGATGTTTGAAATTCCTGCCGCGCCCAAGGGCTTGCCCATCGCATTTGACGGGCACTATTACGGGCGGGATGGCGAGGCATTGTCGCCGCTGAATCTGGAAGAGATCGAGCGCATCCGCGCGCAGGCAACGGCGGAGGATTGGAGTGCGGCGCTGGTTCCGGATGCCGGGCTGGTCGATCTGGATGCGGAGGCGTTGCAAGTCGCAAGGAAAAACTTCAAGAATAAATTCCCGGATAAGGCGGGCGAGGTGGATGGCTGGGACGATGCCACATTTTTGAACAAGGCGAAATTGACCATCAAGGGGAAAGTGACGCGCACGGCGTTGCTGTTGTTGGGTAAGGAAGAGGCTGAGCATTTTCTCTCGCCCGCCGAGGCCAAGATACGCTGGCTGTTGAAGGACGCCCAAGGGAATGATCGCGATTACGCGTTGTTCGGTATGCCGTTGCTGCTGGCCGTGGATAAGGTATACGCCAAAATCCGCAACCTGAAATACCGTTATCTGCGCGAGGGCACGCTGTTCCCGGAAGAGACAGACCAGTATGAGCCGTATGCCCTGCGTGAGGCGCTGAATAATTGCATTGCCCATCAGGACTACACGCTGGCAGGCCGCATCAATGTGATCGAGAAGGATGACAGCCTGACCTTTACCAATCTGGGCAGCTTTGTGCCGGGCGATGTGCAGCGGGTGGTGATGGAAGATGCGCCGGAAGAGCATTACCGCAACCGTTTTCTGGCGACGGCAATGTTTAATCTGAAAATGGTGGATACGGCGGGCGGCGGTATCCGTAAACTTTTCCTGTTCCAAAGAGCGCGGTTTTTTCCGCTCCCCGATTACGATATTTCCGATAGCAGGGTGATGGTGACGCTCACGGGCAAGGTGCTCGACATGGATTATGCGCGTTTGCTGGCCAGCAACGGTGAGTTAACATTCCAGGAGATCATTGCGCTGGATAAGGTGCAGAAGCGTTTGCCGCTGGATGAACACGAAGAGAAATTGCTGAAAGCCAAGGCGCTGATCGAGGGGCGCAAGCCCAATTTCTTTGTCGCAAAGACAATCGCGCAGAAGACAGGGCAGAAAGCGAATTACAGCAAGAATAAGGCGTTTGATAAGCAGTATTACCTCGACCTGATTTGCAAGGCGATTGAGGAGCACGGCTCGCTGACGCGTAAAGATATTGACGAGTTGTTGTGGAAAAAGCTGCCTGATTGGATGGATGAAAAACAGCGCAAGCACCGGGTCACCAATTTGATTACGGAATTACGCAAAGGAAAAAGAATAGAAAACAGGGGGTCTTTTAAAGAGTCCGAATGGGTTCTCTTAAAATGACACTTAAAATGCGATTTAAAAAGAAGCCTAAAAGAAGAGCTGAAATTACGTCGAAAATAATCAATTGGTTATGCCCTACTTTTTGATCCTTTGAAAAAATCTTTTATAAGATAAAACGTCGTCGTGGTTCTTGTTAAGAAATAGTGCGTATAAAAATTTACGAATAAAACGATGAAATTAACGAATAAAATTTCCCGCACAATTTTTAATATCATGTTTTAGAGTGTTTTTTATTCGTAGAAATTTCAATCAAACGAAAGCTTATGAGGAAGAACGTGACAAAACTCACCGAATCCGCTATTGAAGACTTTGCCATCAAGCTGTTTGAACGCTTGGGCTACAGCTATGTTTACGGCCCGGACATCGCGCCCGATGGCGAGCAGCCGGAACGCAGCCATTACGGCGAGGTGTTGCTGGCGGGGCGGCTGGAAGCGGCGCTGAAGCGCATCAACCCGAAGCTGTCGCCTGCGATGTTGCAGGATGCCTTAAAGGAGGTGCAGCGCATCCATTCGCCTGACTTACTGGCAAACAACGAGGCGTTCCATCGCCTGCTGACCGAAGGCGTGAAGGTGAGCCGCCAACAGGAAGGCAATCAGCGCGGCGATCTGGCATGGCTGATAGACTTCGCCCATCCCGAGAATAACGAGTTCGTCGTCGCCAATCAGTTCACGGTGATAGAAAACCACCAGAACAAACGTCCCGACCTAGTGCTGTTCGTTAACGGCATTCCGCTGGTGGTGATTGAGCTGAAAAATGCCATCGACGAAAACGCTACGATCAGGTCTGCTTACCAGCAATTGGAGACATACAAGCAGGCCATTCCCGCGCTGTTCACCAGCAATGCCTTGCTGGTGATTTCCGACGGGTTGGAAGCCAAGGCCGGTTCGCTCTCTGCGGGCCTGAGCCGTTTCATGGCATGGAAGAGCGCGGACGGCAAGGCGGAGGCTTCGCATCTGGTAAGCCAGTTGGAGGTGTTGATCAACGGCATGCTGAACAAGGCGACGCTGCTGGATTTGCTGCGCCATTTTATCGTGTTTGAAAAGAGCAAGAAGGAAGACCCCAAGACCGGTGTGATCAGCATCAGCACGGTGAAAAAACTCGCGGCCTATCACCAGTATTACGCGGTGAATGCGGCGGTGGCTTCGACGCTTAGAGCCGCCTCCGGGGATGCAGCGGATTCGGCTGGGGACTTGCGCGTGGAGCAGTCACCTGCAAGCTACGGCCTGCCCGGTGTGACGCAACAACCCAAGGGCGACAAAAAGGCGGGCGTGGTGTGGCATACGCAAGGTTCGGGCAAGTCGCTGTCGATGGTGTTTTACACCGGCAAGATTGTGCTGGCCTTGGATAACCCGACCGTATTGGTGATTACCGACCGCAACGATCTGGACGATCAGTTGTTCGATACTTTTGCCGCCTCCAAGCAACTGTTGCGGCAGGAGCCAGTGCAGGCGGCGGATCGCGGGCAGTTGAAGGAGTTGCTGAAAGTAGGATCAGGCGGAGTGATCTTTTCCACCATCCAGAAATTCCAGCCCGACGAGGGCAATGTGTACGAGCAGTTATCCGACAGGCGCAACATCGTGGTGATCGTGGACGAGGCGCACCGCACGCAATACGGCTTTAGCGCGAAGACGGTGGACGAGAAGGATGCCAAAGGCGAGGTGATCGGCAAGAAGGTGGTTTACGGCTTCGCCAAATACCTGCGCGATGCGCTGCCCAGCGCGACTTATCTGGGCTTTACCGGCACGCCGATTGAAAAGACCGATGTGAATACCCCGGCGGTGTTCGGCAACTATGTGGATATCTACGACATCGCGCAGGCGGTGGAGGATGGCGCGACGGTGCGCATCTATTACGAGAGCCGCTTGGCAAAAGTTGGCTTGAGCGAAGAAGGAAAAAAGCTGATTGCCGAATTGGACGAAGAGTTGGATCAGGAAGACCTGACCGATACGCAGAAAGCTAAGGCTAAGTGGACGAAGATGGAGGCGCTGATCGGCAGCGAGCAGCGCATCAAGAATATCGCCAAAGACATCGTGGCGCACTTCGAGGCGCGGCAGGAGGTATTTGCGGGCAAGGGCATGGTGGTGAGCATGTCGCGGCGCATTGCCGCAGAGTTGTACAAAGAGATTGTCGCGCTCAAGCCTGAGTGGCACTCGGACGATTTGAACAAGGGCGCAATCAAGGTGGTGATGACGGCAGCTTCCAGCGATGGCCCGCTGCTGGCGAAACACCACACCACCAAGGAGCAGCGCAAGCAACTGGCCGAGCGGATGAAGAACGACGACGACCCGCTCAAGCTGGTGATCGTGCGCGATATGTGGCTGACCGGCTTCGATGCGCCGAGCATGCACACCCTCTATATCGACAAGCCGATGAAGGGCCACAACCTTATGCAGGCGATTGCGCGGGTGAACCGGGTATACAAGGACAAGCCAGGTGGTTTGGTGGTGGATTATCTGGGCATTGCGGCAGACCTGAAAGAGGCGCTGTCGTTCTATTCCGATGCGGGCGGCAAGGGCGACCCTGCTCTGGCGCAAGAGCAGGCGGTGAGCTTGATGCTGGAAAAGCTGGAAGTGGTGTCGGCGATGTATCACGGCTTTGCCTATGAGAATTATTTCGAGGCGGAGACATCACAAAAGCTTTCGCTGATTCTGGCGGCGGAAGAACACATCCTCGGGCTGGAGGATGGCAGGAAGCGCTATATCAACGAGGTGACGGCGCTCTCGCTGGCGTTTGCCATCGCTGTGCCACACGAGCAGGCGATGGATGCCCGCGACGAAGTGGGATTTTTTCAGGCGGTGAAAGCGCGCCTCGCCAAGTTTGACGGCACGGGTGCGGGGCGCAGCAATGAAGAAATCGAAACTACCATCCGGCAGGTGATCGACAAGGCGCTGGTGTCGGAACAGGTTATCGACATCTTCGATGCGGCGGGCATCAAGAAGCCGGATATTTCGGTGTTGTCCGAAGAGTTTCTGGCTGAGCTAAAAGGTCATGTACACAAGAACGTGGCGCTGGAAGTATTGAAGAAGCTGCTCAACGACGAACTGAAAGCCCGCGCCAAAAAGAATCTGGTGCAGAGCAAGAGTCTGATGGAAATGCTGGAAAACGCCATCAAGAAATACCATAACAAGGTGCTTACCGCCGCCGAGGTAATGGAAGAGCTGATCAAGATCAGCAAGGAGATTGTTGCATCTGACGCCGAAGCTTTACACATGGGCTTGAGCGATTTTGAGTATGCGTTTTATACAGCGGTAGCCAATAACGCCAGCGCAAAAGAGCTAATGCAACAAGACAAGCTGCGCGAACTAGCTGTCGTGCTGACTCAGCGGGTGCGCGAGAACGCTTCGATAGACTGGACGATCAAGGAAAGCGTGAAGGCTAAACTGAAAGTGATTGTGAAGCGCACCCTGCGCCAGTTTGGTTACCCGCCGGATATGCAGCTACTCGCCACTGAAACGGTGTTGAAGCAGGCTGAGATGATTGCGGATGAGTTGGCGGCTTAATTACTATTTTTTATAGTTTTTACGTCTAACTAATACGTAACTGTACTAAGCGCGCAGTGGAATTACTTTTGCACCTGCTTCAACTTTGTCGAGATGGTCAGCCCACTGTTGCATGATGCCGCGCCGCTCTTCAAAGTATGTGGTGCGGACATAGGCTGCAGCCGTCTGGTTCTCAAGCGCATGGGATAGCATCGCCTCTAACACTTCCCACCTGTGCCCCATATCACCTAGTATTGAGCGGGCAAGGCTTCTAAAGCCATGGCCTGTCATCTTGCCTTTGTAGCCTATGGTTTCGATGATCTTCAATACGGTGTTTTCGCTTATGACGCGTCCTGCGCTGTTGCGGTTTGGGAATACATATTCGCCTTGTCCTGTGATCGGGTGCAGGTCGCGAAGTATCTTGACGGCTTGCGCGCATAACGGCACTGCATGGGGATTGCGCTTGTCGCCCTTGCCCTTTCGCCCAATTTGTTCCGCTGGAATAACCCAACATCCTGCATCCAAGTCGAAGTCCGCCCACTTTGAAAATCGCACTTCACTGGTGCGAGTGGTGGTCAGCATCAGCAGGCGCAATGCGGCTATGGCAATCAGTGAAACTTTTGCCTTGGCCTGATAGGCCGATACAGCGCGCAGGAATTCCGGTAGTTCAGCAGGAGCTATGCAGGCAAAGTGTTCCACCTTCGGACGGTCTGCTAGTGCCATGCGGATTTCAGCCGGATTATATTTAGCGCGCCCTGTGGCGATTGCATACTTGAATACCGTGCTTATAGTTTGAAGCAGGCGATCCCTTGTCTCGAATGTTCCGTTCGTTTCTACCGTTCGCATGATGCCGACCAATTCCATAGGATCGATATCGGTAATAGGTCGATTACCGATGACTGGCAGAGCGTACTTTTCCAAGTTGCCCATCCACTGTTTGGTGTGGCCGGGTGTCCACATGGGCGATTTAATCTTGTGGAATTCGGTGGCAAGCGTGGCGAAGCTGCCGTCGCTGGCAGTCTGTAAAGCTCTATTGACTGCCTGCTTTGCCGCTTTTTTAATTGCGCTAGGGTCGCCACCGTTCGCCAGTAGCTTCCGAGCCTCCTCGCGGCGTTCGCGGGCTTGGGATAGTGAAACGTCAGGATATATGCCGATTGCCAGCAGCTTTTCTTTTCCGCCGATACGATATTTGAGCCGCCAGAATTTTGAACCGGTATCCTTTACCAGTAGATACAGGCCGCCGCCGTCAGCCATCTTGTAATCTTTGGCTTCGGGCTTTGCTTTCTTGATTGCCATTTCGGTCAGTTTGCTCATGCGCTCGCCTTTGGGGGTATCGTGTAGTTCATCTGGGGGTACATTGTCTAGGATACCCCCAGATGAAGCAAGCTTCGGTGAGATTGATTGATACCGCTTGAGCAACAAAAAACCCGCTAAAGCTATATGCAGTGCGGGTTTAAGGGATTGCTTGAGACTGAGTGAGAATAGGCCTTGGCGGAAGCGGTGAGATTCGAACTCACGGAGGACTCTCATCCTCGCTAGTTTTCAAGACTAGTGCCTTCAACCACTCGGCCACGCTTCCTAGTTGTTTGTCCGGCAGTTTTGTGCGCCTGTGTTGGACGCGCTTGCCGGATATTCAAGGGCGCGCATTTTGAACCAAGCTGCCCTTCATGTCCAGAAACAATCTACCTTCTCACACAGTCTGCCCAGTTGTTGGGGGTTTCATACAGGCGCACTTGTTCGAGGCGCAGATGGTTGCCGTAGGTGTCCTGGTAGGCGGCACTGAGTATGTTGAAGGCAGTCTGGGCGAGGTTTTCCGCGGTCGGCACAACATCAAGTATCACGGTCTTGTGATTCGGTATTGTCGCCAGGAAATCACACACCGGTTTGTCGCCGCGATATGCCAGGAAGGCGTGATCCCACGTGTCCACCAGTTTTTCATTGGCGATGCGTTTGACATCCGAAAAGTCCATCACCATGCCCTGTTCGGACAGGCCTTCGCTGGTGATGATGTCCCCGGACAGCGTGATCTCGATCGCATAGCGATGGCCGTGCAGGTGTTTGCACTGGCTGTTGTGGTTGGGGATACGATGCCCTGCATCGAATTCCAGGCGGCGGGTAATAAACATGTCGGTTTGGTTGTATTGGGTGCTGCGGATTATACCCTGTCAGATTTTAAAGCCCGCCGCGCGTTGCAGAAATTCACGCTGGGCGTCACCGCCATCCGCCACGCCATAGCGTAACGCGCTGTAGCGTGTGGCAAGGTCAAGGATGGTGCGGGCGAGTTCGGGGCGGGCCGCGGCGACCCGCGCAGCGTAGTCCAGTGCGCCTTCATGAGCGGCGCGCGGCAATCCGGCGCCGGCCAGTCTGCGACACAATCTGAGCCATGCGGCTTGCACTTTGTCGGGCCGGCCGGTGTACAGGTGGCGCAGCATGAACAGCGCAAATATTGCGATCACCAGCCCGATACCGGCCGACATGTTCAGTGCCATCTTCTGCCAGGTGATGGACTCCATGCCGAGACGGGTCAGGAATGCGAATTGGCGCTCGCTGTCGTAGCCCAGCACCCATTGGTTCCACTGGTTGGCGAGCGCGTCCAGGTTGAAACGCAGATCGCGCAGCCATTGCGGCGGGTTGCGCTCCATGAACGGCAGGGCGGCTTTGTCGGACAGGGCTGCAGACAGGCCGCGCTCCACCCGGTCCGGGGCGATGGCGCCGGTCGGGTCGACGCGCACCCAGCCTTGTCCGGCCAGCCACACTTCCGCCCAGGCGTGGGCATCGGACTGGCGCACGATGTAGTATTTGCCGACAGCGTTGTATTCGCCGCCCAGATAGCCGGTCACCACGCGTGCCGGGATGTTTGCGGCACGCATCAGGAACACGAAAGCAGAGGCGTAGTGCTCGCAGAATCCCTGTTTGGTGGTGAACAGAAAATCATCGATGCTGTTGACGCCGAGCGGTGGTGCTTCGAGCGTGTAGACAAAACCCTGTTTGCTGAAATAGGCAAGGGCGGTGCGTACGATATCGGCATCATCCCTGTTCCCGGCACGCCATTCCGCCGCCAGTTGCCGGGCGCGGGGATCGAACTGCCCGGGCAGTTGCAGGGCGCGCTGGAGCTGCCGCGCGGATTCCTGCAGGTTGGCGTGATAGACAAGATACGAACGCGCCGTATAGCGCAGCCGCGCATTGACCGGCTCTTTGCTTAATAACTGAAAGTCATCTGTCAGGGTGGCCGGAATCGACAGCTTGTCCGGCACATCGAGCGCAAACAGCCAATGCTTGTTGTGCGGTTCCAGCGTGACCACGTAATCGGCGGGCTGGCCGAGCTGGGTGAATTTCGGCGCGACCGGATACGGGGATCTGCCCGGGGACCAGGCGCGCCCGTCGAACTGCCACAACACCGGCCCGCGCCAGTACATCTGGTCGGGGCGCGGCGGCTGGCCGTTAAATGAAACGCGAAACGCGACCGCTTCGGACAGGCTCAGGCGGCTCAGGCTACCCGGCGACATATGGTCATCCAGCCCGGTGCTGGCATAGGCATCCTGCGGCAAGCCCCACAACGGTCCCTGCACGCGCGGAAACAGGATGAACAGGATCAGCGTCAGCGGCAGGGCTTGCAGCAGC
>Ga0307375_10005227_pt1 | contig 12208 bp, 11 predicted proteins | sample TR1MG_FD_202531 | JGI IMG/M metagenome (GOLD analysis project Ga0307375, IMG submission 202531) | Soil microbial communities from Risofladan, Vaasa, Finland - TR-1 | ecosystem: Environmental > Terrestrial > Soil > Coastal area > Acid sulfate soil | place: Finland: Risofladan, Vaasa | collected... | reverse complement strand
TGATGTGGTGTATTGAAGATTGTGTAATCGGATGTCCGGCAATTTATTGAACCGCGCTTCGCGCTCAATTAAAATCCCCGCAAGCTTTGCTACCACAATGTTATTTTATGTTAAGAGAGAGACCTTTACATGCAAATCGATCCACTCCAACACGCCGCCCCCGACAACTACAAGCTGCTGACCAACCTGGTGGTGCCGCGCCCGATCGCGTGGGTCACCAGCCAGAATGCCGATGGCGTGGTCAATCTCGCGCCGTTCAGTTTTTTCAACGCGGTCAGCGGCAACCCGATCTACCTGATCGTCAGCGTCGGCGTGAATGACGCGGGGCAGATGAAGGACACTGCGAAGAATATCCTGGCCAGCGGCGAATTCGTGGTGAACATGGTGACCGAGGAATTGTTCGACGCGATGAATATCTCGGCGGCGGATTTTCCGGAAGGGGAGAGCGAGCTGGCTGCAGCCAATCTGCACACCGCGCCATCCGTCAAGATCAAGCCGCCGCGAATGGCGGAGGCGCAGGCCAGCATGGAGTGCAAGCTGCACAGCTCGCAATTGCTGGGCAAAAATACGCTGATCATCGGCGAGGTGGTGATGTTCCATGTGGCCGACCATCTGATGGGCCCGCGCATGCATATCAATAATTTCGCACCCATCGGCCGTCTGGGTTCGCCCTCGGTTTACTGCCGCACCACCGACCGCTTCGACGTGGCGCGGATCAGCTATGCGGAGTGGGTCGAGGGTAAGGAATAACCGAATTACAATAGCCTGGCGATGTGTAACACATTGTTGGTTTCGTCATCTAAAGGTTGTAGAGGGCGTTATTGGTCCCATGGCAGTTGATTGGCAATTGCCAATAAACAGTAATTCGGGAGACCACATGATGAATCGCACAACGCGCACTACCATTCTATTTTCCGCTGCCTTGTTGTTCGGTGGCATGGCTGCCAGCAGCTATGCTGCCGAAGGACAATTCGACAAGACCCATCCACGACGCGAGCAGGTAAACAAGCGTATCCACAAGCAGGACAAGCGCATCCACCGGGAAGTCAGGGAAGGTGATATGTCCAAGGCAAAAGCGGCCAGACTGCACCGGAAGGATCGCCATATTCGCAAGGAAGAACGCGCGATGGCATCGAAGCATGGCGGCCACATCACCAAGGCGGAAAAGCGCAAACTGAACCGGCAGGAAAATAACGTCAGCAAAAAGATCGGGTCGTAACACAACGACGTTGACCGGAACCCTGTTTCAGGGCGTGTGAATGTGGCGCCCGGGTTCCGGTTCGCGTCTGTCGTGTTCTGCCGCTTCAGAATTCGATGATGCAGGCCAGTGCGGTTTGCGCGCTGAACAATAAGAGATTACGTTCAGGCACGAATGTGCCGGCATTCGAACGAGTTTGAAAACCCCCTCCTGTTTATCCCGGCATCATCCGCCCCGGTATTAAACCCGCTATTTCCGCTGCTCCACCCAAGTTTCTTGGGCAAGGTTACAATCCGCACCGCATCTTTTGCAGTTAACTCCGCCGGGAACTGGGAATGAACGCAATAAAGTACGCGCTGCTCGGGTTGTACGGCCTTATCGGGATGCTGATCTCGATTTTCGGGCCGTTCCGGATGCCCTTTGCCGAGTCCCTCGCCAAGCAACATTACCGCTATGCGTTCGGCGCTGTGCTGATCGCCCTGATGATCGTCCCGCTCGCGGTCATCGTGTTCATGCTTTCGTTCAACGCGAACCATTTCAAGACGCAGATCATCCAGTATGTGAAGAACCATACCCAGCGCGAGCTGGTGTTGCAGGGCGACATCAAGATGACGTTTTTCCCCAAGCTGGGGCTGGACACCGGCAAGATGCTGCTGAGCCAGCGCAACAGCGCGAGCGAATTCGCTTCGGTCAACGATGCACGGCTGTATATCGCGTGGCTGCCGTTGCTGAAAAAGCAGCTGGTGTTCGATCATGTCGAAATCGACGGCGCGCGCGTCAACCTGACACGCTTCAAGGACGGTACGACCAATTATGACGACCTGCAGATCCGCGATGAAAAGCTGGCGCCGTTCACGTTCGATATCGACGGCATCCGCGTCACCAATTCTTCGGTCAATTGGCAGGACGAGATGAAATGGCAGCGCGTTGCGTTGCAGGATGTGGAGATCGAAACCGGCCGGTTGGCTGACTCCGTGCCGGGCAAGCTGAAAGCGAGTTTTCATCTCAGTTCGGAAGCGGCGCACAGCGATTCGGTGGTCGATCTGAAAAGCCGCTTCTATTACGACCGCAAGGCGGGGCATTACGAGTTTGCCGATATCGCGGGCACACTCGGCGGCACCGCGGGAGGATTCAGCAAAATCGCCCTGAACTTCAAGGGCGGCCTGAATTTCTATCCAACCCGGCAATTGCTGCTGGCCGAAAACGTTGTCGTTTCGGCGACCGGCAATTATGGACAGCGCAGCATAGACGCGAAGCTTGAGCTGCCCAAGCTGCAATCCGCGAAGGGGGTACTGAGCGGCAGCGACCTCGCGCTCGATGCGACGGTGTCGCAGTTCGACGAGAAGTGGACCACCGCGGTACAGGTTCCGTCATTCGCTTCCGCCAGCAGCGTGCTAAGCACGGCGCAAGTCAAGGCCGATATCGCGTTCAAGGGCGACGGGCGCACGCTGCAGGGCAAGCTCACCAGCCCGGCCAGTCTCGATTATTCATCCGGATCCAGGCTGCAGTTCAATGCGATCGCGCTGAACCTGACGGCCACCGATCCGATGCTGGCGGCCGGGCTGGCCGCGACCGCGACCGGCAGCCTGCAAGCCGATCTTGCCGAAGGTAATGCGCATCTTTCCTTCAAGGCGAATATCGACGACAGCGCGATCACCGGCAAGGTGGCGCTGCTGGATTTCAAGGAACCCGCCTACACCTTCGACCTTGCGGTCGACCGGCTGCCGCTGGAACGCTATATCTCGGCAGACTGGATAAAACACTACCAGAATGATGCGACGCTGATCGATCTGGGCTTCCTCAAGGATGCGCAGATACAGGGTACGCTGCATGCAGGCGAGATCAGCACGGCGAAATTCCGCGCCAGCGGGCTGGCAGCGAACATCAAGATCGAGCAATCCGCGTTGACCATCGCGCCGCTCATCGCCAGGATGTATGGCGGCGCGCTGAGCGGGAGCATCAGTGCGGCCGCGCAGGGCACACCGCAAATCGGGATCAAGCAGAACCTCGTTGGTTTTCAGATGAAGGCGCTGCTTTCCAATACCGCCAACGCCGGAAAACTGGAGGGCAAGGGCGACCTTGTGCTGGACCTCGGCGCGGAAGGCGGCAGCATCGGCGCGCTGCGCAAGTCGATGAACGGCACCGTCTCGCTTGCGCTGTCGCGCGGTTCGCTGGAGGGTATCGACATGCGCACCGCGCTGATCAGCGGCAACGACGATCTGGGCACCACCAATGCACCGCGCGTGCATGAAACCCGGCTCAGCGAGAGCACCGATTTCTCTAACCTGAATGCGGTGTTCAACATCGCGGATGGCAGCGCCCGCGGCAACAGTTTCGATTTGCGATCGCCGCTGTTCCGCATCGCGGGCGATGGCGATTATTCGCCCGACTCCGGCAGCATTGATTACCGGCTCGCCGCCACCGTCAGTTCAACGCTCAAGCGGCGCAGTGCCGGAGAGTTGGCCGAGCTGAGGGGTGTCACTGTGCCGGTCAGGGTGAGCGGACCGTGGGCTGCGCCGGGCATCGCGTTGAATTTTGCGGCGGCCAGCGGCGAGATTGTCACCAAACGGATCGAGGCCAGGGTTGCGGCCGAGCAGGCGGTGAAGGCAGCAGCCGAGCGTGCAGCCGAGCTTGCGCAAGCAAAAAAAGCCGCAGCGGTCGCCAGGAAGCCGGCAAAAAAACGGCCGGTCAAAAAGAAGCCGGCCAATACAATAAAGAAAAAGGTGACGGCAACCGGTTAACCTGAAAATTCCTAAGTGGATTTTGTAGGAGCACTAAAAGCAGGCAATCTGCTATCTGCTGAAGCAGATGCAGAATTGGATGCAGAATTGGCACCGGGCCATGCCCGCGATTGTTTGTTTGTTCGCGGGCATGGCCCGCTCCTACAGCTGATGCCTATTCCACGCTGCCGAATGACGGGTCGCTGGAATAGGGCGGCAGCGGCAAGCCGGCAATACGGCTGGCCTGGCTGACCGGCCCGCCGGGAAACAGCTCGTAAAGGACGCTGCGCCCGCGCCCATCGGTGAATTTTTCTTCCAGGTCGCCCATGATCTCGCGTGCGCTTTTGGCGTCGCCGTGCGCGCGGTAGCGTTCGCGCAGGAAGTTGATAATCGCCCAATGTTCATCGGTGAGAACAAGCCCTTCGACTTCCGCCACTTGCTTTGCGAACAGCGGCGACCAATGCGCGAGGCCGAACATGTTGCCTTCCGGATCGTTAGGGTTGTTGGTGGCTTTGTTGATGTCCAGCATGATGGGTTCCTCCTTTTGAGTTGGTCACCCAAGTTCGATGCGTGACAGCAACAAAAGTTTTCGGATATTTTCGTGCCACCCTACCGGGTTACGGTAACTATGTAATTAATAACAGATACGCGCGCAAGCGAGGGGAAATCGCTGCAACAGCCAGTAGAAACCTGACCAAATCTCTGGGAGAATGTCCGCCGACACAAGGAGGGATGTATGGACAGCGTCGATCTTTCTGTACTGAAAATCCTGCGGGAATGGCAGGCCGGGGACCAACCGATGTGGCTGGTGACGGTGGTGGAAACGTTCGGCTCCAGCCCGCGTCCGCCGGGCGCGATGTTCGCGTTGCGCGGCGACGGCCAGGCAGTGGGCTCGGTGTCGGGCGGCTGCATTGAGGATGACCTGGTGCTGCGCGCGAAGCGCGGCGAATTGCCGGTCGATCGCTGCGAGGTGCTCACCTTCGGTGTCACCAGGGAAGAAGCCAGGCGTTTCAGGCTGCCGTGCGGCGGCGTGATACGCGTGGTCGTTGAGCCGGTGCATATCCGCGAGACTGTACAAATCCGGGAAGCGGCACAAAAACGCGACTGGGTGGAGCAGGTGCTGCAACTGGTCCAGGCACATCGGCTGGTCAGGCGCACACTGCATTTCGATTCATTGCAGGTTGAGCTGGACGACGCCCGCCGTTCAGACAACCTTTCCTGCGACGGTACAACATTGGTCACGGTGCATGGCCCGCGCTGGCGCTTGCTGATCATCGGTGCCGGACAGACCTCCGCTTATCTCGCGCGCATGGCCCAGGCGCTGGATTACCAGGTATTCGTCTGCGATCCGCGCGCGGAGATGCGCGCAACCTGGGATGTGCCCGACACTGCGTTGAGCGGCGAGATGCCGGACGATGCGGTGCTGGCACTGCAGGCCGACAACTCGACCGCGATCATCGCGCTGACCCACGATCCCAAGCTGGACGACATGGCGCTGCTGGAGGCGCTGAAATCGCCGGCGTTTTATGTCGGCGCGCTCGGCTCCCGGGCAAACAATGCCAAGCGCCGCGAGCGGCTCGCGCTGTTCGATCTCACCGCCGGGGAAATCGCCCGGCTGCACGGTCCGGTGGGCTTGCATATCGGCAGCCGCACGCCGCCGGAAATTGCGGTTTCCATACTCGCGCATTTGATCCAGGTTCGAAATCAAATGGCATGCCATGACCAGCCGGACAAATCCGCGGTTGCCCTGCAACCCGGCAACCAAACGCTATCCATCAATCAAGCTCGATCCAACACGCAGGAGGTGTGCTCATGATCACGTTAACCATCAACGGAACCAAGACTGAAATCGATACCGACCCGGGTACGCCATTGTTATGGGTGCTGCGCGACACCCTGCAACTGACCGGCACCAAGTACGGCTGCGGCATCGCGCAGTGCGGCGCATGCACCGTGCACCTGGATGGCCGCGCGGTGCGCTCGTGCGTGACGCCGGTGTCGATGGCCAACGGCAAACAGGTCACCACGATCGAAGGGCTGGCCGACACAGCGCTGGGCAAAACGGTGCAAGCCGCGTGGCAGGAAGTGGATGTGCCGCAATGCGGATACTGCCAGTCCGGACAGATCATGTCGGCCACTGCGCTGCTGATGGAGAATCCGCATCCCAGCGAAGCGCAGATCAGCGACGCGATGGACGGCAACCTGTGCCGTTGCGGCACTTACAACCGCATCCGCTCGGCGATACAGATGGCGGCGGAACAGGCCGCCAAGAAAGGAGGTGCCGCATGAAAACCCGGATCGAAACAAAAATGAATAGCGCGGTTGCCCGGAATCGGGATGTGTCGAATCCATCGCGCCGCAAGTTCATCAGGGACTCAGCCGCATTGGCGGGCGGTCTGGTGATCGGTTTTTACCTGCCGGGCAAAGGCGGCCGCGCCTACGCCGCCGGAGCGCCGCCGAAGGAAGTCTATCCGCCCAACGCGTTCATCCGCATTGCGCCGGATGACAGCATCACCATCGTGGTGAACAAGTCGGAGATGGGGCAGGGTGTTTACACCTCGCTGCCGATGCTGATCGCCGAGGAACTGGAAGCCGACTGGAGCCGCATCAGCGTGGTGTCCGCCCCGGTGGCCGCGGTGTACAACCGCCCGGGCATGGGCATGCAGATGACCGGGGGCAGTTCCAGCATTCCCTCGTCGTGGGAACAGCTCAGGCGCGTCGGCGCGAGCGGCAGGATCATGCTGGTCCGCGCCGCGGCGCAGCAATGGGGTGTGCCGGAAGGCGAATGCCATGCCGAGAACAGCCGGGTGATTCATGCCAGGAGCGGCAAGACTGCAAGCTACGGCGCGCTGGCCGATGCGGCGAACAAGCTGCCTCTGCCCGAGCATGTGGTACTGAAGTCGCCCAGGGATTTCAAGATCATAGGCAAGCCGACCCCGCGTCTCGATACACCGGCCAAGATCAACGGCACCGCGCAGTTCGGCATGGATGTCTATCTGCCCGGCATGCTGACGGTGCTGATCGCGCGCAGCCCGGTGTTCGGCGGCAAGGTGAAACACTTCGATGCGACCGAGGCGCGCAAGGTGGCCGGCGTGCAGGGCGTCTACCAGGTGCCGACCGGAATTGCGGTTGCCGCATCCGGCTTCTGGCCCGCGAAGACCGCGCGCGACTTGCTGACGATCGAGTGGGATGAAGGGCCGGGCGCGGCGCTATCCACACCAAAAATGTTTGCGGAATATCTGGAGCTGGCAAAAACACCGGGCGCTGTCGCGCGCAAGGATGGCGATCTTGCCAAGGGCATGAAGGAAGCGCACAAGACGGTCAGCGCGGAGTATGAAGTGCCCTATCTCGCGCATGCCGCGATGGAGCCGCTCAATGTGGTGGTGGACCTCAAGCCCGAACACTGCGTGATCTGGACCGGCACGCAGATGCAGACCATGGACTGCGACATGGCGGCCAAGACCGCGGGGCTTAAACCGGAGCAGGTGGAAATCCATACCACCTTCCTCGGCGGCGGTTTCGGCCGGCGCGCCAATCCGCACTCGGATTTCGTGATCGAGGCGGTGCAGGCGGCAGTGGCAATCAAACAGCCGATCAAGGTGGTGTGGACGCGCGAGGACGATACGCAGGGCGGCTATTACCGCCCGATGTGGGCGGACCGCATCGAGGCGGGCATCGCGAAGGACGGCAAGCCGGTGGCGTGGGCGCACACCATCGTCGGCCAGTCCATCGTTGCCGGCACGCTGTTCGCGGGCTTTATCGTGCACAACGGCATCGACGCCACCTCGGTGGAGGGCGCGGCCGATGTGCCCTATATGATCCCGAATTTGCAGGTCGATCTGCACACCACCAGCAACGAGGTGCCGGTGCAGTGGTGGCGCTCGGTCGGCCATTCGCATACCGCGTTCGTGGTCGAAACGATGATCGACGAACTGGCGCATCTCGCGAAAAAGGATCCGGTCGCGTACCGGCTGGAATTGCTGCCTGCGGATTCGCGTTACCGCGGTGTGCTGCAACTCGCGGCGGAAAAAGCCGGCTGGGGCAGGAAGAAATTGCCGGCCGGCCATGCCTACGGTGTCGCGGTGCACAAGGCGTTTGACAGCTATGTGGCCGAGGTCGCCGAGGTGTCGCTGGAAAAAGGCAAGATCCGCGTGCATAACATGGTCGCCGCAGTCGATTGCGGCCAGGTCATCAATCCGGACGGGGTGCAGCAGCAGATCGAAAGCGCGATCGTCTACGGACTCTCCGCGGCATTGCACGGTGCGATCACGCTGGACAAGGGCCGCGTGATGCAATCCAATTTCAACGACTATGTGCCGCTGCGCTATTCGGAAATGCCGCGCGTCGAGGTGCATCTCGTCGCCAGCCACGAGGCACCCACCGGCCTCGGCGAACCGGGCTTGCCGCCAATCGCGCCGGCGGTGGCGAACGCGGTGTTCAAACTGACCGGCAAACGCATGCGGCGCATGCCGTTCGACCGGGAAACTTTTGTCTGACCCGGCTGATCCGAACGGCATTGCCGCGATCGTGCTGGCGGCCGGCGAGTCGCGTCGCTTTGGTTCGGACAAGTTGCTGCATCCGCTGACGTTGCGTGGCATGGCGATGCCGCTCGCCGCGCACAGCCTGCTGCCATGGTTGGAGACGTTCGGGCTTGTCACGGTGATCGTCAGGCCGGGGGCGGATGCATTTTGCAATGCGATCGAAACCGCGCTGGGCGGGGTCAAATCGGCGTCGATACGCTGGGTGGAATGTCTGGGTGCCGCGCAGGGAATGGCTGCGAGCCTGGTGTGCGGTGTGCGCGCAAACCGGGATGCCGCCGGCTGGCTGATCGGGCTGGCGGACATGCCCTCGCTACCGGGCGCGGCGATCACCGGCGTGCGCGACGCGCTGTCGGCCGGTGCCGCCCTGGCTGCGCCCTCGCGCTCCGGCAGGCGCGGTCATCCGGTCGGGTTTGCTTCCCATTACTACGATCAATTAATGGACCTGAAGGGCGACAACGGTGCCCGGCGTTTGCTGGAGCGCGATAAGGCCAGCGTGGTCGAGATCAAGGTCGACGATGCCGGTATCCTTGCCGACATCGACAGCCCGGGCGACCTGTGACAACTCTGATATTCTCGCCGCACTCGCTATCAAGGTATTTTTCTTCGCACTCATGAGCAGGGCAATCCCCGCCGCGCTGAACAGCAGCTGTCCGGCAAAACCGGTGCGCGACCCGGATTGTTCTGAGATACTCGGACAATCGCAACACTAAATCCGGCTTGCCACCCATGAAGCTCATCGATCCAAGAGCAGTTTACGTTCTGAAAAACCCGGTCGCTTTCTCGCTCGCGGTCCTGAAATCATTTCAGGCCAATCAGGGCCTGCTGCTCGCCGGCGCGGTCGCGTATTACGCGTTGCTTTCGATCGTGCCGCTGCTGATCCTGATGGTGATCGCGCTGTCGCAGGTGATCGACCAGAACGTGTTGCTGGCGACGATCAATACCGCATTGGCTTATGTGGTGCCGGGAGAAAACAATGCGGTGGTTGAGGAGCTGCAGGCATTTCTCGATCACCGCGAAGTGATCGGCTGGGTGCTGTTCATCACGATGCTGTTTTTCAGCTCGCTCGGTTTCAAGGTGCTGGAGAGCGCGATCTCGGTGATCTTTTTGCACCGGGTGGAAAAGCGCAAGCGGCACATCCTGGTTTCCCTGCTGTTGCCGTTCGGTTACATCTTTTTCATCGGCGCCGTGCTGTTCGTCGGCACGTTCCTGATCGTCGACCTGATGGCGATAGGCGGCGAGCATATTGCCATCTTCGGGCACAGCTGGTCGCTGGGCGGTTTCTCGCGCTGGCTGATCTACGTTGCCGGCGTGATCGGCGAGATCCTGCTCATTTCCGCGATCTATTACTTCATGCCGGTGGGCAGGCTGTCGGCACGTCACGCGCTGATCGGCGGCGCCACGGCAGCACTGCTGTGGGAAATCATCCGCCATGCGCTGGGCTGGTATCTGGGCACGCTGTCGCAGGTGAGCGTGGTATACGGCTCGCTGACCACGGTCATCATCGTGCTGCTCAGTATGGAACTGGCCGCCACGCTGTTGTTGCTGGGTGCACAGGTGATCGCCGAATATGAACGCATCGGGATCGGTGCCGAACAGGTGGCTGTTTAGGTGAACGATCAGTATCTGGAACTGCTGGTTACCCGCGAGATGCCTTACGGCAAATACAAGGGCCGCCTGATCGCCGATCTGCCCGGCAACTATCTCAACTGGTTCGCGCGCAAGGGATTTCCGCATGGCGAGCTCGGGCAATTGCTGGCGCTGATGCAGGAGCTGGATCACAACGGGCTATCTTCCTTGCTCGACCCGCTACGCAAGCGCTGAATCAACTCCCCCGCCAGGCTGACAAGTTTCAGCCTGTGCTGCAATGGATCAATTTTTGGCCAAGTGCGTTGCCGCACAGATAGTCGGGCAAAACCCATTGACAATGTCACCATCGAAGCGTGCCGGTATCGTCCAGTACAGTGCCCTGCCGCTTTTATAGTGAGGACCAACAGGATGTGTTTATCGAAGAACCACGAGTATTGCAAGGCGGCGACCCGCGCCGGTCTGCATTATGTCACCGATGATTTGGCCGGCATCACCCGCCGCCGTGCCGGCAAGGGTTGGAGCTACTGCGATGCGAAAGGCACGCGCATCGCCGATTCGGCCACGCGCAAGCGGTTCAGTGCGCTGGCGATCCCGCCGGCGTGGACCGATGTCTGGATCTGCCCCGATCCCGACGGGCACATCCAGGTGACCGCACGCGATGTGCGCGGCCGCAAGCAGTATCAGTATCATCCTTCGTACCGCGCGGCGCGCGATCAAAACAAGTTTCGACATATGTTCGCGTTCAGCGAGATTCTGCCGATGGTGCGCGAGCGGGTGGAACGCGATCTGCGCGCCCGCAAACAGTCCCGGCGTCAGCTGCTCGCCTCGGTGGTGTGGCTGCTGGACAAGACGCTGATCCGCGTCGGCAACGACGAATATACCCGCGCGAATCACTCTTATGGATTGACGACGTTGCGCAGGAAGCATGTGCGGGTCAAAGGGACGTTGCTGAGTTTCAGTTTCCGCGGCAAGAGCGGGGTCGAGCGCCTGGTGGCGATCGACGACTTGCGGCTCGCGCGTATCGTGCAGCAATGCCAGGAACTGCACGGGCAGGAAATATTTCAGTATCTCGATGCGTTCGGCAAGCACAAGCCGATCGAAGCCGGTGATGTGAACGAATATCTGCGCATGGTCAGCGGCCGCAATATCACGGCCAAGGATTTTCGCACCTGGGGCGGTACCATGGTGGCGGCGGTGGCGTTGCGGACGATGGGGCCGGCGACCAGCCGCAGCGAGGCGGATGGCAACATACTGCATGCGCTCGACGCAGCGGCGGAACGGCTCGGGAACACGCGTGCTGTGTGCCGCAAGTATTACGTGCATCCCGCTCTGCTGAGTGAATATCACCTGGGTCACACGGCGCCGCATTCAGACGTGCCGGAAACGCACAACGCCCTGCATGAAATGTCGCATGCCTCGCTGCGCCGGGATGAACGGGTGATTCTGGATTTTCTCCACGCGTCGGCCGTTTAGCGCGCTGTTGCTTATGTATGGGTCAGATCGCAACGGCCTGCCATCTCTGTTCGAACTGTTTCTGCAAAGTTTAGGGAAATCATAATATTAGGCTAAGACGGGTGTGCGTTTCGGTCAGAAGCGTATAATGTTGACCAAGACGCTTGGGGAAGCTCTATTCCCGAATATTATGAAGAGATTAGAAAATTGACGACGATTAGTTTTGCAGATTTAAAGTTGGCCCCGGAAATCCTCAAGGCGCTGACCGAGTCCGGTTACACCAATCCCACCCCTGTACAGGCTCAGGCCATCCCGTTGGTGCTGGAAGGCAGCGACCTGATGGCGGGCGCGCAAACCGGTACCGGCAAGACCGCAGCGTTTGTGCTGCCGATGCTGCAGAAATTGTTGCCGCATGCCAGTTCCAGCACTTCGCCCGCGCGCCACGCCGTGCGCGCACTGATCCTGGTGCCGACACGGGAACTGGCGATCCAGGTGGAAGAGAGTGTGAAGGTCTATGCGAAGCATTGCCAGCTGCGATCGCTGGTGGTGTTCGGCGGGGTGGATATCAAGACACAGACGCCAATCCTGAAGCGCGGTGTGGAAATTCTGGTTGCCACGCCGGGACGATTGCTGGATCACATCGAGATGAAGTCGGTGCAATTGGGCCAGGTGCAGATGCTGGTGCTGGACGAGGCGGACCGCATGCTGGA
>Ga0307375_10005226_pt1 | contig 12209 bp, 15 predicted proteins | sample TR1MG_FD_202531 | JGI IMG/M metagenome (GOLD analysis project Ga0307375, IMG submission 202531) | Soil microbial communities from Risofladan, Vaasa, Finland - TR-1 | ecosystem: Environmental > Terrestrial > Soil > Coastal area > Acid sulfate soil | place: Finland: Risofladan, Vaasa | collected... | reverse complement strand
GATCGAGAGCGCGGCGAGCCGCGCGGGCCGCGCGCGCGCAATGCCGACGCGAAGTCGCTCGGTCTGGGGCACTGCACCGACTGCGGCCTCTGCGTCCAGGTCTGTCCCACGGGCATCGACATCCGCGCCGGCCTGCAATACGAATGCATAGGCTGCGCCGCGTGTATTGACGGATGCGACCAGGTGATGGCGAGGATGGGTTACCCCAAGGGCTTGGTCCGCTATACCACCGAGAACGCGTTGCAGCAGCATTTGACTCGGAGCCAGATCCTGGCGCGGGCGCTGCGGCCGCGCGTGATGATCTATACCGCAATTCTGTTCGCCATCGTCCTTGCGATCGGAATCAGCCTTTACGCACGCGATCCGCTCAGGGTCGATGTGATCCGCGACAGGACGATTATGTCGCGCGATGTAGACGGACGCTGGGTGGAAAATGTCTATCAGTTGCAGATCATGAATACGCAGGAAGTAGCGCACCGTTTTGTCATTCATGCGAGCGGGGCGCCGACACTGCAGGTTGCGGATACCCAAGCGATCGAAATACCCGGCGCAAGCACTCGCATGGTGCCGGTGCGACTGCGCATCGCGAAGGGCGCGCTGCCGCTTGGACTGCATAAAATCGAATTCGAAGTAACCGCGGCCGACAATTCGGCTATTGTTGCGCGCGAGCGCTCGATCTTCCTGGTGAGATGAGGCATAGATGAACGCGAATGGCGTGCCGGTACAGCCCTGGTATCGAGAACCCTGGCCCTGGATACTGATGGCCGGCCCGGCGGTGGTCATAGTCGCATGCTTTATTACCCTCTGGCTCGCAGTGCGCAGCGACGATGGGCTGGTGGTCGACGACTATTACCAGCAGGGACTGGCCATCAACAAAGTCCTCAGGCGCAGCGAGGCCGCCGAGCGTCTCGGCATAAGCGCAGAGATCCGTTTAGCGAACGGCCGCGTACGCGTGTTGTCAGGTGGCGCTGCCGCGACCGAGCCCCTGACTCTGCATTTCGTGTATCCGACCCGTGCCGGCATGGATCAGGTCTTGCAACTGGATTTGGTCCGGCCCGGTGTCTACGAGGGTCGAGTGCAACCGTTGCGGGCGGGGCGCTGGCATGTGGTGTTGGAGCAGCACGGCTGGCGCTTGGCTGGCGACTGGACACTGCCTGCGGCGGGTGCGTTGAGACTCAACGGGCGCACGCCGTTGCCGGTCGGCGAGGAGTATTCAAGGGGGGACGAGCGATGATGCAGAGATTGATGTGGATCCTGTGGCCGGCGTTTCTGGTGGCCGGCATTGCCGAAGGGGTTGCCTTCACCCTGTTCGACCCGCACGACATGCGCCTGTTCGGTGCGCCCGTGAATTTCGACCGGACAGCGGTCTATTCGATCGGGTTTTTCTTGTTCTGGGCTTTCGCTGCGGCATCAAGCGCGCTAACCTGTCTTTTGCAGCGCTCGCCATTCGAACTGAACCGCTGCCCGTTGCCTGAATCGGCGCGGCCGCATGGCTGTCCGAAGCGTGGGCTGCCGGGCGGGTGCGGTTGATCAATTTCTCGGGGGAATACCATGTTCAAGAATATACTGATTCCAACGGACGGATCGAAACTGTCGGTTAAATCGATCAAATCCGGAGTGGCTTTTGCCAAGAGCATTAAGGCCCAGATCACTGGTTGCCACGTGGTCGAGCCGTTCCAACCCTATTATTTCGGCGATTACATACCTCCGGACATGCCCACCGCGGAGGAATTCGAGCGCCAGGCGCGCCAAGCCGGGGAAAAATACCTGGAGCAGATCGAAACCGAGGCGCTCGCCGCAGGGCTGAAGTATCACGGCTCGGTGGTGATGGCCGATACGCCTTACTCAGGCATCATAGATGCGGCGAAGAAGGCGAAATGCGACCTGATTTTCATGGCTTCGCACGGGCGCCGCGGCCTGTCCGGCATATTGCTGGGCAGCGAAACGCACAAGGTGCTGACCCACAGCAAGATTCCGGTGCTGGTATATCGCTAGAAGACTGTCGAAGACTATTTCCCGAGCGGGGAAAACGTACCCGGCCTAGGGCGATTCAGCGGCGGGCGACTTTCAGCGGCCCCGGTACCGGGGATTCAAAAGGGGCATGCTCTTTTTTCAATATCCTGCTCTAACCCGGTTCCCGGCCGAGTACGCGCTTCAGACCCTCGCTGTCGAGAATGCGTATGTTTTTCTGTTGCACGCCGATCAAGCCGTCTTCCTGGAACTTGGAAAACGTGCGGCTGACGGTCTCCAGCTTCAGCCCGAGGTAGCTGCCGATCTCCTCGCGTGTCATGCGCAGATTGAACTCCGACGCCGAATATCCGCGCGAGGTGAAGCGCTGCGCCAGATTGAGCAGAAATGCAGCCAATCGCTCCTCGGCACGCATGCTGCCCAGCAGCAGCATCACGCCGTGCTCGCGCACGATTTCGCGGCTCATTACCTTGTGAAAGTGCTGCTGCAGCACGTATAACTCGCGCGACAATTCCTCCAGCCGGCCGTATGGGATGACACATACCTCGCTGTCTTCCAGGGCAATTGCATTGCAGGCGTGCTGGTCGGAGCCGATGCCGTCCATGCCGAGCATGTCGCCGGCCATATGGAATCCGGTCACCTGGTCGCGGCCGTCTTCCATCACCAGCGTGGTTTTGAAGAAACCGCTGCGCACGGCGTAGAGAGACCCGAATTTCTCTTCGGAACGGTATACACTGTCGCCGCGCTTGACGCGTTTGCGCGTATAGACCATCTGGTCCAGCTTCTCGATCTCGTCGGCGTTGAGGCCCGTCGGAAGGCACATCTCACGCAGGCTGCAGTTGGAACAGGCGTTCTTGAGGGCATTGATGTCGATCACCCTCGCAAGCTTGGGGGCATTCATCTTGGGTGCGCGCAAGGTAAAATTTTGATCCACATCAACATTACCATTTCGAAATTAGGCAGACTTCGCCGATGAACGCAAAAGTCTTACGCATGAACCCGTCCCAGAATAATTTGCAGATCGACGCCGACCTGCTGCGGAAATTCAATATCAGCGGTCCGCGCTATACCTCGTATCCGACCGCCGACCGCTTTGTCGAGGCCTTCGACGAGGCCGCTTACCGTAGCTGGCTCGCAAAGCGCAATGTGGGCGGCATGACCAGATCGCTTGCATTATACGTCCACTTGCCTTTTTGCGACACCATTTGCTATTACTGCGGTTGCAACAAGATCGTCACCAAGGATCATGGCCGTTCGTCTAAGTATCTGAAATATCTGGGCCGGGAGATCAGCATGCAAAGCGCCGAGCTGGGCGGCAGGCGGCGCGTGACGCAGATGCACTGGGGCGGGGGCACACCCACCTTCCTGAGCGAGGCTGAGCTCAGCGAACTGATGCAGATGATACGCGAGAGCTTCGAACTCGATCCGCACGGCGAGTATTCGATCGAAGTAGACCCGCGCAAAGTGGGGGCCGAGAAAGTCGCCCTGCTGGGCGAATTGGGCATGAATCGCATCAGCGTCGGCGTGCAGGACTTCAACCCCGAAGTGCAGCGCGCAGTCAATCGCATACAGAGCGTGGAAGAAACCACGACCGTGATCGACGCTGCGCGCAAACACGGTTTCAAATCGGTCAATATCGACCTGATATACGGTTTGCCGAAGCAGACGCTGAGCGGTTTCGCAGCGACGCTTGCGCAGGTGATCGCGTGCTCGCCGGATCGCATCGCGCTCTATAACTACGCGCACTTGCCGGCCGTGTTCAAGCCGCAGCGGCGAATTCTGGACTCCGACATACCGCAGCCCGAGGTGAAGCTGCAGCTCATGATCAGCGCGATCGAAACGCTGCTCGCCGCCGGTTATGTCTATATCGGCATGGATCATTTCTCCAAGCCGGATGACGACCTGGCGGTGGCACAGCGCCAGGGGCGCTTGTACCGCAATTTCCAGGGCTACTCGACCTACGGCGACTGCGATCTGATCGGTCTGGGCGTCTCGTCGATCGGCAAGATAGGCCCGACCTACAGCCAGAACGTGCGCACACTGGAGGAATATTACGACCGGCTCGACAGTGGGATGCTGCCGGTGATGCGTGGCATCGAAGTCACCGCCGACGATCTGGTGCGGCGTGCGGTAATCCAGGCATTGTCTTGCCACTTCGAACTATCCATGGAGGCGATCGGGATCGCGCACCTGATCGATTTCCGCAGTTATTTCGCCACCGAATTGGCGCAGCTGCGCGAATACGCCGACGACAGGCTGGTGGAATTTGACGGCGACTGGATCGTGGTCACTCCCCGGGGGCGTTTGCTGGTGCGCATCCTTTGCATGGTGTTCGACAAATACCTGCGCCAGGCAAGCCAGCGCGCGAGTTACTCAAAGGTCATCTAGCCCGTGGAGGCGGGGCTCGCGGCCGTCTTCCTGATCGGACTTCTGGGCGGCGTGCATTGCATCGCCATGTGCGGAGGAATCGTCGGCGCGCTGACGCTGCAGACGCCGCGCCGGTCGCGCGCTTGGAGCATGCATCTGGCCTATAGCGCGGGGCGCATCGCTAGCTATGCCGCAGCCGGGGCAATCATGGGCTTGATCGGCGGGGCGGGGCTCATGTTCAACCATATTCTCCCGGTGCAATTGTTGTTCTACGTGCTCGCCAATCTGGTGCTGATCGGCCTGGGACTGTACCTCGCGGGATTGAACAAGTGGCTAGCTCGACTGGAGTCGCTGGGTGGGTGGCTGTGGCGCCGCATTCAACCTTACAGCGTCAGGTTTCTGCCCGCCGATACTGCGCCGAAGGCATTCGCGCTCGGCACGCTTTGGGGCTGGCTGCCTTGCGGCCTGGTGTATAGCGTACTCGCAACCGCATTGGTGAGCGGAGGCGCCGCGCGCGGCGCCGGCTTGATGCTGGCGTTCGGGCTTGGCACCCTCCCCAACCTGCTTCTCGCCGGAATGGCGCTCAAACGCCTGCGCGAATTCACCGCCAATCGGCGCCTCCGGTTGGCGGCCGGCGTGCTGGTGGCCGCTTTCGGCGTTGTCGGTCTCGCCAGGGCCGCCAATCTGGCGGAACATATCCGGCAAGGATTGCTATGCGTCATTTGAGAGGGGAATAATATGGCCAGAATCCTGATTGCAGTCGATGGCTCGCCGCATTCGGCCAAGGTGGCGAAGGCGGCAATCCGGCAGGCGGCGGCGTACAAGCAGCCGCCCGAATTGCACCTGGTCTATGTGCATTTGCCGATTCCTACTCTGGGCGGGGTGATCAAGCCGATCGGGCACGCGGCGCTGCAGCGCTATTACCGCGAAGAGGGCGAGGACGCCCTGCGCGGTGCGAAAAGGCTGTTCGATCGCGCGCGGCTGAGCTGTAGCCTGCATATCCTGGTGGGGCCGGTCGCGCAGAGCCTGGCGAGCAAGGCAAAAAAACTGAAATGTGACATTATTGTCATGGGCACGCACGGCATGGGCGCATTATCGGGAATGCTGCTCGGTTCGGTTGCCGCGAAAACCGTACACCTCGCCCCTTGCCCGGTGGTGCTGGTCAGGGAATGAATGCCCGCCCGCAAGGGCGACCGATGCGCTGAGTAGAGCAGGAGAGACACGCATGCTCGACTGGATCAAGGAATTTGGCGGGAAATCCGATCATCCCTTGCGCAATGCGCAGGCCGCGCAGGAACTACTGGCCGAACTGCCCGAAGGTGTGTCTCTCGAAACCCTGGAGCAGATCTCGCACTGGGTCGCATCGGTCAAGGACACTCGCGGCTTCGCCTGCGACGACCGGCTGGCGGTGATGCGCCTGCTCGATCAGGCGGCCGCGGCGCAGGCCGGACCCCTGTTCAGTCAGTTTTTTTCGAAGATTCACCAGCAGGATCGCTCGACGCGCAACATCTGGGACGCGCTGTGCGAATACTGGGGCCGCTTGGCCGCAGGCTACGGTCAATGCGTCGCCGATTTCGAGCATGGCGAGAAGGGCGCGAAAAGCGTGGAGCAGGAAATGCCGATCGCGGCGGCGCGGGCGCTGCGCGCGGCGAGCCTGCGTTTCAAGCTGCGCTATTTGCGCTTCGTCGGCATCGAGGCCGCGGACTGGGCACCGCTGTACCACCTGTGCGCATTCGCCGAGTTGAAGCAATTCGACAACGTTCCGATCGTCGCGTATGCGCGCGAAGTGCACACCACCGTGCGCGCCGAACTGCAGAAAATCCTGCTCCTCTACCTGGCCGAACCGCATCAATTTCCGCCGGCGCAGCTTGAACTCGCGTTTCGAATTCTGGCCCGTTTTGCAGTTTCCGCCGAATGGTCGCGGGTACCGCAAGCAGTGGCCAATTTCTTTTTCGACCTGGCTGCCGGCGGGCCACCAGCGCTCATGCCGGCCAAGGAAGCGCCTGGCGCGAGCACGCGCTTCATCGGCGGCGGTCAGGCGCTGACTAAGCTGGCCGAACTCAGAGCATTGAGCGAGAAGAACATGCTGAGCGACGAGCTGCGCTTCGGCAAGGAGTTCTCGCCGGCGCAGATCATCACCGTGATCAAGCATCTGGAGGCATACCTCGGCACCGCTCCACCGCAGCCGCAGCGCTATGTGCGGGGCACGACCGCAGCCGAAGTGAGCGTGGTGCACGGCCTGAAGCCGATTTGCCAGCGCGTGACCAAGATCGAACTGGGTTCGGGCACGGCACTGGGCGAAGACCTCGACCTAAAAGCGAAAGCGGCGAGCACGGTCAATCTGGTCGCCGAGGAAATCGAATCCGTCCCCGAAACCTGGACGCAACAGGACCGGAGCGAATGGGGCCTGGGCGCGGATATCCCGCCGGATCTGGGCAAGTGGGCCGAACCGGGCAAGCTCTGCGGCATCCAGCTGCAAGGCGAGAAGGTCTGGTGGGTCGGCATCATCCGCCGCATTGACGCCGACGCCGGCTTGCATTGCGGCATCCGCATCTTCTCCAAGCGTCCGGTTTCGGTATGGCTGCGGGTACTCGGAGCCGGCGAGCATCAGGTCGACAATTGGGCATCGTCGACCGGCTCATTCAGCTACGATTACATGCGCGCGATCATGCTGCCCGATGCGCTCAAATCGCACGATCATCCGGTGATGATTCTCGAGAACAAAAGCTACGTTCCCGGCCAAAGGTGCGAGGTGATGATGGGAGAGCACAGCCGCCTGATCAAGCTGGTGGAGTTCCTCGAGGAAGGCGAAGATTACGTGCGGGCCGCATTCGAATGGCAGCGGCCCGTCAAGGTGTGACCGGGGCATTTTTGGCCCGATAGCGGCGCGACAGCGGCGCACGTATAATGACTAACTCGAAACTGATCAGGAAAGAAACACGTCCATGAAATCCTTCGCGATATTGTTTGCCTTAGCTGCTTTTTCCGTCCCCGCCCTTGCCCAACCACTGCCTCCCGGCCATCCAGGCGTAAACACGATGGAAGGAAAGGCTGCCCCCAAGATCCCGTTGACGCAAAAAGGCAAGGTCCTCAGCACCGTCGCCGCGCCGCCTTATGTCTACATCGAGGTGAGCCAGAACAAGAAGTCAGTGTGGCTCGCGGCCACTGCTCTGCCGTTGAAAAAGGGCGATGTGATCCGCTTCGACCAAGGCATGACGATGACCAATTTCCACAGCAGGACGCTGAATCGCACCTTCCCCAGCGTGTTGTTCGTCAACCGCGTGGTCGTCACCACGGAAAAGGAATAAGGCCCGGCAGTTATGGTTGTCGCGGCGCATACGCGCCGCGCGGGTTGGAGTAAATCGCTTACATGACGGCGGACAAGGCATCCCAGGTGTGGCAGTCCAGGCTCACCAAGCACGGCCTGGACGAGGTGCGGCGCCTGTCTGCGGCGCAACCGCTGCAGCCGCGCGCGCGGCGCTTCGTTTTCCTGCGCCATGGGGAAACCGAGGGCAACGCGCAGCGGGTCTATCAGCATCCGGAGATTCCCCTGAACCAGACCGGACTGGAGCAGGCGAAGCTTGCAGCCGAATATCTGCGCGAGCACGCAGTCGCGCGCATCCTCGCCAGCGACATGCGGCGTGCCTGGCAGACCGCGCAGGCGGCTGCAGAAGTCGTGCGTGCGCCGGTGATCGCGGAACCGCGTCTGCGGGAAAGATGGTTCGGCGATCTGACCGGCACGCCGTCGCAGAACCTCGACTGGCGCAACGAGCCGCCCAACGGCGAGTCCTTGCGCGATTTCGTCGCGCGCACCCAGGCCGGATTGAAAGACGCATTGGATACCGAGATGTCGACGCTGCTGGTCGCTCACGGCGGGCCGCTTTACGTCCTCGTATTCAGCCTCGGCGCGGACCTGCTGGAACAGCACATTTCCAATGCTACCCCCCTGCTGTTCGAATACGAAGCGCGGGCGAGCCGCTGGCGCATCAGCAACATCGCACCGGAGCGGGTCACCGCCGGCTATCGCAGCACCGCGGAGTGACAATACTGCCCGAAGATTGCTTTGGCGGGCGTCGGGGATAGCCAAGGAGAAGCCGGGATGAGCACGCGTGCAGAGCTTGAATCTGCCTTGGCCAAGGCAGAAGCGCAATGGCGCAAGGCAAACGAGCTTCTGGACCGGAGACAAGCAGAACGGGTCAGGGCAGACGGCGAGTGGGCCAGAATAGACGTCGAGCGGCGTCGTGCCGGTACCGACCGGCGCAGGCTGGGCTCTATCTGGAAGCTGCCGGGCATCGATCGGCGCAAGCCGGAAAGCGATCGGCGCAGGGCAAGTGCCATGCGCGAACAGGCAAACGCCGATTGGGATCAGGCGCTGACAGCCCGGCGTGAGGCGCGTGCCGTCTGGGACCAGGCACGCGCTGCCCTGGAAGCGCTGGACCGGGCGGAAGGGAAGGGATAAGTTCGAAAGCAGGGAGCATGCATTCGGAACGGGGTGGGTCCATGCCAGCGCCGAAAGCCAGTTCGCCACCGCATTTCGGCGCTGGCATGCCGCCGGCTAATGCCGGTACAAGCCGAGCCATCTTTCCGCGAGCCGCGCCGCAGCTGTTTCTTCCCCGAGGAAGCGGACGAAGGTATGGCGGCACTTTCTGCACTTCGCCCAGGCGACGCCGGCCGTTCCTTCGGGCATTGCGTAAACTTCCCTCTGTATTACACGGCGCTCCACGCCGCACAGATGGCACACGATATATTCCGGAAAAGGCACATCCGGTGTTTCATCGCCTGGGGCGGCTTTTGCGGCGCTCATAGGCGCAGCGATGCGAGCAGGCGCCGCGGCTTGTCGAGCAAGTCCAGCGCATCGATGATTCCGGGAATGACGATGTCCGCCGCAGTCACTGCCGCCGCCGCCGAGCCTTCCGCGCCCATCACCGCAATGCCGAGCGCTGCGGACTTGAGCATCAGACGATCGTTGCGGCCATTGCCGATGCAGACGACTTCCGTCGCGCCGAGGCGCTCGACGTAAGCCTGCTTCGCCTGGTCCTGTCGTTCCGGTCCCAGGATCGACAATGCGCAGCGCAGGCCTGCAAGGGCGGCTCGGGACGTGCCGAAAGTATCGGCTGTCAGCACGTGCAGGCTCAGAGCGCTGGACAGGCTGTCCAGCCGCTCCTTCACCCCAGGCAGCAGAGCGCCATCCACGGCGAGGGTGCCGTTGTAGTCGAGCACCAGGTGTTTCAGCCGGAGGAGGGCGAAACCGGGAATGTCGATTTCCAGCACGGCGCTTACCCTTTCAAGCTCTGACGCTGCTGCAGCGGGCGGCAACGCCATTCCTCCACTGCATCGATGTACACCGAACTATTGAACATCGCGCGACTCGCAGCGAAAGCGCCTGTTTCACCGCACGAATGCCTTGTGTCCGGCATAGACCGCCGACGCACCCAGATTCTCCTCGATGCGCAGCAGCTGGTTGTATTTCTCCACGCGCTCGCCGCGGCAGGGTGCGCCGGTCTTCAGGTGGCCGGTGCCCAGAGCCACCGTCAGATCGGCGATGAAGCTGTCGACCGTCTCTCCGCTGCGATGGGAAACCATCGCACCCCAATTCGCTTCATACGCAAGGCGCACCGCCGCGACGGTTTCCGTGAGGCTGCCGATCTGGTTCAGCTTGATCAGCACGGCGTTGGCCACGTCCTCCTTGATGCCGCGCGCGATGCGTTCGACATTGGTGACGAACAGGTCGTCGCCTACCAGTTCGATCTTTTGCCCCAGTTCCCGGTTGAGCAGCTTCCAGCCTGTCCAGTCGTCCTCGGCCAGACCGTCTTCGAGCACCGCAATGGGGTATTTCGCCACCCATTCGGCATACATCGCGACCATCGCCGCGGCATCCACCTTGCGTCCCTCCGTGCGCAACTGGTAGAGGCCGTCTTCATAGAAACCGCTGGACGCCGGGTCCAGTGCCAGCACCACGTCCTCGCCCGGTCGATAGCCTGCGCCTTCGATCGCTTTGAGGATCAATTCGACGGCATCAGCGTTGCGCTTCAGGGCAGGCGCGAAGCCACCCTCGTCGCCCACGCCGGTGGAATAGCCCCCATCCTTGAGCACCTTTTTCAGCCGCTGGTAAATCTCCGATCCCCAGCGCAGCGCTTCGGCGAAACTGGGCGCACCCACCGGCGCGATCATGAATTCCTGTAGGTCGGTGCCCTGCCAGTTGGCGTGGACACCGCCATTCAGAATGTTGAACATCGGCACCGGCAGACGGCAGGCCGCGGCGCCACCCAGATAGCGGAACAGCGGCAAGTGGCAGGCATCGGCCGCGGCGCGCGCTACCGCCAGGCTTACGCCGAGGATGGCGTTGGCGCCGAGCTTCTCCTTCTGTGGAGTGCCGTCGAGCGCGAGCATCGCGCGGTCCACAGCGCCCTGGTCCAAAGCATCCAAATCCCGGATCGCGGGCGCAATATCAACGTTGACGTTCTTGACCGCGCGCTGCACGCCTTTACCACCGTAGCGCCCCGCATCCGCGTCGCGCATTTCCACCGCTTCATGCACGCCGGTGGAAGCACCCGAAGGCACTGCCGCCCGTCCAAGCGCTCCGCCGGATAGCGTCACATCGACCTCGACCGTGGGATTGCCGCGGGAATCGAGAATTTCGCGGGCGCGAACCGATCGAATGAAGGTGTTCATGCTGTCTCCTAGTAGGATTGCTTGGAAGGGATGACGCCGCGGACGCCGCCGCGCGGATTGGGAGTGTCGCCCTTGTGGCGCGGAATCAAATGCACGTGAACGTGCATGACCGTCTGACCGGAGGTCTCGCCGACGTTGACACCGATATTGTAGCCGTCTGGAGCGTACTGCCTGTCGAGCAGCGCTTTCATTTGGTCGACGAGATGCAGCATCTCCTGTCTCTCAGCCTGCGTAGTGTCGAAGAAGCTGGATACGTGCCGCCGCGGAATCACCAGCGCATGACCGGGATTGACCGGGAACTTGTCAAAACGCGCGTAGGCAAGCTCGCTCTTGATGATTGCGCCGTCTTGCGAGCAAAACGGGCAGTCGTTGAGATTGATCATGGCGATCAACTCAGTGGGGTCACAAATGGATAGGCGCGACGGCGGCAGCTAAAGAAGGCCACTGTCATGCGAGCCCGATCACCAGCGCCAGCAGCAATGCCAGCAGTACGTAGCTGACGTAGGCGTTGAGGCGCCCGTGGTGCATCGAGGCCAAACCGCGCACGAACCACAGCGTTGCCGAGCGGACCGGCCGGAATACCAGTTTGTCCACCAGATGAACGGTTTCCTTCTCGCGCCGGATGGCGTTGCGGAAATGTTCCGCCACCGTCTCGCGCGTGTCTTCCACCGTCGTCGGCCGGAACACCGCGTCGAAAATCACCCGCACCGGATTGGAGAAACCGGTCGCGGTGTAGCTCATCTCCGGCAGCAGCCGCCGCAGGCCGCCGTCCCAGCGCACGCGCCGCGCGAGGCGCCGCGCGCGCGTCAGCCACAGCCGGATGACGACGTAGGTCAGGAGCAGCAGACCGGCCAGCACCAGCAGCATGTACGAGGTGGACATCGCGAAGACCACGGGATTCGCCTCGCCGCCCCGGTGCAGCACCACCAGCCCGCGCCCGGGCAGGACGTTTTGCCCGACCTGCGCGCCCAGATCGTGAAAATCGGCGACGAACGCCGGCGGCAGGCTCGCGTGCGACGGCTCCGAGGCAAAGAACGGCGGCACCAGCACGTCGGAGGCGCTGGTTCCCGCCAGTTGCGTCGTCGCCGGGTCGAGCATCGGGATCACATAAGTCGGCAGCACGCCGAACGCGAGGCACAGCACTGCGAGTATCGCCATCGAGGCGAGCGCGGCGGGACCGGCTTCGCTCACCCGCCGGCCTT
>Ga0307375_10005225_pt1 | contig 12210 bp, 14 predicted proteins | sample TR1MG_FD_202531 | JGI IMG/M metagenome (GOLD analysis project Ga0307375, IMG submission 202531) | Soil microbial communities from Risofladan, Vaasa, Finland - TR-1 | ecosystem: Environmental > Terrestrial > Soil > Coastal area > Acid sulfate soil | place: Finland: Risofladan, Vaasa | collected... | reverse complement strand
TGTTGGATTTTTCTTGGTATGCTTAGGTTTATTTATTTGGTTAGTTGGAAAAAGTAGGAAAGAAAAAAAATAGCAAATAACCTAATATAAGCATTAAAACTAAAACCGCGGTACCGAATAATCTAATTACATAATTATGATGAAAAATATTATAGAGTTTTATTTATTCATAGTTAAAACTTTATATCATCTCTGGGGATAGTAGACGAAGTTCAAGCCAGGATTATTGGGTTAAATGAGGAAATTTTTATTCCAAAATTAAATATACAATCTGATTAAGAATTATTTCACCCCTTGATTAGAACCCCAATTACTCACAGAATAATTTAAAAAATATTTAATAATCAGTAATTTATCTTTCCAAATAATGCATTGGCTAATAAACCTGCTATTGGTGGGAAAAAGAATGTACAAGCTAAGCGTACAAATGTAAATTTCCAACCCAATATACCTATATCCATTGGTAATCTTGCTATTGCCCATAAAGACCATCCAGTTAGAAAAGCTACCATAGTCCCAATGCTTGCACCTGTTCTTAAAAAACCTCCAGCAACAGGTAAACTAACATAAGGCCCTCCTGGCATAATTCCACCAGCAACAGTTCCAATAAATATGCCTCTTAACCCAGAACCTTCTCCAATCCACTTAGAAATTATTTCATTTGGAATTAGAGTCTGCATCATTCCAGCTACAATGAAGGCAAAAATAAGCAAGGGGAGTATTTCAATGGTCATACTCAAAGCTGCTTTTAGACCAGTTATCTGTTGGCCCTGTCCTCTAAAATAACCAATCAGGATAAGAGCAATTGCTATTGCCCCCATTATTATTGTTGGGATTAACATTTGTGATTTCCTCCTATTCTTATTCATAAATCTCTCCGTCGTTAAAGTTTGATAACTTTAAGAATGTATTTTCAAATACAGTCAATAATATTCTACAAATTAAGTTCTTATATTAAAACGGCAATCATAGAAATATAACAATTATCTATTAAATATATTCATTTTTACCTATTTAATGAATATTGCCTATCCTATAAAAATATAACTAATTTTAATTTATTACCATTACATCTTTTTAAGTGACATTCAGGTAAGATTTAAAAGTATTAATCCAAATTTATTGAGATAACTGTAACGTGTTTGTCTTAGACTGGCTGCCCCAAGTAGTGAAATTTCGAACCAAATTTTTAAGGAATTAAATAATCTAAAAGACTTGTTTTGTGATTAAATAATATAAATTTTACTTTACTAGATTAATCAATTGGTGCATAAATCTCTGTTAATGTTTCTTCTAGTCCAACTTCCCTTGGATCATTTAAATAAACCTCTCTGATTGGTCCAATAATTCTTTTATTGTTTTTCTCAATCCATGCAAAAAGTTCATTATATGTTATTTCACAAGCATCATATGGACCTTTATGAATTATTTTCGCCATTTTTTCACCAGGTAGAGTATAGCAGTGAATTTCATCAGTTTCTTCTATGTTTTTTGCAATTGGAACTGCTACTTCGATATCAGCACTACCAATATTATTTGCTTCTTCAATCTCTTCAGGAGACTCATGACAAATAAATGTAGGCATTCCTGAAAAAATCGCCCCTTTTTTTGAGGCATGCTCATAAAGTTTTGGAAGAATTTCTCCTATTTCTCTATAATATCCCTTTTTTCTGACTCCAATTACTAGTTGTGGTTCCAAATTAATAATTTCTATTTTTTTCAATTAACTTCCTCCGGTCATATTAATTTAACTCTGACTATTGTAGTTTATCAGATGCTTATTTTAATTTATATCAGTTAAAATGTAAAAAAATTAGAAATGATTTAATACGTATAATTACAGAATTGGCTGGCCACTGTGGACAATGTTAAAACCAAGATTTTGCTGTTAAATGAAGAAATCTTCATACCAGAATTGAATTATTAATACTAAATAATTTCTTATTTATCATAATGCATATTATATGTTATACTAATAAAATCTAATAATTGTATTTAAACAATTATGAAAAAGGAAAGCTCCTGGTTTAGCAGACAGTCTATAAACCATCCAGTTCTGACATGTTCTATCCTATTTGTAATCGCATTAATCTTTAGACTTATTGATATCTTTGTCCTACGTTTGGATGAAAGACTGGGCGAGATAATATTATCTAAATCCCTTGGATTCATTTTAGTAGTGGTGTATCTATATTTAGCTGGTAAAACTATAAGCTATATTGGGTTACACAGACAAAAAGCCGCCCAAGCTTTCTTTATCGGTGGGGTTGGTATGATTGCAATATTTATAGCAGCCTGTGGTATCCAGTTAACTTATCTCAATATAATAGGACAAAAAGCAGTGCTTACCTTATCTGCAGCAGACCTCTACTCCGGTACAACAGGCAGTTCAATATGGTTTATTCTTCTACTACTTGTTGGTAATTTTATCAACTCCTTTATGGAAGAAGGTCTCTTTAGAGGGCTTATGCTCCGTCATTTTAGGGTCAGGTATTCATTCTTAAAAGCAAATCTACTATACAAACCTCCTTTTTTGCTGCCTGGCATTTGGTCCAGCCTATAAAGCATTACCAGACTGGCCAGACCGACCTTATGGGTGTCTTTATGGAATCAGTAGTAATATTTATATCCAGCGGTATCATAGGTCTGGTATTTGGGTATTTATATCTCAAGACTAATAGTCTCTGGACTCCCTGGATTGCCCATACCATAAATAATTCTGTGCTTAATTTTGTATATATAAAAATGGGTGGCAGCCTATATCCACTCCTGAGTATATCAGGCAGGAATTTATTGTTCTTTTTGCTGTCTATTTTATTGGTCTATTTTTACTCATCCTGTGGGCTAAATATTTTGCCGGACGGTTTAGGATGCAGCACGTAAAACCGTGGAACAATAGCTAAATTACTATATTAATAACACTAAAAAAACAATAATGAGAGGAGAAAGAAAATAGATATGTGGTTAGTATTTTACTGGACAGGACCTATTGGTATAGGTGCATTCCTAGCAGGTCTTGGAGTACTATTTTGGGGGATAGGCAGAGCACAAAGTTCAAGAAAAGATAAGAAATAAAAAGAGGCTCAAGTTAGTAAGAAATTGACCTTTCCCCCAAAAACTAGTCCAATTTGAAAGTTAGAATACAGGCCTAGATAATAACTTTAAAACTGGACTAAAGATTGGGGTAAGGACACTTCCATCTGAAATTTATATTATATTGCTGCAAAGACATTATGATAATAATGACACCAGGATCTTTAATGAAACTATTTATTTAGGTTTAATATCCATACTATTTTTTACAGAGATGGATATAATACTAACTGACCACTTCAATGGTGCTGAAACAGTGGTCCAAAGCTGGTGAAATTTTACATAGCCAAATCTTAACAAACTATAAGATAAGTTAAAAAATAGGGGGTCTTTGTAAGTCTTCTTTTACACAATCTTACATATGCTATCTTCTTTTACTTTTTTGGGGAAGGCTATTGGAACAGGATTGGCATAGATGATGAACTTTTCTTTTTTACTATGGGACTGGTTGTATGTCCCCTAGCATTTTTAGTGGGTATAATAGGTGGTGTAGTATTGTTTGCAAAAAGAAGAAGAGTTGTCTAGCTATTTCCTAATAATTTTCTCATTTTTATGGCATCAGTACCATCATGATAAAAATGAGGAATGGTCCTTAATGGAAAAAAACCGAAATTTTCCCAAAAACGAATACCTTCTATGTTTGTTGTTCGAACCTCCAATTCTATCATCTTCACACCAGACGTCTTCAAGCAGTTAAAGGTAAAGTACACCAGATTTCTTCCAGCCTTTTTATGTCTATAAACCGGATCAACAGCAATAGAGGCAATATAGCCTTTTTTATGTACAATACAAGTTATCATATATCCCACAACTACTCCAGATATCTCTGCAACAATAAAAAGATAGGGACACTTATGATACCAAATCCTAAATATATCTTCCGAGAATGGATCAATGGTAAATGAGACCTGCTCAATTTCCATAATCCGATTAAGGTCTTTAAGGGAGAAGCACCTTATATTGATTTTGTTTCTTATCAGCATTTTCCCTATACTTTTCTCTATTATATATTGAATAATTTAAATCCTTAATATTTATGTTGTAATTTTGAAAGAAAACTCCAATTTTAGTTAGAATACCAACCAACCTTGATAGTTCAAAGGAGTGGGTCTTAAATATTTTTAGTGCTTACCAAAATTTAATTTCCAAAGAATTAAAAGGAAAACACCAGGAAGAGAACATCCAAAGCATTAAATTGCGATTTAATAAAAGAACTATCAATTTTATATTACTTTTTTACTTTTTTCTTTTCCCCTAGCCTTTCTACAACCCTGCTTAATTGAAGTGTTATAAAAACAGCAATTGCAGTAACAATAACTGCATAGATAGCAAGAGAAATTATACCAGAGCCTATACTGATTTTTGTACGAATGTAATCATTAACAACAGTACGGATAAATTCATTCCAAGCTAGTGCAGCAACTAGACCAAAACCACTAGTGGCTAAAGTAAGCATTTGTTTTAGAATAGCCAGTTGATATTTTTTCTTTATTCTCCATCTAATAATACCTCCTAAAATCTATTGTTTATTTGTTAATTACATTTCCCACCCAGCAGCCAATTTCTACTCTATTATACTTGTTTATATTACTTAATTTTATAAGTTATATTCTTTAATAATATTATAAAATTTTATTTTCTTTTCTCTTCCAATTTTTCTATTTTTTTTCTAACTCATTCAACCTACTATTATTATTCAACTTCTCTAAAATAGCCTTCTTTATAAAAGTAGAATATCCATAGATAATTTTTTAACCTTATCTAGAAGTTCTTTCTTAATTTTGAAGGAGTACATTATTTTTTTGGGAAAATATAAAATAATATCAGGTGGAAGCTGGACAGAAGTTAATGGAATTAGATATTATTTGAAGGGAAAAATTACTAAAAACACAATGATAGATGAATTAAAAGAAGCAGAAAGGATTAAAAAAATTGTTTACCAGAACAGGGAAATGAAATACTGTGGATTCAGAACTTATAAATAAATAATTGTTAATATGAAAAGGATAAAAAGAAAGATTTATTCAGAAGATTTAGGAATTAATTTAAAATCAGGCAAAGAGTCAGAACTTTTTAAGTGGTTTTTAGCTTGTTTACTTTTTGGAAAACCAATCCAGCAGGAGGTTGCCAAAAGAACCTATTTTGAATTTAAAAAAGAAGGATTGTTGGTTCCACAAAAAATCTTAGAGGCTGGCTGGGACAGAATAGTTGAGGTTTTAGATAGAGGCCATTATGTAAGATATGATTTCTCAACCGCAACAAAACTGTTGGAAATTCTAAAAGAACTCAAAGAAGGATATGGAAATTTGACTAACCTTTTAAGATCAGCTAAAAGTGAAAACGATTTAAAGAAAAAGTTTCAGGGGTTTAAAGGAATTGGGCCAGCGACAGCTAGAATATTTCTTCGTGATTTAAAAAAATATGGATTGATTAGTTGCTATAGTTAAACGTACATCACTTATTAGTAACACTAATGATAATAGGGAGGTTATTATTGTATTTATCAAAAATGGCTAGGTAAGAAGGATAAGATTTTTTCTCATTTCATCAATTTCTTTTTCTTTTAGATTAGGTATTTTTAAAATGCGCCGGTACTTTTCATATATATTAATTTTTCTTCTTTTATTTTTGGAGCTATTTCTCATTTTTATCTTTTGCTTTATTCTTTAAGACCTCCTCTTCTCTTTTATGGAGGCTAACTTTTAGCTCTCTTAGTTGGTCAATAAACAAGGCATCAATCATTATCCGGTAGATAAGGGCTAACTTAAAAATATTCAGTGAGTTTGGTAGACAAATACCTTTCTCCCAGCGGGAAATTATACTGCTGCTCCCCAGCCCCATTATCTTTGCTACCTCCTTTTGTTTAAGACCCCTGGCCTTTCTGTATCTTCTAAGACAGTTAGGCATACCTTTGTAGTTTATATTTTTCATATCACCCTTACAAAATTAGTGTATGTTTTAGAATATCCAGAAGGCTAATCTTAAACAAGAAGGGGATAATTGCCTTTTTAGGCAAACTAAGGGTAATTCTGAGGAAAAGTTGTAGATAAAATTAAAAAACCACCTGTTAAGGTGGTAAAAGTTTTAAGATAGTAATCCTTCAGGGAGTGTACCACATTTTAACCTATTTTATGACTACAAAAAGTATTTTGGGTGTCGGTTTTGAGTGCTATTCAACCTATCCTAGCCTTCTACTCACTATTTTACTCCTAAACTCGTTAAACACTCATTGTTTATTGGGCATGTACTACAATTTGGTCTAGCGTTACAAACACCCCTTCCGAAATACCAAAATATCCTATCTAACTCGGCAGGAGAATACCCGCTTTTCTCTGATAGTTTAATAATTAAATTTCTAAGGAAAATATAATTTTTCTCATTTCCTGGATTAGTCCCTATATCAATATCCCCATAGCCATAGACTAAAAGACCAGTTCTAGTAAGGGTTCTAACTATATGGAGATCATTTGCAGCATAGAGTTTTGAAAAACAACTCAAGGCTAAATCTCTTACTTTAAAACTTACATTTGGAATAGTCAAAAATGGATCGTCAGGAAAATTTTCTCTATATTTCTTTTCTGCTTCCTTAAAATATCTTTCCCACATGCCTTGATATTTTTCAAATAATATTCTTTTAGCTCCTAAAATTACTTTTTTTCCATTTTTCACTCCCCATCTGTACTTTGCTTTTTTCAAAATATCGTTTGCTTTGTTTTCAGTAATATCTTCAAAAGTTTTAAATTCTTTATTCATTTCTCTAAAAATGTCCGCTCCTTTTTCTCCTCTAATCGCTCTCAATAAAAGGTTCATTGTGAAGATATTAAATATTTGAATAGGCTTTTCTTTCCAGTTTTTAGAGAGTTGTTTTAAGTAAGATTTTCTACATTCTTCTATAGTTTGTCTTTGTTTTAAATATCCTAAAGAAGGATGGATTTCCTCTGAGATATAATTAGATTCTATATTCAAAATCGAAGAAATTATTTTATTTATATTAGGAAGTACCAAGTTCATATTTAAAAATAAAAATTATCTATTCTTTTTCTTTTTAGCTATCCGTTATAACTCTACCTACACTGTTACTCGCTATTTTCCAAAGAGCGAGATAGACCCAATTCCATTTTCCTTTTATTTCTCTCCAATTAAATTTTTAATCTTTAAAGAAGCGTAACTTAGTTGTAAATCCTTTTCTATAATAGGTAGTCTTTTTCTAAGTCTATCTTTAACATCTTTATTTTGTTCAATCCAGTCGCTTAAAATACTCAATTCAATAACTACACCTATGTCCATAACTTTATGCAAAACCCCACAAAATTTATTTAATTCTTCTGGAATAATGGTAGTCTCAAATAGCTCTTTCTCCTTAAGTAATCTTCTTCCAATATCTGTTTTATCAGGTACCACATGAACATCAGTAGAAAGATCGATATAGATCTAAATCATATCCGTTGAATTTAGAATTGGTTAAAAGATATTCTACTGAGATAGTTGTTTAATAATTTCCTTTGCTGATGGAATAATTTTCATTAAAGTTAGATCTTTATGTATAAAATTTTTTCTATCAAAAATTCCTGCCCTTACTTTTTTAAATAAAAAATTCTTGCCTTTGACATTTATATCATTAGATAAAGTTGAATGCATTGTAAGTTCGGGACTTTTGCCTTCCGTTTCAATTAATCCTTTTCCAATAGCGATTCTCGTTATTTCCTTATAATGTAAAGGTTTTTTCTTTTCCTTTAAAATTTTATACGCCGTCTCAAGAAAAGTCATAGATTAATTGTTTTTAATAAATTATCACCATATTCCTTATAGCAATCCTCGCAAAATTTTTTATTGTGGAGAGTATGCAAAAATTTGTCTTTTATAGTTTCAGCATAATAAAAACTACCAGAGTTAATTATCCTCCCACACTTATTACATCTATGATTGACTCTTGCTTTAGTTTTCTTTAAAAATTTTAAACTATTGTATTTACTCATTTTTAAATTTCTTTAGTTTCTATTAGTCCTTCCCATAAATAAATTCTTTCCAATGCTTTCCTGAGATAGTTAAACCATCCGGAATTTTATTTATTACTCCCTCTTTTATTAATTTAATAACTCCACTAATTCTTCTAAGATTAATAAAGAGGCTTTCTTGTCTAATGGCCTATTTCCATCCCCGCATTTAGGAGATATTATGCAAGCAGGACAACCCTTTTGACACTTACAGTCTCTGATAAGTTGATGAGTTAATTTAATTATAGAATTTATTAGATCAAAAGCTTTTTCAACCAAGCCAATGCCGTTTTCAAATCCGTCATAAATAAATATTGTAGGAGCATTTGTATCTATATGATATGCATAAGATATGCCTCCAATATCCCAGCGGTCACACATTATATGAAAAGGTAATATCCCAATTATTGCATGTTCTATCCCATGAATACCACCATCAAAATCCAAATTTTCTTTTTTTATTTTATTTTTTGTAAAATTAGGGATATTAAACCAAAAAGATTTTGTATTAAATACTAGTGATGGCAAATTTAGATTATGAAATCCAATGACTTGATCAAATTTTAAAACCTTATACCCAGTATATTGTTCATTAACTTTAACCTTGCCATAACTGATACTTAATTCACCAATATTAGTATTTTTGATCTTACTTAGAATTTTTATTTCAACATCTTTAATTGCCCGGGTATAGTAATCAACATCTTTTTTATTCACCTTTACAATAAAATTATTCAAATCTAAATCTTTTACTAAATACGTATCTCCCTCATGCATTAAAACTGCACCTTTATGTGCTTCGCGATAAGCCTGTGTCCTATCCATAGTTTCAATTAATTTGCCATCGACTAATACCTTAAAAATCTCTGATGAAATATTATCTAAATTTACTATTTCATTGGCTCTCTCCTTACCAGAATATACCCAGCCATTTATAGTTTCTTGAACTAGTTTTTTATTACTTAATGTTTCTAGTATATTACCCATATTATTCCCAAAAAACTCTTTATCCCTATCAAATTTTACAGGTAGCTCAGAAGCTGCACACATTAAGTGTCCATATAAAATATACTTATTTTCTAAACCAATTATGGCGTGTTCGTGTGGTTTATCAAAAAAATTACCAGGGTGCTTCATAAAATACTGGTCCATAGGATTTTGAAAAGCAACAAGTGTAACTACAGATTCGTCTCTTCCCCTTCCTGCTCTACCTGCCTGTTGCCAAGTAGAAATAATTGTCCCAGGATAACCTGATATTATAACACTATCTAGTGTCCCAATATCTATTCCTAATTCTAAAGCATTAGTGGAAGTTATTCCGATAAGTACCCTATTTTTTAAATTATTTTCAATCTCTCTTCTCTCCTTTGGCAAATAACCCGCCCTATAAGAAGCTACTCTATCTATTAAATCAGGATTTGATTCTTTTAACTCTCCCTTGGCCCAGGATATAATTAATTCAGCCATTTTTCTAGAATAAGTAAAACACAGTGTCTGTACTTTATTTTTTATAAAAAATAAAAATAAATCTTTAGTTTCACTATGTGTAGATAATTCCTCCACCCCGTTATAGTAAGGGTTATAAAAAATAAAATATTTTTTACTTTTAGGGGAACCGTCATTATTTACTAACTCAAAGTCAAGCCCAATTAATTTTCTTGCAAATTCTTTAGGGTTAGCAATTGTAGCTGAAGATATTACAAATTGGGGGTTTGAACCATAAAATCTTAAAATTCTTCGAAGCCTTTTTAATAGCATTGCTACATTTGACCCAAATACCCCTCTATATTTATGAGCTTCATCTATTACCACAAATTTTAAGTTGCTCAAAAATTTTGACCATTTTGAATGCCAGGGTAAAATCTGATGCAGCTCATATGGGTTACTAATAATTATTCTCGAAGAGTCCCTAATTTTAGGTCTTCTGTGATTAGGGGTATCTCCATCATATATTTCAGAATTAAAAGAAATTTTACTTAAATTTTCAAATTCCTTAATAAATTTTAGCTGATCGTTTGCTAAAGCTTTGGTTGGATAAATATAAAGTGCAGTAGCATTTTCATTTTTACCTAATCTTTCATAAATAGGTATGCTGAATGCCAAAGTTTTTCCAGAAGCTGTAGGAGTAGTAATTATTACATTTTTACCTTCCCTTAATCGGTGAATAACTTCATTTTGGTGAATGTATATTCTGATATTCTTCTCTAACAGATAATCCTTAATCTCTGGTAATGGATATTCTTCTAATTCTTTATATATTGGTTCTTTGCTGAGTAAAACCTTGACATATTCTATTCTTTTTTTAAATCTTTGATTTTCTTTCAAAGAATTAAGAATGGCCTCAATCATTTTCCCACTCTATATGGAGTTTAGAGAATAAATTTGCAAGAGTTATTAAGTCTTGCTTGTTATGGCTAATAATAGGCAGTAGAAGACCCACATTGCCGTTTTTTAAATATGCTTCATAGAAATCTGGTACCATAGAACTTGGAATATCATCTCGCCTTTCAATACCAAAAAAGAATTTCTCTAAAGTACCTAGCTTACAGTTATCAACCTTTTCCCTCCAAGCTCTTCTTGAGAAATGCAATACATCATAATTAGGTTTATTAAGATCTCCTTGCATTCCATAATAAGCTAATCTCTGTTGAATGTATGGTATATCAAATGTTCTGCCATTAAATGTTATAAATATATTATTTTTAGAAATATTAGATAAAAATCCAGATAAAATTGCTGATTCTTCTGATACATCTCGGGGAAGGTATTGTTTTACCACAATACTGTCTTCTGTAACTTTTGCCATTCCAATAAGAATAATGGGCCTATTAAAAAGACCTAAAGTCTCTATGTCTAATATAATAAAATCTTCTTTGCTAAAAAAACTTGATGAAAATAGCACTAATGGGTGAGATTTCGGAAACCAATGTTCTATGTTATTTATCAGTTGATTGTATTTGCAAGAATTAATAATATTTAAAAATTCTTTTGCTTTCTCGCCAAATCGATAATGACCCATAAGATCTTCTATTGTTCTATATCCTTTTTCCTTCAATATTATCTCATTTAATTCACCAATACCATAAATAAGTCTAAAATTTGATAAAATTTTTAATTTAGCCTTTACTGGATCGATTATTTCACATCTTAAAAAGGTTCTATCTTCAATTAGATAACAGCTTCCACTTTCAGTATTAAATACTTCCCCTTCAATCACATCTTCTAATTTTTTACCTCTATATTCCTTAATTAATCTTTTTTTTAATTTTTTACATTTTTCATATTCTTCATAAGTAACTTCGCTAGATAAAAAATTTTTACTAAGATCATACATTTTTTATAAATTTTATAACAATAATAAAAATAGTTATTATAATAGTCTTTATTTTATTATTTTCATATTACTATTCAGTAAGTAAAAATCAATAATAAAAAATTTTAAACTATTTTGCCCATTATATATTTCTTAATTTTGGTTCATTAGAACTAATAAAAAATTAACTCAAATAAAGTTAAAAACCTTTTACATTTTTATATGGGAAAAAATGAACTTTACGAATTAGGTCTATAAGCTAATAAAACTAATTTTATACCAACCAAGTAATTTTTTTCAAAATATCCTATCGAACCCAAATCTTGGAGGAGCAAAATCCCAATATAAATCATTACTTAATTAATAGATATGTAAGCTGTGTTATATGCTCGCTGATTTTTATTAATCTGAGTTTTGACCCACCAAAGACCTAGATACACTGGATGGTATGGGATATATCCCCAAACTAAGAAAATTTCTGAAAATAGCATACCTGAAGGAGCATTAAAGGGAGAAATATTTTTAGGAAGGTCCATATATATGGGACCGTGTCCCCTCTTTGGGTAGCACCGTTACCTTTTCAAACTATATGCTCTAGATACCAAATTTGATCTTAAACCAGCTAAAAGACCTAAATATATTCAGAAGTTAATAAAGGATCATATATTAGACAGTACACAGTTAATCGGACTTTATAAACGTGAGTAGTGTTACATCACACTTATAATATTAAGTAAAAAATCTGGAAATTTCTATTTCAGCAATAACGAGCAATTATAAGCAGAATAAAACTATTTTTTATGAGGTTCA
>Ga0307375_10005224_pt1 | contig 12213 bp, 6 predicted proteins | sample TR1MG_FD_202531 | JGI IMG/M metagenome (GOLD analysis project Ga0307375, IMG submission 202531) | Soil microbial communities from Risofladan, Vaasa, Finland - TR-1 | ecosystem: Environmental > Terrestrial > Soil > Coastal area > Acid sulfate soil | place: Finland: Risofladan, Vaasa | collected... | reverse complement strand
CGATTCTATGAAAGTGATTGAAGGTCATGAGTTCTGATCAAAATGCGCACCTGGACGCGAACAGCGTTCTAGCAAGACTCACAGAGGAGAATTTGGGAACCCAACTGGGCACCCCGTCTATTCTGGTATGTTCTTCTGCTGAGCCCATCCTCATGCCCAAAATGAATAGTTTCTAATATGGCTTCCCTCCCATTCTCTTCCAGTTCCCTGATTTCGATCGATGTGGTGCCAAAACACGGAAGAAAGAGTTGTGCCAGAGACTACGGGCCCATGGGAGCACCTTCTGCTCGAGACATCTTCACTTGGATACCACAACCACGACCTCACAGTGTGTAAGCATGACGCGTGGAGGAGAGCGCTGTAGAGCCTCATGTGTACCTGGAAAGCTGCATTGTGTGGATCATCCTTTCAGAACGCCCTCCTCGAGTTCTCCATCTCCAGAATCGCCCACTCCTACAGAGAACACGCCCTCAAAACGCAAGAAGAAGCGACTGTACTTCATGAAAAGCCGCCAAGGCTGGTCTCGGCATTAGAAACGAAGATCGACTCAATCGATGCAACTCTCGACCCAAGATTCCTCTTTTCCAAGCTGAATTCGCATGGAGTACACATAACAATGCATGTTTGATGCTATCTACGACTTAGAAGCCCACTGGACCAATCAAAGGAATCTGTACAATAACGCCTGTGTAGCTCCACACAGACGGCAGCAATGAAGCTTGAGTCAGGAGCGATTAGTGCCCTATCGAAGCTCAAGTTGCTATTCGTATGGAATCGTGCTTTGTAGAATGTAAGAAAGCGAAGTTGAGCAGAGAGGAGGAGACCTAAAAATCAAGACCTTCAGGATGGAAGCAGGAACCGCGTGTGGTATATTCAAAGTGCTAATACAGCTCTCCACATGAGTTGAGAGTGATCCAGAGCGTAGATTTATGAGTGGACGGATCCCTTCTCGCGTACGCGCATCTCGTTGGCGTGCTGGCAAGGAGTAAGGCAACCGCACCAGAGGAGGACGCAGCAATCTGTAGAATGAAACGAAGACAAGAAGTTAGCACGATTGAAGGTCCATTCCCTACCTCGATGTACTGCGCGGAAGGGAGCTAGAGAGGGAAGAGCGGGAGCGTTGGACGTACCGGTGCAATACACGAATTCAAGGCCATACTTAGCACGGATGCGCTGACGCACAATCCAGCCCGGAGATACCATCAAGCAGCACTCACAGCAGAACACTAGAAATGCCGATAGTTAGTATTGGTGAGCAGAGTGGGTGATCGCGCCGGTTCGCGTGCGAGCACATGCATGGCGGGATACTACGTACTCTCACGACCATCAACACGAGCGACGTTCATGGCAAGAAGGCTATAGAAGTACAATTTAGGGCGAAAGGTCAGAGAAACACCGTCATGAGCGAAAGGAACGCAGAATAAGGATTCAACCGGAGAAGGGAGTCAAAGGGCGTACTAGCAGGGGCAGAACCAACCCATGCAGCAAACACCGCAATCGTGGCAGCAATCTGCAGCAAAATCAAGTTAGTGAGGAGGCGGGTGAGCGTTGGAGGGTAGAGAGGGCCTCACGAGGCAAAGGACGACACGAAGAGCGCCAAAAACGGCTTGGTTTTCCCCAAGCTTCGTGAGCTGCAGCGCTCATTCGGGCATCCAGAAGGTGTACACGTACCGCAAAGTCCAATTTGGAAATCAGCCATAGTGAGAGTAGAGTCGCAAGCACACAAGCTAACCGACGAATGACCAAGTCAGCCCAGCTCAGCGTGGAGCTCTCTGTGCAACAACAGGTCTATGTGCGCGCGGGCTTGGCAGTAACTCAGAACAGATGCTGTTTTTTGAGTCAGTTTGACTCTCCAAGTAAGCTTCTCACACCTGACACTCTATACCCTCTCAGACGACGCTCTCGGCCAACAGGAGGACAGAATCTCGGATGCCTTTCCTTCTGGCTTCTGCCACTCCACTTCGCAAGAATACGCCCGCATGTACTGGCTCCTACTCTCCACTCCCGATTGACTGCTTCCTAAGCGCAGAGTATCAAGAATATTGACGTCCTGGTCACAAAAGTCATGAATCAAGTCCAGAGTAGGGCAGCAGATCGAGCGGCTCAGACACAGGTCCGACGCTGGCTCTTCTGTGCTTTGAAGCAAAGCGGTTCCAATGGACTGCAACCATGAATGCAGAACTGTGGATTGAACGAAGAGCGAGACTTGAACTGATTGCACTCAGGGTACACCGATGTACGGTCTGGTTCATGGGCGTGATTTGGGAGCGGAGGGGAGCTCAACTCCATCACCACAGCTCCCATCTCGGGCTGCCAACTTCGAATGTCTTCCGGCTGTTCAAGAACTAGTGATAGATTGCACATAAAGGGGACGTACACGGGCTGGCAGGAAGACATCCATAGACACAAGGAGGCCAGCCAGAGATTTCGGCTCTTGGTTCTGGGCACTGATGGTAGAGCCTCCCCACCATTGTACTCTGGACCATCTTGTGGCTTCTATCTCTGGAATCTTCATGAAAAGATGAGCGAGCGGCAAACTTCAGCATCTGGGCCTAATAGGTCGTTAGGAATGGGCGTGGATCTTGCACGAGCAGAACTCTTCTTCTGGGTCCGTTCAGAGCTGTTTGAATACGGTCTATTGCCCCTCTCGCCACACAGCGACATCTCATTTACAAGTTTGTTGGCAATTGTGCGCAAATATCGCAATACACACGAGCTGAATGCCCAATATTTGAGAGCGATCAACACCCTGTACTCTACCCAAACACAATCAGATAATGTCTCGATGAGGTATGTTTCCATCTAAACTCGTACAGATTTTCGAGCTTGGAACCACTGTATCTCTTCAAGACACTATGCATAGTGACTCCAAAGTTGAACCAACTTGGAAGGCCTCTCCTTCCCTTGTAATCGCTTTCCATTTCACTTTACCCTGATGAAAGCTAACTCGTTGCTCTTTTAAATCTCGTAGATATAGCGAATGGGAAACTATTGCATCTGAAGACTTGTTGATGTGTCCTGCTCAAACCCGAACGTACGACGCCCTTTTCCTCATTGTTCCCGGCCTCTTGATCCTCTTTCCGAGTATTTCCTCTGTACTAACATATGTTCTACGGGATTTCAGCTATTTCGAGCGTTTCTGCATTGTACGAGACAACCTAGTGGGTACACACATGTCGGCTCGTAAGCCGCTTCCTGTGGATCGTCGTGAAGTCAACTTCTACGAATTCATCATCTATCTCTATCTTCAATTGATCGTCCAACCTTCGTTTGGCTACCCATATGCGAAAGGCATCCGACGCCCAGATCCTGAATCTTCCTCTCTCTCCTCCTCATCCTCTTCGGCTGCCTCCTATATTAGCCCTCGTACTGCTGTCGTCGGGTCCTTGTCTCAGCCTTCTCAGCCTCTATCAGCGCGTGAAAAGGAGCCTACCAGCGCGCGCAAAGTGGCAGTCAGGCGCAAGATCCACACACATGAGGCTGTTTCCCCCCGTGCCAATGCGGCAATGTCTCGTTTGGATTCATCCAACACATCATCAGGAGAGAAGCAGGGTGCCTCCACGGAAGCGACTGGAGCCACCCCTCCATCCGCTCAAAGTTCCACAGCTTCATTGCCCTCCCATTCCTCCCCAATGCCCTCTCGCATCGATGCGAACGCAGATACGAACGCTTCAGGCCCCTATGGCGGTAAGGCATCCCCACGAGCAGTCAAAAGCCCACGCGCAGCGGGCATATCTCCGCCTCCCCGTTCTCCGAAAACCACTGCCGCCAACCCGTCAGAACCTCGTCGCAAGTCTACATTCGCTTCCTCTTCCCCCAATCTCGGGGCTTCATCGATGATTTCAAAGCCATCCGAAGCGACTGACAACGCACCAGGCAGCAACTCGTTCCGCATGCGCCTCAACCGCACGCCCACCTCGGTTCCCCTCTCTCAACAGATGGAGTTCATGCAAGAACATCTTGGATACATTTTGCGTCTCTTGTGTGCTGATGAGCCGAGTTGCAATGTGCGCAGGAGCGAATTGGAGCCCTTGAACTTCTTGCTGGCGGTTGCGTATTCCAATGTCGCTGTTCACGATCTCAATCTGATTGATGTGCTACCGAAGGCAAACGTGACGGAGAAGTACAGCCGTTTGGATCTGACAGAGTGGTTGTTGCATCGTTTGCGAGTGAATGCGTATCTCTACTCAATGACGCCTTCTGAAGTTCGACAAGAGACTTTCGACAATGCGGTGATGTCTACTGCCCTATCAGCTTCCAAAAACCTGGTGAAACGTCCGATTTCGGTCGTTGGCGTCCATCAACAGACCGTGCTCCGAGCAGACACTGAATCGCTTCCCATGCGTGGCACCATCTTCGCACCCGAACTTAGTGCTGGTATGCATAGTGTTGAATCTGTGGTAGATAGTCGCTTTGCTCGAGTCAAGAACTGCAACTCCTCTTACATCTACATGCTCTGCGCCGTCTCGTGCATGAAAGTGCAGCACTGCAATGAGTCCATCATCGTGGTTGGCGCTGTCAGCAGCCTACTATGTGTTGAAAACTGCAAAGATACAACCATCATCACCGCATGCAAGGCCATTCAGATCTCCAACTGCGAGAACTGCACCTTCTACCTCATGACTTCCACTCCACCGCTGCTCTTAGGCAACAACTACGGCCTACAGTTCGGACCCTATTGCACACACTACAGGTCGCTAGACAGGCACGTCACGGAGGCTGGACTGGACTCCTCACAAAACCTCTGGAACCAACCCATCCTCTTCATCGTCGAACTGCTCCGAGAACACCAACCACCCATCGTTCCGTTTGGAAATGCACGATACCCACTCAAGGCAGCCATTTCCAAGCTAGAAAAGCAGGCATTCTCCCTCGTACCACCGGACAACTTCTCGCCTTTCCGCGTGCCCTTCGAACTGCACGGCCCCACCAAACAGATCCCGTTCCCACTCCCAAGCGACTACCAATTGGCACTAGAAGATCACACTGAGGAGGCGATACTACTGAAGAAGGAACTCGATAGGCTCATCCAGGACAAGAAGCGACAGGCGCTCGTGCAACACCTCGTACGCACTCACTTTGAGAGGTGGCTTGCTGAAACTGGAGCAATGCAACAAATCGAAGATCTTGTAAAGCTTCAAATGCAATGAACGAAGCGCGAAGCTTGAAATCGACGGTCCATCATTAGAGTCCTAGAACACAGTGTATACGGCTTTCTCCATATGTGGGGTATGTACATTCACGAGTAGTTACATCTTGCCTTACTAACCTGACCTAGGATGATGAGTCGCAGGATCGTACCTGTCTTCTGTCTGGAACTTGCTGCTGTCTCCTTGCTTCTTCAAGTCGTGATAGATGTCCAGGCAGTCTCTTATCCAAGTGAGGGTGTAGTTTACTAGTGTTTCGGGACGTTTGTCTGAGATGATGGGTTGAAGTGAGCGAGTGAGTACTTGGATCATGAGCTGGACTTCGCTTGGCGGGAGATCCTTGGACCCGGTGATGTAGAAGGTGGGGTTGGCTGAAGGGTACTCTGGAGGAATCTCCACGAGCACTTGGCACGCTTGGGATGTACCAGAGTTGCCGAACGCGGCTCGGTAGTAGAAGGAGTCCTGTTTTGCATCGAAGCTGACGCAGTCGTCAAACCATTCCACTTTTGCAGCTGAGGGAGAACCTGAGTGTGCACTCGAATCAATATCCATTGTCGCTGACGATGATGCTGTTGCCATATCGAGACCAGATGCAGAGTCCTTCTTAGGACGGAAGTCGCGCTTCGTTCCCACGTGTATGTTGTGCTCCTTGTAGTACGCTTGCGCCTCATTCAGTATCGTCTGAGCCTGTGCTGTAGTCTGCTCTGTCCATTTGCGAAGCGAAGTCACCTGAGGGAGGTCACGAGGTCGTGAAGGAGGAATGTCAATCTCAATTCGGCCAGATACCAACATTGACCACAAACTCATCAATGTATGCTTCATTTGCGTTCTACGTTTCAATAGCTCCATAGTGTCGGTGAGAGAAGCAGCGAGATGTGCCAAGGAAGAGGGCTGAAAGGGGCTGGAAACTTCGACGGATTCGGATGGACCTTGTGGGAAGTGCAATCCAGATAGAGCTTGTACCCATTTGTAGGCACGGGCACGTTTAGGGAGTACTTGGACACCAGCGGCCACTTGGAGGTGATTCGACCAATTGGGAGATACCAGACCATCGTCATTTGGGAACAGGTTTACCAGTATTCTTGGATCCTCATTGTTCAATGGTGTCACAATAACGATGTGCAAGTTCATCAAGTATTCAAACATGATACTGATCTTGCGAGAGGTCGCAGAAGATGGCGTCACAACGAGAAAGTGAACCAGTACACTCAAAAGATGCGTGGCTTGGCATTTTTCAGAAGATAGCGGTTGAATGTTCGATCCAGTAACACTAAAAGAGGAAGAGGAAGCCTTTGAGCCAGCTTGGGATGTGTGACGAGCGAAGGATTTCTTGGCCGCCTCGAGTAAGCCACCAATGCTTACCTCGACCTGCTCGCCGCCAAATACTGAAATCCAGCTAATGAGTTGAACGTAGAGGTTGTAAAGAGGTTGAGGCAGGAATGCGGCGCGTGGGTCGGCTTGTTGCAGGGTCGGTTCTTCCAACTTGAGCGAAGTCTTCAATGTGTTCATTTGGGAGACCATTTCGCGGACCTTCTGTTTTAACGCTTCCAAATCTCGCGTTTGCGCATTCAGTGTGGACTTCAACGAGGACTGCTTAGACGGAATCTCCTTGAGTTTGGCGGCCAACGCTTTTCGTTGCTCTTCCTCATGCTTGATGCGTTTGAGAGTCAATTTGTGTGGAGAATCGCCTTCCTTGGGACGTAGCAAAGGTCCCACAGATTCCTTGAGCCAGTCTTCTTCACTTACAAGGCCAATCGCAAGATCCAAATCGGGTTTCAACTCCACCAACGATTTGAAGACTTCTAGCTGATATTTCGACGATTGCGACAGTTGAAGTGCCTCGAGAAAGTCCTTTTCACCATATTTAAGCACTTGCTGACGACGACGATCCACTTCGGAGTGCAGATGACGATGAAGAGTGCGGTACTGAGCCAGCGCGATGAAACCTTGTCTCCCTAGCTCTTGAATAGTTGCGTCTGACTTTGCCTCTTCCGGTCCCAGCGAGAGCGACTTCTCGACCATATCAGTGGACAGATTGCGGACTGTATCGAGCAGCGTGAACAGAGCAGGAAGGTCGGTTTTGAGTTCAGGATCGGCGACATTGTACTTGGGTGTCTCTTCTGCTGTTTGGGATGCTTTTGAAGGAGGCGGTGGGATGGGCTTTTTAGCAACAGTTCTAGGCGCTTCTGGCTGACTTGGAGGCCTGGCGACGCTAGAAGAGGGGGGTTTCATGGGTGCGGGCGCTGGAGCAGCTGCGTAGCGCTCCTGCGGCTTGTGATCGTGACGTTTCGGTGGCGGGGGCTCTTGAGGACCATCTCTAGGTCGTTTGCGTGTGAAGTTCATGGGAGGCAAGGATGCGAGGTGGGGACTGAAGGTCTGCAGGAGGGGAAAGAAGGAAGGGTCCTGCCGTCAGCTTTCGTCACCGCGTATCAGTCTCGACTCGATCCGCCATGAGCACTAACAGCACGCAATCCTCTCCTGCTCTACACTCGGTGCCTTTGGCCAATGCTGCACCCGCCACCGCAGGCGCTGCTAAGAAGAAGATATGTTGCGCGTGTCCGCAAACCAAAAAGGTCCGCGATGAGTGTGTTGCCCGCAATGGTCCCGATGCCTGTCTTGATGCCATCGAGTTACACAAGGCTTGTCTTAGAGCTGAGGGTTTCAATGTGTAAGACAGTCTTCTGAGCCTGGAAAAGTGATGAAGCCTACGAGGACGAAAAAGCGTGTGCCGAACTGCGTCTGATTCTGAGCCCCAGTATTGCTTGATCTCTACTTTGACAACTGTAATCCATATCACACTTAACTGTGCATACAATTATGTACATAACACGGCCTCAATATACTAACAAGCCAAGAAAAGGCATGGAGAAACTTGGAAACGACACCGGACTTCACGGCTGTATCGCAGCTCTTATAAGGATAATCTGCTACGGAACTCATACCAAAACAGAACAGCGGTTTATGGCGGAGAGTGTGGATGAGGGGCACGAGATAGATCCCTGTGGCAAGTCTCCAATTCCTCTTCGATCCCCCCCCCCGAGTCAGATTGTGCATGGAATGGGTGGTATCTCTATGATTTGGGTTTAACAACGAAACGCTTCATTTATGTGGCGAGGGGTGACATTGTGTGCGCACGCGTGTTTCACATGCGCTGGAGTTCGGAGGTGTTCTCTCCCCCTGCTGCTGATGAACTTAGACGCGGTTCTCAGGAGGAAGTACCTTGTAAATGCGAACGAGCCAGTGTTGGGAGGTGAACGCCTCTTCTAGGTATTGGAGCTCGATGTTCTTGTTTCCGATTTCAGCTCCACGTACGCGATCGAATCCAGATGGGCGCCCGCGCTCTGTGTAGACTTGTCCGAATCGATAGTAGGTGAGTTTGTACATGAGGCAGTTGAGAAGCGCAGGTGCTCCAGCAGAGTCGACTCTGTATTGTCCCTGTGGCGTGTAGTAGTCCGCCTCGACGATGTGTTTGTGAGTGGAGCCACCAATGCGTACCATCCACAAGAACTTGTTGATATCATCTGAAGAGTATCCAGTCAGACCACCGAAGATGATGAGAACGTATTCAACGTCGAGGTTGCGGATGATGTGGATGGCGTCCTCTTCTCTCGAGGCCATGGCAGTACCGACCTCGGCAATGTGCGAGTTGTTCCACGTGTTGTTGTCTACAATGACAGTACGATTGGCCATGCCGGCGATCTGATAACCGTAGTCCCACCAGGACATGACGCGAGCGCCCTCGTGGGTGTTCTGACGAAGCCACCAGTAGGCCTCTCTGAAGTCGTCGAAGATGAGTCTCGAACCATCGTGTTGCTTGGCTGCTAAAACGATCGAGGGCGAAGAGTAGGCCTCGCTGGTGACCCAGGTGCAGTGAACGGTGTACAAGACGAGGAGGAAGGCAGTCGCTCCAACAACGATCATTCCAATCAGCGAAGCGTACTGCATCTCAAGAGGGGCATCTCCCTTTCCGCTGGAGGCAGCAGAAGACGATGAAGATGAGGAAGACGAAGACGATGAGGAGGAGCCAGAGGAGGAGGATGATGATGAGCCAGAGGACTTCTTCACGTATCCGAAGGGTCTGGGTTTCATGAATCTCGAGTAGGTTTTGAGCGTCTCGCTCACTGCAATGCCGCCAAGAACGCACGCGATGGGTGCCAACACGAGCATGAGACGAACCATGACACCAGAGAAGTAGATGGAGGTGACTCCGTACAGGATGCCGAAGGTGTTTGTGTCGGTGAGTTTGCGGAAGCAGAAGTACAATCCTGCAGGGAAGAGGAAAACGAGGAGGTGAAGATCGAAGAAGTAGGAGGCCCATGCGGTCGGTTGATGTTCAGAGACAGAGGCGATGATGGGGATGTGATCCTTGGCGTAGGTGGGGTCCAAGAAGGAGTAGAATCTTCCGGTCCAGGGGGAGATGGCTCCAGAGATTTGTCCCAGTACTACGGCCACGGTCGCCACTGCTGCTCCGGTGGTGATACCGACGCGGAAGAGGCGTTTGAACGTCTCCGAATCGAGCATTCTTCTCACGAAGCCTACGAACGTGTAGAGTTGGAGGAGACCGAAGGTTCCGAGTGCCAACATGTGCTCCGAGGATTGGACGGCCGCGAAGCCGACGAAGCGAATCTGCATGGCCAGGATGGTGCCCAGCACGTAGACGGTGCAGTACGCGATGTAGACGCGTTGAGAGAAGCGACCAGTGAAGAGGAGAACCAACACGTGGAGCGGGATGAGGTTGATGATGAACACGTAGCCACCCCAGGCGCTCACCATGTAGAAGTAGCTCAACGCACAGCCGACCGACCAAAAGATCGAGCCGGTGCGCACCGCGCGCGTCCAAAGGAAGAAGGTGAATACCAACGCGAAGATCGCAACCGCTTCGTTATCGAAGGAGCCGGCCACCGAGCGAGAGATGTAACCTGGCACCACCGCAATCATCGCCGCCGCCACCAAGCCCGCACCCGTGGAATTGTGCACCTCCTTCGTAAACATGTAGGTCGCCATACACGTCAAGGACGCAAAGAACGGCGCAGTCATCACACAGATGTTACGAATTTGAACCGTGAAATGCAAGGCATGCAGAATCCAATACATCACAGCACTCGTAAACATCAAGCCTAAGACATGCGAACAAGAGACACACGAGAAAACGAGGAACGAGACACGAAAGAAGGACGAGTGAGGCAGGGAGAGCGGGGTCAAAGCAGCGCGCACACACGGCAACAGAACAAGCGCAACACGGGTCAGATTCAAGGCTTCAATCAGGCACAAGAGGCTGGAAAATGGCCAAGCCTGCCACCAAACAGTAACGGAAACACAAAGAGTACATCAAAGTTGCTGGATCAAACCATCTCGGGCCCAAACCATAGATCTGACTCACCAGAACCAGACTCGGACGATTTGAGACTTCGGAGACACTTTTAGGTTGAGGATTCAGAAGAGAAGGGATGCAACATCGTACCTGGATACACGGTCGAGCCTACAATACGACCAAGAGGGTACCAGCTGGCCTCATCGAACCAGTTCCAAAAGTTGTAGATTCCTTCGACAATGCTCATGCCAGCAGGGGGCAAAGCAAGAAGACGAGCAGATCTATAGTTGAACCAGGGATCATACTGGGACAAGGTGAAGAAGGTGAGTCAGTAAACGGCACGAGAGTTGACGCTGACTCTGATCTGCAGACCTGACGCAAATAGAGCAACTTCATGGCACATTAATGCAACACAAGGAACGAATATATGGAATAGCAGTCGAAAGCACTGATAAAGGAGCAAAGCAGGCCTGTGATGAGGAGGGAATGACGAACCTCGTGTATCACACTTTCGAAGCGAACTACTGCAAAGAGACGAGTAGCAAAGGCTGTTTAAAGTGAAGAAGGTGAAAGAAACAACGAAGATACATGTGTTAGACGAGTTATAATGCATAAAGGGACTGACGGTGATCATGAGCAGGGTACGAACCAAGAACGCAGATCAACGCTAGAATGCCGATACGCAGCAGCACCTCCTGACTTGCAGCATTGATGGACAACAAGCCACCGCTTTTCGTCATGTTGAGAGAGGTGTAAATCGCCTCTCCTCAAGACGGGCACTGAGGAAGCTCAGCTGGGAAAGAGTGTCAAACTCTTGCTTCCGATTCCGGAGATTTCGCCGGAAATGGTAACTGCACGGTCAGCTACGGCACGCCTGTCATGAGAAGCAGAACTTTTGCTGTTTCCGTATGCAGATCACGTTTCAATTACATTGGGTTCATTACAGGCAAAATGAGATTCACATTCTCATGGGAGGTATGTTGGCAGGATCCTCTGCTGGATTTCTGGCCTGTTGAGGTTGTTGTTGCTCTTGATCCATCCGATCAACTTGACCAAATAGTACCTTTCTGGATTTCAGCAACAACGCAAGGTGTTTGTGACATGGCGAGGAGTGGAGTGAGAGTATTTGGTTAGGACGAAGATCTATCTCACAGAGCAGTTTGGAATGGGAAGGGTCACTCAATATCGATATACTGAAGAGCGTACAAAACGGAAGGAGTAGGGAGGAGGTGAATACCTCTAGTACGAGGGTAAACGTCTGTCAAGAAGTTGAAGACGTGTCCAACCAACATGCCGAGTACTTCGAATACGATAGATCCCTAAGTGAGGAAACACAGAGACACATGTTGGTCAGTGGTGACATGTGGTGGAGAGGCAAATTAAGCTCGATTGAAGTGAGAAGGAGAGGAACCAAAGTCGTACGCTGTTCATCATGAATTCCAAGCCCAAGATGACCCAAGGTAGGTACGTAGCAGGGAAATTGAAGAGCCCCATGAAGCTCATTCGGATATACGGGCTGCGTTTGGCCCAAACGTAGAGAATAGCGTTCGAAAGAACGTGCCCAAGGAAAGGCGGAGGCTTCCAGGTCGAGATGCGGTAGTAGTGGAAAAATGCGCTAATAACCTGAAAGAAGGTTCAAGGGAGTCAGTCAACTGAGTGGTTGAGGTGGGAGGAAGGATAACGCAAGGGCGTACTAGTAGCGAGAGTGCCGAGAAGAGATACAGCATGAAGAAGTCTGCTGTACGCCCTCTAAAT
>Ga0307375_10005222_pt1 | contig 12214 bp, 14 predicted proteins | sample TR1MG_FD_202531 | JGI IMG/M metagenome (GOLD analysis project Ga0307375, IMG submission 202531) | Soil microbial communities from Risofladan, Vaasa, Finland - TR-1 | ecosystem: Environmental > Terrestrial > Soil > Coastal area > Acid sulfate soil | place: Finland: Risofladan, Vaasa | collected... | reverse complement strand
TTACAGAGGAATACGAAGGTGAAGAAGGAATGGAAATGGTGCACGAAATGGAGCCACAAGATGAAGTGATGATGGAACACGAGGGTATGGCGCACGACCTCGAGATGGAAGTGGATGTGAGTACGACAAAGAAGAGGACAAAGAAGAAGAGAAAGCCTGCATATGCGTTCTTCGTATCAGTACGTTAGCTTGTCGTCGAAGCCTGCAAATCGGTGTGGATATGGACTTTTCGAAATTTCCCACCCACCTTCCTTTTTGGGTGTCTCTTCCGGAAATCTCGTTCCTGGTCGTTACGAGTACTCTCCAATCCTAACTCTTGAGGTCTTTTGCATTGCTCGCCAATCAGGATAACCGAAAGCAGGTCAGCCTGGATCATCCCGATCTGTCATTTGGAGGAACGACCCAAAAGTTGGCCGCGATGTGGAGAAGCATGACTGAAGCTGAGAGAGCTGTACGTATTCCTCTGATCATGTTCTATTCCTATTGCCTCTCTATGTTCCCTTTTGCGCCCCTATGGTATGCAATTCGTCTGTGTTCGTGTGTTCCTGACTCCCCTTGTTCCTCCCCTGTTTTTGGTTCTTCTTCTTTTTCTTCTTCTTCTGTAGCCGTATGAGCAAAAGGCGGATGAGGTGCAGAGAGCGACTGAGTATGCAGAGTTGACCGGTGGTCCTGCGCCGTCTGAGGAGGCGCCGAAGAAGCGTGGTCGTAAGAGAAAGGAGCGCAAGTGGACGAAGGACCCGACTGCGCCGAAGAAGGCGTTGACGCCGTACATTGTGTATGGTAAGGAGATTCGCGATGAGGTGACGCACTATTTGAAGGAGCAGAATCCTGAGACGAAGCCGACCGATATCATGCGTGAGATCTCTCATCGGTGGGGTAAGCTGTCGCCCGAAGAGAAGGCTCCCTTTGAGAACGAGGCTGCGAAGGATAGAGTGCGTTACGAGACGGAGAAGAAGCAGTGGCTTGAGGCTCAGCCCGAGGAGAGAACAACCACCGCCAAGAAACCCAAACCTAATGGTGGCCCATCTTCCTCTTCTTCAGCAGCTGCTGGCACTCCGGGGAGAAAGGCAATCATGGTGAGAGCAAGAGGAGATCACGGAGATGTATTCGACAAGGTCTTCCTCTCGCCGCCGTACACCTACGACAACCTCGTCAAACGCATCCAAAACAAGCGAGGAGACCACAGACCTATTATCGAGATCATACACCTACCAAACCACAGAGTGAGAGACCAAGACGACATTGACTCGCTACTGGAGGACGCAGTATTGGAAGTCACCTTCGAGTCCCCCGCAGACTCTTCCCTTGCTGAATGAACACAACCACACCCACACACACACACACACACACTCCGATTGTCGTTTTTACATATCCGATCAAGCTCTTTCGAGATCCAATTCAGGGAGCGCGACACAGTCAACCGGGCGAGAGAGAGGAGAGATATGGCGCAGAGAGAAGAGAGAAGGGCCCAGACTTGATGCAGGGGGTGGTGGAGGCCTACTCCCCTCCACCTCTCTCTTCCTATTAGCTTCGTCATGCTTGCTTCCATTGCACGCACACACGCCCCTCTCGTCAGAATTGGAAGTCTGACGGCTCAAAGCACTCATGTGAAGCATAGACACGCCCCACAACTCCGGATTTCGAGTGTCGCGCAAAGAAGCCTCTTGATTGACTCTAGACGTGGCAATTCCGCCCTCTTTACATATGGATCCGGTACTGGACACAAGACTTCACTGCCTTCCAGGATACAGAAGAGTAACTGGCTGCGACATGCAGGGCACGGGCCACCTCACGACCGACAAGGCAACCGTGTCATCTCTGGCGTGCACTCCGAGGTCGACCCACGCGTCTACTGTGAGAATTCGGAAGAGGATCAAGAATCTGGTACCAAAGTCACCATTTACGGCATCATCATGAACATTCTGCTCTCTGGAGGGTACGCTTCATGCAGTTCCGGAGCTTGTATTGCCCCTCTCGCCCTCCTTTGCCTATCTCTCAAGTACTCCTTCCCTCTTCTAACATTCTACGTCTCCTCTCTCAACTCCTTATAGCAAAGCCGTGGCTGGTGTGGTTCGTATCATTGAGAAAACGCCTTCGTTTGCATCCGCCTTGTGTTCAGTCCTGTTGTGCTGATCCACGTTACTCTCTCTCTCTCTCTGCTCTCTGGTTGTTAGGTTGGAAACTCTACAGCAATGCTGGCAGATGCAGTGCACTCATTGGGAGACTTGGCCAGCGATGTGGTGACACTGTACACGTACAAGATATCCTCGAAGGGCCCGTCGCCGTCCTATCCCTACGGTTACGGTCGTGTATGTACTCTTCCTCGATCAATTTGCCTCTTTCCCCATTCTCCATCCCTTTTAGTCCCCAAAAACATTTTCCGCTGGCCCTCTGACGTGTAAGTGTCTGTCTCTCCCCTCTTCCTCGACCAAGTTCGACTCCCTCGGTGGACTCATCGTTTCTCTCCTCCTGGTCGGCACTGGACTCGGAATTGGATATCACGCCGCTCTTGAATTGTTCACAGCAGTGGGCGATACTCCTCCGAACTCGATCGCCCTGTACGCGGCAGCCATTAGTGTGGTTGTGAAGGAGGTTCTGTTCCAGATGACGCTCCGCGCGGCGAACAAGGTTAAGTCCAACGTTCTGGTTGCCAACGCCTGGCACCATCGCAGTGATGCCATTTCCTCTGGGCTCGCGTTTCTTGGCATTGGCGGAGAGATGATTGGCATTCCACACATGGACGCGCTTGCAGGACTTGCTGTGTCAGGCATCATCATAAGGGCTGCACTGCCCGTGATTCGCGACTCCGTCGATGAGATTACCGATAGAAACGACTTCATTCAAGTCGATAGTGCGATTCGTGAATTAGCAACGTCAATGACGCTGAAAGTGGACCGATTGAGGATCAGGAAATCCGGGAACACTCTCATCACTGAAATCACCGTCATTGTCGAGCCTGGAGACTGCCACAGCTTCCTAGAGAAGACGAGAGAGTTCAAGGCTCACGTGAGAGACCAATTTCCAATTGTACAGGACATTTGCCTAGAACTACAGGAGAGAGGCATGGAAGAGTTCCATCCGGAACATGGCACCCACCCTGCTGGACAGACTCCTGATCTCACCAGCGCCCACGAGCAAGTACAACGAGAGTCAAAGAAGATCTTTCCACCTGTTTCAGGATAGAGCGACACGCAAGAAGGCTTCTTTCTCATTCGCAATGTAAGATACCCAAAATGGAACGCAACCGTTGGCTCAATTCTCTGTTGCATTCACCTAATTCTTGCATGTTTCAGATTGATAATAAATGAAAATGCAGAATATGTGGGGAGTCAAGGATTGAGGACGAGATGCGACTCGACCGCGGGCATTGCGACTCAGTGGACGTGCATCGTTCCTGTCAATTTCCATTCCTCCCTGCATCCCAATCCTTGTTCCATCCCTCTCTGTCGTTTCATTCCGCTTTCTACGTCTTGGCACTCAAAATGGAGGGTGAAAATTCGCGACAGAAGCAGCTTCGAGCTGCGATTCTGGCGATCAAAGGCGACGAGTCCTTGGATGCAGAAACCAAGGCCAAGAAGATTCGAGTACGAGCTGCCCGTGATCCATTCCTGTTCTCCTCAACTTGTATCAGTGTATGTCTCCCCAAGTGTCGGCCATTGCCCCCTTTCTGACCCTATTTTGGCGTGTTTTTCGGTTCTCGCTTCGCTTGTGAATTTGTGAAGGCTCTCATGTCCTCCAATCATCGTTTACCACCAGTTCAGGCAGCTCCTTCTGCTCTATCTGCCTCGGTTGAATTGGAATTGGATCGTAAATTGACGTATCATTCAGAGGGAGTGCTTGGTTGTAGTCATTACCCTCGCAAGTGCAAGCTTCTTGCCGCTTGTTGCAAGCAGTTGTATACTTGTCGTCTTTGTCATGATGAGAAGGTGACTGATCACAAAATTGACCGCCATGCGACGGAGCAGGTGATGTGTATGCAGTGTTTGACGCTTCAGCCGGTGGCAGAAGTTTGCGAGAAGTGTGGTGTTTCCTTTGCGCGTTACTTCTGTCACATCTGCAAATTCTATGACGACACCCCGGATAAGCAGATATATCACTGCAAGGACTGTGGAATTTGCCGTATTGGGTCAACAGAGAACACTTTCCACTGCGGCCAGTGCGGCGTGTGTATGCGCGTCGAATTGCGTGAACACAAGCACATCGACAAGTCCCTCCACTCAGATTGTCCCATCTGTGGCGAAAACATGTTCAATTCAAGGGACAGCATCCACTACTTGCCCTGCGGACACTCATTACACTGGAAGTGTTTCGACCTCCTCTACCGCCAGGGCGGCTATGGCTGCCCCATCTGCAAAAAGTCAATCACCGACTTCACCTCTGTCTGGAGGAGATTCGACAGGGCACTCAAGGCCAGACCAATGCCTCAAATCTTCGAACACGCAAAAGTACTCGTCCTCTGCAACGACTGCGACACCAAGGCAGAATCACCATTCCACTACCTAGGCGCAAAGTGCATACCATGCGGATCATACAACACCACGATCACTGGAAGAATCAACTTCCCAACGCAAGACGAGATCATCGCATGGGACGAACAGGAAAGGAAGCAACCCGCGGAACCACAAGCCACCTCCTCTGCAAATGGAGAGATTCAGGGAGACTTAGATCCAAACAACATGGCAGTCGACGATATGGACTTGGACTTGGACTTGGACATGGGATCGGAAGAGGAGTTCGACGAGGACGCTGAGATAGACATCGAACAAGAGCTCAACAACATCAACAACAACAACAATAACAACAACAATAACAACAGCGACAGTCAACAGTAGAATAGGCAGCCATACGTGTACAGCAGAATGTAAGAGCAAGAAGTCGAAACCAACTGGTTTCCAAGTTTTGATCGGGGGTTCGACTAGAACTAACTACGGTAGTTACGTCGAAACTCTACTCTACTCGTTAGTGCACTATTTGATAATGAGAGATGCAGGGAGGGCAGAATGTGGTGTTTTGAGTGCAGCCCTGAAATCGTTGCGAGCGTGTTGTACATAGAGAGGAGACTGTTCAGCTCTGTGCCCAGGACCATCTCCGAGACTGGGATGGGACGGGGCAGAGAGAGGGCTCTCACAGATTCGACCCGCGCGGGACAAACCCATGATCGCTCGGACCCCGAGCCAACCAAGGGGAATGTACGAGAAAGAGATCACAATCTTACATTGTACAACCATATACATGAGTCCAGTGAGAAGGCAGGGACTAGGGAGGCCTTCCTTTGATGTTGTCTCTTCACTGGAGCTCGCTACGCTGGACCTAAAAGTAGTTGGTGCAACGAGAAGGGCTCGCCCAAAGTCGACAATCTTGGGACTCGCGTCATAGCTAATGTGCGGGTCCAGGATTTCATCCCATGCCGGTCTCTCCAATGTCACCAATACATTCTTGCTGTGCAGATCGTTGTGTTCGAGGCAGAAGAGCGATTTCCAATAGCAACAGGCACAGAAAGGCTCGGATAGACCCACCAATGTTTTGACAGAATGTTCCTCCGTTCGATGCGACACCCTTGTTGTGGAATCTGTGAAGGAGAGTGAAGGAGAGTGAAGGAAATCCTAGAAGAAGATGTTCAGTTTCGAGGGGAACACCGCCCGGGGGTGGCCGGTCAAAGTGTATGTGTACAGAGTGAACTCATGATTTGCAGCCGTGGGGATAGAGTAGCGGGATTTGGCCAGTTTCAGTGCTGTTTGAATGGGTTGCTTGGTTGAGCAAATGGAGACGATGAAGAGGTGGTGGCATTGGAAGAAGAAGAAGAAGAAGAAGAAGGCACTGAAGGCGATGACATGAACCCTTGGTGGGGTGTGGGGAGGAGAATCGGACCGAACGGGTTGGCGGGGAAGAAGTGACTCGCTGGCGAAGAGGTGGCATCGTTCATTGTTGTCGTCGGAGAGCTCATCATGCCCAGATGAGAAGAAGAAGAAGTAGGGAAGGCGTTCGTTCCAGGAGAAGCATGAGAAGGAGGCATGCTCGCAGTCATCGGCGCAGTTGGGAAGAAGGCTTGGTACAAGGGCGCGTCCATACTCGTTTGCGATGGTATTTTAGGTGGAAGAGCTGTTCCTGCAGCTGTGGAGGGTGATGGGTACGGTTTGGGGCTAAAGAGAGATCCAAGATCGACGCGCTTTCCATAGGCCGATTGTTGTTGTTGCTGCTGCTGCTGCTGCTGCTGCACTGGTCGTTGTTGTGTTTGTTGCTGTTGTTGACCATCTTGAGGTGAATGATGGCGTTTGCCTTGGTTGTGAGCTTGTTGACCACTCGAATGCTGAGGCGGCGGCGTTCCGGTAGTTGAAGAAGACTTTGTCTCTTTGGCCTTGCCGTGGTAGTCCCTAGTTTGCTCCAATTGGCGGGGGTGGCGATGAGGGTTCTGCGGCGAGGAGCTCATAGGAGTGGGAGTGGAATGGACAGTGGAGTGTTGTGGTTGACCTTGTCCTCTCTGATTGCCATGTTGTTGCTGCTGCCTCGATTGTGGACGCTGTTGTTGATGTTGTAGCGGACTGTCTTGTTGTGGATGGCCATTGCCACGTCCTTGAGCATCACGTGTGTGTTGAGATTGGTAACGGTCGTCGGAAGCTCTCGGACCTCCACCACTTCCACCACCGCCTCCATAGCCTCCTCCTCTCGCCTGCCTGTTATTTCCATGTTGTCTCTCCATATTGTGATGATGACTCTTCAAATCTCGAATGGAAGTACGACGGAAGAGACCACGAAGAGAGCTCGACTCGGAAGCCGATTCAAACGGCGATCTGGGCATGTAATTGTGCTGCGCTGCATCCAGAGAATAGTCATAATGTCGTTCAAAGAGACGAATACTACCAATAAAGGAGTACTCACGATCCTCAACGCTCATTCCAGAGATGTCCAATTGCGACAACTCCGCAGCCATGCGATCCGAATCGATGAAGCCAAAGAAGTAGCTCGTATCATGGACTTCATGAACATAGCTTCCAGCAGTGATAGAATCCATAGGAATCGCAGGAGAGACGAAATCGTATGTAGACGAGTCCAACAGCATCATCGCAAACATCCAAGGTTGGTAAGGTGTAGAATTGATAGAAGAGGAAGAGGAGGTAAGTATGGGTATTGAAGTGCTCGGGTGTGAGGAAGAGGAAGACTGAACGGACGAAGTTTGAGTTTCGGCGCCCTTGGCTGTATCTCCACTTGCTTGGTGCATATCGGCTTTGACTGTTGTAGGCAAAGACTCGACGATCGTAGGATCAACTTTCGCTTTGGCAATCCAATCGCAAAGCTGTTTTGGGCCGGGAGAGGAGGAGTACGGGAAATACCAATCGTTGGTCACACACTCTCCGCGCAAGTACGAATTCACGACCCATTCCAAACCATAGATGAACTGAGAAGCATGATCATCAGCGTCATAATCTGACCAAGTGCCTCGAGACTTGACTTCCAGGAAGACTTCGATCGGATCTCTCATCAACGCCAACACCCGATTCGATTCTCTCCCCGAGCCATAATTGGAAGCATCAAGAGAAGTCATTTCCATCTGAGAAGTGCCAGCGGCCAAGAACGAGGATGAGGGATGTGATGAGGCAGACATTCTCTGTCCGCCTCTCAGCGCTTCCTGCACGCCACCCACAGCCGCCTGTCCAATCTCCAAAGGATCGCTCACAGCTCTAGAATCCGCATCCATCTGAATTGAGTCATCAACATCGTCAGCATCGTCAAACATCGGATTGTCGTCTTCTTCGCCCTCCAAATCCTGATCTTCCTGCTGTTCTTGCAAGATGGCAGTCATAATCTGTTGTTCTTCACTTTGAGGGGTAGAAGAAGAGCCAGGGAGCACGATGGGGAGTGAATACCGGCGAATGATTTCGTCCTTGTCTAGCTTTCCAACAGCAATGTCCTCTCTGAGCTGTCTCAATTTTGCAAGTTTCTTGACGTGATGAATCGGAGGAGTCATGAGAGAGCGTGGCGGAGAGTTTGCCAAGAGCGAGGAGAGGAAGTCGAGATTCAACCTGTGCGTTTGAGGATCAATGAGGTTCTCTTGAGCCCATTGTGGCGTTTTCCTAGCGCGCAAGTAGTGGTCCCAGTATTGGTGGATGAAGAACTGGGGCACCTTCGGCAAGTAATCGTTTCCAGACATGATCGAGAGCGCGACGAAGTCCGTGCCTGTGTTGAGCGAATTCGAATTGGGTACCAGAACGGAAAACTCTTGTATCAACTTATTGATTCCAATTTCCACAAACACTTCGCCACGAGAGCCACGATGAGCTGAGGAAGAAGAGGAGTTTAATGTATCAGCCTTCTCCTGCTTCGGTATGCGTGCAATGAGAGGACCAGAGGTTGCAGAGATTGCGTTTAAGATGGATATGTGAGGAACACGAGAAGCGATGGCAAGCAACACCAAATCGGCATCGGAACCGACCAGCGCAAAAACATCCCGCTGTTGCATCCTCTCGGGCATACTCTTGATGTACTTCATGATCTTGAGCTCACCCTCACCAGCAACATTGGCACCAGACATGTAAAACTTGACATGCTCGTATTTGCGGCTAGAAAGACGCTGACAGATGAAATACGCCAACGCATTGACCACCTCGCCAGTAAAACGACAACCTGGAGTAATCATTCGACGATCAATGAGACTCTTCGCCTTCTTCGACCCATGGGACTTTTTCGTCTTGCGCGTCTTCCTCTGATCGATCAACTTTGCTCGAGACGCTAATTACGCCATTCAACGAACGCAAACGGCATGAAATGAAGAGCAGAAAAGATAGAAAAGACGTGTTAGCACAGATTCCAAACAGGAGCGCGAACCGAATGGAGAGGAACAAGGCAGAAACGAGGAAAGAAGAAGCGGCTAACAAAGGTTTGCGTACCAGGTCCATCCATCACTATGTAAACGCTCTGCCGAGGATTCGTGATATTAAGGATGTCATCAAGCTGCTTATACATGCGCTTCCACATGACACTGTAACTCTTGGCAGAACGGGAGACCTTGTGAACGAACTGATTGAAGTCGATGAATACATGATCTGCAGGCACTCGGCCACCGCCAACTCTCGACACAGTCTTTGGAAAGGTCTTAAGATACCATTCTGTAAATCCAGCGATACCCATCAAGGACAGGAAGAACGGGAGGACTGATGCAATCGCATTTCTCTATAAACAGCTCGCGTGTCGGACATAGGAAATTGGGCCGCAAATTCTTCTTGGAAACGGCCGAGCTTTTAGAGTTGAATTCGAGTTGGACTCGCCACTCTCCCTTTCCCGCTCAACGTGTGAATTGTGCCATCCATGAGTCTGACACATGTATGATATTTTGGTTGTTGTGTTCCAACAAGTGGCGATGTGTCCGAAGTTCGCGCATAGAGTGCCGTAATGGAGCCTGAGTTGGTGCGCTCAGAAAAGTTGCCCCCTGAGCAGGCTTAGTGAGTCCTTTGGCAGTGTCTCTTCGTACATGCTGACCAACCGGTGGAGTACACAAGCTGCGTCTCCTTCCGTAGCCTGTTTCCACGTGTTCGCGCCCTCATTGTGCTCTCTGGCCTTCGCCCCTTCGCACGTACCGTACTCTCTTCTCCCCTCCCCTCCCGCTCCCGTTGCAACCGTTGGAATTCGTTCTGGCATGTCTCATTCGAAAAGCCCTCATCCAACTGCCTCGTCAACAACGGACGGTGGAGAGGCCAAGGATCGCTGCCCTTCCGTTGCTCTGGACCGTTTTGTGTCTCTCGATCAAGCCTCTCTTGGTGTGCCTCCCACAAGTAGCATTACTAGTTCTTCTCAAATGAACGATGACCCCAACAGGCGTGCCACCCCAAATCGACGAAACAAGCGCAAGAAGGGCGCTAGAAAGGGCGCTCATTTGGCCTCCAGTGGTATGGCTTCCTCTTCCTTCTCCAGCTCTTCCACTTCGCAAATGTCAATCACGTTTGGAGATAGTTCTGGCACCATGGATTCTATCGACACGGTTGGTGGCGATTCGTTGAGCGCTCAGTACGCTCTCGCTGTGGACGACACTTGTCACTCTTCCCTTTCATCTAAACGTCCTGCTGATGTTCAATCTGATACTTTGGCGAAGTCTTTCACATCAGACGATGCTGAGGAGGCGTTAACGTCGAGCCGAGATTCTTCAAGCCCCTTCTTCCATGATTCTGTCTTTAAAGATGCTGGTACTTCTCCATATGCTTCCTCTTCTCCGAAGAATCGCGTTCAAGGTGCTGCGCCCCTGATAGAGGCTGTAGAAACGAGTGGCGAGGAAGGTTGGGAGGTGGACGACGAGGCCGACTTTGAGCCATCCGAAGTTCATCCACTCATGTCATCTTGTCATAGAAGTTCTCGAATCGTTCATCCAATTGGATATGGTGGCAGTTTGCAAGAACCGGGCAAGGACAAGGCGTTGTGCCAGAAGGTGATCCCTCCGATCGAGAGATGGACCAAATCTCATGGTTTTGCTTCAAAACATGCTCGTGATTATCATGGTTCTTCAAGTGGCGGTGTTTTTGGAGCAAGTGGGCTGCCTGTGATTGAACCACCGCACTTTGATGTTCAGCTCGAATCGCGCTTGTCTCAATTGGACCCACGCTCTCCCTTTTCTGCCCAACATGTGTATATGGCTCCTGGAAGTTCTGTCGTGGTGAGTACTCCCAATAGCGATGCGAATGGAGGCGTGTTCAGTGACGCGAAAGCGAGCTGTGACACGATGACCCCGAGAACTCATTTGCTGCCTCCGAACGACATGAGAGGGTGGAGAAACGATGAAGGCGAAGAAGAGGAGGAGAAGAGGAGAGTGCCGCATGGTGTGCACGCCATGCTGTGTGCGCTGTGCTGTGGACTTTGGTTGCCGTGCTGGATTGGCGCGTGCACGGGCGTTTGCTGCGAGCAACCGTTCCAAACTGCTTCAAAGATGTGCGATTGTTGTTCTCCATCTTCCGAACAGTCGTTTGGCGATCTGATCGTGTCATCGTCATCGTCATTGCCGCTGAGGAAGGGAAAGAGGAGAGCGCAGTTCGAGACCGTCGTTTGAATACTCTGCTGCACCCGTGTGTCCAATGTCAATTGTACATTCCAATTAGAACGAAGATTGAATTTGGAGAGTAAAATTTGGAATCTAAACCAGACCGGGGTTACGGCGTCTGAGAGAGTGGAGAGAATGCATGCGTCCTTGTGTGGCTCACAAGGCCAATCGAAGGCCCCACCCACCACATTCGTCTGTGGCCTCCTCGCTCTCTCTTTGGCTGTCCACCCTCAAATTGGCCATCTTGCATCGTACATTGCCCATTTACATCCACTCCAATTGTGTGGATCTGTTTACTTCCTGAAGAAGCTCAGGAAACGTGTGACATTGCTCTGGTTGTGCGCGGGACTCGGTCTCCCCCCTCTTTTGGACTCACATTGCCTCAAGTTGCCTCAAATGGAATTGGATCACAGTGTCAGCATTAGTGCTCATGAAGGAGAGTGGTCTGGATCAGCAAAGGTGATCAACGACCCGATCCACGGGCACATTTCGATGCCGCGCTACTGTCTCGAGTTCATCGGTGCGTCTTCGACGACCTTTTTCCCCCTCCATTTCCCCTTTGACACCCGGCGACCCACTCTCTTCCTTCTAGCAAGTACCTTACATGTCTTTCTAGATGTATGACTGACCGTTGCGCCCTCCTGTCGACACTCTTCATTGGCGAATCCTTCTCACTCCCTCTCCGTCTAAAGATACCCCTCAGTTCCAACGCCTACGAGATTTGAAGCAACTTGGTGTTACTCACTTCATCTTTCCTGGAGCCTCTCATAATCGCTTTGAACACAGCCTTGGCGTGAGCGTTTTGGCGAATCGCTTGATCACCTCCCTCTCTCGTCGTCAGCCGGAATTGGAGGTCAGTGATCGCGACGTGAAGTGTGTTACTCTTGCTGGACTTTGTCATGATTTGGGTCACGGCCCCTTCTCTCACGCCTTCGAGGATTGGCTTCATCGTCTCGGGAAAAAGTTCTCTCACGAGGAGATGAGTCTCAAGATTCTCGATTACATGGTGGATGCGAATTCTATTGACATTGAGCGTGAGGACCTTCGGTTTGTGCAGAGCCTGATTGCTGGAAAGCCGACCTTCTATGGCGAGAGAATGGAGAGAATGGACGGTCGCCTCTGGATGTACGAGATCGTTGCCAATCATCGCAATTCGATCGATGTTGACAAGTGGGACTACCTAGCGCGAGATTGCTA
>Ga0307375_10005221_pt1 | contig 12215 bp, 12 predicted proteins | sample TR1MG_FD_202531 | JGI IMG/M metagenome (GOLD analysis project Ga0307375, IMG submission 202531) | Soil microbial communities from Risofladan, Vaasa, Finland - TR-1 | ecosystem: Environmental > Terrestrial > Soil > Coastal area > Acid sulfate soil | place: Finland: Risofladan, Vaasa | collected... | reverse complement strand
CCCTGGCCTCGAGAAAATAATCGAGACATATCGTCGTCGCGATGCGCCGCAGGAGAAATACAAATTGGCAGCATAGGAAAAGTTGGCACTGTCTAGATCCATACCCTGAGGAATAATATGGCCCAATCGAGGCAGCAAGCGCCGCAATACCGGCCCGGTAATGACGGTGGTGGCAAGCGCCATCACCACTAACATCGTATACACCAATTTGGGAATAAACCCTGCGCTGTATCCAATATTGATTACGATAAGTTCCATAAGAGCGCGCGTGTTCATAAGCACACTCACCACGCCCGAGGCATTGTGGCCCATGCCCCCCATGCGGGCGCCTATGTAGGACCCCGCCCATTTACTGATGGTCGCAATGGCAGTCACAATACCGCACCACATCCACAGGTTTCCGGTATTAAGGCCAGTCAAATCGGTTCGTAGGCCCGCGAACGTAAAAAATATCGGCAAAAAGAACACCATTACAAAATCACCGACCGTATGGCGGAAACGAGTCACGAATTCGGTGTGCTCATTGACGAGGATGCCCATTACGAAACCGCCAAATATGGTAAATATCCCAATGCGGTATGTGGTCATGCCCGAAACAAAAACCATAAGAAGGGCAAGCGCCAAGACGTCAGGCGGCAAACCGCCCGTTGCGGGCCACGCGATACGCCGCATGGCATAACGGATCGCTGGCCTTATGACCATAAAGCACACAAGGAGGTAGAGCATAAGGCCGACTAAGCGGAGACCCATGCCGACCGCTGAGAAACGCGCCGTCGCCATCGACGCGACCACGAGCAATAAAAGCCAGCCAACAACATCGTTAATCGCGGCAGCGCTAATGACGACCGCGCCAACACGCGTTCGGGTGAGCCCGTATTCCATCATGATACGGCCCAAAATCGGCACAGCCGTGATCGCAAGGGCAGTACCGATAAAAAGACTGTAAGGTAAGACAGGGACATGAGGGGCGAGAAACGGCCCTGAGACAACCCCGAGCGCAACCCCCGAAAAAAAGGGCAGACAGACGGCCCCTATCGAGATCAGCACAACGGCCCTTTGATTAACGCTTTCTTTTACATGGGAGAAATCAAATCCCATTCCGATCTGAAACATGAGCAGCGTCAAACCAATCTGACTCATGATCACAAGCGGCAAATGGGACGCGCTCCCGAACACGTAAGACGAAACCGTGGGCGCCAAATGTCCCAATAAGGAAGGTCCTAGGCATAGGCCAGCGACAATCTCACCGACGGAACGCGGTTGGCCAATCTTTCGGGCCACCCACCCTAATGCCCGTGCGGTACCAATAATGACAACAAGTTGCAAAAGTACGAAATACAGCACGCGCTCTGGTGATTGAACCACCAAACCCTGAGTTACAGACGACATGAGCTCCATCCCACGGCGAAGCCGCCTAGCGGCTTCGCCGAACCTCGTTCTTATTCTTGCCCCACAAGCGACTCGTGGGGCCCGATACCGTTGTTGCCATAGCTTAACCGATAAGGGAGTGAGTGGCCTAGAGTCCGGTCGGCGCCAGTAACCCTGACCTTGTCCCGCTCCCACAGACGCCTCCGGTTCAGTAAAGGCGGGATTTTTGGGAGATCGCGGGAATGTTCTTTCGCAGGAACACGGAGTGCACCGGCACTATGGCCTTCGCGCACACGGCCCGTCCTGTCTGGGCATTCAAGGGGCGCTAGACTAGCGCTTCGATACCACGGTAAGTCCAATGGGGGCGAGCGCTATACCGGCAAGCTTCAGATGCTGAATACCGAAGGGAATTCCGATAACGGTGACGAAATTGGCAAGCGCCGCTACGAGGTGCCCAAGGGCAAGCCAGAACCCCGCAAACACAAACCACACGACATTCCCAAGCAGGCCCCAAAACCCCGTGCCGATATCGCCGCGCCCCCTGACAGTCCGCCTGCTCAACGCCTCCTTCCCAAACGGGAAAAAGGTAAACTGTCCGATCACGAAACAAGCCCGCGCCCAAGGAATGCCGACCACTGATAGGAGCGCAAGAATGCCCGCGCACCACCACGCAAGACCCATAACAGCGCCCCCCAAAACAAACCACAACACATTCCCGATGCGCGCTAACATCATCCCCCCTACGACAGACAAGCCTACAACCCTATGCTACTGAGATGGATTCTGACCAAAGAGGTGCCGGCGCGCCTCTTCATCCAATGCCCCGCCCTGACTGATGCGGGCGCCGATGGCATAGGCACGCTGCACCGCCGGGCGCTCGGATATCGCCTTAAACCACCGCTGGATATGGGGAAAATCCGCCAGGTTCTGTTGTTGATCCTGATGGGGCACAATCCATGGATAGGACGCCATATCAGCAATCGAGTAATCCTCACCATTCATAAAAGCGCCTTCGGCAAGACAGCGATCCAAGACGCCGTAAAGGCGTGCTGTTTCGCGTACATAACGCTCCATCGCATAAGGAATGCGCTCCGGGGCATAGCGCGCAAAATGATGGTTTTGGCCCGCCATCGGCCCTAAACCGGCCATCTGCCAATAGAGCCACTGCAGAGTGACATAACGACCTCGCCTATCGCTAGGAAGGAACTGCCCGGTCTTTTCCGCAAGATACTGGAGGATCGCCCCCGACTCAAAAAGACTGAACGGCTTCCCGTCCATATCCCCATCGACGATCGCGGGCATACGATTATTGGGGGCAATCGCCAAGAATTCCGGCTTGAATTGATCGCCTCGGCCAATATTGACCGGGATGAGACGGTAAGGAAGGCCCGTCTCCTCAAGAAAAATTGTGATTTTATGGCCGTTTGGTGTCGGCCAATAATACAGATCTAGCACGTGACCTCCTGACTGGGCCTCCCGTCGAGACATATGACCCAGACGAGAGATTGCCCTATGATACCGGACCTGCGATTATAGCCCTGTGACCCACTTCCCCGCATCGCATATACCCTAAATTCATGCCATTACTTCGTCTTGACGATGTCGGCCTAGCTTACGGCCATCATCCTTTGCTAAACCATGCCGCGCTCTCCATTGAGAGCGGGGAGCGCGTCTGCCTTATCGGCCGCAACGGAGAAGGTAAATCTTCTCTCCTGCGCATTATCAGCGGGGCCGTAAAACCCGACAGCGGGCAGCGGGTTATCCAATCCGGCCTGCGCATAGCCACCCTTGACCAAGAGGTCGCCGCCGCCGAGTCCGAAACCGTTTATGAGGTCGTAGCCGGTGGGCTCGCAGCGCTTGGCAAAGCGCTCGCGGAATATGAACACCTCACCTCCCTTCTCACCGCCGCGCCGGAACCCGAGGTCATCGACCGGATGGGGGTGTTGCAGCATGAGCTGGACAGTCACGATGGCTGGAGGCTCCAGCAACGCGTGGGTACCGTCATCACCGAACTTAAACTCGACGCGCACGCCCGGATGGTAGAATTGTCAGGCGGCTGGCGCCGTCGAGTCATGTTGGCTCGGGCCTTGGTCGCAGAACCCGGCCTTCTCCTCTTAGATGAACCGACAAACCACCTCGATATCGAGGCTATTCTCTGGCTCGAGAACTATCTCGCAAGCTTTGGTGGCGCCGTACTCTTCGTGAGCCATGATCGCGCATTCTTGCGTCGGCTCGCGACCCGCATCATAGAACTCGACCGCGGCACGCTCAGTTCCTGGCCCGGAACCTATGATGACTACCTGCGTCGTAAGGCCGACGAACTAGCCGCCGAAGAGACACGCAATGCCCTTTTTGATAAACGCCTCTCCGAAGAGGAGACGTGGATTCGCCAGGGAATCAAGGCGAGGCGTACCCGTAACGAGGGCCGCGTACGGGCACTCGAGGCCATGCGCCGGGAACGCCGGGAACGCCGGGAACGCATCGGGCGCGCAGACATGCGCCTAAGTCAGGCCGACGTCTCCGGAAAGCTCGTCTTTGAGGCTGAGCACATCAATCTCTCCTATGGTGAGACCAACATAGTTCGGGACTTTTCGACCAAAGTGCAGCGTGGCGACAGGATTGCGCTCATTGGACCCAACGGGGTCGGCAAATCGACCCTGCTTCGGGCGTTGCTGGGCGACCTGGAACCTAGTAGCGGCACGCTCCGACGGGGCACCAAGCTCGAGGCCGCGTATTTCGATCAACAACGCGAGCAGCTTGATCCGAATGCCACCGTGATGGATAGCGTAGGAGGCGGTAAGCTCAGCGTCACGGTCGGGGGGCAGACGCAGCACGTGGCTGGTTACTTGCGAAAATTCTTATTTCCCCCAGAGCGGCTACGTTCCCCTGTCAGCATGCTCTCAGGCGGTGAGCGCAATCGGCTGTTGCTAGCTCGGCTCTTCGCCAAACCAGCCAATCTTCTGGTTTTGGATGAACCGACCAATGACCTTGATGCCGACACCCTGGAATTGCTTGAAGAAACTCTCATGGACTTCCAGGGAACGCTTTTGCTTGTGAGCCATGATCGGGCCTTTGTCGACAATGTCGCAACCAGCACATGGGTTTTTGATGGCCATGGCGGAATACACGAATATGTGGGCGGATATAGCGATTGGCGTGCCCAAGCAGACAGAGCCGTGGAATTGCCTCGCGTAGCAACCAAGGCTCCGTCCTCCCCGGCAACGCCACAAACACAACCCGCACAACAGCCACCTCCTGCGGCCCGCCGCAAGCGCCCCTACAAAGAGCAACGGGAAATCGAGGAACTGCCGCTACGTATAGAGGCTCTCGAACAAGAACAACTCATGCTCCAAACGACTGTTGGCGACCCCCATTTCTATGAACAGGATAAGGCGCGAATCGCCTCCGTCACAGAACGCCTTACCGAAATCGAAAAGGCCCTTGCGGAGTGCTACGCCCGATGGCAAATGTTGGAGTCCCCATAACACCTTCACCGTCCTGAAGGACCGCGCCTCCCCAAACTGTGCCACGGAAGATCACGATAGATCGGGGTGCTCGTCGTCTGTGCGCCAGCCTGAGTGAACGGCGCCAGTGGCCAGAAAACGGCTAACCCCCAGTAGCACTGTGGCCTCCCCGGCGTGCGCCGTGTGCTCACAGTGGCTACTTTCCCAGGCCCCCGCCTTCCCAGGCCCACATGACCCCGAGTTCCCGATCCGCCCGGCACGGATCCGCGTATCGAGTGGCGCGGAGGAGACCTGGTCGGCGACCGGTAAACCCCTACGCTGATCGCATCCCGGTCATCGACCAATGACAGGGATGCGCCATAAATGGCGAGCGATTAGAGGTCACCAAGCGCTACTCGTTACTCACAGGAAGCGCTGTATTCTCGATAGCCGGCAACCGTGGCATGGTCTGGCGGGGAAATTGGCCCGTCAAACTATCCAGGAAGGCCACGATATCGCGAACTTGCATGGTGGTGAGCGTCTTATTGAGCTGAACCTTAGCCATGACACGTACCGCTTCTGACAGGGTATTGACTGAACCGTTATTAAAATATGGCGCCCGTAGCGCGACATTACGCCATGATTGTACAACCCACATGTGTTTATCGGCAGGTTTATGAGTCACCTGATAGCGCCCAAAGTGCGCCATTAAATGGTACTCTGCGACATATTTGTTGTTCGTATAGGTCGGAAACTGCATAAAGAACCCCTGACCCATGGGCATCTGCGGTCCATTAAACAACGGGCCACTATGGCAGGAGGTGCAACCCACCTCTTGAACCAAACTAAATCCCCGCCGAGCCGCCGGACTAATGGCATTTTTGTCCCCTCGGGCATATCGGTCAAAGGGGCTATTCGGCGTAATCAAAGTCCGCTCATAGGCGGCGATCGCCCTAGTGATATTATCAAATGTTACCGGCTGCGCCCCTTTGAACACCTGTTTGAATTGGACGCGATAGCCGGGGACGGCCCGTATCCGGGCGGCCACCTCCTCGCCATTAGACATGCCCATTTCTTTAGGGTTCAGGATAGGGCCTTTCGCTTGCGCCTCCAGGGACGGCGCCCTTCCATCCCAGAACTGCACAGACAGGAAGGCGGCATTAAACACAGTGGGCGTGCTACGGTCGGTATCGAGCACACCATTAACGCCCTGCGAGAATTTGCGATTGTCGGTACCATTACCCATAACATTGTGACAGGAGTTGCACGATATCGTGCCGGTGCTGGAGAGACGCGGATCGAAAAATAGCTCCTTACCAAGAGCCACTTTGGCAGGCGTCATAGGATTATCGGCCGGTACGGGCGGTTTTGCTGGCAAGACCAGCGCGCGTAAGGCCTGCTTGGAAAGCGTCGGCCCCGCATAAGCGCTTGGTATGCTAAGACCTGCCAACACCGCAACGGCAAGACCGTAAACTGCGACCGCACAGAGAGATAAGGCATTTTTATGACCCATATACTATTCTCCTGAACTATTCCTTGCGCTTTGAAATATATCACTAATCCACAGAGGTCGGCCGGAATCGACAATCCAACTAAATTAGTCTGGTATACCCATATGCCTCTGCGTGCCCAACCTCGATAACCGCAAGGACACTCGAACTGCTACCCGCCGACCGACCGATCCGCCTTGGGCCTATCCAGATAATACGGCCCATGTTACACCTATGCGCCGTATTATCTACTCGGTCGCAAACCCCAACTAAACTGGGATGGTCGTTATTGACGTGCGTCGTATCCGCGCGCACTTAGAGGTCATGGTAGGCACGCAACGAAATTGGGGGATTATCTAAGGGGTGACTTGGATGTGCGTTTTCGAAGGGGATCCATGACATGATCACGATCTAGTCGGGTTTCGTGACATTAGCGGGAGATGAAAACGCCACCGCGGGAGCTATTACGAAACCTCTCACCGCTAAACCGCTGTTGCGATTGGTACTAGGCTATCCGTCCTCACGAACGACAGGTTCCCAGCTCACTACCTGCACCCGACCATTTCCAGGCAAGCGACTTACGATAACCGCAGGCGTATCTGCGGACCGCATCGACCATAGTTCTTGTTCAGGAGTGCCGACGGAAGGCACGGCGTCTCGACTGTCGGGATGATGGTTTCCAGAAGACAAAAATGCACTCCGTGCACCACTATAGCCTAGCTAAACTTAACAACGCCTGCTCCGCGGGTGCGCGCTCTATCAGCGCCCCACCCCAGAATACGACGAATCCCACCGCGGTCTATCATCGTCCGAAAGGTGGCCTCTGCCAAGCCAAGACTCGCTGATTATTATCGAAGGCAACCGAACCATTGCCAATACCTGCGTAATGGTAGTACCAAACGGGGCCTGAACCGATTTGGAATACCTGTGGCGGCTTACCAAGTAGGCTTAAGACCTGTGACTCTGTCATCTGGTGACGAACTTGGCGCCATTCATTAGACCAGACGACCCTTTGGCTCGGTGGCGCCACCAAAGGAGGCGCTGGCGTGACGGTTGTCGTTTGGGCATGGAGTTGCTCTTTTAAGTGGCGTACCTGCGCTTGCAGGCTCTGAACCTGGGCCTGCAAGGCGGCCGTCTGACAGCCATAAGCCACAGGACCCCCGGCGATCAAGCCCACAGCCACCCAAGCTCCTTTCATGGTCCTCTCAAACACCTACCACCCCCTTCTTAAGAACCCGCCCGCATTCCGTCCATTCCTCACGCGGCCCAAGACCACGGTCTTCCCTTGGAGCCTGTGTCACATCACACAGCCCCGCAAACTTTCCTTCTCGGCGTTATCCTACCCAGCCCATAAGCCGTACACAATAATCGTGGCCCACTCTAAACACTCAGAATATTTCTTTTTGATGCCAAGACTACCGCTCTCTAACAGCGGACCAAACAACTGTTCGCTCTTTCATGAGGCCTTTACCCTTACATACCCGCTTTCCAGAATCTGGATATGCGCACTTTTTTATCAAAAACATAAACCGGGCATGCCTGCGCACCAAGCGCATACACTCCCCCCATAATGACCGGAATATCTAGCACAATATCCCTCGTATTCATACAACAAGCGCGTCGCGCAGGCCTGCGTAAAACACAAGCCACGCGGCGGGCTAGGATCTGCAAAGCACGTTGGGCCCCACACGCCCCCACTACAGACACAAACGGCACGCTCTAGGACTTGGTGTTCCACTCATACACGCTAACTACGGAAGAACGGGTAGTGTATATGGGATCAGCAAACGCCAAGGCCTGCGCTTCTTCCAAATTCGCGGCCTTAAGTATATAAGCACCCCCTGACCCATCGGTGAACGGCCCTGCCAATTCGAGCTTGCCCTGACTCCGGAGACCGTCTAGAAACGCACGGTGTCGCTCAATGACCGATGGCTGAAAAGTGGGTGTACGTAGGACCATTACCAGATATCGATACACAAAAGTGACCTCGAAGACCAGACGACTCCAAAACATTGTTCCCAAGATACCAGAATTATCACCCAAGGCGGAGAAACCTGACAGGGCACATGAAAACCCGCATCTGAGACATGACCGCGCAGCATCAATACCATAAACGCATCACGTCAATGCCTCACACATAAAGATCTCGACTTTTTGTCGCTTTACCCTAACTCGTAGGCGCGGCCATCTATCGGCCTTCGACACGATCGCGAAGCGCTTCGTTCATACCATCAAAGCTTGCCCGCACCTTCCTTTTTAACGTCCAGCCCAACAATACTGCCAATAGGCCGGAGAACCGCTCTCTCTGAATAAAACGAGTTGCGCCCTCGCCGCATGGTTTCAGCACAAAACTGTGTTCTCCATTAAACAAACCCGGTATCCACAGATGGCCCATCCACGATAGTTCGGACAAGGGCTCGACACGGGTGATCACAGGGCGAAATACGTGGATTTCTTTGTGATCCAAGGTCATATGCACCTGCAGACGGTTCCCTGCTTCCATAAGGCCGTGTATCTGCTTAATAAAAGGATTCCATTCTGGATACGCACGGAAGTCTGAAAGTACCGCCCATACCGCGTGTATGTCGGCCCGGATTTCCATTGTGGTCACGACCTCTCTCATAACATTTCCCTCGACCCCGTCACTCCTTGGGGACCGTCCTGAGGCACGAGCAGTACCCGGTTTTCTTTGAGACGCAGCAAAGCCTCAGGGTCATGAGACGGTAGATAGACGGTCCTCTCCTTTTGGGCGTATGCAAGAATGTTCGTGAGTGTTTTGACAGCGGTTTTTGGAAAAAACGTCACCCCGTCGGGAATCCTGGCAAGTAGTGTTTTTTCAGTGTAGCTCGCATCGCCGGCAAGGAAATAGCTGATACCGTCAGTGCGTACAAGCACCGACATATGCCCCGGCGTATGTCCAGGAGTCGCAACCACCATCACATCCTCCGATGCGGTCACTGCCACCGTCCCGGCAAAGGGCTCCAATGCAGACGCCGAAAAGGTAATTAACTTAGGTGCAAACCATCCCGGCCAACGATTTAGAACATACCCCCGCATCTTTCCGCCGACACCCTGAGCATCCTGCCACTCTCTTGCCGAAACCCAGATCGTACTTTTGGGAAAATGGTGAAGCCCGCCTGCGTGGTCCGTGTGCAGATGGGTCAAGATCACCGTCCGAATATCCTGTGGCCTTACCCCCACATCCAGAAGCGCGGGGCCGACTTCCTGTTCAGGTCGAATATCAAACTCCACAGCGAAGCGATAATAGGGATGCCAGCGCGGAAAATATCCACGCGCGCAAGCGCGACACGTCTCGCCCGTATCGACCAGGATCGGCCCCTCCGGATGATCAATAAGCCAAGCATATATGGGTAGCCAGTCGCTCCATGAAGAATCGCCCATAAGGCGAATAGGGCCCATGGCCTTACGAGCCACTTGGGCGCTCTTCATGCGCGCAGAACCTGTGCGTATCGGGTCAATACGAATCGCCATTTCTAGCCCCTCTATGGTCCCTATTCCGAGATCGAGGCGCGGTCCAATCTGAATGCGCCGTTATCGATCACTTACTTCGTAGGCAAATTTTTTGCCCGCCCTTTTACTGCAAGCAAGGTCGCCATAAAAACATCCGGCTCCTCGTAATGGGGCATGTGAGCCGACGACTCAAACCAAATCAATTCCTTTCCTCGAGGCGCCTCCAATCTCTCGAAATATCTCTCGGCCACATCAGCAGACGCAAGTGGATCGTGCCGCCCCTGAAAAAAATATACAGGGACACTTAGCTGATGCAGGCTCTCGAAAAGATTGATGGAAGCGACCTCGTTTAACATAAGATCGGGCACCCTACGCATACCCTTCAATGCCTCCACCATGTTTCGCATCGTGTAGTGAGGAGACCTGATGATGTTGTGTATTTGCCTGAAAAGAAGCTTTCGGTAAGTCCAGCCTCGATGGATGCCCCCAAATTCCATAAGCCACTTAGCCCTTAGCAGAAACCGTTTTGCATCGGTGACGGGCCCAGCACCTATGGTCACAACGAGGTCGCGCAAGGCTCGATGATTCCCTCGCTCTTGCGCAACCTTATGGATAAACGCGTAGGCATCCTTATCCGCCTTGGGCAAGTCGACATCCATCCCCACGCCGACAAACGCGTGTAACGCATCGAAGGACTCATGTGCCGCCAAAGCGCCAATCGTCGCGCCCAACGAAAAGCCGAGCAAGAATATGCGAGTGGTGTTCATCCGGTCTTGCAGATTTTTGATCATCTGGGCGGTGTCTGCCACGCACTGCGCCAGAGAAAGACCTGCATGCGGCTGGAGCGCCCCAAACGATTTCCCGCAGCCTCTCTGATCCCAATACACCACAACGAACTCCTGCTCCCAATGCAAAAGTCCTTCGAGGGCATCGGCATCATGGATAATCGGGAAGCCTGGGCCTGCCTGAAGCACCAATAAGACCGGAAGATCCTGATCCGCACCGCGGATCAAAGCCCACTGGGTACTATCACCAACGGGGAACGATTCCAGCACGCAGATCGGCTTATTCATGGACGCTTTTTTTGAACACGCGTTCTAGAATTTCGGATATCACCATCACGCCCTCTTCTGGCACAACAGCGAACTCTTTGAAATACAAAAGTTTGGCATATTGACTGAGCGAGCCCATAAACACGGTCACGAGGTAGGGGATTTCCGATTCGTTTTCGATCGCCCCTTCCCGCACGCCTTGCGCAAAAAGCTCTGTCAATATACACACAAGGGAGCCCTGCCTCATGGGTGCTGACATTGAGGGCCACATCAAGCGAATATGCTCACTGACGTAGAGAACGGCCTGCGCATGCTGCGACAAAAGCTGCCCCGCAGACTGCATCAAGAAATGCATGTTCGCACTAAATGGCAGGCCGGGATCAATTCGATTACGAAGCCTTGTTGCCAGGAGCCGATAGCAGCGCTCGAAGAGGTAGGCGGCCAATTCATCCTTGCTCTCAAAAAACTTGTATAAAACAGTACTGCTGTACCCACTGGCCGCGGAAATATCGCGCAGGCTCGTCGCGCAGAGCCCATCACGCACAAAGAGGTCAAGCGCCACTCGGAGGATCTCCTGTTTCGAGGGCGCATCATCGGGTGAGATCAGAAAATCTAAAGGTGCTTCGCCGTCCATGAGAGTAAAGGTTATCGATCGATAACCTTTTTGTCAAGGCGAGACTGTCCACGGGAAATTTGTCTCAAGCGAGTAACGGAACGGGGTAATATTCGCCCCTACTAGCTACACCTCCGCTCCAACATCTTCGCCTATTGCTTATCGATGCCATCAAAATCGATCGCGGTTTTTGGCGCGCATTGCCACCAAGCAGCAGACTCTAATTCTGGTTCAAAGCATGGTAAGCGCTACTCACGCTATCGGAATCGCAGCAACTGCAGAGAGTATCGAGCCGGAAGAACAAAACGCGCCCGTCACCATGGGATGCGTTTTTGGACAAAGTTATTTGCTCGCGCAACCGATGCCGCAAGGAATACTATCGGGAGACCATAAACAAAAACCTTTGACCGCATCGGATGAAATCATTATTGAGGACGCCTTGAGAGAAAACAAACACCCCCGCAGCAAGCTACGGGGGTGTTTGTTCGTCCTGAATAAACCCGATCCGCCGCTGCCTCGACGAATCCGGCGGGGTCATCAACTCGCGGAGAGCAGACAGTCTGCTTTATCTTTAGCCGCTAGGGGCGGCGTTTGCGGCCTAGCTTCCCATCTCGATGAGTTCGATATCCTTTTTGAGCAGATCATTGACCAGCGCCGAGAGATCAACCCCCTTGGCATTGGGCCAGAGCCGTGAGCCGGGCCTGCACTTGATCATCGAGATACACCGGCAGATTGAATTTCGCACCTGGGTGGAAGAACTTCCCGCGCACACCCTTTG
>Ga0307375_10005220_pt1 | contig 12216 bp, 8 predicted proteins | sample TR1MG_FD_202531 | JGI IMG/M metagenome (GOLD analysis project Ga0307375, IMG submission 202531) | Soil microbial communities from Risofladan, Vaasa, Finland - TR-1 | ecosystem: Environmental > Terrestrial > Soil > Coastal area > Acid sulfate soil | place: Finland: Risofladan, Vaasa | collected... | reverse complement strand
GAGGCGCGGCTCGACCTCACCGACGGCGACGAGCTCGACGCGGGTGTCACCCTGTTTGCCCGCCCGCCGGGCAAGAAGACGACCCAACTGTCCCTGCTATCGGGCGGCGAACGCTCATTGACGGCCGTCGCGTTGGTCTTCGCCCTGTTCGAACTCAACCCGGCCCCATTTTGTATTCTGGACGAAGTGGATGCCCCCTTGGACGAAGCCAATGTCGGGCGCTTTTGTGCTATGGTTTCGGCCATGTCGGATCGGGTGCAATTCCTGTTCGTCACCCACAACAAAACGACCATGGCCAGTGCCTCAGCCTTGGTCGGTGTGACCATGCGCGAGGCGGGCGTGTCACGGATCGTTTCGGTTGATGTGGATCGTGCCGTGCAATTACTAGAGTCATAAAAATATGGAATGGTTACGTTGGATTTTGTTGGCGGCGGGTGTGGTCACATTGGTCGGTCTCGCCTGGGTCTACTTCCGCCACAAGAGCGAACAGGCCATCGAACTTGGTAGCGGGCGCACCGAGGCCAATCTCGAAGACCCGATCGACGTGCGCATCCGGGCGCAGGATACCGATAACGGCGCCGTGCCCACCCCCGATCTTCAGGACGAAACCGATGCCACCCCGGCCTTTCGCCATCGGGCCGAACCCCGCCTCGACACGCCGATCACGCCCGCCAGCGAACCCTTCGAAGTGGAACCCGAGCCCCTGCGCTGGCCGCAACCGGACTTCACCCGTCGCAGCACACCCGCCGATGCCGACCCCGCGATCGACATCGATTTTGGTGGCGCGGAAGGCATCCTGGGCACAGTACGCCGTACACCCCTGCACGATGACCCGACCGCCGAGACGGATCGAGAGCCTTCATTGAATCAACCCGGTGGCCTGTTCCAGCAACGGCAGGGCGCGATCGCGCCAGCCCGCCGGTTCGGCTACCAGGAAAAGACACCGGAGCCAGCCGCTGGCGAGTTCGACGAAACACCCGCAGCAGTCACCCCGGAAGCGTCACCCGCCCCTGCCGAACCGACAGACCAGCAGCCCGTCGTGGTTCCCCTGTTGATCGCAAGCTCGGATGGTGAGCCCTTTGAAGGCGAGCGCGTACAAGGCCTGATCGAGGAAATCGGTTTCGAGTTTGGCGAATTCTCGATCTATCACTACCCGGATGAGATGGGCAAACCCTTGTTCTCGCTGATGAACGGCGTCAAGCCCGGCACCTTCGACCGGGGCAACACCGCCAGCTTCGCCACGCCCCTGCTGGCGATCTTCATGCAATTGCCACTGCAAAGCCCCAGTGAACCGCTGATCTTCGAACGAATGCTGGATGTTGCACGCGATATTGCCGATCAGCTCGGCGGCGAAGTGCTCGACGATCAACGCCAGCCCCTCAGTTCCGAATCGATCGATCGGTACCGCGAACAACTGAACGGCTGACGCAAGCAGATGGCGGCAGACCAAGCCCAACACCGGGCCCGACTCAACGCCCTGCGGGCGGAGATCGAACAGCACAATTTTCGGTATTACGTCCTCGACGACCCGACCGTCAGCGATGCCGAATTCGATCGTCTGATGCGCGAGTTGCAGGCCATCGAGGCTGAACACCCAGCGTGGATCACCCCCGACTCGCCCACCCAACGCGTCGGCAGTCCAACCTTCGTCACTACTTTCGACAACGTCCGGCATCGCCAGGCCATGCTGTCGCTGGATAACGTATTCAATGCCGAGGAATGGGCCGCCTTCGAACAGCGCGCCCGCGATCGGCTAAAACAGACGGATGCGCTCGTCTTCGCCGCCGAACCGAAATTCGACGGGCTCGCCATCAACCTCACCTATGTCGATGGCACGCTCACCCAGGCCGCCACGCGCGGCGACGGCACCGTAGGCGAGGATGTCACGCCCAACGTCCGCACCATTCGTACCGTGCCCGCGCGCCTTGCCCTGCCCACGCCCAGCGTGCTGGAGGTTCGAGGCGAAGTCGTCATGGCGCATTCCGCGTTTGCCGCCCTCAATCAGGCCGCTGAAGCGTCCGGCGACAAGGCGTTTGTCAATCCGCGCAATGCCGCGGCCGGTTCCTTGCGTCAGAAAGATCCGCGCATCACCGCCCGGCGACAACTGCAATTCTTTGCCTACGGGATTGGTGCGGCGGAAGGCATCGAACTGCCGGACAGCCAGCTCGGATTGCTCGACTGGCTTGGGAATCTCGGCTTTGCCGTCAGCGAATGGCGCACGATCTGTACCGACAGCGATGCCGTGCTGGCCTATCACGCCGCCATGCTGGCACGGCGCCCGACCCTGGATTACGACATCGACGGCATCGTGCTCAAGGTCAACGATTTCGCGGCTCAACAGGCTTTGGGCTTTGTCGCCAAGGCCCCCCGCTGGGCCGTCGCCTTCAAGTTTCCCGCCGAAGAAGCCACCAGCCAGGTTGAATCGGTCGATTTCCAGGTCGGCCGCACGGGCGCGCTCACCCCGGTCGCACGAATCGAACCCGTCTTCGTGGGGGGCGTTACCGTCGCCAACATCACCCTGCACAACATCGACGAGATCACCCGCAAGGACATCCGCATCGGTGATTACGTCGTCGTGCGGCGCGCAGGCGACGTGATCCCCGAGATCATCAAGATCATCCCGGAACGGCGCCCCGCCGACACGCAGATCATCACCCTGCCGACACACTGCCCGGTCTGTGGCTCCGAGGTCATCCGGGTCGAGGGCGAGGCCATCGCCCGCTGTAGCGGCGGCCTGTTCTGCCCGGCACAGCGGCGCGAGGCCATCCGGCACTTCGCCAGCCGCAAGGCCCTGAATATCGACGGCCTGGGCGAAAAATGGGTCGAACTGCTGCTTGAGCACAATCTGATCGCCCATGTCGACGACCTGTTTCATCTCAGCCAGGAACAGCTGCTCAGCCTGCCGCGCATGGGTGAAAAATCCGCCCAAAACCTGATCGACGCCCTCGAAGCGGCCAAAAAAACCACCTTGCCGCGCTTTTTGTACGCCCTGGGCATTCGGGAAGTCGGCGAAGTGACCGCGGCCTCCCTCGCGCAACATTTTTCGAGTATCGAGGCACTCACTCAAGCCTCACTGGAAACACTGCAAGCCGTACCGGACGTTGGCCCGGTCGTGGCGATGCATGTCCACACCTTCCTGCGCCAATCGCACAACCAGGAAGTTATCACTAACCTGATCTCCGCCGGCGTGCACTGGCCCGTCCCGGCCGCCGCGCCGCGCGAAGCCCCGCTGGCCGGAAACACCTATGTACTGACCGGCACCCTTAGCCAAATGACCCGCGAACAGGCCAGCGAACAGCTGCAAGCCCTGGGCGCGAAAGTCAGCAGCGCCGTCTCCAGCAAGACCACCGCCGTCATCGCGGGCGAAGCGGCGGGCAGCAAACGTACCAAGGCCGAAGCCCTCGGCGTCCCGATTCTGGAAGAGGCCGACCTGATCGCCCTTCTGGCAAAATCTGACGCGACTTAATCCCGCCATCCTCCCCAAGTATTTTTCGGCAGATTCTTCCTGGATCACATTAATGCCGTCCTGAACTCGCCCCAAACCCATACGTCTGAAGGATCAGCACCACGCATTTTGTGCGTGGTATGACCCGAAGAGTGTGTCAAATGATGCAGAAATCCGCCCGGTCCAATAGTAAGGCTACTAGTAAACACTGGGTTACGGATTGGCGTAAAGATTGCTCTATCTGTGCGGATCTTTGAACGACGCCCAAAGCGATGGCAGCAATGCATTTGCCTGTCGAGCGGCCAAGTCAGGGCGATTTTCTTAACACGTGAATCAGGACTATCTCAATGCACAACACTGGCACACAGCCTAGCCGCACAGAATCCAAACAACAGCTGAAGGTTATCTTTGGTCTGGCCCTTTCCCTCACCGCCCTGGTCACGACCAACGAAGCATTTGCCTGCGCCACCTGTGGCTGCTCGCTCTCCACCGATGCCGCCATGGGTTACTCATCCAACAGCGGTTTTCGGGTGAATCTTCAGTACGACTATATCAACCAGAACCAGCTGCGCTCCGGCACTGGCCCCATTTCGCAAGCACAGGTAGCGACGATTCCCGGTCAGGAAGTGGAGAACAAAACGACCAACAACTACATCACGCTGGGTTTGAGTTATGCCCCCAACGCCGATTGGAACTACCAATTATTGATACCGTATATCGACCGTCGCCATTCGACCTACAGTGCCGACCCGGCCCTGCCGCTCAGCGCGAACCAGCTCAGCAATGCCAGCGTCAACAGCCTGGGGGATATCAAGTTCCTGACCAGTTATCAGGGATTCCTGCCCACCCATAATCTGGGCGTTCAGCTCGGCATCAAACTCCCCACGGGCAACTATGGCGGCCCCAATGCGGCGGGCACCGGTGTGGTCGGGCGGAACCCGGTCTATTTCGGTGCGGCGGGCAATGCCGGTGGTGAAATCCTCGATACCAGCCTGCAGGCGGGCACAGGCAGTACCGACCTGATTGTCGGCGCCTACTATTATCAACCGGTCAGCCAGAACTTCGACGTGTTCGCCAATGGCCAATTCCAGTCGGCCATCAAGGAAAAACTGGATCAACCCGGTGCGGACTATCGCCCAGGCAACCTGACCACCGTGAGCTTCGGCACCCGGTACGAAGCGAACCCCAACATCGTGCCGCAGCTACAAGTGAACTTCAGCCATCACAACGCGGATCAGGGCGCCCTCGCGGACACCACAGACACGGCCGGCACCGTGGCCTACCTGAGCCCCGGCATCAGTGCCAGCGTCACCAAAAACATGCAGGTCTACGGTTTCGTGCAGGTGCCGATCTACAGCCGATTGAGCGGCTACCAGCTCTTTCCGCGCTGGACGGCATCGGTCGGCATGGGGTATTCCTTCTGATCAACGCGGAGTGCGCATTATCAATACCAAAATCCAAAGCGACCGCATGATCGGCCCACCGGCTAACGACAACCCGGATATGAGGCGGCGCTTTTTGCTCCAAATTGCCGCCGGCATGGGGCTCGGTGCCGCTAACGGCCTGTTGGCCATGCCTGCCCATGCGGGAGAACTGACCATCGGCAAACCGGCACCACCCCTGGTGCTCAACACACTGGATGGTCAGCATATCGCCACCCGCGATCTGATCGGCCAGGTCGTCATCGTGACCTTCTGGGCCACCTGGTGCGCCCCCTGCCGGGAGGAACTGCCGCTGCTCTCGGCCTATGCCGAAGCACACAAGCACCAGGGTCTAACGGTCCTGGGTTTCAGTCTCGACGCACCCGATGATGTAGCCCAAGTCCGCAAAGTAGCGGCCACACTCAGCTTTCCGGTCGGACTACTCGGCAGCGCCTGGGCCGGGGATTATGGTCGGATCTGGCGCATTCCCGTGAGCTTTGTCATCGACCGGGCGGGTCTTCTGGTCGATAACGGCTGGAACGATGAACAACGGGCATGGACACAGGCGCGGTTAGCCCAAGTAGTCACCCCGTTGTTGGCAAGCCGGACAGGCACGTAACGCGCCCATATAGCGGGTTGGTCTCCCATTGCTGCAGATGCTGTTTGAAATGCGCCCTCTGCGGCCCCCTCATGCACACTTCGCTGAATGCTTGTGCGCGGTCCGCTTATCGGCCAAAGCAGACGATTTTCTTTCAGTCTTTTGACGTCCGTTCGCCCTCCCTTTTAACAAAAATAACAACCTTTTAAATCAAAAGACCAAAACAAAGTCGGCTTCGGCAAGGAATGACATGATTTCTCGCTCAGAAATACCAAATTCCGTTCCCAGAATTGAAGCAAACTCAGGCGGTTTTATCTCTTCAAGATCCTTACGAGTTTTGATGGCATACAACCGTTCCAAGAGTGACTTTACATCGTAGCCGAGACGAGACACCAACGAATTACCAGCTTGTTCGATCTTGTCGCGACTGGGTAATGTAGATCGCCAAATGGGATCAGGCGCGAAATTTTTCTGAAGGACTCCCGCTCCCACTTTTGGCGAAGGGTTTGGTGAAACTACAGGTCGTTTTTGCTGTTCTTCATCATGTTGTAGCTTGATTTTGGCCAAGCGCTCATCCAACCTTCTGGACGCTTTGGTCCTCGCCTCCTCTAATTTAGGATGCGACACCCATTGCCAGTTGCTTGGCTTCTCAAATAGCTCCTGTTCCAGTCTCTCCTTCGATGCACGTAACACCTTGAAAACCCCAAGGTCAATCTGAACCACTGGCAGAGCGGTAGCCCTGAGTCGTTCATGTTTGTCCGGCATCAAACGATGGGAAACTGTTACCTCAATTAAGATGTGCCGATCTCTCCGCACACCAGTAAGATCAGGTGTCACGCCCCCCCAACTTTGACTTGACCAGCAATCATCAAGACAAACCTTCATACTTTCCGAAAGTTCTTCTTTCTCGGTCTGCCGTTGACCAAAGGCATCAGTAGCAGAGACTTCAGCTATTACTTCAGGAAGTAGAAGTAGCCTACGCTTCCGCAAAAGCTGCTTGGCAAATTCATGCACTGACTTTTCATATCCTTCTGCACAATTGCTTCCCTTGGTATGCGCAAAATGCCATTCGCGCTCTGTACCCTGTTTAGCGATTAGAGCAACCCCACAATCTGGGCAAACACAATTGCAAGCAGCCCCTCTCGACACTTCGGCCGCTGACACAAACTGACCGTCAAAAACACGCTTGGCGAAAGGGAGCAAATGGAAAGACACTTTGATTACAACCTGCAAACGTAGATGGGACCCAAGCATCTTAAGGCCAAGCTTGCCTGTTGTGGACTTTTCACAATTTCAAGGACACGGGACCTACCCAGATATCACAGATATTTAAAAGAGGCACAGCGACTGCATCTCGGCCTAAGCTGCCGATGGCTATTAGATGAACGAACGTTCGCTATGAATCCGTCATTGGATATCGGGGTGGAACCACTTACATGCAAGCGCAAACTATGTAACGATGAATCTAATTAATTGTGTTTGGGACTATCAAGCAAATGTGCCAGCTTCATCCCGCAAGAGACATTCCATGACAGAGACAAAAGCTCCACCAACACTCACGCCAAAGAACCTTGTAGTGTTCTGCGATGGCACAAACAATGAGTTCGGCAAGAACAATACCAATGTGATCCAGCTACTGTCGAGCGCCACTCGAGAATCGGATCAACAGGTTATCTTCTATGACCCAGGGGTAGGTACCTTTCCTGCACCTGGTGCACTTACGCCAATAGCCAAATGGGTGACGAAGCTTCTAGGGGCGATGGTGGGTTACGGCCTCCCCTATAACGTTGGTGTCTGCTATGACTTCCTGATGCAGAATTACAAATCGGGCGACCGTATCTATATATTCGGGTTCAGCCGTGGAGCATATACCGCTCGTGTATTAGCGGCATTGATTCATACATGCGGTTTGCTACGTACGAACAATCCCAACCTTGCCACCCATGCCCTAGACACATTTCGTGCCGAAGCGGTCAGCGCCAAAAAGCGTAATGATCGTGTGGAGGCCCAAAATAATCAGCGTAAACCCATACAGCTCCCGGTGTGCGACAAGTTCAAAGAGGTATTCTCGATCACGCCTCCGATTCACTTTCTAGGTCTTTGGGATACCGTTTCCAGCGTGGGCTCAATTTACAACCCCTTCAAACTACCTTTTACGCGTTGGAATCCAAGTGTGCGCACCGTACGGCATGCGATATCCATAGATGAGCACCGCAAATTCTTCAGAACGAATTTGTGGTCATCCTCGCCGCAAGACACTGACGTCAAGCAAGTATGGTTTGCGGGCGTCCATGCAGATGTTGGTGGTGGTTATCCCGAAGCAGAGAGCGGACTTGCGAAGATATCTTTGTCCTGGATGATGAATGAGGCAAAAAATTACGGCTTGCAAGTTGATGTAAACCTGCAAGAGAAATGCATAACGGAGAGCCTCCCCACAATAACGAAAGCATCAGTGAGGCAGTTCTTTAAGATGCACAACGAGCTGGATCATCCGCGTTGGAAAATTGCGCAGTATATTCCGCGCCGTGTTTGGCTGAGAGATCCTGAGACTAATCGTTTTACAGCACATTGGCGCTTCTCCCCGAAACAAGAGCCGCGCTTTATCGAGAATGAATCCATCATTCACCGCTCGGTCATCCAGCGAATGGACGTTGACCCAAGCTACTACCCCCCCAACTTTCCTAATGTTATTTATGACGAAACAGGTAACCGATATGAGCGACCATCAGCAGACTCTCGCTTTAATCCTGTATAGCCAGCGCTGGGCTCTGAGTTCCGGCGCAACTGTAATAACAATTCTTCAACGGAGCAAAAATGCCAAGGCTGCTTGATTCGCTCGGATTTCTAGATAACCCATTTGCCTCATATGTGGCGGAGAATGAGCCGGACATCGAGCGATACTTCGTGCGGCCACCCTACTTTGACGAGGTGGCCACGAGGGGAAACTCACGCCGGTCACTCGTGGTCTTTGGCGCCCGTGGCGCTGGTAAGAGCGCGACAAGGCTCACTTTCTACAAAGACTGCTGGTCTAAGCGTAACCGCGACGAAGATGCGCCCCTTGTCGTAACACTTGACGACTACACCCGCATCACTGCTAATGGATTGCCCGACGCAGACCTAGGCAAGTTCGTTGCTGAGGTTGGTTACCTGACTGTTGAGGCCGTACTCGCATGGCTTTCCGGTCTGGAGGAAACGGACAGGGAACTGTACGTCGAGACGATGACTCCAGAGCAGGAGTCGCTTGTCATCGCCATCGTTCAGCGCTTCTACCTATCCCGCCCCGCGCTCGTCCGTAGCGCGACAATTCGAGAACCACTGAAGCTGCTTAATCAGGCTTGGCACAAGAGGACAAAGCTGTGGCTGGAAAAAAGTTGGGACGCTGTAGCCGGTCTTATTTCCACCATTGCTTCAGCCATAGCGCGGAAGGCGACCGATTCAGAAATGAACATTGATGCAGGGCTACAAGAGTTACTTCAGGCCAATCAGGCCCAGTGGAATGATGGGCAGTATGCAAGAATACTACTCACGAGATTTACGGAATTTTCAAAGGTATTTGGCTTTCAGGGCATCGTCGTTCTCGTCGACAAGCTCGACGAAACGCCACTTACCAGCAATTCGGCGAAATCCACTGCCGCGCTTCTGTTTCCTCTTCTCTCAACTACCCAGCTACTCGAGGTAGAGGACTTCGCTTGGCTTATTTTCTTGTGGGACAAAGTCAAAGAAAGCTATACCAGCACCGACCAATCAGTACGATTGGATAAGATTGCCCACGCTACCATCCAATGGCCTGAAGAATTTCTGCGAAATCTTGTCGACCGCCGTCTTAACCATTTTTCAAACGGACGAGTCCAGTCGTTCAGTCAGCTTTGTCATGATGAAACTATAGCCGACTCTGCACTCAGCACGATCATAACCCTGTGTATGCGCTCTCCTCGGGAACTGATTCGTGTGCTGGACACCGTCATTCGAGAGCATGATGAGATGTTCAGCTCCGAACTTCAGCAACACCTACTAACCAAAGAATCAATCGATCGCGCTCTTGACAAGTACACGATTGAGACCCTTCCGCGGATATTCCCTAAGCAATCACTGCAGCAAATCGTGCGTATGCCGTTGGGTGCGTTCACCAACCGTGAAGTCCAAAGCCTGTTCCGAATCAATGATCAGTCCGCTAGGAATCGCATCCGCAATTGGGAGGATGCTGGAATGGTGGCACGAACTGGAACGAGACCGGCGGAGGGGGGGCAGGCAGGAAAGCCTGCAAACGAGTATACCGTTATAGATCAGCGCCTTCTTCGCCTGCCAGTGAGACAGTTGTCTCTAGGACCCGACTTTGACCTTATGGGCGACGAGAACGGTATGGAAGATTGAATGAGCAGGGTGCCCAACAGGCTCATACTGGAACCGTTCAACAGCGGCGCTGTGAACAGTCCACAGATGGACGACGTTGGGCGTTGGGTTCTACCTCGTTTTCACGGACGGTTGTTAAAAGAATTGGAAGCGGACATCAGCGGGTATGACGACAATCGTCCGCTTAGGCCGAGAAGCGGACCATGGGCATCAACTAGCCTGACTGCTCATTGCTGTTTTTGCAGTGATTCAATGCCCCTGATGCATCAGATCATGATCACTATCCCTCAGGGTCCGGATCGAGGGCCGCCAATTCGCGCAGATAGGCCCAGGGGTAAATCCCCCGATCATGCCCATCCTGAAAGATGATCTGCACGCCATAACCGCCAACGCCTTCCACAGAGGCAATCACAAAGGCACGGGCGTCCTGATCGATGAGTCGACCGATCGAGGCGATGGATACACAACCGGCGCAGCGACACGCATCGCGCAAATCTTTACCGGTATAGCGGCTTTCGCGACCATCGGGCCATACGCAGGTCAACGCGTTGGCGGCGGTGTGAACGCGGATTTCTCGCGGCCCGGCAATGTTCGATCGGGCGTTCATGGGGTTAATACCTGATCAGACTCAAGAGACAGATCCCCCGAACCGGCAGGCAATGCCGATTCGTTCTCCAGACCCTCCTCTAGGCCATTGGGCACGTGTGGCCGATCCATCAAGAACGACAGCCACTGATTGCCGACTTTTTCCTGGACGCTGTTTTGCCCCTGTCGTGCCTGCAAATTGCCGAAATCCACCCGAAACAAGGGTTGGTGATGGTTAAAGCAGGAAAAGACCGCGCCCGCAGGCGCCTTGGTGTCCGGATCATGATGGCGGCAAAGACACTGGGCGCAAACCTCCTTCATCATGCACTGCATGGGGCTATTGACTGCGGCAACTGCGCTGAGGTTCGGCTTGAGAAAGGGTTTCAACGCGCCCTGCAGGGCTGCGGCCACACAATCCATCGCCTGAGGGGCGTCGGACACGATCAGGGTATCGGTCTGTGAAAGCCATTCGCCGTGGGCCCCCGGACTCTGCTGACAGTCTTGAAGATACGCGTCCACGCCATGAACGAAGCACCGATCCTGCGGGCGCGAGCACGCCAGACCAGGACCCTCGTCAAAAATCCAGATCGCCTGGTCCGAGATGATTTCCATGATGGACTGAACCGGCCGGGCACGCGCCACATCTCGGAAATGGCCGATAAAAACCACCTTGTTTCCGGCCGCCCGCCAAGCTGCGCTGCCATCGATCGCACTGGTGACGGCCGAATGCCCCCCCATGACCGTGACCACGCTGTTCTCCGGCATGGGCAACCCCGTACCGGTCGGCCCCATCAGCACGATCGGTTCACCGATTTTCAGGCCCGCAGCGATCCGGCTTGAGGTGCCGACCATATTCACCAGCAGCTTGATCTCACCGACCGTCTTGTCGACGTCCACGCCATCGATCGCCATCCCCTCCATTTGCAGCAGGGTATCGCCAATTCGCACGGCTTGGGCATGATAGTTTTGCAATCGGTATATCTGACCCGGCACCCAGTTTTTCGCCGCCTGGGGCGCCCGTACGGTCAGGCGGGTCAAGCGATCGCTCAGCCGCTCAATATGCGCGATACGCGGCAGCAAGGCGTCGTCCAGCCTGAGAACCATCTGTTCCCAGTTGGTGCGGGCATGGCCCATCAGATCTGAATGCGCATTCAATCGATCCTGATAGAGGCGGATGATTTCTCGCGCGCCCCGCTTGGCCGAAGCCATGGCCTTCACGACGCTGCCCTGGAACAGGGGATGGTTGTCACCGTAGACACTCACCTGTTTCCCGTGTCGGCTGTAGGACGTGAAAAAACCCGTGTCCTGCGCCTTTACATGACCGGCCGTCGCGGCCGGCACCCATTGTTCAGGGGCATCACCGAACCGGTAGGTTGAAAAGTACTTGCCACTCATCTCGAAGCTTCCGGGATGCTCCCGGTTGTAGACCGTATTCGGACTGGTACCCGCCGCAATGAACACGGCGCGAGCCGGAAGCTCGACCTGCGTTTCGCCATCGACCCAGGCGCCCTCTTCATTCTTGATCCGTCGGCGGCAAACCAGGGCGGAAACATGGCCCCGCGTATCCAATCGCGCCTCCAGAGGCTCCAATCCTTCCGCGTAGAAGATCCCTTCTTCCAGGGCCTTGTCGATTTCCTCATGATTTCTCAAATAAGCCGGTGATTCATTCATGCCGCGCCGATAGGCGACCGTCACGCCGCCCCAGCGGTGCAACAAGGGGGAAAAATCGGGGGCTTCGCCACGCGCGGCGGCTTGAACCCGCTCCGCGCGAACCTGTCGGCCATGCGCCAGAAATTCCGCCAGCACCATACGTTCGC
>Ga0307375_10005219_pt1 | contig 12218 bp, 12 predicted proteins | sample TR1MG_FD_202531 | JGI IMG/M metagenome (GOLD analysis project Ga0307375, IMG submission 202531) | Soil microbial communities from Risofladan, Vaasa, Finland - TR-1 | ecosystem: Environmental > Terrestrial > Soil > Coastal area > Acid sulfate soil | place: Finland: Risofladan, Vaasa | collected... | reverse complement strand
AGAAAACGCGGCAATTGTCCGCGATGTAGTAAGGGTTGAGCCTTGGCCCGGCCGACAATTCCATCAAACGGCCCTCGGTTATCTGCCCAAGCCTGGTGAAGATAGCGATGTCGTCTGCGACATCGCCCCGCATATGCGGTAATGCCTCGATCTCGGCAAGGAGGGGGAAAAACAACCGCCCCACAGAGACTTCCTGTGAGACGGAGCCGGCGAGTTCCCCCGCCTGGCTGCTTGATGCCTCCGCTCGCTTCTCGGAGCCACGGGCTTTTTTCTTGTTACTTCCCTTTTTCATCTGCATAGACTGGGTATCTTCTAACTTCTGCCCAGTCTTGGTGTCGGTGCCTTGGGTGCCATCAGTACCAACACTGACGGCATGTGCTTGAGCGGCAAACAAGGCCGCGATCAAAAAGGATAATCGCTTCATTTCGCGCCCTCTTTCTTTGCCCCTTGGGCCTCCTGGAATGTCGCCGCATTAATGGATAAATAAGTTTTTACGCGACTGCCGATGATCTGCGCCCGCGCCTCAATGACTTTCCCAACTCCGACATGCTCGCATTCAACCGTTAGCCCATCATCGCTAACGTCTACACCGCTACGGCTGGATTCGGAGCCGCTAAATTGATGGCAAGTCGCAACTATTTTGGCCGCCGTCGCGCCATAAATTTCGTTATTGGTCGGATTGTCCCGCAATACACCTTCTTCGCCCAAGATGACGCTATCTGTCGGCTCGTCGCTCGCCATCTCTACTGTTCGGCCATCTTTGGACAGGCTGGCAATAATCGTCGCATCGCCGCCTTTGCCATGACAGATCGCCTCGCTGCCACGACTGCCACTGAGCGGTTCAAGGGTCACTTGACCAATCAGCAGCCCCACGCAATAGTCGCTCGTCCACTTGTTGATTACCTTGGCAACGAGTGGCGGTAAGTCGGATGGCGCGCCGGCCAAGGCGGGCAGGGGAATCAGGGCGGCAGACAAAAACAGGACAATCTTTTTGGTGGTTTGCATGACTTCTCCTTTAGTGAAAAATTCCACGCCGGCACATTTCAAAAAGCCGCCGTGACTTAGCACGAAAAACCGCTAAAAATGCGATCCGGCGCGCCATGCAAACAAAAATAGCATAGTATCTTTTTGATGTCAATTAGACACTAATTTAATGCCGTTATTTTTTCTTCTGTTGCTGCAAATACTCGGTTAAGGCCATCACGATAAAAGGGTGGAAAGCCAGATTCTTTGCAGCGGCAGCCTTGCTGAGTTGCTTGTGCAGTTCGGCCGGCAATCGCAAGGTCATGCGGTGCATATCTTTCGCGTCGATCTCAGACATTATGACTTCTCCTAAAAACCAACACGATACCAAATACCCGTCTATTTGACATCACCTACCGCGCCCCCCACTTTGCGACCGGCTCTGCGACTGACTTTGATTCTGGCTCTGACTTGGGCCGTCGATCTTCTTCTTGATCTGGCCCCTGGATGCGGTAGTGCCATGCGGCTTTTGTTTGCTCCTGCCAGCCGTCATGCTGGCCTCTTGGCCCTGCGCCCTGGCCTGCTTTATGTCTGCAACCGTGGCGCGCAAAGCATCGGCCGGCCGGCCTTTCTCTCCCGGCGTTTTCGCGTGCGAAACCGGCGCCTTGGTTGTGGTATCTCGCGCAATCTTTGTTGACTCGCGGGGTGCCGGCGCTCGCATGGACTCGGTTGCCGATGTCTTTTCCATTTTCCGGCCAACCAACTTCTCGGCAGCGGCGCGATCATTGGTGTATACCGTTGCCTCGAATTTCGAGCGTGTGGCCGCAACATAAAACGCACGGTCGCCCATGGCCGCTTTCGAGTTTGTGTTGATATGTATCGACACCGCTTCCGTGGTCTTGCCTTGGCTGCTATGTATTGTCTGCGCGTAACCATGATCCCAATGTCGATCCTTCGCCAGATCGAATTTGACGCTTTCGCCAGATTGCATTTTAACTGTTGCCAGATTGCCGCTGACCTTCTCGACGTGGCCGCTATGACCATTAACCAGGCCGTCGCCGTTGCGCGTAACCTTGATCTTGTCGCCGGCCTGTATCTCGCGGCTCTCCGCACGGTAGGCCTCAACTTTGCTGTTCTTCGCCGGCTCCCAGGTAACGAGCTTGCCGGCATCGGTCTTGAGCGTTACCTTGCCGGCGCGATCCGCACCCTCAACCCGCGCATATTCGCCTTTCTGAACCCCTACCCCCTCATACGTCCTGCCGAATCTCACAACATCACCAGGCTGATAATTGCCGGCGTGTTTTGTCTCGGCTGCAGTCCATCCCTTGCTAACAAGCACCTCGCCATTCGCCGCCGGCCCCTTGATCTCGCCCCGCGCCTTCAGCGCCTCCCTCACGCCATCGTTGATTTCGCGGCGGTCGGCATTTGTCGCCGTCAGCACAAGCGATTTCTCCCGCTGTTCTGGCGTTTTGCCGGCTATATCTGCCACGACCTTGCCGATAAGCTTTTTATCGTCTTTAACCTCGATGGTATCTAGCTTGCTCAAGGCCTCCGCGTGTCGGCCATTCGCCACGTCCGCCACGGCGGCTTTGAGCTGGTCGGTTTTCTGCCGGTTGATCTCATCCATTTTTGCCGTCGCCATGCCGCCGTCGCGCTGCGCGACATCGAACGGCTTGCCGGCATTGACAGCCGATAACTGTTTTTCATCCCCCACTACCACAACTTTGGCTCCCGCCCGCTCTGCGGCTTTTAGAATGGCGTTGGCGTCTTTCTGGCCCAACAGGCCGCCCTCGTCCACCACCCAAAGCTCTTTCCTGGGAGCGACCATCGCCTTATCGTCCGCCCGCGCTTTATGCTCATTCAATGCCGCCTCGCCCAGCTTTCCCGCCTTATACAAAACCGCCTCAATAGACCCGGCCTTGCGCCATCCTCCGGTGAAATGCAAAGCGCTGGTGAGCACGGCCCCGTCTTTGGTAGTGTGAAAGCTCTTTGCGCCGGCTATGCCGCGCGTATCTTTGGCTTTGAACCCCGCGCCGCCCCTCGCTCGCGCCTCGATACGCTCAAGCGCTGCGCGCCGCGCGCCCTCCATGTTGCGTTCCGTGTTCATAAAATCCGCCACGGTGGTTGACTTGATGCCCGTCTCTTTCTGCAAGACCTGGCTTGCATCGGTGCTGATCGACATCCCGCGCACGTTGTAACCCTCACGCTCCGCGATCTGCTTAACAGCCTCCAACATCGTTGTTTTGCCCGTCCCGGCATCGCCCTGGACGCCAACAAATCTATCTTTGGAGCCGGCAATTAATGTCACCGCTTCGCGCTGTCCGTCATTGAGCAAAAAGCCGGCGCGCTCCTCGAACTTTGCAATGCCGCCCTCGATCTTCGCCTTGCCCGCAATCGCCGCAGTTGTGCCAGTACCGCGCTTAATCGAGTCGATCATTTTCAACTCTTCCTTGATCGCGCCTGGCGTTGTTATCCGTCCGTCAGCGGTATCAATAAGCCCCCCATTTTTCTTCATGTCTTTGAGCGCGGCCATCGCAGAGCCGGCGCTTGTCTTGCCCATTCCGTGATTCAGCGCCTCGCGTAGAATGTCGCGCTCTTCAACAACACTCTGGCGCTCAGTCAACTTGTCTACTGCGTACTGGATTGACTGCTTGCCGGGTATCGACTCAACCCGTGCGGGCTGCTCGCCCTCTCTCTTTGCTCGCGCCTCGGCCACCATGCCGTTTATGTCCAGGCCTTGGTCTTTCGCCCGACCTTGCCACTCCGCTTTTAGCCTGTCGTGGTCAATATCACCCTTTGCCTCGCGCGTTTCGAGATTCGCAACCTGCCGCTGCTTGGCGCTGGCCTTGTCGATGTCCACGCCCTTATCGGCAAGATTCTCTTTCATTTCCTCCCGGCGCTGGCTGAAATGATCCAACTGCGCTTTGGATATGCCCTTGATCTCGAATTGGCCGTTAGGCTTGGCCTCTACGGCATAGCCGGCGCTGTGTAGCTGTGTAGCCAGTTCGCTTCGATAAATTGCATCTGCGGTTGTCCGGTGCGTGAAAAGTGCTTCGTTGCTGAGTGACCGCCATTCGCCATCCGCACACTTGGTCGCGTTGGCGATCACGCAATGCGTGTGCGTTTGCGGATCGACAAGCCCGTTCCCGGCTTCCCTGGTAGTGTTGTGTTCAAACTTCGCCACCACCAGGTTGCCGGTCTTCTCGATGGCGGTTTGCCCGCCCTTCGTTACGCGCGCCAGGCTTGCATTCTTCTCCAGGTAGCCCATGGCTTTCGCAACCGCGGCCTCATGGGCTGCGCGCACCCGTGCGTCGCCTCCAACTTCGGCCACCAGGCTAACCGACTTCGGAGCGGAAAAAGTGAGGTCGATCCCGGCCCGATGATCGCGCACGGTTTCGCCCTTCTCATTCTTCACCTGCTTGCCAAGTTGCTGGCCTTCCACCTTACCGTCCAGGACGATAACAAAATCCTCTTTTTTAACGTGTCCGCTTAGCCCAAGTTCATCAGCGCCCTTGCAAGACCAGCGCGAGTGTTCGTACCCTTGCTCCTTGGTGTAGTAGTTGTCTTTTTCAAAGTACTTGCCCGCCTCGGCCGAGGAACCAACTGCCTTCATGGAGATCATGCTTCGCCCCCCTTACAAAATAAAATCATCTTCGGCGTCCACCGGCTGCGGCTCAGTCGGTGCTGTCGGAATAATTACGGTAGCGCCATGTCGAAGGATGAACGGCTCGGCGATTGTGGGAAGATCCTGGAATGCAACACGAATCCGCGCAAGCGGCAGATCCTCCGGCAAATCAAGGAAGGCCTCGAAGGTTGGCAGCTTCCTAATCTCGTCTGGCATCACCAGCGCTTTTTCTATGCGCTTCGAGTTCAGATTGATGCCATCGCGGTTCTCCGGCGCTCCATAGGATTTCGAGTTGTCTTTTTCCTCGATCTCTTCTTTGCCCAGGTTATCCGACAGGAATTTGCACGTCTCATAGTTTTTGGTGCGAAATACCAGCCATGTTTGGCAAACGCTTGTTAGCGCCTCGGTTAAGTCGTTACCGTAGATTTCCCGCAGTTGTGCCACGTTCTGGATGCCAAGCACCACCGCCGCGCCATGTTTGCGCCCTTCCGACAGCAATATGCCAAGCTGTGGCAGCTTGTTCAGGTTAGCCACCTCGTCCATAAAGAACCAGACTTTGACCTCCCGCACCACCGGCTTACACAGCACACCCGTGGTCGCCACGGCCAGGAATGCGGTAATAACCGGTCGCAAAGCGTCCAGCATGTCCTTCCGCGCGGTGATAAAGACCCAGGAGTCGTCATCGTCGTCTTCGACCCAATCACGGATAGAAAACGCCTGGTTGCCGGTGTCCAGGAAGCGGGCCAATGTGTGCAGCGAGCGGATGTTTTGAGTGAGCGTTGATCGGACGTCCACCGCCGTTTCTTTCGATGCTGGATCAGTCAACGGGCCGGCGAGGGTTCCTTTCAAAAACCCGAAAAGCTCTTCTTGAGTCGCTATCACCAGATAGAAAAGCAATTTGTCCAGCGTGGCTTCACCGATGCGCTGTAATTTCTTTGCAGTTTCCGCGAACACGATCCGCGCAGAGTTTGCGAAATATGGGTTGTTTTTATCTTCCGCGACCATCGCGGCGGCAATCGTTTCCCAATCCCATTCGCTCTTTGCTTCGTGGAACAACGACCACCTTTCCCCTCTCCGATCGAGCGGATTTAGAATGTGGTCTTTTCCTGCCCGATAGAACTTTTCGGCAAACTCACCAGCAGGATCATAGATAATCCCCTTGCGTGGTTTTTTACTGTTTCTGATCGCGCTCAACATTTCGGCAATAGTCACGGATTTGCCGGTGCCTTGTGATCCAGCAATGAGGAAATTTAGCATTTCTCCATTACGCAATGTCGGCACTCCGCCGATGGTAATTTCACTGTCCCGCTGCTCGCTCTTAAGCCGCTTCGTCAACTCGGCATCTGGAACGATAACCGCGCCGCGAAGGTATTTATCTTCCTTTAATTTACCCCCTCGTTTCGCAAGCCAGTACATCGCGCCAACTGTGATGCCTACGCTGCCAATAATCCACCACCACAGCGCCGACCTTATGAGCGGCAACCCGCTCTCGAATATTTGATCGTGCAGAACATATATCACACCTGACGGCGTGAGCATTTTTACCTCGCCACTCGGCAGTTTAAGTTCAATTTTCTTGTTCTGCACTGGTGCGAAATTTGTTCCATCCAGAAATTTCGCCACCGTATACCGCTGCACAAAATAGAGGTCGCTCGCGTTTTCGTCGCTTAGTGTCAATACCTGCCAAACTACAAAACCTGAAAGGATCGCGGCACCGGCAAGCGTCCAGAATAAATTGATGATAAACATCGCCCAATGATGCCGTTCTATTTCTGCGGCGCGAGCGATATTTTCAGCCGTTGATGAATCAACTATTCCCATGGCTATCCCCTAACAATTTGTTAATTTCTTCTTGCGCTGTTTGCTTCGATCTAGTCACCATCATTGCATCACGTAGCGTTGCTAATTCTCGGAGCAATTCGCGTGTTTCAAAAATCGCCTCAAGTTGCAATCGTGAAATATTATCGGCAGGAAAACACGTTGCGCCTTGTTGGAATTCGGCGATGGCATTCTTAATTTCTTCGGTTGCTTCTCGCGTCTCCTGGTCGCGCAGCCCACGCGCTATTAAGTTCTTCATGTATTCAGTCAGAGAAAGGCCATGACGGCCCGCCTCTGCGGTGAGAAAAGCAATTAGATCAGGTGGTAATCTCAGTGTGATACGGTCTTTGGGCATGGGGGCATTCCTTATTATTGGTGTCTGCCATCTTTATAGCATGTGCGCCAGTGTGTTGCAATGGTATTGCGCTGTTGTTGTCTGCCGTTGTTATCTGTGGTGTCTGACAGCGTATAGCTAGTATCGGCGCTGACTTATAGGGTGTAACCGTAGGTTGCGTAATGTGTGAATCTTCTTTAAGGGGTGCGGGGAAGCCCCGCTCTATTGACCTGCGTACACCAGTACGCTTTCAACTTACAACTCTGTTTTGAATAAACTAGCGGTGATTTTATGTGCTGTTTCTGTTGCATTGTTCGATAATTCAACGTATAAAATTAGCGTGGATTTTCATTAATGAATGGAGAAAATAATGGGCGCTCAGAAAGAACAAAACAAACCACTCGATGCGAAAAAAAACAAGGGCGATAAACTTGCCTCACTGCTCGCCAAGAAAGGGATGATCGACGCAAAGATTAAAGCGCAAAAATCGGCACAGCGGAAACGCGAAAAAGAAAAAGCAGAGAAGCGGCTAGTTGAGGTAGGGCGTATCGCGCAAAAGGCCGGTCTGTTGGATATGAGCGACGATGATTTGCTCGCCGCATTTTCCAAGATTTCAAAAAAATAAAAAACCGCGCGTTGCGCGGGACTTTAAACCTTGAAAGCCGAGGCAAACAAAACGTATTGAGGCAAGCGAATCGGCAGGGCAAGGCGGCGAATTAAAAAGACAATTAGAATGTCGTCCGCCTACGCCGATACCTGGAATGCTGATGATGCCTAATTACAATGTGGTGAATTGGTCGCGCTCTGATGGCAGGTTTAATCCACCAGGCGCTGTTGGCCTTCTTCCTCAAGCTCTGCGCGATCTGCCATATCCTTTGTCTTTGCGTGAGTTTCCGTAATGCGATACTCTTTGATGAAAGCGAGCCGGTTCCCGTTGAATAGGTAGTCGATGTTTAGGAAATATTTACCTGGTACTGCCGATTCTGCAATAAATCCTTTTTCCAATAACTCGGACATGCCGCGATCAAAAGTCGCCCTTCCAATTGGGGTTATGGCCTGCTCGATCTCCATAAAATGGAGCCAGATAGTGTCGCTGCCGGGGGAGTCCATTGTGGCGCGATAGATTAATTCAAACACCTTTGCGCCAGCCGATTTCAAGCCCTGAAACGCCTTCACGCCGTTTATGTAGAGTTTCACAAATTGCGTCTTATCCACATTCACAATTTCGTGAAAGCCGGTGTTGGCAATTATATCTCCATGCTCCGATACAATCATGAACTTGTTTCCGGCTTTATTCGACAATCGCTTTGTGCCTTGTCGCGTATTGTTTGCCGCATTTTGCATAAACGGGTTAGTGTCATAACGAATAGCGCCACGTCTTGATTTAACAACTTGCTTGTTCATTTTTTGCCTCATATTGAGTGATGTTTTTGATTACTCATCGCTCACATGATGATAATTCAATCCTCAAAAGTCAAGCACATTTTGAGGATTGAATCTGCTAGACTTGCGGATTGTATCCGCCAAACCTGCGGATACGTTTTAAGCCAGTCGTGGGTTTCAGCGTATTTGCTTCTTAAATCTTTCTTTGTGTGGTTTTCCAGGGCAAATCCTGACGCGCTTCGCTTGTCTCCTCAAAGTTTTCCTTGCGGAGTCGCTTCGCGCCTGTCCTCATGAAAACTTTCGAGGCTGAGTGATATTTTAAGGCAATAATTTTACCCCCTTCCTGTAGACCAGAGCGCGGCGGAAGCCGCAAGCAATAGCTCTATCAACCGGGTCGAGCCGGAGGCTCGTACCTCGCCGGTTTGAGGCGTCAGGGTGGGGGGCAGACGCCCCCTCTAGCGCGGGGCGAAAGCCCCGCTCCTTATTGATGTTCTCTTGAGGTGTCTTGATGTTGTTCGATGTTGGAACAATGAAGGGGCGGGGGGCTTGCCCCCTCTAGTTGTCGGGTGTAAACCCGACTCCTTTTAGTTCTGCTTTGTTCTTGGGGGGGGGGGGTAAAAAGTCAAAAAAATGCCGCCCTACAAAACCGCTCGGCGGGGGGATGCCGTCCGGCTTCTGTTTGTCGCTAAAACGCCCCTAGACTGCGTTTTCTCGCCGCCGCCGCCATCTTTGCCTGTCGCTTGAGGCTCACGCCAATTTTGGGTGCATCCATAAGGTTTTGCGCCCTGCGCCACCCCACAAATAGCGCATGGGGAGCGCGATTACTTTCAATCCAGATTGCTAACCGCAAACGAAACCGCTGCTGCGCGGCTCATGCCGCGAGCTTTAGCCCAGGCGTCGAGCCGAAACAGAACGTCCGGGTCTATCGAAACCGTGATAATTGATTTGCGGCCAAGTGTCTTAATCTGTTTGGGTTGGGTTTGATGATCCCCCGGTCGAGCATCTGGAGCGCCGGCAATAAAAGCTTCAACAGCGGCGGGCGGCGGCGTTCTTTTCTTGGCAATTGTCATGTTTTAATCTTTCCGTAAATATTAATGCAATATTGCGGCAACAATAAAGCGACTTAGCGGAAAATAGCCGCAATCAAACGGCGGTATTCGGCGGTCGCTTTGGGGTCGCGGTTTGGGTCTTCGAGAATGCCGCAACCACGCCCCGCAGCATCGGCAATCGCCTTGCGCCGTCCGATAGGTGTGTCCAGGTATTCGATGCCTTCTGGAACCGCGCCGGCTGCTTCGTCGTTGTCGTGGCCACGACTATCGGCCATTGCCAGAAATGCCACGGCGCGAACATCACGCGCTGCGCGAGCCTCGGCCAGCAACACCGCCATGTCGTCCAGCGCCCACACGTCGAAGCTGCGCGGCTGAAATGGGATTAGAACCAAGTCGGCAAGCATGAGCGCGGCGCGAAGTGCGGTGTTGTCGCGGCCTCCGGCATCAATAATAATGTCCTCATACTTGTCTCTGGCCAGCGTAATCTGTTGCCTCAAGACTTGGCCATCTGGATAGTGGACGGCGGCAACCGATGGGCCGGCTTCCCGATTCGCCAGCGCCGCGATAAGAGAGCCTTGACGATCACCGTCCACCGCCAACACGTCACGGCCAACCAATGCACGAGCCACGGCTAGATTAATGGCCGTAGTGGTTTTCCCTGCCCCGCCTTTGGTGTTCAAAACTGCGATGATGCTCATGGTTTAACCTTTCCGCCTATGCAATAGCAAAATAATAGCATCTTTACGTAAAGATGCAAGCATTATTAAATACCGGTAAATTTAAACCGTAGGCATTTGCGAAGTATGCAGCACCCGTAAAATCTCCACTTGTGCCGGCTTTCCGGAAAGGCGGTACACGACGACATAATGGGGATGTACTACCCATTCATACGTCCCTTTGATGCGTCCAGGGCGTCCCGCTTTTGGGTGGTTGTCCAGCATTCCCGCCCGCTCGATCACCAAGTCCACCAGCTCGACGGCCGCAAGCGGTTTATCACGAGCAATATATTCGGCAATGGCTTTGCGGTCGGCCACGGCGGCCGGTTTCCAGATCGGCATTACTTGGGCTTCCCGGCACGCGCCAACAAATCGACGCGCTCTGCAGCCCATTCCGCTTTAACTTGCGCATGTGGAATGCCTGGGCGTGGATCGTCCAAGGCTTCCTGCACTTGGGCGCGAAACCAGGTGTCGTAAGCAGCGGCTTCATGGGCATGTTTCATCCGCTTGGAAGAATCCGCCCGCGTTGTACGAGTAACGCTGCCGGCGCTGTAATTACTTGCGTCCAGCGCATCGAGGCGGGCGATACCCAAATCTGTTTTGAGGTATTCCATGCAAGTGTCCAAGCTACGCCACATGCGCGGCTTGTCGTTGCGCTGGGTGCCTAGAGGCTTTTCGGACATGCCGATTTTGAGCATGACGGACCAGCCGCCAGGCTGGCCAATAATGGAAGCGCCCCGGATCGCGCAAGCTTCGACCATGCGGCGAGCCATGGCGGTGTCGATGGTGTGATGGCCACTCATGATAAAACCTCTCCTTGGTGACAAATTAACAGTAAATAAAAGAATGCTCTTTATCTACTAATTATGCAAGCGGAGAGCTACTAAACAGCACAGCTATTGGACATAAGGCCGGTTGCGTGAAGTCACACACGCTCTTGGTGCGGGAGTTCTTCAGCGTAGCAGTTTGCAAAGGCGCGACCAATTCACCTCACCCCCACATTCAATCGCAAACATCGTGATTTACCGTGATTTATTCGCCCCTTTTGCCTCGAAGTCATTGATCCCCGCCTTTATCTCGGCCAGGTCCTTCTTGCTATCTTCTTCCGCCCCTGCGAGCTTCTTTTTCTCTTGCTCAAGGTTGGTTGCCGCCGCGTCGATCCGCTTTTCATGGCCGGCCTGGGTGGACTTGGACAACTTCTTGCCGTCCATTGCCGCCCACTTCTCATCGAAAGCCTTATCGAATTTCGCGGATTCAACCTCGATCCTGGCCTTGTCAACGTGGATTTCTTGCTTAACCTCCTGCTGCCCTTGAAGTGAGAGATAGGCCAGCAGCACTAAGCCGCCAGCGCCAGTACCCAACAAGCCGGTAACGAGAATTTTCATGGCTCACCTCTGTACGGTTGGTGTGTGGTGAATTGGTCGCGCCGTAGATTAACCATGCTGGTTCCTTCCTTATTTTCCGGGGGTGGCCGATACATCGGATTTGCGCGTCTGGCCGCCGCTGGTGCCGGCTTCCATCGTCTTCGACTTGCTCTTGCCCACAGTGACTTCCTTGCCGGATTCGGTGGAGTCCTCCGCATTCGAGAATTGCGATGTGCTGCGCTTGGTCGCTACCGTGTCGGTCGCGCGCGCGAGTTCGGCAAAGGCGATCTTAACGCCATTGATCGTGTCGTCGGCCAAAAGGCGGACGCCATTTTTTATGAGTACCTGGGCGTTTTGATCGTATTGAAAAGGCCCGCAGATAACGCTCGCCTTCCCTTGTTGCAACCCGTTGGGCGTGGGTATCAAGCAATCTTTGACGCGCCCCACATCCGCTTCGAGTTCCTGCGCTCGATGTATAGCTGCAGGACTATAAAATGCTTCCCACAAAGCGCGCCTTGCCCGCGCGTCAAGGCTTGGCACGGCAAACATTCTGGCTCCAGAAAATTTATCGGTCGTGGCTTTGGCACCCTTGGCTATCGACTTGGCGGCCACGTCGATCAGCGCCGCGTAGGTAGCAAGACAAGTCAGCCTTACTCCAGCTCCGTCAGGATTCCCGAACATGGCCACGCCTCCCCGCGTCGTCCATACCTCGTCAATGTTGCCATTCATCGTGTGGGCAACTGGCGGCTCATCCTCCCATTTAGTTACGCCGCCCTTATTGCTGTAATTGGTGGTGGTAGCCACTCCTTTGTTTTGCCCCCACACCCACTTTTTTTGAGAGAAAACGCGGCAATTGTCCGCGATGTAGTAAGGGTTGAGCCTTGGCCCGGCCGACAATTCCATCAAACGGCCCTCGGTTATCTGCCCAAGCCTGGTGAAGATAGCGATGTCGTCTGCGACATCGCC
>Ga0307375_10005218_pt1 | contig 12223 bp, 9 predicted proteins | sample TR1MG_FD_202531 | JGI IMG/M metagenome (GOLD analysis project Ga0307375, IMG submission 202531) | Soil microbial communities from Risofladan, Vaasa, Finland - TR-1 | ecosystem: Environmental > Terrestrial > Soil > Coastal area > Acid sulfate soil | place: Finland: Risofladan, Vaasa | collected... | reverse complement strand
AGGCTTGGGGACTTGATCTGCGGCACTACTTGGCGCGAGATTCTCCTGCCGGGCGACGGATCGTGTCACTGTGCCGCTCTTCCATATCTTAGAAAGCGGCCCTCTAGTAAAGAGGAATTTGTATAGCCCGACGACAGCAGCCGTATTCAGCATGAGCAGTGCAGCTGCCGGTGAGCTGAACCTGTGAATAAGTGGAATGCGCGCAAACAGTCCGGCGAGTGCCAGTCCCAGCCCCAAAATCTGCACAAGGGCAAACAGGGCAAACAGATGTGACGCCGGGGCAAGTAAAAGGGCGGAGGCAAGCAATGTCAGGAACAGATACGGGACCACCAGGCGCATCACTTTGTGCGAAACGAGCTGGAAGAGAACTCGATTTCTGGACGTAAGCATCCAGGGTGCAATCCGAAACAGTTGGAAATTGCCGGCGAGCGTGCGCACCTTACGGTGAAATTCCGCGCCAGCCTTCTTTGGCCATGCGTCGTAGACGATTGCATTCTGGTCCAGGACGGACCGGTAGCCTTGCCTCACAATCGAGAGAGGCTGAAACATATCATCCAGAATCGTGCCTTCCGGCAGCGGTTGTGCAAGCTCGCGGCGGATTGCATAAAATCCTCCGTAGACACCAACTGGGGAGTCCACGGCGCTCTCGCATTTTCTGATCCATTGTTCGTATCGCCAGTAGAGCCCTGCAACTGCACGGGTGGTGGCTTCGGCGCCTTCCTGCCGAAGAACGAGTTCGCCTGCCACGCATCCAACAGTAGGATCTGCAAAGTTATTCACGAGAGTCTGGATTGAGCCCGGTGCGATTTCCGGACGAATGTCCACAAAAACAAGGATGTCCGAGGTTGAGCGAGTAATTCCTGCATTCAGCGCCACAGCTTTACCGCCGTGCTCATCTAGGAAAATCCTCTTCAACAGCGGATGATACATGGCAGCAAGCATCTCAGCGGTGCCATCTGTGGAGCCGTCGGAGACGACCACGATCTCCTTCACGTTGGGGTAGTCGAGCGAAAGAAGCTGCTCAATCTTCTCATCCAGAAGACTAGCTCCATTGTGCACAGCCAGCACAATACTGACACTGGGGGAGATTTGCGCCTTGTTCCACGGTCGAGGCCACAGGCGTGCAATCAACCAGATCAGTACCGGATAACCAATGTAGGTGTAGGCAATTCCGACGAGGGAAAGCCAGAAAAGAATTTTCATTGCGCGCCCCTCCGCAGCAGAATCGTCTTCACCGTCTCAAACATGATGAGCAGGTCAAGACCAAGCGAGAGGTGCTTGATGTAATAGAGGTCATACTCGAGCTTGCGCTTGGTTTCTTCAAGGCTCGCTCCGTATTGATAGCGAACTTGTGCCCAACCGGTCAGGCCCGGACGAATCATGTGGCGAAGGTTGTAATACGGAATTTCCTTCACCAGCCATTGCACGAATTCCGGTCGTTCCGGCCTCGGTCCTACAAAGCCCATGTCGCCGCGCAGCACGTTCCAAAGCTGGGGAATCTCATCCAGGCGGGTCTTGCGCATAAATCGGCCCAGGGGCGTGATGCGCGGGTCGTTTTTGGTGGCCCACACAGCGCCGTTTGCTTCGGCGTCCAGGCGCATGGTGCGGAATTTATAAATCGTGAATGGCCTACCTCGAAACCCAACGCGCACCTGCCGGAAGAAAATTGGTCCCGGCGATGAGAGCCTCACCGCAAGGATGAGGAAGGGAAGTAAAGGAAGGCAGATGGCGAGCGCAACAGAGGAGACCGTAATCGAGAATAGCCTGCGTCCGAACTGGAGCGAGGGTCGCGTATTGAAGCCATGGGTGAAAATGAGCGCGCTGGGATTCAGTCCATCAAGCGGCAACATTCCTGACAGCCTCTCAAGCAGCGCACCTGATTCCTCGATCACGACTCCCCGAAGGCGCAGGGCGAGAAGTTCCTGCACAGGCATTGAGCCTCGCCGGTCTTCGAGTGCAACAATGATGCGGTCGATTCCGATCTTCGGCGTGTCAAACCCGTGCAAGTCCTCAGCAAACGGGTCTGTGCCGCCTGTCGAGGAGTCACTTAGCATGCCTCGCACCACTTCCATCCCTAGATCGCGGCGAGAACGAAGCAATGACTCAATTGCATGCGCGCGCTGGGCATTGCCGAGCACATAAACACGCTCGCGGAAGATGGGCCAGGCGATGATTCTTTCATAGGCCGACCTCCAGAGCAGCAGCATCACTGCGAGAATTGCAATGCCGCTAGCCAGGACATGAGGGCCAATTTCAATCTTCGGGAAAAAGTACACGAGCGTTGCCAGCGAGAACGACAAGGCGCTTAGAACAAGAAGCAGGCGGAAGTGAATCTCCCAGTTCATGGAGATGCGCTGCGGCTCGTAGAGGTCAAAGTAATAAGACAGTAGGAGAGTGAAGACGCAGATGCAGAGGATCTTCAGGGTTCCAGATTGATAGACCAGCGCAATGTAAGTATCCGGCCCGACCAGCATTATCGTCGCGGCCAGGAAGGCCGCGACGATCAGCATCGCCTCGCACAGAAGAAGCACAAGGGTTCGGGTGGGATAGTACGCGTTGAGAATTCGAATCATCCCTTGCTCCGCGCTCTTTTCTTGCGCTTTCCCTGCTCTCTGGGCTCGGCTGAGCCGTAGTAGTACGAATAGTAGTTGTACCCGTCACGCTGAATCCTGCGGGCATTGTTCAACACAACGCCCAATAGGCGGGACTGGCGGAATGCAGCCTGTGCCCTTTGCACCACCTGGTAGGGCGTGCGCGCTTCGCGTGCGACCAGCAGCACCGCATCGCAGTTGCGCGCTAAGTCCACAGCATCCGTCACGGCGAGCACTGGCGGCGAGTCAATCAAAATCCAGTCAAAATGCGGCGCCAGTGTTGAAAGTAGGCCGTCCATGCGTCCGTTGGCTACCAGCTCCGAAGAGTTCTCGCTCGACGCTCCCGACGGGATGAAGGTGAGATGCTCAAGCACATACCCGAACGATCCGCCGTTGCCCGAGCCCTTCCTCCACTGCTGCAAAATCTCGCGTGGTTCCGCCTTGCCCGCAAGGTACTCGGAAAGGCCCGGTGTGTTGGAGGTTCCCAACAGATTGTGGAGCGTCGGCCGGCGCAGGTCGCCGTCAATCAGCAGCACGCGATTCACGCCTTCGCGCACCAGGCTCATGGCAAGGTTCACGGTCACGAAGCTCTTGCCTTCTGACGGCATGCCGCTGGAAACAAGCACACTCTTGATAGCCGCGTCCTGTCGCGCCTGGGTAAGCTTTGAGCGGAGTCCGCGGAACTGCTCCACCACTGCGCCACGCTCCTGCAGGCAGGGAATCGCGTCTATCACCGGCTCCCATTCGCACGTGGCAACCTCGGCGGTCATCACTCCGGCCAATGCGGGCGCCTCGGCCGGCGCCTGCGGATCGGACACCGAGGACTGGTGCTCTGTGAATTCCAGGTTAGCCGTAGTTTCCTCCACCGGATGCAACTCGGCGCCAAGCCGGGTCTTCCGCTCGAGATCAGCACGTCGAAGAGCTTCATAAATGCGACTCATATCCCACGTTCCTTTTGAGAGCCCAATTTGGAGTCCCTGGTTTCCTTAACAGGTTCAACGATGTTCAGCGATCGTTCCGCTTTGGTTTGGCCGAGCCGCTCTGAATGCGGCGCAGGTTCCACCAGGTACGGCTGGTCGTGAAGCTCAAGATCGACAGCGACCATTTCCACAATCCACGCCGGAATTGGCTTGACCTGCTCCACAAATGCGGTAATCATCGAATGCTCGCAGGTCAGGTTCACCAGTCGCGGAATGCCCCGTGAATAGTGATGAATACGCTCGATGGCTTCGGGAGCAAAGATCGGCTCCTTGGCGCCTGCAATGCGCAGCCGCTCGGCAATGTAGACTCCTGTCTCCTGCGGCTGAAGCGGCTGCGTACGGCACCAGAGAGCGATGCGCTGGCGCAACTGGCGCAGGCTGGACAACCGAAGCATCGCTTCCAGTTCCGGTTGGCCGGAGAGAACAATCTGCAGCAGCTTCTCCGCGGAAGTTTCCAGATTCGTCAGCAGCCGGATCTCTTCCAGTAGATCCGGAGAAAGGTTCTGCGCTTCGTCCACCACGATCACGCACAGCGCATTGTCTCGGAAGCGATCAATGAGCCAGCGGTTCAGCTGGATCAGCATCCCGGACTTGGTGCGATCCCGCGGCGGGATGCCAAAGTCGGTCAGCACGATTTCCAGAAAGTCGAGGACGTCCAGGCGCGGATTGAAGACAAAAGAAGTGGAGACCCGGTGATCCGGAAACCAACTCAGCACGGATTTGAGCAGTGTCGTCTTGCCAGTTCCCACTTCTCCGGTCATCACGACAAAGCCTTTGCGCTCCGCAATCCCATATTGCAGACAGGCCAGCACCTCCCTGGTCCGCTGCGTCATGCACAGAAAGCGCGGATCGGGACTTGACTGGAACGCGAGTGCTTGTAAGCCGAAGAAGTTTTTGTACATGACTAGCTGCCCGCGGCCTCCAGAGTTTCCGGCTTCTTTGAGAACCATCTCCGCTTGCCCGGTCCGGCGCCGGAGGTTTGCTTGAGTCCGTCCACGTGAGAAACCACGGCGAGGGTCGGCAGCTTGGTGAAAGCCCAGATGTCCGTTTCATTACGTACGGAGGTGTCGCGATACTCGAGAAGTCCCACAATCAGCAATCCCAGAAACAGTCCGGCCATTGCACCTCCACCTCCGAAGACAAAGTGGTTTGGAAACTTTGGCGCGTCCGGCAAGTTCGGCGGATCCATCACGGTGAACTGCTCGCCCTGCTGTCGCTGCTCAAGCGCAGTTGCCATGGAGGACTCATTCATCTTGGTCAGCAGGCTGTTGTAAAACTGCAGCGCTGTGTCATGGTCGCGCGTGATCTTCTTGTACTCTGCTTCCACCATGGGGCTCTGCTCAATGCGCGATTCATACATGCCGATCTGTTGCTGAATGCGCGCCTGCTCCTGCCGCGCCGGAATCAGTGCCCGCTGCACCCCGTGCAGTTGTGCCCGCAGTTGGCGAAGCTGAGGCGAATCCACTTGCGTGACCGGAGTGGACTTCTTCGACGCTACAGCCGGTGTGCTCTTGATCTCCCCTTCGAGGTCTGAGATCTTGCGGGAAATTTCGATCACGTCTGGATATCCCGGGGTATAAAGCGCGAGGAGCTGCTTCTTCTGCTCCTTCAGGCTTTGCAGTTCCTTCTCGCGCGCGTCCTGCTGGACCGCCGTCGGAGTGCCTTCCGCCTGAGTATCGTGCGACTGCTGAGAGATCATCGTTTGGAGGAACGTCTCATTTTGCTGCAACTGCGAGATGGATTGCGTCGTTGCGTCCAGTTGAGTTGTCATGGCCTGCAGAGCGTTGGTGTTCGACGACTGCTGGTCCGGCAGCCGGCCCAGATACTTCATCTGGAAGGCAGCCAGCTTTGCGTCCTGCGAGTCAAGCGTTGCCTTGGCATCGCTCAGCTGTTGCTTCAGGAAGTCGGTTGTCCCTTCCGCCGACTGTTCCCGCGCGTTCAGGTTTTCGCTCACAAAGAGCGAGGTGATTTCGCCGCAAACCAGCTGCGCCGTGCGCGCGTCGTGCGCGTCAAACGCCACGAAAAAGCCTGGCATGCCGCCACGTGCCTCCGCGGAATGAATCTGCGTCACCTTGATCGCTTTGCGCGTCATCGCGATGCGGTCGTCCATGTTTCGTCCGTCACCGGCGAACAGGTTGTACCGGTTAATGATGGGTTCCAGCCGTGACCGGCTCAGAATCTGCTCCTTCATAGAGGCCAGGCGTGCGTCCAGATTCTGGTCCACAACCGGCTTCACATAGTCTTCCGGGACCGTTTGCTGCTGGATCAGGATCAGCGTCTGCGACTCAAAGATCGGCGGCAGCACGTAGCTCAATCCAACTCCCGCAGCAAGCAGCAGCACGGCACAGCCGATGATCAAGAAGGTGCGGCGCCGAAGGATATCGAGGTAGTCCTCGACGCTTAATTCGCGATGTCCAAGCATATGACTCCTTTTGGCCTACTGTGTAGGCTCTCTCCGCCGCGGGGAATATCCGATTCCGAATCCAACCACCTGAATCACCTGGCCGAGCGTGTTTCCGGGAAGCTGGGAGCTTGAGGACTGCGCGATCAGCGAGTAATTCGCGAAGACCTGCAAGTGGTTCCCCAGTCGGCGCGTAGCCTCCGCGCCACCATATTTCGCGTTTGTGACGCCGTTGTTGAGGAGTCCGGCCGTGCGCATGTAGGAAGCAGTGAATCCGAGAGTGGCAGCGTTGCCTAGTCTCCGCGAATAGTTTGCCGCTGCCGTGTCGGTTTCCGCGCCAATTAGGAAGCCTCCGCCGTTGTTTACGCCGCGCGCATAACTGAGCGAGAAGTTATTAAATCCGGAGTGGTAATTCAACATCGCATTCACGGCCACTCCCAACGAGTCCGGCACAAGCGAGCTGTTTGAACTGCTCGTCCACTGCGGCCCAGCGGTGACGGTGGTACTGATCCGCCTGCTCCACAGCCGCTCGAATCCAACGTTGCCTGAGTGCGTGTAGAAGGAGAACAGGTAATCCGGATACGTAAACTCCGAGAAGCGGTAGCTGGTCAGCAGGGAATTGCGCCCGTTCAGCCTCCAGTTCAATCCGCCGTTCGCGCCCTCTGAATTGATATCCAGTCCGTTGCCGTCCGGAAACCGGAACACGTTGTAGTCACCGCCCAGGTTCATGGACATCGCGTAGTTCAGGCGGTGTTCAAGCGAGCCGTTGACCGTGTTGTTCACGACGTGGGTATTCAGGGTCAAAATCGACCCATTGACAGCGGGCGGAGTCGGGCTGGGGGGCGGCGCTCCCACCGGTTCGCCAATGCCTGGAATGCCGGTAAACCCCAGAGTCGGCGCTTCCGGCGAATAGCTCACGTTGTCGCTTACCAGGAGATTCCAGAGGCGCCCGGTGAAGCCCTGGGAAAGCTGCAGGCGGTGAAAGGCGCCGTTGCCATAGGCGGGTCCGGTGATGTTCCAGGAGTAGCCACCGCCGTATTCCATGCTGAACGGGAAGCGCTCGCGTCCATTTGTGTAGCTGAGCGATCCGGAAATCGTGCTGTTTTGCCAGTTGCCAAGGCTCTTCCCAAATTCCATCGTGTGGGCATAACGCAGCGAATAATCAAGGCTCTTGGGAAGGACCGGCGCGTGCGGGCCTCCCGACGCGGCAGGCTCAACCTGGGCCGCGGCAAAGGGGCAAAGCGCCAGCAGTATAACTGCGAGTTGTAGGCTCTTCTTCATTGTTCAGCGCCTCAGGGAACCACGATCGTGTCGCCGGGAGAGAGCGAAATGTTGTAGTCCGCGTACCCCTTCAGCGCCCGTTTGTAGTTCACGGGAATACGTTGCTGCTTGCCGTCCACGGTGCGCAGCACGTAAATCTTCTTTTTGTTGGCGAAGTCGGTGAGGCCGCCGGCACTGGATAGCGCTTCGAGGATCGTCATATTCGGCGTCATCACCACCGGCCCTTTCTTTCCCACTTCGCCAAGCAGATATACATAGTTGTTGTGAATCGAGGTCACAACAACGGAGACCTGGGGGTCCTTGATGAACTTCTTCAGCTTCTCGGTGATCTGCGCGGCCAGCACCATCGGCTTCAGGCCCGAAGCCTCGACGTCGCCCAGCAGCGGCATGGAAATCTTTCCGTCCGGCCGCACCAGCAGCGGGCCGGAGAGGGTTGGCTGCTTCCATACCGTCACGCTCAGCATGTCGGAGTTGCCAATGATGTAGCTATCGCTCACGCCGGGAGCGTTGCCCGGCTGCGCGGCCGCATTTGGGCCGGTAGTTGCGCCCGGCTGCGCCGCGGTCTCGCTGGGCTTTTGGTCCTGCGCCTGGCAAAAGAGTGCGCCGGACATCATTGCCAGTACGAAAATCGTGCGAAATTTCATAGTCCAACTCCGTTGCCGCTGATGGTCGTCTGAGCGGCAGTGTCGACCTGCTTGAGTTTGTAAAGAAGCGCCTTGTAGCTGATGCCCAGTTCGTCGGCTGCGCGTTTACGGTTTCCGCCCGTCGCTGTCAGAACTTCGGAAATCAGCTGCCGCTCCACCTCGTTGGAGGCGGCCCGCGTCGCCTGCTTCAGAGACAACGGACGTTGCAGTCCGGGGAACTTGAAGGCTGGCGCGGCCGCTTTCAGTGCCGCCAGTGAAACCGAATCATCCCCGATGGCCACAAACGTCTTGATTGCCGTCTGCAGTTCCGTCAGATTGCCCGGCCAGTTGTGCTTCAGCAGGAATCCGATGCTCTCCTGGCTCAGCACAGGCTTGGGCCGGTCGAACTGCCGCGAGTACTGCGACAGCAGCTCGTCGGCCATGGAAAGCAGATCGGCCTTGCGGAACCGAAGCGGCGCAATCCGGTAGGTGACGGTGGAGATCTGGTGCAGGAAAGGCTCCTTCATGCGCCTGGACTTTACCTCGTCCTGCAGTTCGCGGCTGGTTCCGCAAAGTAGCCGACAGACTTGTGTCTCCTTGGTACCGAAATACTTTTCCGCCAGCAGATCCTGCAGCGCCGCGCTCAGGTTACCCACCTCTGAGAGATAGATGGTTCCCCGCGCGGACAGCGCCTCAATAAGCTGCGGAGCGGAACATTCGGCCGCCCGTATCTCCCGGAAGGCGCTCCGCGAGCGGTGCGACAGCGCGTGGAGCAGCTCGGCAGCGCACCGCTTTCCCACGCCGGTCTCGCCGGCGATCAGAACCGGGAAGTCACTCTCCGCCAGGCTCGTGATCGCGCGCCGGATCCGGGGTTCCATTGGGAACGCAACCTTGACTTGCCGCTTTCCACCTTGAAGAATGCCATTACTTGCCATAGAGGGTACTCGGCCTTTCCCCCTCTCCTTAGCACGGGCGGTTCCAAACATGCATTTCCACAGTCAAACCGCCTTCCCTGGGCTTAACTCCGTCTGGAACCCGCACGGGAAGAGCGCTGGCATCCGGAAATCCCGCAAGTTTTCCCTCTCTTGGCATGTAAAGAGGATACATTGTTCCCTTCAGAGTGGAAAAACACTTCCACTTGCCGGGACACTTTCTTCCCCATTGTGGGGACTTTCTGCGGAATTCCTTTGCTGTCTTGGGGTTCAAGTTCGGCATCCCGATTGCTAACAACCAAGGCGAGATCAAGCCGAACAGGGAAATCATGCCTGAAAAATTGACCGAAGAACTACCGACCTCAGCCTCCCCGCGAAGTTTCTGGACTGCACGGAGGGTGAGCTTCGCCTGGCGGGCTGCTCTGGTTTGCGGACTGTTGATCCTTATCTACTTCCAGGTAGTCGCCAAGCTCGTCTCCGACTGGTGGAACATTCCGGACTTTTCTCACGGGTTTCTGGTTCCCATCTTTGCCGGTTATCTAGTGTGGGTCCGCCGCGAGGAGCTGCGCAAGACCCGCAGGGATCCTTCCTGGGGCGGGGTGGTGCTGGTCGCTTTCGCTCTTTTCACCCTGATGGTCGGCATTTACGGCGCCGAGCTGTTTCTCTCCCGGTTTTCCATTGTCCTTCTGCTTGCCGGCCTTGCGCTGGCCTTCGGCGGTCCACAGGTTCTGCGGGAACTCCGCTTCCCCATCCTGGTACTCCTGCTGGCCATCCCCATTCCGGCCATTATCTTCACCCAGATCACGCTCCCGCTGCAGTCGCTGGCCTCCGAGCTGGCCAGCGCGCTGCTGCCCATCTTCGGCGTTCCGGTGCTTCGCGAGGGCAACATCATTCAACTGCCTTCCATGACGCTGGAAGTCGCTGAAGCCTGCAGCGGCATCCGCTCTCTGATGAGCCTGCTCACCGTCGCCGTCTTTTATGGCTATTTTTTTGAGACCGTTCCCTGGAGGCGGGTTCTCCTGGCCCTGTCCAGCATTCCCATCGCCATCGCCGCCAATGCCCTGCGCATTCTCGGCACCGGGTTGTGCGTCCATTACTGGAATCCTGACAAAGCGGTCGGATTCTTCCACGAGTTCTCTGGATGGGTGATGTTCCTCGTTTCTCTCATGTGCCTGTTTCTTCTCCATCGCCTGCTCAATCTCATTCCGGCAAGGAGGCAGCACTCATGAAAGGCATGCGTTACATTGCCGTTGTGGCACTGTTGCTGGCCACCGTGCTCATGCTCCGCGTACACCGCGATGCGGACGTTATTCCGCCCAGCGAGGGGCTTTCGCAGTTTCCCCAGGTGGTCGATGGCTACACGGGCCGTGACGTCCCCATCGATCAGGAGACGCGTGATGTCCTCGGCGCGGGCGACTTTCTCACCAGGGTGTATACACGGCCCGGCTCCCAGACTCCTGTCGGCCTGTTTATTGCTTACTTCCCCTCGCAGCGCACCGGCGTCACCATCCACTCGCCCAAGCACTGCCTGCCCGGCGCGGGCTGGTATTTTGAATCCTCGAAATATGTGAACCTGACCGACGCGGCTGGCAAGAGGCACCAGGTTGGGGAGTACATCATTTCCAACGGCGAGCAGAGGCAGTTCGTCATTTATTGGTATCTCGCACATGGCCGCAGCGTCGCCAGCGAATACGTGGCCAAGTTCTATCTGGTGGCAGATGCCATGCGCACAAACCGGACCGATGGTTCGCTCATTCGTGTCTTGTCACCCATTGATCCATCGCAGGGAACCGCGGCGGCGAAGGCGAGGGTGGAAGCCTTCACCAGGCAGCTTATGCCCGTGCTGCCTCGCTTCATTCCAAACTGAATCGCATGAGAAACCTCGTTCCAATGCGAAGCAACAGAATCTCATCCATAGGTGTGCAGATGAAACAGCAAAGATTGATCCGAATTGTCGCACTCGCCCTGGTCGTCGGTCTGGTGGCCGGCTGCCACACTGACCCGAATGTCCGCAAAAAGAAGTATCTCTCCAGTGGAGACCGGTTTAGCGCCGAGGGCAAGTACCGCGAAGCCGCCATCCAGTACGAGAATTCCCTGAAAGCGGACAAGAACTTTGCTCCTGCGCACTTCGCGCTTGCCAAGGCTTACCTGCACATGGATTCCTATGCTGCGGCCTATCGCGAGTTCTCCCGCACGGTTGATCTGCAACCGACGAATTATGAGGCGCGCATCGACCTGGGAAACATGCTGATGTCCGCCGGTAAGGTGGATGACGCAGAAAAGCAGGCCAAGGCGGTTCTCGCCGGTGAGCCCAATAACCCGGATCTGCATGCACTTCTTTCGGCCATCGCGCTCAAGCGCGGCGACTCCAAGAAGGCAATGGATGAGATCCGCCGCGCGCTGCAGCTCGCTCCGAATCGAGCTGCGTTCTGGGACAATCTGGGCCTGATGCAGGCCAGGGATCCGGCCCAGAAAGCGGAAGCGGTGACAAGCTTCAAGAAGGCCATTGCCGTTGACCCCAAATCCGTCAATGCAAGACTCCTGCTCAGCGCATACTATGCCAGCATCGATCAGCTTCCCCAGGCCGAGCAAACCAGCCGCGACGCCATTTCCGTCGACCCCAAAAGCCTGGCGGCCCGCCGCAGTCTTGCTCAGATTTATCTGAAGGAAGGCAACGGCGCGCAGGCTGAGACCGTACTTCGCAAGGCCTCGCAGGACCTCTCAGACGATCCGCAAGGTGTCCGCATCCTGGCCGACTACTACATGTCGACCCATCAATTTGACAAAGGGCGGAGCGAGTTCGCCGCGCTCGTCGCCAAGTATCCCAAGAACGTCGATCTGCAGAAAGGCTACCTGCGCGCTTTGCTTCAGGTTCACGACTACAACACGGCCAAAAGCGTTTCTGACAGCCTACTGAAGGAGCATTCGAAGGACCCGGAAGTGGTGGCCCTCAATGGAATCGTCCTGCTGAATGAAGGCAAGGCCAATGACGCCGTCAGCGCGCTCCAGACCGGCGCCAAAGATTTTCCCCAGGACCCATTCATTCAGTACTGGCTTGGCGTTGCCGCTTTGCGAAACGGCAATTCGTCTCTGGCCCAGAGCAGCTTCCAAAAGGTTATTGCGGTTCATCCCGGCGCGGTGGATGCGCTTGACCAGTTGGCCCAGCTGGCGCAGCGGCAGGGCGACGCAAGCCTCTTGTCCAGCGTGGCAGACAAGTCCATCAAGGCGCTGCCGAACTTTGCCGGCGGCTATGTGTGGCGCGCCATTGCGGAGAGGAGTCAGGGCTCCATCGAAAAGGCGCAGGCTGATCTCGAGACAGCCATGCGCGTTGCACCTTCCAGCCCGCAGGCCTATTTCGAACTGGGAAGAATTCGCTTCGCGCAGAAGCGATTCCCTGAGGGCCAGGCGCTGCTCG
>Ga0307375_10005216_pt1 | contig 12227 bp, 20 predicted proteins | sample TR1MG_FD_202531 | JGI IMG/M metagenome (GOLD analysis project Ga0307375, IMG submission 202531) | Soil microbial communities from Risofladan, Vaasa, Finland - TR-1 | ecosystem: Environmental > Terrestrial > Soil > Coastal area > Acid sulfate soil | place: Finland: Risofladan, Vaasa | collected... | reverse complement strand
TCGTTGAAGCGCCGGAAGGGGAGAGCGATCTCCGTGTACCGATCATACTGATCGTGATTACTGATCATAGCGAACCCTTCCAGATTCTCTACGGCAGTCTCGACCATAAGTTGCTTGCGCAGGCGTCGAAGCATAGACTCATCTAGTGCCACGCCACCAGCCGCAATTACCTTACTCTGGAGAATCGGGAAACTTGTCCGAGACAGGTTGTAGATAGTACCTGTCGAATTCACCAGTGCAGGGAGTCCTAGTGCTGTGATCTCGACCGGAGGTGCAGCACCAGACTGCTCACCAGCGATGTACAGGCCGTCATTGTCATTGACATTGACAACCGCAGCCACAGTAATCGTAGAGTTAGCAACGTTCCGGCTTGTAACACGAACAGGACCAGCGGTGATAGCACCAGTGGTGTTATTCATGAATACAACTACCATTCCGTTACGGACAGTACGAGAGTCATCTACGGTAATCGTAGAGACGCCAGGCTGTAGGCCATTCGCATTGGTGATCCGGCCAGTTCCGTCGCCACGCAGGAAAGTGGTTTCGAAATTGGCACCAGCACGCTTTACAGCGTTACTAATTGCGTCAGTGATTCCAGCCGCAAAGGCATCTTCGCCTCCACGCTTGGAAACTGCTTCAGCCAAACCAGAGAAGGTTACCGTGTGGTAATACTTCTTAGGCTCAACCTTAGCGGTCTTAATTTGTTCGTTACCTGCGGCGGGAAGGGTGTTATCATCCTTTGATCGCCACCCACCACCAGACTCGTTACCTGCAATACGAACCGCGAAAAATGCGCCTTCGCCGCTAGGCTGGAATCGGGTGTTCTCCTTTAGTCGGCTGTGGACCGGTGCAGAAAGCTGTTGCATCTGCCCAATAAAGTCAACCACATACCTACGTAGGAGCATATCGCCCAGAGTTTGAAATGTAACCATGTGTTACTCCTAAGGTTATATCAACCGCCGGTAACTTGATCTTAGTGCCGGTATACTCTCTTCAGAACTTCAGCAAAGTTATCATTAAACTCTGCCTCAGACATCTCAGGCTCCGTTACGTTGCCATCGTCATCTGTCTTAAACTTGCTAAGACGTTCGTTGTCTAGAATACCACGGACAAACTCTTCGTCCGCTGCTTCAGCATCTTGTTCCGGTTCAGTCGATTTGGTTTCTAGTTCGCTAATCCTTGCCTTCAGCGCACCTCTAGGCTCACCGTATTGAGTTAAAGCTTCCTTGTATCCTTCCACAATTTCTTGCTTCATGAGACTAGGGTTTTCCTCAATAGCATTCCAGTCAACTAAGTCAGGTAACATCTCAGCAATCTGATCTTTGTCACCATCATCATAGCCATCTGGTAGCGAATCAAGTATGCTCTCCGATACCATGCGAGCATTTTCAAGTAGCATGTCGGCTCGCTGATCCGCGAACGCTTCTGCTAATTCCTCACGCTGCTCTCCGAAGAGCTTCGTGACATCTCTCGCTCCTTGGTCTTCGGTCTTAGCACCAGACTCCACATCTTCATCGATACCCTTCAAAGCCTTATCTAGCTTCTCAACTAGGGGACGATACTTCTCATTCTCAGCAAGTCCTCGGACTCGATTGAGAATGTCAGCCTCTTCCTCAAGTGCTTCGATCTTCTCGCGAAGTTCTGTCTCTCTGGCCGTAGTAGATTCCGAATTACTAAGCACTGATTCCAGCTTCTCAGTAAGTTCCGCAACCTGATCTACCTTTTCCTTGAACCGATCATAAGGAATATTTTGAACGGTCTTCTGACCCTTCTCTTCCTTACTACCTTTAGTGCTCGAACTTTCAGCCTTCTGAGATGATTTAGCTTCCGCTACTTCCTGTTCCTCAGACACCTCTTGTTCGCTGTCAGTGGACGAGTCTGACTCCATTGATGCATTAAGTTGCTCAACGATTTCCGCTCCGGTTGGCATATTGCCACCTCCGATTTTACGCCCTGGAGTAGGTGGGCGAATAATTATCATCTTCTATGTGTGGGAGACACAACCCGAAGGAAAGATGATTACACCCCTAATATTTCTTCTCTATTAAGTAATTCCTTTTTCCTTAAAGATTACTTCATCTTTATTTCGATAATGAAAAGGGGGGCACAAGTCGGGGGAGGACGACTTGGCCCCCGCCGTGTTGGAGAGGAGCAACACGGTCTAACTTTAATTAACCTTAGTAGGATCAGACCTCTCTAAATGATTATAACTGCGCTTGTAGTGCTTAATCGTAGGCAGCTTCTTCTTTTTCTTTGCAGCATCATCTTGAGCCCTAGTAGTTCCTACAATGATAGTAGAGGGACGCTCATTGGGAATCTTAGGCGTGTAATCAATTCGCTGCTCACCTGAAGAACGCTCAGCAGTGCGTCCTCTGGCTTGATCCATAGCTGCGGTACCTTGGGCTGCTCTTTGCTGCCTAGCGGCTCTCCTGCGCTCTCTTGCTCGCCTCTGTAGAGGACTCTCTGCCATTACTTCTCCTTATGAACTTCAGTCCATCGTTTCTCAACAGACTTCTCTAGTTCTTCACTGGTACGTTCAACTGTTTGATCAAAATACTTATCAGGAACTCGATCAAGATCATCTGTGAAACAAATTGTTCCAGAATCATCGGTGTACTGGAAGAGACTCCCCGCCAGGGCCGGTGTCGCTACCAAACTTACTACTAAAATCATTATTCTAAACATCATTATTTCTCCCAAAAATTGAAGCTTTCGTTCTACGAGATCTACGCGCAATCCCGTCCTTCTTCCGTTCAGCAGTGTCATCAACCATGTTACCTTCACCAACCTCTTCATTACGCTTCTTGCGAATCTCTTGAGCCATGTTAGCCATATCAGGAAGCTGACGAATCAACCCTCGCTTCTTCACAGCTTCCTTCAGTCGGCTTAAAACTTGCTGATTCATTATTGCATCCCAAATGGTCTGTGCTTGGCAGAATACCCTGCCTTGATCAGACGTTCAACCATCCTGTTTGCAGCATAATCATTGTGACTATGAATTACGATGTGACATCCTGAAAAACGATTACTATCCTGCTTCTCCATGAATCTCACAACTTCCATTCCACTAAACTCACTCTTACTACTCTGATAGATCTGCCCTTCAAGGTCATGGTCTAGGTAGATCTTCTTCAGTCGGTCAGCATAATCCTTCAAGACACCTATAGCCTCTTCCGCAGTCCTGCACCAAACAGTAGATGATAGCTCATCCTGTGGCATCCTCTGATAGGCTAAAGCGGCTCTGTTCGGATCATCGTCCAAAAACATTACCAGATCTCGTTCTTCCATCCTCTCCCCCGAAATGATTACCTCTTAAAAGTATTCCTAGGTGCATTGAGAATCTTCTCAATAGTAGCACCAATAGTGCTTACGGCAGAAACATTACCAGGATTCACAACCTTCTTAGTCTTCTTAGCAGCCTTAGCTGTCTGCTCCTTAGTAGGCCACCAAGAAACTTGACTTCTAATCATTGTATCAAGATTACGTGCTTTATCTTTTAAACTGCTCATCTCATACCCTTCTTCTTAGCCTTCTTAGCTAGTACTGAAGCTCTTGACTTAGCCTCGATCACTTTACCACCAGGCGCAAATGCTAGACGAACCTTCTTCCCAGACTTAGGATAGGTCTTCCATCTATAACGAGTACCTTCAGGAAGAGGCATCTCAACCTCCCATCTTGATGATCTTCAGCCCGTGCTTCTTGATCTTCTTAGCTAGCCGACCAGTCAGTCTCTTGTGCTTAGAATCATACTTTCCAGCATTACCACCTTTGGAAACATATTTAGCCCGCTTCTGAGCATAGTTGACAAGCTTGTTAGTCTTCCTAGTTATTCGACGTTCCTGAGACTTTCCACCAGAATTATGTTTCATCATGTTAGTCTACTTTACTTGGGCCTTACTTTATTTGATTTAAGAGACTTAGCCAGTTTCTTTGCAGCCTTCTGAGCTAGCTTACCAGCCTTCTTCTGAGCCTTCCGCTTCTGCTTCTCAGCCTTCTTTGCAGCCTTCTGAGCCGCTGTCATATTCGAAGCCTGCTTAGGAGCATTAACCTTAGTAGAAACAGTATTCGTCTTCTGTGCTGTCGAAGCTGAGGTTGCAGTCTTCTGTGCTGCTCCAGCCGAAGCTGCTGTCTTCTGTGTGATCGAACTAGATGTTTTCATTCCTGATGTCGAAGGTAGTGCCATTGTATTCTCCTAGAATGCTAAGAAACGGGGCTTCCGCTTCTTGCCTACTGTTACTCTTTTACGTTTAGGGTTAGGGCGCTGAGCATTGATCTCTGCTGATGCCTTTGCAGTACCGCCAGCAAAACTCTGTCCAGCTTGAGGTGCGTACCAGCCTTGACTACGCAACCAATTCTGTCTTACCTTTTCCTTTAGAGCTGCCATACTACTTCCATTTCCGAGAAGGATCTTTTAATCTGGGTGAATCAGGAGCAAACGGTTGCTTCTTTTCAGGCCGCTTAAATGGAGTCCTCTTGTATGCAAGCTTGGCAGCACGGCGCTTAGTGTTCCTAATCTTCTTTCTAGCTTTGCGAGCTTTACGCGCTAGCTTTCCTTCATTAGGTGCAGAATATGGCCAAGTAGTAGTTCTTTCATGTTTAGCTATCGGCTTCATGATTTATTCTTTTTTCGTGATGCTGCTTGAGCCGCTCTAACACGCGAATTAAACTCGTTATACCTCATAGCGGTGCTAACTTTCGCCTGATCTTTCGCACTTAACTTCCCATATTCTTTAGAACCTTCCACTCCACTAGGGCGACTCTTCTTCGCAGCCTTTTTCTCTTCACGCTTCTTCTTACGCTCTTCATAACGTACACCGTGCTTAGAAGCTTTACGAGCTAAGCGTCCCTTCATAGGACGGGCTCGTTTACGAGGGGCTCTTACTACCTTGTACATTGTATTCTCCTATTGACCTTGTGGAGGTGACCCACCTTGGCCTCCACCACCCATTTCAGCCATCATCATCTGAAGTCTCATTTGCTGTGCTTCTCGTAATTCGATTGCCTGCTTGTAAGCTAGGATCAGTTCTAATAGTACCATCTGCTGATCTTGACTTAGATCCCAGAACCCTTCAGCCTGCTTCTCACGTACCAACATCTCATGCATGACATAGACATCATCCTCAACCATCGGGACAAGTCTTGGATCTTGCAGCTTGTTCTGCTTGATCACGCTAATCATCTTCTTCACACGATCAATATGCGGACCCTGAGGAGTAAGCGCCTTCTTAAATCCTAACTCTTCCACAATCGCTTGCCTCAATCCAATGTCAGGAATGCTCATCAGAGAAGGTGCATACTGGAGGAACTCAAGAACCTTAGCCTCTCTAGCCTCCTTAGAAACTAGAGCCATGCTAGCAGTATCAACACGTACCTGAACGTTGTCGCTCAGATCCGCCCCACTGAAAGTGAGGATGCTCGCTTTACTTTGCTTCTCACGGGCCAAGATTCTAAGTTGCTCTGCGAAATGCATATCCTCTTGAACATGTTTGATAGTCTCTTGTAGCAGCGCCGAACCTTCTTCCTGCAAGGACTCATCCCATGCTTGAAGGATAGGGCTTCTGCTCATCAATGCTTGCTTCCGCAGAATGTCGATCATCGCTGCTGAGTTGACTCCGGTTGGCCGCTGTCCTCGCAACACCTCTTCGGTTCCAGCAATCGATTCCATCTCCGCTATTTGTTGTGCTCTTTCTTCAAGGGCTGCTTGCGGGAACGGGGGAGGATATACGGGGGTGGGAGCGGCTCCAGCAGTCCTACGTGCGTCATATGTCCATATGCCTCCAGGGCGTCCCGACCACAGGTTCTCAGTGACCGTGGTACCCTTTGGGGCAATCCACGTAGCCACCGGAACAGTACGCCGCCACATGATGAAAGTTGTATCAATCTGGTTGATCCTCTTGAGTTTGGGGAGCAGCTTTGTAACCAAAGAACGTCCCCAGATGCTACCAGGCTGCGCTTCCCATCGGAACCGCACGTATGGGTGCCACCGCTTAGGCCAGCGTGGATCATACGCCCTCGCACCTACGTCCTTCGGGGAGTCGTATAGAAGCTGATCTCCCACTGTAATCACTGTTCTGCCCTTAGGCCATGTACCATTAGGCTTCCGATCTAGGATTCGTACTACTGTGTACCCTTCCCAATGATCGGGAGAGCCAATGTAAATCGAAGGACCGGGGCCTTCAACCAACTCAGTCACTCGCTCCCACCACCACATAGGCAGACGCATAGGATTCTCCGAAGACACTTTCTCCAAAGCCTTCAGATTCCACCCCTTAGCTTTCGTAAGTCCAGCCTTAGTCTTAGGCAGGCTCAAATACTTATCCTTAATAGCGTCAATGGGGGCGAAATACTCTCGCATCACCCACCCAATACCACCATCCTGATCATGCCACCAGTGAGCAGACGGCAAGTGCATCTCAAATGGAGAAACGATGTTAGCTACAATCTCTCCATACTTAGTGCCTTCCTCCATGATTGGTCGGCCTTGCTCATCAAACTGTGGAACTTGGACCTCTACATTCTTAGGCCGAATCCCTCCTGGGATATCTTCTACATGTACCTGAGTCTCTGTCTTTGTCTGAGGTACCTTCATCCTACGAGTTACCGTAGGATCGTAAGCAATCTCCATCCAACAAATACCACAATGAAGAATCAGCCTAGCAATCTCTCGATGCTTTTCTGGCATATCCATCGCTTCCCATAGGTACTCAAGGGTAAGCTCTGATAGCTCAGCAGCACTTACATCCTCATCCTGGTCACTCTTTGATGTTACGCGAGGACGAGGGCGATTCTCTGTCAGTAGGGCAATGTTCGTCTCAATGTATCTACCCAAAATATCATTCGTAGGCTTAGGGATATTCTTCGAAGCCTCTTCCACCACAGATAGGTTATCCGCATTGTCCACAGCCAGCTTCGAAATCATCACATCATTCATATAGTGACGGCCCTGTGAGAACATAATGTTTTCAATATTCTTCACAGCACGCTGCCACTGCAAGCTCTGACGATCCCCATTCAGCGAATCGCTATATATCTTGAGAGCAGGACCAAGCTGATCGTCCATCGGCTTCATCTCATCGATAGAATGCAACCGTCCACGCTTGAAATTCACATTGTAATCGACACCACCACTAGCCATAGTTAGCTCTCATCGTTCTCATGAAGAGGTTCAAACGAAGGTACCACACCCTTCGTCAAGATTTCAATCATATCGTCAGCACTGTTAAAGTAATGATCGTCTGTGATACGATCTAGCATTTCCCTATTTGCCTTTGCCAAAGCCCGATCTTTCCTAGCTGCCTCAATCTGATCGTCTGTTAACTCAGGCTCACCTTCATCTACCTTACGATCAGCATATGCGTCTGGAGCTTCACGCGCCACTAAGGCGTCCTGTAATCTTATGATCTGAGATTGTTGCTCTGAGCACCTCTGCTCCAGACGTACCATATTCTCTTGATTCATGGTCAAGGAAGTTCCTAATCTTATGTTCTCTTTCTCAAGCCTATGTACTTCTTCCCTCCACTGAGCTACTGACTTTGCCATCTAATCCTCATCATCATCAAATAGATTTCGATCTGCTTCATCAAAGCCAGTAATGATTCCCTCATTAAGGAATGCCTGACCGTCTCCTCGCTGTGCTGCATCAATAATAGCTTTCTCAGCAGCAGTAAGATTACCTGACTCACTACGCTGTACTGCCTCAGCAGCTTCCTTACGCAAATTATTCTTAGCAGCTTTCAACATCTTACTCAAAGCCTTCCCAGCATTCCGCTCTAGAGCTTCAGCACGATCCCTGGCCTTCTCCAGCTTTCTCTCTTCTCGCTGAATCAGAGCCCGATTTTGGGCATCATAGTCGTCTGAGTCTCTTTCTCTAGCCATTTCTGTCCCTCTCTCAAAATTAGTGGTACATTCCTATTAAGTAATTCCTTTTTCCCCTATCATTATCACCCTTTTTCAAGTTTAGATGATTCTCTCAATCGATAATGAACAGAAAATATTAGCAGCAGTTCCTCCAGCCACTACAGAAATACTAGCACCACCTGAAGTACATGTCACTGACGTACCTAATTTATCACCAGGATCAGGTTGCACTAGAAAAATGAAAGAGGCTATCGCTTCTGGCCGATCAGAATCTTTATTAATAATAATCGTATAAACTATATCATCACCTATTTCACCATTATTTTGCCCCACACGAAACGTAAATGTAGTACTCCCATCGGCCCCATTCTGTTCAAATGGAAAAGTTCCTCTAACTATATAGTAGTTCTGACCGTTCGGCTCATTTCCATCCGTGCCAAATACCAGACCAGTCATAGGAAGAAACTGATCTTCATCACCGGCACTTACACTAAGATCACCGTCAGTTGAATTATCATAAACCTCAAAACGCCGAAATGCACCTCCAACACCATCTACCTGAAGGTCACCTCTAACTCTAAGATTACCTAAAATCTTTGCCATGATATATCCTTACACAATTAGGTGATTCGCTCGATAGAAATAGTGCTGAATAGACCGTCTGTATCACCACCGTAAAGTATCATACTACCAGCCGACGTTCCTGCTATAACACTCAACGTAGCTCCAGCGTCAGGTTGCACTAGAAAATGGAAAGAGGCTACTGCTTCTGGCCGATCAGAATCTTTATGAACTTTAATCTTATATAGGGTAGTGGCATCAGATGAAAAAGTAAAAGTGGAGAAACCATCAGCACCATTCTGCTGAAATGGAAAAGTTCCTCTAACTAAATAGTAATTCTGACCATTTGCCTCATTTCCATTTGTACCATATTCCAATTCTGTAAAATCAGTTATTGGAAGAGCACCGCCACCAATGAAGGTCTGATCTCCTGTAACTTTATTATCGTAAAACTCAACACGGCTTAATCCACCGCCAGTGCCATCGACTCGCAAGCTTCCTCTAACATCAAGATTCCCAAAAATTTCAGCCATGATACCCTTAAAATTAAAATTCAATTAACTGCACAGTAACTACACCAAACTGCCCAGCAGTGTCACCAGTACGAATAACCATACTATCAGTATCAGTCTCAAATGAAAGACTAAAAAGATCACCTTCAGCAGGAGTCAATTTAACAAGCATACTAACCTGAAATTCTGGCCTATTGTTATGGTGAGATTCTTGAACTATGTAAACTACGTCATCAGTCTTATCACCAGCCTGACCCATATACAACTTTACTGTTACCGTACCAGCATTAAGAGACTTAGAAAGTGGAAGTACAGCGTGTAAGATATACTTCTTAGATCCGTCTGGTGTGTTTTGTCCAAATCCAAAAGGTCTAGATTTAAACCCGGCAGGCTGATAGGCCCCAGCAGCATTATCAACAGTATAATCGCCAACCCCGTTATTAGAATCATAACCCATTCGATCAAAGGGATTGTGGCCTCCACCAACCTCTACAACCAAATTACCTTCTCTAATCCACAGCTTACCAGACGTATCCATCTTTACCCCTAGAAGTCACCGCCACTAATGTCAGAAGCAACTGCATCAATGTCAGCCTTCTGAGCAACGAAGACATCTGCCAAATCACTCTTCAACAGATTGAGGAGTTGTCCCCTCTGAACAGGAGTCAGTACCGATGCACAATCTCCAATAAGAGCAAACAGTTGACTAATATCTCTTCTAGAACCGAACAAAACTATGTAGTGCGGTCGGAGAATGTCAGAAATGTCTGATTGCTGCTGAGCACTCAAAGCATTCCAAACCTGCTGTAAACGAGCACCGGCAGTCACATTATCTACTAACTTCAAATAAGCTAAAAGAATCCGGGTTACACTTTCAGAAAGTACCATTTTATATTCCTTTTCTAAAGTTAAACGAATGGAGCCTCTGGATCTATATCGAGATAAGTGATGGCTACCGCATTATCCATCAAGTCAATACCACCATCCACGTAGTCGATACCGATGTTACCAATATCGTATCCCGGCCTGAACCATCGAATCAGATTAGCAGCAGAGGTGTAGTTTCCCTTGTTAGTATCGAAAGGAGCGTTAATCCCATCTCCAGCATTGTACAGCGCCACCAACTCAGCCAAACCAAGCGCCTCATCCCAAACACCACACGCATGAATGTTGCACAGGGCTCCAAGATTTCCACTGTAAGCATTCCCAAGTGTGATGGTGTCAATATTCCCATCCATAGTACCAGCGTTATCAATTGTCTTTGTTTGACCTACTAACTCAACACCGTTAATACTCATGACCAAATTTGTACCATCCCAACTTGCAGCCATCAGTTGCCAAGCCCTATCCGTAATAGCATCTTCTAACCAATATTTAAACAGTGTGCCATCATTTTCATATAAAAGAAGAAGCCAGGTGGTGTTATTATTTACGGTCAACCAGGCCATACGATTGTTGTTTGACCCATCGTTCATGTCAAAGAAGTAGTCACCAGCAGCAACAATGTCAGGCCAAATCCACATAGCTACAGTGAAATCATTGTTGCAACCAACATCTGTACTATTCAAACTCATCAGTCTTTCAGTAACACCATCGAAGTCAATGCTTCGCTTTAAGTCATCAACGCCATTAGGATAAGTATTGACCCTATCTGCATCAGTAATGCCGCCCGAAAGCGTAATCAAATCTAAGTCAGAAGACTCAGTGATGTACTCTTTACCGAGTGCAGGATCAACGTCCTTTCCTAGTCTCCACCAGTTCGATAAAGTAGCACTAGAAGTATAATTGCCTGAATCTGCTGCAAGATTGAACTGTCCTCCTAGTCCACCATTATGAATCGCTGCTACTTCTGCTGCGGATAGCGCAGTACTCCACACTGCCAGAGAAAAAGCATTCAGAAGCTTAGCAACAGCAGACTGAGAGGTAGTCGCCCCTACAGCGCACTCATAAACATTGGTATCCATGGTGCCAGCATTATTGACACTCTTAGTAAGAACTGACTCTAAATCAAATCCATTCAAGTAACATTTAAGATTCGTTCCATCCCAAGTAAATACCCAATCTGACCACAATTGATCGGGAGGACAAACCGGGCCTGGCATATAGTAACGCTTAAACTCAGTGCCAGCAGTATTATAGATTGTAATATAAGATGATGTTGATCCAGCAGAATACAAAGCAATCTTATTCTTAGTAGTGCTAGCCCAATCGCACAGGAAGAAGTAGTAGTCATTCGCAGCAATAATATCAGGAAGACACCAGAACTGAATAGACCAAACATTATTCCCAAATCCAATTCGATCATCTCCAGCAGTCCGATCAGACTCGAATCTCAGCCACTCAGTCACCCCGTCCATATCAAGCCCGTACTCCTGGTAGTCAGACCATGGAGCAGCACCACCACCGTAAGAATAGAAAGGTCTTACTCTCCTAATCATTGAGCATTCCTTTCAAGTACTACAGTACACGCAAACTCATCACCAGCGGCAGTGGTAGCACAGTGACACCATAACTCATCTCCGATATTAGCATTATTCTTACCAGTTGCTACTGTATGCGTAACGCCATTAGCAGCATTTGTGACTACCGTACCAAGACCATCAATCTCACTGTTACCAATATAGAAATCGTGAGCCGTGATACCTGTCTTCAGCCGGTGATAAACTCCTCTGACTGTATATGGATAGGTTGCAAACAGTGACAGAATGTACCTATCGCCAGTAGCAGGAGTGGTCACAGCAAAGTCTATCTGCTCTTGCTGGAGAGACGATCCGTCCCAGAAGTAAAACGAATCAGCAGTTACCCTTGAATTCTTACCAGTAGACTTGATGTCACCGTCTACATGCAGCTTAGCAGTAGGAGCAGCAATTCCGATACCTACCTGATCCTTACCAGCATTCAGTACTAGAAGATCTCCATCATTAGCACCAGACCATTTGAAATCGATATCGGCGGTTTCAGTATTATAGCTTACCGAATCTGTATAATCCCAATTTACGCTAATATCATCCGTAACGGGAGCAAATTGAGTCCGCTCTACCATCCTGGTAGCTACAGCACCTACTTCACGGGTGAATGTCCCTGCCGAAGTAGACGGGATAATTTGCTTAATTCTGCCAACAAGTCCAACAGGACCAGGGTCAAGCACAGAAGAATGAACATATTCTGTGGCTGCTCCTACATGACCTTCAAGAGTGACAGCATCAGGTAGCCCATGGATGTTCAGTACAGGCTCAAATCCAGACAGGTAGAAGTGATCATTGTTGAAGTACAATCGATCAGTCTTATAATCTCTAA
>Ga0307375_10005215_pt1 | contig 12228 bp, 26 predicted proteins | sample TR1MG_FD_202531 | JGI IMG/M metagenome (GOLD analysis project Ga0307375, IMG submission 202531) | Soil microbial communities from Risofladan, Vaasa, Finland - TR-1 | ecosystem: Environmental > Terrestrial > Soil > Coastal area > Acid sulfate soil | place: Finland: Risofladan, Vaasa | collected... | reverse complement strand
AAGTTTTAGGATCACACCCTGGATTGGGGGAAGTTTTGGGACCACCTGGGGCTAGTGACGCAGCCAAATAAGCAGATTTACCTTTTTGCCTATGGTGCAAAGGCTTTTTACTTATAAAGAAAAGTGGTTGCTTGAAAGAAAAATAGAACGCTGTTAGTTGAAAGAGTTAATCTTCATGAAAAGTAATTTCTTTTGATTTTTAAAGTGTGGTGTAAATCCAAAATATTCAACAAAGATTTTTTTGTAATTATTATTTAATTCTGTTACATCTTCATCTTCAACAACTTGCCAATAGAGTTTTAATTCTTCTATGGTAGTTTCAAAACATTCTAAGTAAGATTCCATTTTAGTTTCACAACTTTTTATTTTGTGTATTTTTCTACGTGTGCAGCGACCATTACAATATTCAGACCTAATAAGATGCATTTTTAAGCTTTTAAAGTATTTTTTACATAAGGGGCATTCTTCAAACATGTTTTCACCTCTTAGAAAGGAATAAAAAAAGAAGGGGGAATCTCATTATCATGTATTGATAACGAAATTTTATTTTCATTTATGTTTGGTCCAAATATGACTTATTTGTCTCTTACGGGGAGAATTCATTTTATTTTGTCTCAAAGTGAATTTCTGACCGCAGAAAGGACAAACCAAATTATTTAATGGCTTGCGACCCATATTTATCATCCAAATAAGCAGTAAAAGAACGATAAGAAGAAATCTTAGTAGGATTACCAGTGTGAGCATGATAATTACGTTTAAAATCATCTTCAGCAGTAATAATCTCATGAAATTGATTAAAAAATTCAGGATCAGCAGCAAGAGCACGTTTTTTAGCTAAATTCCACTGACTCCTAGAGCCATACTGTAATAATTTACTCATACTAGTACTACTCAAGCGAAGATAATAAACCTTAACAAAAGCCAGGTAGAAAATAACACTAGCAATTACTTGAGGCTTGATCATGGAATTAATATTTTTCTGATAAAAAGCTTCAGTTTGTCTTTTAATAAATTGAATACTTTTATCTGGAAATTCTGGGTATTCAAATCTAATAGTTGTTAAAATAAATTCTAATTTAAATCTATTTTGTTCTATATCACAATAATTTTTTACTTGTCTAGGCATCTTTTTACCACTTCAGTTTGAGCCAGGGACCGGCTTGTTTCTTAACAGCAATACCAGGTACTAGCTGTCGATAAGTTTTAGTTGTCCAAAGAATCAAGGGTTTTCCTTGTTCTTGGATTGCAACAAAATTAGGGTCACTAAAACTGTCGCAAATCTTGCATCTATCGTCATTTTTATATATAATATGTATTCCATTTCCAGAAGCAGAAAGACGATAAAAAACTGCTTTATGAATAGTAAGTAAATGATTTCTGAGAATATTAGGTATATTAACATTTTTGTCCAAGTCAATAGCATACCACTTCAAGGTATTAATTCCCATAACACAATATCGTTATGTACAGTAATTTTATAGTTATAAACTCTACCTCCTGGATGATTCATGGACCAAAAGGAAGATAAAGGCAAATCTCCAAAATCTGGTATTAATTGAGTCTCTATCAGCGGAGTAATTCCAAATAATTGTTCTATATCCTCCATAACAGCTATTGCATCATTAGCATCTCTTAAATAAACATCTACAAACAGTATTGGTGTTGTATCGGTGTGATCTAATGTTACATGATAAATAATAATGTTATCAGGTGGCTCTGGAAAAATATCGTTAAATTTGTCCATAGAATAAATAGCTTTTACTACATGCAGCGCCGCTTCTCTCGCGCGATCTTCTATGATTTCTTTTAAACGATCCATACCAACTTTTCTACTATCGAAAACAAAATCATCAAATTTAGACTTTCTAGACTTGCTTGTGAGCAGAAACTTATCAGTTCGATAAAAAAAATCAACCATATTATTATAACCAAAATTTATAAATAAAAAGTAAATAAAAAATAAAGAAAGAAATATAACAGCTAGATAAGGCTATTGAAAATTCCAGGCTTAGGCTCAGAAATTCTAGGATTGTCATCACCTAGCATAGCAGTAAGAATATCGAACAATTGCTTTTCATCCATACTAGGAATAGTATTCTTAAGAACTTTCAAAATGTCTCTCTCATTGGGAGAGCCAAGATTTTTGATAATCCCAATGATCAAATTTTGCTCACTGATAATGTTAAATGTTTGTACTTGACCTGGGATCCATTCAGTCCTAGTTGGTAATTCTTTATGCTCAATTTTAATAAAGCCCTCATTCATCAGAAGACGAGCAACTGTGTCGCCCTTCTTGAAGGATTCTTTTTTCTGAGTAGTATAAGGTTGAGTATATTCAACAAAAATAAGATCAGCCATACCGGTCAAATTAAAATTATGCTGAAGAAAAGTTTTATCTAAGAAAGATTCTTCATCCTTTTTATTATGTTTCCATATAAACTTCGGGCACTCAGTAAGATTAAGATATAAATAGCTCTCATTTTTATAAACTGATTCATCAGGTAGGGGATCAGCAAGAATAAAAGTATATTTATACATTAAGACAGTACTTTTGGTTTTAGTTTTAGCATCCCAACGATCAACGTTTTCCCTTTTAGCAGAATTCAACGTCCAAGTAGTTGCTTTGCCAACCATTAAACCTTTTTTCTCGGTTTGTATGACCGAATCTTTATATTCTTGCTTTTTTTTCGATTCTTCAATTGGATCAAAAACAGGCTCACTCAAAATATTTCGGCTCCTTTGAGTTTTTCAAAGAATCTGGAACATCTGGGTTTTTCTAAATGCTCAATGATATCTAATTGAAATCGCATTGCTTCAGTGGTAGTTGGAAAAGGACCAAAAACAAGTTTAAGCATAAAATCAGTTTTTGGCTCACTGCTAACCATTGCTTCAGCGACAGTTGGAAAAGGGCCAAAAGTAACTGTAAAAAAATCAGTTTTTGGTTCACTGCTAACCGCTACATCGTTATTACCTTGTGTAGCACAAGTACTTTCTGGTTGTGACATTTCAGGTCATATCCTTATAAGTCCTCTAGTTTGGGGGGTTTGGGGGTTTGGGGGTTTTAGGTGTTTTGTCAGAGGACAAAATCTATAGATATTTTACACTTTAAAAACCCCCTTTGCAAAAGGTGCAAAAAGGTTAAATAGATCCTTTGCACTATATGCAAATAGATGATTGGCAGCAAAAGGAGCAATATAAAGCTGAAAATTGACTTAATGTTTTTATTTCAGGCATTTTGTCTTTTAATTCTTCAAATCTTCTTTGATCTGAAGTATATAGTGTTATCCCTAAAAGGATAAATTAGCTAGATTTATTAGAAAAGTTTATAAAAAAGTTGAGCTAAGATAACATTGTATTCCCACTAAAAGGTCAAAGGTCAAAGGTAAAAATGCTAAATAATTTTGTAAAACGTCATATTGGAGAGAAACACCGAGTAGCAATCCCGAAACATATTTGGGAGCCAAATAATTTAAAAATTGGTCAGGACATAGAAATAGGAACGGTATTAAAAGGCGATATTATTCCTGCTGACGGAATTTATATTAAATTACTATATTAAATTGATTTATTTCTTTTTCACTTTTTTTGTCCTTAGAGTGGCTCAATAGGGTTCATTCTAAGCTACCTAACACTTTATAAACACTTAAGTTTATGAACTACTTAATTTCAAAAAAAATTCGTTTTACGAAAAAAAAATTTGTAAATTTTTACGAGTGTATCTACATACAAAAGTTTCATTAGTACGCGTTAGTTACGAAATATAACACTAAGTACAAAAAATTGCATTACTTACTATCATCAAAATTACACTCGTAAAATTTGCATAAATGGAGTTAATGTAATATGTCTAGTGTAATAGAAAAAGCAACCTCAGGAATAACACTTGATCCGACAAAACCAATGGATTTGGTAACCAAATTACCAAAAACTCTTTTAGCAAAAGTTCTTTACGGAATGAAGCTAGGTGGAGGTCTTGGAGCTATATTGGTAGGGATTCTCTTAATTATAGCCTTAGCATCATTTTTAGCTAGTAAAGCTGGCTTTTCTTTATCAGGGTTCGTTCAAAAAGAACGACAAAATCTCGGAGTGTAAAATAACATGACAGTTCTCGGCGTAAATCCAATTACATCAAAAACGTGGATTAATAGCGATATTAATAACAGTTTAACTTATGAAATACCAATTACTCCAAATAAAGGGGTCTCAAAAATAGATTTAGAAATGCACTTTACTCCTGTAGGAGTAGGAGCATTTACTCTAGCTCAGTTAGTAAATCCAATTGCCTCTATCAAAATATCTGATAATAATAAGGATTTATTCGATCTTAAAGCGTACGAATTAGTACTCTTAGATTTTTTGCTTAACAAAAATAACCCTGCTCAAAACCTTTTATACAATGATGGGACAGGTTATACTCCTGTTACTTCAAGCACGGTTGTTGCAACAGGACAGGAAATTGTAAGCATTATTACTTTACCTGTAAGAATCGGTAAAGCTCAACCTACTTCTAAAATTGTTTTAGAGATTAATTTAGTTAATACTACTACTAAAGGTTGGAGTCAAATAGGTGATTTTGCTACCTCTAGCACTTCTATAACAGGAAAGTTTCTTGCTAGCGTTACTTACGACAGTGATGTTATTGAAACCTTTATTGGTCACTCTTCAACTGAGCAAGGCATTGGAACTGATTTTATGACTACTACAGCTCCTCCTGAAAAGAGAAAAGTTCGTTATTGTCTCTTAACTGACATAGGATTTTGGGCTAGCCAAAATGGTGCAACTAATCCCTATTGGTTTTTTAATGAAGCTCAATTCAGACAAAACCTGAATTATATTCCTTTTGACATGAATAGATTTGCTTTCAGACAGTATATGCAAAACTACCTTGATATGGACACAGATATCATCTTAGCTGACACCGTTACTGTTGCTAAAAACTATTTCTTCTTTATCTTGCCAGATTTAGTTATGGAAGCTAATTCACGTTTTGCATTAAAGAATGATAGCTCTCTTAATGTCAGACAGGTTATTATCGAAGTTCTTCCTGATCCAGCTCAATCAGCAAATTCAGCCTTGCTCTCTCCTGCTGGAGCACGAAGTTTAATGGCTAAATTAAGATGAAATAAAGCTATATACTAATTCTTTCTTTATTATTTTACATTATTAAAAAGTTGATATTACATGACCGTTTTACGAGCAGCAACAGCAAATCTAACTATTCCCTCAGGCAAAAAAATTACATTTGAAATTCAGGTTACAGGTAAGTTTAGAAGTATTACCACAAGTTCAGATCAAGACGTTAGTTTTACTACTCGATTGAGTGAAATCTTAGCTTACACTTCAGATGATAGCACCTTAATAAGTGAGAATTACTCTAAAACCCGCATGTGGGGTGATATTGATTTCAGAGCTCCTGCTCAAGATGATTATATAGAGTTAACAAGCAATCCGTCTTTTACCATAGAAAATAATGGTACTGTAGACGCACATTTTACAATTACATTTATAAAAATAGTTAGCTAATTAAAAAAGGTGAAATTCAATAATGAATACTGAAAATATAATGATTATAGTAGTGGTATTAGCCGGGCTAGCCGCTTTTTACATGTTCATGAAAGCTAAAAAAGGCTTAGGTTCATATACTGATTCTTTAGCTCCTGATCCACAGAAAAATCCCAAGGATACTGTTGATCCTAAATATTTAGCATGAGGTTAAAAAAATTGGGTAGCTTATTCGGTTTTAAAACTCCAAATTGGGATCTAAATCCAATGAATGCTTTAGATAACTTTAACAAGACACAATTGCAAGTATTTGGCTCTTTCAACAAAGGAGTTAACTCTTTCTTTGGAAATGCCTATGCTTCTCTCTTAGGCAACAAAGATTCTCTCTTAAACAAACTTTTTAATATGTCTCCGTCAGGACAATTTGCTAATTTGAGCAATAACATGAAATTAGCAGTTATTGTTATAGTTGTTGCAATATTAGGTGTTATTGGCGTAATTGCCTTAAAAACAATGCTTTGAAGTGATTATATCATGATTTGGAATGGTAATAATGATGGCACGTCCGGAAATAAACAAAAAGAGCAAATAGCCGCAAAATTAGGTGGTGCTCTTGGAAATCTTCAAGCAGGTGCTAATATAACCAATTTGCTAACTAACAAAAAATTATTGCTAGCAATAGCTAGTATTATTATTATTTTAATTATTTTAAGGTATTAAAATCAATGATTGAAGAAGTAGAGCAACCAAAAGAACCTGAAAGTGAATAAAATGGACACAGACCAAAGGCTAACTTTGTTAGAAAAGAAAATTGATCTTATTATTAAAGCACAAGAGAAATTCTATCCTACCTACCTTAAAAAGTTCGATGACATTATTAAAGCCTTTAATAAGCTAAATGAATCAACAAATGGCATGAGTAACATGTTTGGTGTTGGCATGAGCTTGATTGAAGATAATAAAGATGTCTTAGGAAATTTATTTAGCAATCTAACCGTTAAAGAGTCAAAAGAACAACCTAAAAAACAAGAAAAACTAGTAGAGGTCTAATTATGTATACTTGCAAAGTTTGCGCACAGGAATTTACAAAACAACAGGGATTAAGCTCTCACTCCCGAGTACATAAAAACTCTGTTAGTGTTAAACCAGGTAAAGCTAAACTTGTTAGAAAACAAGTTGTTAAACAAGTTAAACCTGTTGTAGAAGATAATCCTTTTTCAATTGCTCAAGACGTGCAAGTAGAAGAGCCTAATTCAGAAAATAATGTTCCTTCATTAGCAGAATTTTCATCATGGCTAGATGATATACCTGATGAGCCTGAGAAACAAATTATAGAAGAAACTCAGGATTCTCAAATAGATGAAGTTTTCGCTTTAACAATCGAGCAATACATACAGTTTCTAGACATGATTAATAATTTTCTAGATACTATTGTAGTTTTACTCGGCGGTGATGAAACTTACGGTCAAGTAGGTCGTTCTCAACTTAAGAATTTTGCTACACAACTCAAACTTTATGGTGATTCTAAAAACTTCAAATTATCACCTGAGAAAATGCTTTTAATAAGTTTTTCTCTTATGTATCTAGTTCCAACGGGATCAGCTATTAACTCTATTCGTAAAAACCGTTTAGAAGAACGGAAAACTAAAATGCTTGAACAAAAAGTAAAAATTGAGCCAATCAAGAATGAGCAATCCCGAAATAATTGATTTGAACGGGCTTGAACCAGCACTAGATGCGCAAGAGCCTGAAATAGATGAGCAAGAACCTGATCAGGTCGAAAATATACAATCGAATAATATTAAATTAGTTTCAAGCAAAGAATTGCTAGACATTTTAACTTTTCATACTTTTTTATTTGGTAAGTCAGGATCCGGTAAAACATTCTTAGCAAATCATGGATTTAAAAATATCCCTTACACAGCAATATTCTTTAATACTTTAGGCTTACGAGAAATTCGTTCTAATGGTATAGAAGTTAAATCTACTAAACATTTAGACCAAATGCTACTAGAAGATATGTTTTTTAAGAAAAACAATAAGATTATTATTTCTAAAGGCTTTTCAGAAGATGTTGAAGATTACGCTGTCAGAATAATGCCTATTATCAAGAAAATAGAACGATTACAAACTAAGAAATATGCTAATGGAATAAACAGACCTATATTTATCTTTGTTGATGAAATTCAACTTTTAGACACTAAAGAATTTAAGAAGAAAATCCGCAATATAGCTCTTACAGGTAGAAACTTTCAATTATTTGGAGTATTTATTTCTCAAAGAGCTCAAATAGTTGATAAGAGTATTATGACTCAATGTAATGCTTTAATAGGTTATCTTGAGAATTTTGATGTTGAATACTTCCATAGACAGCATATTGATCTTCCAATTATTGAAGAACATTCAAATAAATTTTATTTCCTTAACAATAAACAATTAATCAAATTAGACATAACCAAAGGTGCAAATTAATGGGTGCTTGGTCAAATTCAATCAAAGGAATCTTCTCAGAAATACAAACTATTCAAAAAGATTGGATAGTTGGAACAAGTGGAAGTTTAACTTTCAATGACAATATTAAAGAATATTTTGGTACAGCTCAGGTTTACAATATAAATAGCGACGGGACATCTTTTTTCATCATCAAAGGAATAACCCATCTATTAACATTTGATGGTAGTAACTTTTTAACTTATAAACCTTTCTTACCGTCCACGTCCAGCGTAAATAACCTTTCTTTAGGTGGCTCAGCAAATGAATTTCTATCCCTTTATTTAGGAGACGGAGCTAATTCAGGGCTTTATATAGGACAGGGACAAGAAAATAGGATTTGGTATGATGCAGTCGCTTTAAGATTACGATTTGATGTTAGTAGTATAACCAATTGGCGTTCAAATAGTGGCAACGGTTCAGTAATTAATTTTTCACCTAATGGAGTTCAAAATCTTTATACTTCTCTTATCGCTTTCTTTAGAACGGATTTTATTAATGACGCTATAAATTATGAGAATTTGACAGTTTTAGGAACGGGTTCAAGTGGTTATTATGGAATAACTAATGGATATGGTATTATTTCCGTTGCAGGTGGTTTAGGGACAGTCAGAGATGTAATTTTTGGCACGTATGCTGGTTCTACTTTAACAGAATACTTTCGTGTTGATACAATTAACTCAAAAGTTACGTTTAGTAAGCCGGTAACAGGAGCTTCTTATGTTGTACATATACCATTAGAAAATTTTATTGTGCAAACCAATAGTTCCGGCACATGTGCTATTATTAATGTTGGTTCAACAACATCAACGGCTATTCCTTATTGGAAAATAGGCGCAGCTGACTCAATTATTCTTAATACCGTGTTAACGCCACCTAATGATTCAAATTTTACTCATTTTAAGATTCATGTTTTAGGATTGACCGCTTCGGGAACTAATTATGCATTTAGGTTAGCTTATTCAATTTCAGGTGCAGCAATAATTTCTCCTTCAGTTCCTTCTCTAACAACAACCAAATCTTATCAATCTATAACTCAAGTAAGTATAACGATAACCGATACATTACGTTTAATATTAGCAGATGGCTCCGGAACAATAGAAAACCATATTTTTGGCATTCTTTTGGAATGGTTACCATAAAAAAAATCGATGATGAATAAATATGTCTCTACAATTTGATACAACAACTAATCAAGCAGCAATAAAAGCTGCAACAGTTTATAGGCTTTCTTATCCAAATCCTGATAAGAATGTATTAGCATTACAACCCAACGACACTATTACTTTAACAATTAATGGAAAAACGATTAATCGTACCGTTCCAGCTGGCGTGCAGGGTTATCTTAGAATTATTTATGAAGAAAAATAATTTAAGTGGTTACTATGCTCAAACAAGTTAAAAATAAAATGTTTTCGGATGTAAAACCCGAAGTTGAAAGACGATTTCAAGAAAAAACGAATGCAAGACATCTAATACTAGGTATTATAGCTTCAATCTTAATTGTTTTAGCTGAAATGCTCTTTAAATTCATGTGGATTGGAATAGTACCTAATACTACTATGATTTTAATTCTAAGTTGTCTCTTGCTCTTCATGACAGGGTTATACATTATAATCTCAACACACGAATTTAAATTGCATTATGATGACTTACAAAAGTTTCGAGAAATAACAGGTAGTAATGCTATTAGTAAACAAATTGAATCAGAAATAGATTCAATTAAAAAAGATTTAATGCCTTTGGTTGAGGAAAAAACTATACAAGTTCTTAACCAATTCATTGTTAAAGCAAAAAATGATATAGAACAGGCGAACAAATAATGATTTATGACGAAAAAACTCTTTTAGAGTTACAAACTGACTTACTTAAAGAACACCAACTTGCTTACAACCAAGTTTTGCAAATTGAAGGTGGCTTAAAACTTATTAAACTTCAACTCGACAAACTCCATGAATCAGAAGTTTCTAACGATGACCAAGATGTCACGAACGCAACGAGCTAATCAAAAGCCTAAGAGTAAAAAACGCGTTTCAGGTAAGTCAGCTAAAGACGCAGGTAGGACATTAGCTAACTTTAGTTGGCAAAAAGCACCTAAACGCAAACATACAACCAAAAGGAAGAAAAAGAAATGAGTACTGATAATAAAATAGCTTTAGTTAGTCTAGCTATATCAATGATTATGTTAGTTGTTATGCTTTATGGTATGAGGCACTAATCATGCCAAAAGGTTATTTTAGAGGTAATAAAGTTCTTGAAAGTACGTAAGTTTCGTTAATTTACGTTTTTTATGCAGGCTCTTTTTTAAAGTCCTAGTTACAAAGCTAACTTGGTGACTATGTTTGACACAAACTATTAATCAACCAATTGAGCTTGACGTACCTCTTTATATTAAGAAAGTTTTATGGGTCTATAATGAAAAATTAACTAATGATACTCATCTTTGGGCTATAGATCGTAAAACATTTCATCAAAAGCTTGTATCGATTTTTCTCAGGGGTTTTCATTATTTGACAATCTCAGATGATAATTCTGAGGCTTATTGGACCCCTCTTTATCCTAACGCTCCTTATAAAACTATTTCTTGTAACGATACTATTAGTATCTGTTTTTATGGTAGTGGTGGTGCAAATAATAGTAATAGTACTCATATTTTTCTCAGCTGATCTTGATTTACTAAAGATCAACTTATTATTTAATTTGTGGGCGGTAATTTAATGGCAAAATACTCAATCTAGATTGAGAAAAGTGGTTCGATTCCAACATGCCCTCATTATCTGGATATTGGATGGTATTTCTATGAAAAATATACAACTAAAAAATAAAGAAGATATATCAGTTATATTTTGGCTTATTATAGGATTGTTAGGATTAACTTTCTTCACAATTCTGGTACATGAATTAGGACATTTTATTATGGATACTTTATCAACTGGTCAAATTAGAGGATATTTCGTTATTCTTCCTACTGCATTTGGTTATAAATTAAGAAATCAATTCAATAATAATATGTTTAATCTCTTAGGGGGTCTTACATTTAATTTTATTGAATTTTTGGGTTTTTTCTATATTTTTCTTAAGACAGGAGGACGACCCAAGTCGATGAATGATATTGATAAATTAATAGTTCAAGAAGGATTGGCATTGAGTTTTCTTATCATTTTTATTTCTATTATTCTTTCGCCTTTTGATCCTACCAGTGATCTCTATAAAGTAGCTGTTATTCAAGGTGCTGATCCTTTTATGGTAAGTATGATGTTTGGTATTGTTCTGGTAGCTTTATTCTCTTTATTTTTATTAATTGTTTATCAAGAGCATTTAAATAAAGAATGCGATACTATAGCATATGCTTATAATGAAGATATAACAAAAGGTAAGAAAAATGGTAAATGAAGATTTATTACATCTCAAATTTGAAAAAGAAAATACTGAAACAATGGATGATATTGATTGGTGCGAAGTATGTCATTTAACAAATGATGATTTTGTCCCAGGCATAGTTACATGTCAAGATTGTGGAAGATTACTTTGTGAAAAACACGCTTATTTAAATTACGGAATTCAATGTAATGATTGTTTAAATGATCAAGCAAATGAAGATCTAGACGGAATATATTAATTTTTATACAAAATAACGGGTTGAAAAATAATGAGTGAAATATTATTTATTTGTAAAAAATGTAATCAAAAAACTAATAGGGTTCATAAAAAAACGGGTTATTGTTTTTCGTGTCAAGCAATACTAATTATTAATTCTAATTTTAATCATAACATTATACAGAAGGACACTAAAATGAAAGACATAATAGATGCTTTGAAAAGATATTACAAAGAAAGAAATGAAAAGAAATTGTTAGTTGATTATGAACCAGCTAAAGAATTCTATGAATATTCGGTTTTTATACGAATTAGAATACTTAAAGCGTTACTTTATGAAGGAATTTAATTTATACAAAATAACGAGTTGAAAAAAAATGCAAATATCAAAGCAAAAAATGGATTATTATTTAGATTTAGCGTTTTACAGTAAGATTTCAGGCTGGTGGAATAATCATAAACCTAATCCAACCTGGCAAACAAAAATAGAAAGTATTTGCCTTAAATTATAATTATACATTTCAACTTTTTATTTATGCTATAGCAAAAACGAAAAGTATTTAAATATGCTGTAGCATAATATAATTATGAAGCTAAGTAATTGCAAAAAAGATAATTCAAAACGAATTACTCTTTATA